>Ga0187892_10007268_pt1 | contig 15873 bp, 12 predicted proteins | sample MA1701073metaG_FD_139345 | JGI IMG/M metagenome (GOLD analysis project Ga0187892, IMG submission 139345) | Bio-ooze microbial communities from a basaltic lava cave in the Kipuka Kanohina Cave System on the Island of Hawaii, USA - MA170107-3 metaG ... | reverse complement strand
TCAGCGTCGATTTGCGTCCGCGCATGAAGAACCTCCATGTTCACCTGGCAGATTCCATCGACAAGTAGGCAGTCAAAACATCAAGAAATCCGTACTCCTCTTACGGGGTGCTGTACTTAGGCTGAGAACGGAGGCAGGGTCCTCGTCCAGGCGTCCAAGGGATGATAACCGATTTCAGTCCGCCGCCGCAGGGAACGCTCGTCGTGAATCGGCGATCGACGCACCCAGCCAAGCCCGGTCGCTTATTCTGGACGGTTTTTTCCCTGCAGGCCGGCGTGATCGCCCTTGCCGTTTTGCTCGTGGTTGTTTCGACCAAAAACCAGCCTGGGTCGGGCACCGCCCCAAAAGTGGTTTGGGTAGCCCGTTGTGCCCTCGCCGGCATCGTGCTCATCAGCGGATACGCCACATGGTGGGCCTGGCGATCCTCGCGGCGCATCGACGCCGTAACCGCAGCGGCTCGCGCCCTTGCCGAGGGAGAATCCTCGCAGCGTCTCGAAGTCAATGGCTCCGACGACATTGCCGCATTGGGCCGGTCCATCAATCACGTGCGGGGCCACCTCGTCCGGCAGATAGAGTGGATCGCCCGGCAGCGCAGGAGCTTCGGCTCATTGCTCGATGAACTCCACGAGGGCGTGATCCTGGCCGGGCCTGATCGACGAATCGTTCTTGCCAACGCGGCCGCGATTCGATTCCTACGGCTTGCCTCCCCGCGGCGGGATGAGTCTCTGGAGGGATTATCCCTCGAACGGTGCATCGGACAGCACGACGCCTTGGAACTGTTGCAGACGCCGCAAACCGGAGACCTGGATGCAACGGAAACCAGAATCCAGATCGAGAGCCCGGAAGGGTCCCTCGTTTTGGTCGCTCGGGCGTGCGATATCCTGATTCCACGGGAGCCGGACGGCGTTGGTTCCATCGCCCCGCGCATCGGACGGCTGCTGGTTCTGACGGACGTCAGCGAGCTGACTCGCACAATACAAATGAAGGCCGACTTCGCTGCCAATGCGTCTCACGAGCTGCGCACCCCCCTGGCCGCCATCCTAGCCGCCGTCGAGACTCTTCGGACGCTCGATCTGACCGGTGAAAGCGGTTCGGTCCATCGCCTGGTGGAAGTGATCGAGCGGCAGAGTCGCCAGATGCAGGCCATGGTCTATGACTTGTTGGACCTCTCCCGTTTGGAATCACCGCAGGCGAGATTCGAGCCGAGACGCTTGAGGATGCGGGAACTGGTCGGCGATCTCCGCGTCAGTTTTGCGGACGAAGTGACCCGCAAGCAACTGCACTGGACCGTCGATATCGGGCCCGGCTGTGAGGAGTTCGTGGCCAGCCCCGAATTGCTTCGCATTGTTTTGCGCAACCTCGTCGACAATGCCGTTCGATACACGGAAACCGGCGGTCGTGTTTCCATCACCGTGCAACGAGAATCAAGCGGCACGGTCATCGAGATTGCCGACGATGGCTGCGGGATCCCGCCGGAGGAGCAAGAACGCGTCTTCGAGAGGTTCTACCAAGTAGCCCGCTCGCGTTCCGGCGAGAACCCGGGAACCGGGTTGGGCTTGTCGATCGTCCGCCACGCCGTGGCCGCCATGGACGGTGAGGTGCGGCTGGAAAGTGAAGTGGGCCGGGGCACCAAAGTCACCGTTCTGCTTCCGATTCGCCCTGATCCAATTGCCCTTTCTGATTAGAGAATTAACAAGTAACCCAAGGGGAAGAGCAGTTCTAATTGCGGGCTCATGGAATCCTAACCAAACCTTAATATTGCCGCGTTACAACAGGGGTCTGTTTCGGAAGGGATTCGAGCCTCCGATGCTGCCCTTTGCGTGAAACTCAGAACTTCGTTTCCGATCGGCGGTGGAAACGCGGGGTCGTTTGTAAGGTCAATAGGCCGGATGGTAACGGCCGTCAGGAGCAACAGAAATGCGAGCTACGAAAACGAGTGCAATCGTGATGGGTGTTGGTGTGCGGGCGCTTGCAGGCTTGGCCGTCTGGCTGGCGTTGGCCGTCGGACCCACGCCGGTGCTAGGCGCCGAATCCGGAAAGGTCGTCGTCGATGGGTCCAGCACGGTCCAGCCCATCATGACTGCGTCAGCGGAGATGCTGCGGGCGAAACATCCCGACATTCACGTGTCCGTGGGGATTTCCGGAACGGGCGGAGGCTTCAAGAAGTTCGTGGATGAAAAACCCGAACTCCGAACGGACATCTCCAACGCCTCGCGGCCCATCAAGCCCGTGGAACTGGAAAAGTCCCAAAAGCTCGGGGTGCAATTCTTCGAAATCCCCATTGCCCTGGACGGCATCGCCGTTGTCGCCCATCCGAGCAACACATTCTGCGGACATCTCACCGTCGAAGAGCTGAAGAGGATGTGGGAACCCGGCAGCAAGATCAGCAACTGGAAGGAAATCCGGCCGGGCTTCCCTGATTTGCCCCTCAAGCTTTACGGACCCGGCACCGATAGCGGCACCTTTGATTACTTCACCGAAGCGATTATGGGTAAGGAACGGGCATCGCGAAGCGATTACATGGCCAGCGAGAACGACAACATGCTGGTGCAAGGCGTTTCCGGCGATAAGGGGGCGCTGGGCTATTTCGGTTTTTCCTATTTTGAGGTCAACCAGGGAAAACTGAAGCTCCTCGCGGTCGATCCCGGCGATGGAAAGCCGATCACCCCGACGGGCCAGACGATCCGTGACGGCACCTATAAGCCACTCTCCCGCCCTTTATTCATCTACGTGAACAAGACTTCCTACGCCCGCCCGGAGGTCAAGACCTTCGTCGATTTTGTCTTGGCCAACGCTCGATCCATCGTTGAGCACCCCCGCGTCATGTACATAGCCTTACCCGACGAACTTTATTCCCTGGGCAAGGAGCGCTTGCAAAAAGGAAAAACCGGCACGGTTTTCGGCGAACCTCCCGAGGGACCTCGCAAGAGTCTCCTCGAGTTGTATCGGAGCCGCTAAAGGGTAACTCCTATGAATAACGCTCTAACGCCTTACATGATACCGTCTACGACGAACGGACTCCCGAACCAGCCTCGGGGAGGGGCGGCGGACGCTAGCCACGGGTGAAGCGAAGCGAAAATAAATATCTCGGGCATCACAACGATCCCTCTCTGCGGCGGACGCTAGCCACGGGTGAAGCGAAGCGAAACCCATGGAAAAGGGGGAGAGAACAACGATTCCGCCCCGAAGGGGCGGACGAAAGTGGCGCAGTTAGAAACCTCCGCGGGCTTGCGTCTGCCGCGGCGCGGCTTGCCAACGCTTTGCGCCTAACACTCGGGCAAAGGATGGAACTGATTGGTTGCCGGATTTCAACGCCTCCGTGAGCGCGGGATCCACCTAGTGCTTTTCTTATGCGCCCTCCTGTCGATCGTGACGACGGCGGGGATCGTGTGGGTTCTAGTGGCCGAGTCGGCCACGTTCTTCCAGCATGTTTCACCCTGGTCGTTTCTTCTAGGAACGCGCTGGGCCCCACTCTTGGAGCCGCGAGCCTTTGGCGTGCTCCCCCTCATTTGCGGCACATTCTTGGTCGCGATTGGAGCTTTGATCGTATCGCTTCCCGTGGGGCTGGGGGCGGCGCTTTTCTTAAGCGAATACGCCCCCTTACCCGTGCGAGCCCTGGCCAAGCCTGTCTTGGAGTTTCTCGCGGGAATCCCCACCGTCGTCTACGGCTATTTTGCCGTGACTTTCATTACCCCCAACATTCTGCAACCCCTCTTCCCGACCACCGAGACGTTTAACGCCCTCAGCGGCGCATTGGTGGTGGGGATCATGATCATCCCCACCATGTGCTCGCTGAGCGATGACGCCTTTCGGGCCGTTCCCCGGACGTTGCGCGAGGCGGCCTACGCCTTGTCCGCGACGCGGTTCGAAGTGGCCACGCGGGTCGTCCTTCCGTCCGCGATGTCCGGCGTTGTGGCCGCGGTTTTGCTATCCTTCGCCCGCGCCATAGGCGAAACCATGGCCGTTTCCCTGGCCGCGGGATTAACCCCCAAACTGACGCTAAACCCCCTGGAGAGCATCCAAACCATGACCAGCTACATCGTTCAAGTCGGATTCGGTGAGACTCCGGCGGGGACCGTCGAGTATCAGAGCATCTTTGCAGTGGGCATGCTTCTGTTCCTGATCACCCTGGCGGTGAACCTCATCGCCCAGCGAGTGCTTCGCCGGTTCCGCGAGGTCTACGAATGACCCTCGCGGCCGCCGACTTCCGACCGCGATTAGCGGCGAGGCGACGCCGCGGGGCTTTTTTTGCCGTCATCTGCGCCGCTATGATCCTCTTTGGAGTCGTCATCCTCGCCGTCCTGGTCGCGAAGGTGTTTGCCCAAGGTTGGACCTTCCTTACTCCTCGACTCCTTTCAAACTTCCCTTCCACGCTCGATCCGGAGCAGGGAGGCGTGAAAAGCGCCTTATATGGCACGCTTTGGCTCATTGGGATGACGGCATTCTTCGTTGTCCCGGTTGGAGTAGGCGCGGCCGTGTACCTACAGGAATACGCACCTCGCAACCGCCTGACCACCTTCTTGGAAGTCAACCTTTCCAACCTGGCCGGAGTCCCCTCTATCGTTTACGGCATCCTCGGACTGGCGGTGTTTGTGCGCTGGTTCACTTTGGGCGAAGGTGTCTTGGCCGGGGCCCTGACCCTCAGTTTAATGGTTTTGCCGGTGGTGATCGTGGCGTCGCGAGAGTCTTTGTTGGCCGTACCGGGATCAATGCGGGCCGCTGCGTACGCCTTGGGTGCGACCCGTTGGCAAACGATTCGCGCCCATGTAATCCCCAGCGCCATCCCCGGCATCCTCACGGGCGTCATTTTGGCCGTTTCACGGGCCATCGGAGAGGCGGCGCCCCTGATTATGGTGGGGGCAATGGGTTTTGTAACATTTGTCCCCACACGGCTCGACGAGAACTTTACGGCCCTACCCATCCAGATTTATACTTGGTCCAGCGAGGCCCAGCCGGTGTATCATAACCTCGCCGCCGCGGCGATTATCGTGCTTTTGGGGATTCTCATCCCTTTTAACGCGATCGCGATTGGAGTACGGGCTTGGCGACAGACGAAGCAAGCATGGTAGCCACGGCATCGCGGCTCCGAGCCCCCCCGAAGGGGGGATACACATCATTTCAGATCAAGCGTAAAGTTCCTCGTGTGCATTCAGCTGGCGATGGAGCCTCTGAGACCGTCATCCAAACCGAGTCCTTGACCATTCGGTACGGCGGTACGGCGGCCGTCCGCGGGGTCACCTTGGCCATCCCGGCCCGCGAGGTTACGGCAGTGATCGGTCCGTCGGGTTGCGGCAAGAGCACGTTGTTGCGAGCCATGAACCGGATGAACGACTTCATCCCGGAATCCTCGGTGGAGGGCCACTTATTGTACCGGGGACGCGACGTGTACGGCCCTGGTTTCGATGCCGTCGATCTGCGCCGGCGCATCGGCATGGTGTTTCAGAAGCCAAATCCCTTTCCTAAGTCCATTTTCAAGAACATCGCCTGGGGGGCGTCCGTTAACGGATATCGGGGGGCGTACCATGAACTGGTCGAGTTGGCCCTTCGACAAGCCGCGTTGTGGGACGAAGTCAAGGATAAGCTGCACGAAAACGCATTGGCCCTGTCCGGAGGTCAGCAGCAACGCTTGTGCATCGCCAGGGCCATCGCCTTGCAGCCCGACGTGCTGCTCATGGACGAGCCGTGCTCGGCCCTGGACCCCATCGCCACCGCCCGCATTGAGGACTTAATCGATCAGCTCAAGGCACGGTACACCGTCGTGCTCGTCACCCACAACATGCAGCAGGCGGCCCGTGTGGCCGACCGGACGGCGTTCATGTATCTTGGAGAATTGATCGAGGTAAATGCGACGGATACGATCTTCACCAAGCCCACCGATCCCCGCACCCAGGACTACATCACCGGCCGATTCGGGTAAGGGGGGTCAGTGACAACCCATTTCGTGAACCTCCTAGACGAATTGCGGCGCCGGTCGCTCCGCATGGCCAGCCTGGTTGAGGATATGCTTCAGGAGTCGACCGAAGCCCTGATCACGGGCGATGAAGCTCTGGCCCGGCGCGTCGTTCAACGGGACGAGGAGGTCGATCGCGAAGAGGTCGCGGTCGAATCGGAGGTCATTCGGCTTCTAGCCCTTTATCAGCCCGTCGGCTCCGACCTCCGCTTGCTTTGCACGATTCTCAAGGTCAATAACGACTTGGAGCGGATCGCGGACTGCGCCGTCAACGTGGCCGAACGGGTGCGGAGGGTTCACCTCGGCCCCGGAACCCCTCAAATCCAGCAGATCCGGCAGTTGGGGGCGGCCGTCAAGCAGATGCTGCGCGATGCCGTCCAGGTTTACGCCTCCGAAAACGCCTCCGCCGCGGATAAGGTGTTGGCCAAGGACGACACCGTGGACGCCCTTTACGGCCAGTTTGTCCGCGGATTAATTGCGGAACCGTCCGCCGCCGCTTCGAGCATGGGTTTCAGCTTAGATGTCCTCTCCATAGCCAAGAGCCTGGAGCGGATCGCCGACCACGCCACCAATATCGCCGAAGACGTGATCTTTCTATCCACGGGGAACATCGTGCGGCACCAGGACCGCGGCCGGCATGGTTGAAAACCTCATGCGAGCAGGACCGGAGGTGATCCCACTTTCGCTTTCAGGGATAATGAACGCAGGCCCGTCTAGCACGATTTGGCGGGTCGTGTGTCGTCTTTGCTACTACCGAAGGAGAATCAAAATGAAATCTCGAACCATGCTGTCAGTTTCTTTGTCGTTGGTTGCTTTGCTGGTGCTAACACCGAAGCTCGATGCCCAAAGTAGTTGGTTGTTAGCGGGAAACTCCCTTGGCACGAACGATTTTCTAGGGTCGACGAATAACGCAGATGTCGTGATTAGAGCAAATGGTTTGCGCGTTATGGTGTTCGACCCTTAAACCAACGGGCCAAATATCATTGGTGGTTACAACGCGGGCGACACAAAGCGCCGGCGGAAACCGTGTGACCAGCGGTGTACAAGGTGCAACGATTAGCGGCGGGGGAGGACCCTTGATATGCGAGGGCGGGCAGCGATAATCATGGCACGGACAATTATGGGACAATCGGCGGAGGGGATGGCGACGGCAGCATGCTGGCCGCCATTCAGGGACTCTTTGACACGGTTCGAGATCAAGCCCGGCTCTGCTCTTGGAGCGGGAACTCAGGAAGAATGCTGCCACTGGATAAGAGCCATAAGAGCCAATCGGGGAAACCCCCTTTCGTTTCGTCATCGAGAGAGTCAGGGGTTTCCCGATAGGGGGTAACAGAGGGAATTAACGTGTAGCTTTTTTCGTAAGCCTTAATAACCTGTTGACATGGGATGCCTAGTTTGATAACTTTGGCGCTTGAGGCTGTCAAAATGGGGAATTAGCGGGAGTTGGGGTTTAAGGGGTTCGAGCGGGATTTTTTGGACTTTTTTTTGAAGCCGTCACAGTCGGGTTATGCGAGGGAACTCGTACTGCGCGGCTGCTGAAACTCTATCGAAGGGGCAAGAGAAAAAAATGGGAGCAATCACAAAATACCTCGGAATCATAACCGCCGTCGTCGCGGTAACGGCCATACCGGTCAGCGCCGGTGAGAACATCGTCCTGTCCATCGTTCCTGTAGGCGGGACAACTGTCGCTGGAAACCAGCTTGTGACCGTGGAAGTGTTCATTACAAATAATGGCCCGGATCAACCCTTGCGGGGCACGCAAGTGAACCTCCCGTGCTCATTGCCGAACGGCACCGCGGGCATGATCACCACGGGAACCGCAGATAGCGACTCAATGTCCACAGTGAGCGTCAATACTGGAGGAAGTTCGGGCGGAATTCCGTTTATGTTTCCCGGTGGTCTTGGACCAACCAACCAGAACTTCTGCACTGCTGCAGGCACCATTTGCGTCGGCTGCACGGAGCCGGAACCTCTACCGGCCGGAGCAACGCGCTATTTGGCCACCTACCGGTACCGCGTCTCCACCTGCGCAGCCGGCACGTTCGATGTCTACTTCGAGTGCGATAATTTAATGCCGATGGCCACGCGTTGCACCGGAGCACCATTTACAATTTCCGCCCAAACGCGCGTGGTTGGCCCCGACGGTCCTGATCCCGACGCACTTGATGATCCGGTGCCCTGGAGTGAAATTGTGACGTCGCTCACCGTGCCGACGGGGCAGTGCTGCGACGGCGGCACATGCCTAGGCGACCTGAACCAAGTCTGCTGCGAGAGCATGGGCGGTACGTTTAACGGCGGCCTGAGCTGCACCACCGATCCCTGTGCCTGCACCGGCAATGAGCAGTGCCTGGAAATGCCGGTCGACAACATCTGCACCACGAACACTTGCGTTAGCATGGTCTGCCAAACGGTCAACAACACCTTGCCCTGCGACAACGGCGATTTCTGCACCGTCAACGATGTGTGCGCCGCGGGCATGTGCATGGCCGGACCGGCACGGACCTGCCCACCCGCGACGCCATTCTGCAACGAGGATCTCAACATGTGCGTCGAATGCCTCTCGCCCGCCAATTGCAGCGATGATAACCCTTGCACGAACGACGTATGTAGTCCCGAGGGCGTGTGCTCCAACCCCAACAACACGGCCCCCTGCGCCGACGACGGCAACGTCTGCACGGACGATGTTTGCGGCGGCGGCGTTTGCACGCACCCGTTCAACACCGCCAGTTGCACCGACGGATTGTTCTGCACTCGGACGGAGCGTTGTCAGAACGGCGTTTGCACGGTCACGGCCATCAGAGAGTGCCCGTTGGGTACGATCTGTTGCGAGGACCTCGATGCCTGCCTGGAGTGCTGCGTGCCCGCGGATCCCATTTGCGACGACGATAACGACTGCACGGCGGACATGTGCAGCGTCACGCCGGGACCGCCGCCCATGGCCATGTGCGTGAATTCGCCCGTCACCGGGTCGTGCGAAGACGGCCTCTTCTGCACGGCGGGTGACATGTGCGTGGACGGCGAGTGCGTCGCCGGCACGGCATCGCCCTGCGAGCCTGGTGAAACCTGCGTGGAAGACCAGGACATGTGCATCGCCTGTGAGATGCCCGAGGACTGTGATGACATGAACGAGTGCACGCAGGACTTCTGCGAAGAAGGCATGTGCGTCTACATGAATGAATCGGCCGGCACTGCGTGTGGCAATGCGGAATCCGGCCCGTGCGACAACCGGGACACCTGCGACGGCAGCGGAGTCTGCCAGCCGAATAACGTTCCCAACGGGACGCCCTGTGACGACGGCATGTTCTGCAACGGCGACGACCTCTGCCTGGGCGGGCTCTGCGGCGTGCATGAAGGAAACCCGTGCATGTCCGGTGAAAACTGCAATGAAGACACGAATATGTGTGTCCCCGCGGGCGAGTGCGACGGCCCGGAGGATTGCCCGGACGACACGGCCAACCCCTGCACGATTCCCGCGTGTCTGGACGGTGTTTGCGGCTTCAGTTTCGCCCCCATGGGCACGGCCTGTGGCAGTTCCAGCACAACCGAATGCGACGCCCCGGATACTTGTGACGGCGCCGGCATGTGCGTCAATCGCCTGGACCCAGCCGGCACCGTCTGCCGGCCCGCGGCGAGCGCCTGTGACGTAGCCGAAATGTGTAGCGGCACGTCGGCCACTTGCCCGCCGAACGCATTCCAGCCGATGGGCACTGCTTGCGGCAGCTCAAGCACCACGGATTGCGACGCCCCCGACACCTGCGACGGTGCCGGGACTTGCGTCAATCGCGTCGACCCCGCCGGCTCCGTCTGTCGGCCCGCCGTGGGCGAGTGCGACGTGGCTGAGTCCTGCAACGGTACTTCGGCCGCCTGCCCGGCAAACGGATTCGTGCCGTCGGGGACCGCCTGCGGAAGTCCGAGTTCGACGGATTGCGATGCCCCGGATACTTGCGACGGCGCCGGGATGTGCGTCAACCGAGTGGACCCGGCCGGCACCGTCTGCCGGCCCGCCGTCGGTGAATGCGATATGGCCGAAACCTGCAACGGCTCGTCGGCAGCATGCCCGGCGAACGCATTCCGACCGCTCGGGACCGCCTGCGGTAGTCCTAACGCAACGGATTGCGACGCGCCCGACACTTGCGATGGCGCCGGGATGTGCATAAACCGTTTGGATCCGGCCGGTACGATCTGCCGGCCGTCGGCCGGGGAGTGTGATGCGGCGGAGACCTGCAGTGGTACGTCAGCCACTTGCCCGCCGAATGTCCAATCACCCAACGGCACACCGTGCGGAGATCCGAGTAATACGGAGTGCACCGATCCGGACACGTGTCTGAACGGTGTGTGCCAACGCAACGACGCCACGAATGGCACCCCTTGCATGAATGACACGAATCAGTGTACGAGCGACGTGTGCAACGGCGGAGTATGCGTACATCCACCTGTTCCTGTCGGCACGCCTTGCGGCGATCCGAGCACCGACGCGTGCGACAATCCCGATACGTGCGACGCAGCCGGAATGTGCCGGTCAAACCTGAAACCGGACGGTACCCCTTGTCCCAATGGCCTGTTCTGTGACGGCCCGGAGACCTGCCGTGGCGGCGAATGCACCGATGGGGCAAATCCCTGTCGTTCGTTGGCGCACTGTGACGAACTCAACGACGTCTGTTTCCCTTGCATCACCGAGGGCGAGTGCAACGACGCGGATCCCTGCACGACCGATGCCTGTGTCAGCAACGTCTGCGTGAATACGCCCATTCCGGGGTGTATTCCCGCCTTTGGTGATCGGCCGTCGATCAACAAGAAGGGAAGCCTGCTGATCTACTCCAAGGTCGAGCTCAAGTGGCGTTTGGATGAGCCGGACCTTGACGGGGGTGTGGCCGGCCACCAGGATCCGGAATTTGAGCTTGTACAGGACACGTTCCTGTCCCTGAACAACGATTTTCCGGGCGACGTGAACGTCCAGCTCTATTTCATCAATGGCGATCCGCCGACGGAGGAGATCTGCGCCCCGCTTTGCCCGCCGATCAACGGGCGCTGCCCGCCACAATGCGTGGTGGAGCGGGCCCATCCCGGATGGAACTGGGTCGATTGCCAGTTCCTGTTGACTCCCAACCAGCCGACCTATTGGTCCGTCTTTTCCGGCCAGCCGGTGGGCTGCCAGCCCTTCTGGGTCTTGGATCCTGGCTTCCCGCCTGGGCGGCCCGATCCCGATAGTGTCGACGAAGGTAGTCGCGTGCTTCGCGGGTACGTCATTGGTTGGGCGGTGGACCGGGACGGCAGAGAGATTCGTTGGAATCACCTCTTCGGCAACGCCCTCGTCGTGAACTACGATCAGTCATCCGCTTGGGAATACAACGCCTGGGCCTTGCAGGCGGTGTCGGCTGCGCATGGTGAGCAAACGGACGGTGAACCCGGCCAGTTATTGCTGGACGGAATCGAATACGACAATGCCTTCGAGCGGTTGGTGTTTGAGTTCTATGCCACCGGGGCGGCCGTATTCGGGAGGTTTGTCCCTGGCCCCGTCTTCGTGGATACGGATATCACCCTGCACCCGGTCAGCGCGGACCTAAGGCAGGAGACCAACGGACCGGTGATCACCAAAGCCAGGTTCGACATTTGGAATGAGGATGAGACTCGCTTCTCGGGGACGGAGCGGTGCATCAACTGTTGGGACCAGACGTTGATGAGCAACTACGGCGCGCCGAATCACTTTACGCGAGCGGTTCTTGGAACCGACAAAGGCAAGGCCAGGGTCGATGGCATTGCCAGTCAAAACTGCCCGCTGAGCGTCGACGCGGCCCTGCTGGGCATCACCGTCAAGAGAATTATCTACCTCTCCAAAGGCATGAGCAGACGAGTGGCCGAATCGGCCATCAATATGGTGGGCCAAGGCGAGCAGACCGCGATCATTCGGTACGACATCATCCCTGAGCCCGATGAAGTCGTGGGTCCGCTCATCGACAAGCCCGAAGGAGATTCGATCGACCGAGTGATTCCGCTACCGCGCAGATAGCGTTAAGCGGCACCGGCATCGTTCTGGATTCTAACGCAGTCGCTGAACTCGTAACCGCGAGTTCAGCGACTGCTTGCTTTGAGTTCGCATCCAAGACCCGCCACCCAGGTGCGGAGGCAGGACGAGGGGATCTATTCAGGAGGTTCTCTTGGTCGAATCGAAGGCATCATGTCGCTCTGCGCAATGCCAGCGGCCACGACACCCCGCGCCGTTTCATTGACCCTTGACAATGCTGATTTCTGACGTAATGTAATGTGACTCGAACGGTTATGGAAACGAAGGTTCTAACTGTCGATCCGGCAAGCGCCGGCACTACCGCCATTCAGGCAGCGCTAGACGTGTTGGACCGCGGCGGCTTGGTCGCCTTCCCGACCGAAACCGTCTATGGGCTCGGGGCGCGAGTGGATAAGCCCGGGGCCATTCGACGGCTCCGGGACGTCAAGGGCCGCTCCGGCGAAAAGGCACTGACCGTTCATATCGGCTCCCGTGAGGATGCCTCGCAGTTCGTGCCCCATCTGGAAAGCCTGGCCCAACGCTTGATGCGCAAAGGGTGGCCGGGGCCTCTGACCCTCGTATTTACTGTGGAAGATCCCGCCCAAGCGCCGGTGATGACTCGCCTAAACGGCTCGGCAGCGTCGGTGATGTACTACGATGGAACCATCGGGTTGCGCTGTCCCGATGATCCCGTGGCTTTGGCTCTTCTCCGGCAGACGCCGGCACCCGTCGTGGCGACCAGCGCGAATGTGGCCGGGCACGCGCCGCCCATGATGGCCGCCGAAGTATTGAAGGAGCTCGATGGTCAGATCGATCTTCTTGTCGATGCCGGGCGGACGCGTTACAACCGGCCGTCGACCATCGTGCGGGTGCGCGGCCGATCATTCGAAGTCCTGCGCGAGGGAGTCTTGGACAAACGCATCATCGAACACATGGCCACATTGCGATTCCTGTTCGTGTGCAGCGGCAATACCTGCCGTAGTCCGATGGCGGCGGCTTTCGCGCGTAAGATGCTGGCCGATCGCCTAGGGTGCGAGGTCAAGGACCTGGGCCGGTGGGGGATCGTCGTGGAATCGGCCGGCGCCAGCGCCGGCTTTGGTCCCGCCTCACCCTTTGCGGTTGAGGTCATGGCCCGGCGCAACATTGATCTTTCCAGCCACGCGGCGTCACCGTTGCGGGCGGAAGTGCTTCAGCAGGCGGATTATGTCTTCGTGATGACCGAGGCCCACCGGGACCGCGTAATGGAAATGGCCCCGTCGACGGCGGATCGCGTTCATACGTTGTTGGACCGCGCCGACATTCAGGACCCCATGGGCGGTTCGGTGGATGACTACGAGGCTTGCGCCGAGAGAATCGTGAGCGGATTGGAGTTTCGTTTAAAGGAGATCGTCCTATGAAAGTGGCTGTGGCCAGCGATCACCGAGGTTTCCGGGCGAAAAGCCAAGTCAAGAGTCATCTTGAAAGCGCCGGTCACACGGTCGTCGATTTCGGTTGCGACGGGCCGACCAGTTGCGATTACCCCGACACCGGTCTGCCCGGGGCGATGGCCGTGGCCAAGGGACAATGCGAACGGGGGATTCTGATCTGCGGCACAGGAATCGGGATGGCCATGGCGGCTAACAAGGTCCGAGGCGTCCGGGCGGCGCTGTGCCACGACGAGCTTACGGCGGAGTTGTCTCGACGCCACAACAATTCCAATGTTCTGTGCATGCCCGCCGATCTCCTGGGGGACGAGTTGATGCGCCGCGTTGTGGACGTCTGGCTGCGCACGGATTACGAAGGGGGACGTCACGACCGCCGGCTTCAGAAAATCGCCGATTACGAACGAAACGGACAGCTTTAAGCATACGCGCTATTCATTTTTCAGCCAGGCTCAGTTATCGGCACGGTGTGGCCGGACGTAGATTCGGCGCCTACCATGCGATAGGCTGGCTATCGCCGCATGGGCATTGGTTTGCAGCCTCGGCGGCGACAACCGCCGTCTTCGTTCCTGGTGGACGCTAGGGCGTTCTTGGGTTGAGGATACTCCGGTCAAAAGCCCCGGAGGGCTGGAGAAGCGCATTTGGGTCTTGGCGTCACTTTTGTGAGCGGCCTGCGGAGATCAGGGAAAAGCGCGCTCATCAGTCTCATGGTCCGTGAGCTTTGGAGCACGCAGCCGCATTATATCCGCATGGTGCGTACCGGGGGAGATAAACTGCAGCCCAAGTCGGTTGCCAGACCGGCGGAAGACTGTGGCGTAGCCAGTGCCCGCTGGCTCGAGTACGACTCCGAGCGCGTCTTCGAGATTCTGCCGGAAGCCCTGACCGCCATCCATCGCCGCGATCGCTATGGCTCGGTGGTGATCGAGGCCGATGCCGATCCCAACCTCCGTTACGCCTATCCTTATGACCACCGCGTCCTAGTCATGCCCATGCCCGAGAGCATCGGGGATATTTTCCGCGAACCGGGCCAGGCCGCCCACGAGCTGCGCCGCGTTTTGGACGATACGGCCGCCTTCGCCTCGGAAATCTTCGGACTCTTTGCCCATAACGGCGATGAGGATCGCGAGCCTTCCGAGGCTCGACCCGATTTTTCGGCCACGCAAATGCGCGGTTTTTTGTATTCGCCGCTGGGCGATGAACTGGCCACCCGCATTCAGCTTCAGCCGGAATACCATGGCCTGGTCGAAACGGACGTGATTATTGTCAACCCCTCCGTGGGTGCGGCGACCGTCGAGACGCCCGTTTGCCTTCGCCGCATCGAGCGTCTCTTGGAACGCGTTCATGGCGTGACCGGGCGGCGAGGCGAGCTGTTCGTTTGCGACCCCGCGAACCCCACGGGCCGTGTGGAGAAGAAACTCCTCAAAGCTCTGGAACCGATGTGTGTGGGTGGGAAATGAGTCACCCGGTCTCGATGGGCCTGCTCGGATCGACGATCCACTCGCTCCACGAACCGGGGTAAAGACAAGCCTCCCCAAGACCCGCGTGCAGGTAGGCCAGCACGTTCTGAGCCGCAGACACGCCGGAGCCGCAATAAAAGACCGTTCGCGCGGGCGGCGCGTCACCCAGCAGTTCTCGGAAGCGTTCTTTGAGTCGCTCCTTTGACTGGAAAAGTCCGTCGGGTCCGAGGTTCTCCGCGTGCGGGGCGTTGACGGCCCCAGGGATGTGCCCGGCCAAGGCGTCGATCGGTTCCTGTTCGCCGCGGTACCGAACGGCAGCCCGCGAATCCACGATACGCCAGTCCGCGTCGTGTGGGCGTCGCAGCACGGCATCGGCATCCACAACCAGCTCCGGCCTTGGACGGGCGGCAAACGCGCGGGCTTGGCGAGGTTCTTCGCCGCCGTGAGTCGGATGCTTTTCCGCGATCCAGCGTTGCCAGCCCCCATCCAGGACAGCGACGGCATCGTGTCCGAGCCAACGGAGCATCCACCACAGCCGGGCGGCCATGGAACCGGCCGAGTCGTCGTAGGCCACGACTTGAACCCCGTCGGCGATGCCCCATTGCGAAAGCCGCGCGGCGAACCGGGGAATGTCGGGTAACGGATGCCGCCCCGTCTGGCCGGCGACAACTGGCCCGGAGAGGTCTTCGTCAAGGTGGGCGTAGACGGCTCCGGGAATATGTGCATGGCGATACTCGCGGCGGCCGCGTTGGGTGTCATCCAACGAAAAGCGGCAATCGACGACCGCCCAATTGGGGTCGCGGATGTGTGGTGCCAAGTCTCGGCACGAGATCAGAGTCTTGTATGTCATCACCCTAAAGGCTCTCCATGCAATCGCCCCCTTAAAGCGGGCCCTTTATACCACCTGTGGGCAATGAGTCCTAACCCAACCTTCGCACTTGGAGTTGGCGAACCGCGTTGGCGGAGGCGGGAATGCGGTTTTAGTGGCCAAGGTCTGCACTACAAAATGAGATGGGGAAGACTGTGGTTTTCGGCTATTCCGGC
>Ga0187892_10007267_pt1 | contig 15874 bp, 3 predicted proteins | sample MA1701073metaG_FD_139345 | JGI IMG/M metagenome (GOLD analysis project Ga0187892, IMG submission 139345) | Bio-ooze microbial communities from a basaltic lava cave in the Kipuka Kanohina Cave System on the Island of Hawaii, USA - MA170107-3 metaG ... | reverse complement strand
GGGCTGTTCTCCGTGCCGGGCTTGGTCGTGAACACCTGGAAGTTGAGGTTCGCCGCGTCGCCGTTCCACCCGGCGTCGAGCAACGCCTGGCGGCTGATGGCGAACTCGACCGCGTCGAGATCGCTGCGGTAGTAGCTGCCGAGGAACCCGTTGCCGCCCGGCGTGTAGCCGCGCGTCTGGAACGTCCCGAGCGGGCTGCCAGGCGTCTTCACATAGACGTTGCCGAGGTTGCTCTGGTATGCCGCGACGACGACCTCCCAGCGCATCGTCGTCTTCGCGTCCACCTGGTCGGGCAAATCGATGTTGCCGACGCCCTGGTTGCCGGTATCGATCACGACGTAGCAATCCACGCGGCCTTCCTCCGCCTTGAATTGCAAGTCGTGGAAATCGACGCGGAAATAAAACTTCCCGTCCGCGCCGCCGTCGCGCGCGTAAAACGCGATGATGTCGCGCGACCAATCGTAGCCGTCCCACCACGGATACACGTCGCGCTGGCGCTTGAGCGGACCGTTGCCGTCGTATTCGTCGAGCGCCTTCACGTCATCGACCGTCCAGTCCTGGAACTCCTGGAACCACGTCACGCCGCCGGTCTTGCCGAGGCTGTTGCCGGGCCCGATCGTGATCGAGTTGGCCGGCGGCGGCGGAACGTTGTCGCTCAGGCGCGGGTTGGTGCCGCTGTTGAGCTCGGTCAGGTTGCTGAACCCATCGTTGTCGGGATCGCCGTTCGCGCCGTTGGCGGGGTCGCCATCGCTCACCGCGGCGGTGCGCAGGCTGTCCGTGCCGTTGTCCAACGCGTCGAGCGCGTACTGAATCTCCCAGCCGTCCGGCAATCCGTCGCCGTCGGTGTCCGCCTTGCGCGGGTCGGTCTCGGACCATGCCTCGCCGGCGTCATAGACGAAATTATTGTTCGTGTCGCCGGCGATCTTACCGTCGAGATTGGCGTCCTCGACCCCGTCGCCCGCGCCATCGCCGTCGCTGTCGAAATTGTTCGGATCGGTCTCGTGGTAGAACGCGTTACCGGGCAGCGCCGCGCGATCGATCCGCGAAGTCGCCCGCACGATGGGCGGGGTCGTGTTCGTCACGCCGTTGACGGTGATCTCGACGCGTCCGTTGCGGTTCGCGTCTTCGATGCCGTCGAGAATGCCGTCGCCGTCGGTGTCCGGGTTGTTCGGGTTGGTAACGGTCCCCTGGATGATGTCCGTGCGCGGCTTGCTGAGGTCGAAATACTGCAGCCCGCTGTTGTCGGTGGTGTTGTAGCGCGGCGGGTGTGCGTCGGCCAGGAAGTTCTTGAACCCGTCGCCGTTGGTGTCGGCGTTCGTGTCGGTGTCGGCGCCGCCAAGCGCCGTTTCGAGACCGAGTTCGAGCCCGTCGGGCAGCCCGTCGTTGTCGCTATCGACGTTGAGCGGATCGGTCATGCCACTGAAGAAATGCTGATGCACCTGGCCGTTGGTCCACGACTCGGGCTGCGTGGTCGGCAACGGCGCCGGCGTCGTCTCGTCGGTATCCTTCAGGCCATCGTCTTCGTCGTCGGTGTCGTCGGGGTTGTCGGGAACGATCTGACTGAACACGACCACCGTCGTGCGGAGCGCAAAATTCGTCCCGCCCCCCGTGGCATCGGCGCGGATCACGAACGTCCCCTCGACCATGTTGGTCCAGACGAAGTCCCAGCGTTTGGTGCTGCCGACGAAGTTCGTGTCCATCATCGCGACGCCGCCGGAGAAGTCGCTCGTGACCGGCTCGAAGCTGATGACGACGTTGGTCACGCTGGAGCTGGTCTCGGTGGTGATTGTGAACGACCGTTGCACGGGCGTGGCGTTGGTGATGTCCGGCAGCGTGATCGTGAACGGCGACCGGCCCTGGGCGTCCGCGGCCGGCGGGTTGATGATGTTGACCGCGATGCCGGTGAGCGTGACCTGGACGAACCGCGTCGCCTGGAGGCTGAGCGCGCCGTCGGTGTAGAGCACCTCGATCGTGTGCAGCCCGGCGCTCATCCCGCTCCAATCGAAGCGCAGCTCGTTCTTGCCGTCGGCCGGCGTCTCGTCGTCGAAGCGGTACAGCGGCGTGCCGTCGGGCTGGGTGCGCGGCTGGACCGCGCCGTCGATCTTGACGGTGAAATTCGTCAGCACCGCCGGCAACGAATCGCTGAATCGCGCGACGACGGTGTAGGTATCGCTCTGGTCGAGGAAAATCTGTTCGCCGTCGAAGCTCGGGAAGGCGATTTCGAGCACCTGCGGCGGCGCGGCGACGTTGTTGGTGCGGCTGAGCGTCGTGAAATGGTTTGTGAACGTCGCGGTGGATGCTTCCTTGAGTTGCACCGTGAAGATCGCCGTGCCGCTGCTCGGGACAGCGACGTAGTTGAAACGGAATTCGAGCGGCAGGTTCGGGTGCTGCTGGCTGAGCGACGGCAGCGGCGTGACCTGCGTGGCGGTGGCGAACGACGGCACGCCGTTGCTCAGGCCGTTGCCGTTGCGCACGCCGGTGACGCCGTCGTCATTGTTGGGATTGCCGTCGTCGATGTTGTACTCGACGTAGGTCGTCGTTTCGTCGGCGCGTATGACCGCCCCGTACTGCTGGCTGACGAGCGTCTCACCGCTCTGCGGGAACGCGATCACACCCTGCGGCGTCTGCGCGTCGTAGTAGAACGTCTGGTAGAACGTGTTGAACACGCTCGATTTCCCGACTCGATTCAGGAATGGCCGCGCGCGGACGATGTGGAACCCTTCCTGAAGGCCGGTGACGGTGTCGTTCGTATTGAGGTTGTTGTGCAGCCAGACAGTCGCCGTCGCGGGGTTCCAGTTGGTAATGGCAAACTCGGTCTGGCCGTAGAGCTTGTTTCCGTCAGCGTCGGAGTACGTCGCGATACCGGAGTCCTTGTGCAGCGCGATTTTGTATTTCACGACCGTGCTGTCGGCTTGCGCTGGGATCGTGGCGAACCACCAATCGGCATTCTGTCCCGCGCCGCCGTCGAACTCGTTGTGGCTGAACGACAGGCTGAGGACCTGGGTCGTGCCGGCGCCGATGCCGAAGCCTCCCTCGGGATTCGCGCCGTCCATGGTGTAATAGAGGTAGCCTTTATTGATTTGGTTTTGGTAGCCGACCTTGACCCAAACCTTGGCGGCCTGTCCCGCGCCGGGGAGGGCGGGAATGCGCTGCGTGCTGCCGTTGTCCGAGCCGCCGACCACCGTGGCCGCCGGGTCGTGAAAGACGAACGTCGCCGTGTTGACGCTGGTGTTCGGACTGCCGGCGCCGTTGACGATGTTGCTGCTGGTTCCAACGGTGTAGCTGTACGACTCCGCGCCGAGGGAAATGATCTGGTTGCGGTTCCCCGTATCGACCGCAGCGAACTTCTCCGGCCCGCGCCGTGTTTGAAAGATCACCTGCTCGTAGCCGAGGAAGGTATCCGTCACGTGGCCGGGTTTGTTGTCGCGTCGGTCGAAGCCGACCAATGGCGCGACACCGAGGTGGCTGTTGAGGTCCATGCCGCCATCGAGTCGGACGAGAACGTTCTCGGCGGAAGCGTCAGTGCGCACGAAGATATCGAATGGGCCGGTGTTGGTGACGACGGGGATGTCGATCGCGTAAGTCAGGTTCGAGACGTTCTGGCCGCCGATGACGTTGCCGCTGGCATCAATGCTACCGCGCATCCTGAAGGGATAGATCGGGTTGAACCCCGGGTCGCCGTCGCGCCCGTCCTTGCGGCGGACGGTCAGGCGCGGGGCGTCCTGGCCGTTCTGGCGGAGCGTGATGGCCGAAATGCCCGCCGCCCCATTCGCGCGGCTCGGCTCGGGCCATTGGTATCCATAGACCACGTAACTGCCACTGGGGATTTTCAACTCGATGGCGCCCCCACCCGGCGCCAAAGTCTGTGAGCCGACCCATACCTTGCGGTTGACGGGGTTGGCGTCGTTCGCGGAATCGATGGCTTCCTGCTTGACGTTCGTGGCCAGCCGCACCAGCAGTTTCGAGCACGCGCGCTCCTTGCCTGGGGAATCCGCCAACTGCACCAGCACCGAGCCGGGCGGGAAGCCAACCACCAGCCCCTGTCCGCGCGTGTTCTCGACCGGGAAACACTCGTAGAACGTCCCGTCTGTCGTCTGCGACACGGTGTCGTCGAAGCTGACGTCGCCGGGAAAACCGTAATTGTCGTTGAGCACGGTGATCGAGACCGTCGCGTCGGGATTGTTGAAGGCGGTGTTCGGGTCCACCTCGCGGTAATCGTAGCGCTCCCACACGACGGTGTCGGCGTCGCTCCAGCGGGAGCGGGTGAAACCGCGCGCGAGCTGGTGGTGCAGATAAACGATGTCCGGCATCTTGTTGTCGCCGAACTCGCCGAGGTAGGGCGCGTTGGCGTGGCGCGGGAATGCGCCGCCGCAATCGCGGCAGGTGGCCTCCTTGTTGTAGCCGTCGGAATAGATGTTCGCGAACCCTTCCCGGAGGAAGTAATAAGCGTTCTGCAGTTCGCGACGGGCAGCAAAATCGCTGTCGTGGCTCTGGGCGTGCTTGACGCCAAGGCTCGACTTGAAGCCGGCGTTGTAGCCTTCGAGGTCGGTCTTGTCGAGGCCGGCGAGCGTCGAGCCGGGATTTCCGAGCACGTTGTTCAGATGGTTGCGGAGCGGATTATCGACCAGACGCATGCCGGAATCGAAGTAGCCGTTGAACCCCGGCGGCTCGCCGAGATGTTCACCGAACAGCAGCGCGTCGTTGCGGACCGCTTCCGCGTCGAAGTTGCTGTTGCGGTTGTCGTCGGGAGTTTCGGTGTAGCCAAACGCCGGCGTGTACCCGTGGACGTGGTCGAACATGGTCTGGATGGCGCCGTTGTAGCCGAGCGTCTTGTCGCCCGCGCCGCCGTAGAAAAAGTCGGGCACGTGCTTGACCGCGTCGAGCCGCAAGCCGTCGCACTTCGTTTCCTGAATCAGCCACTGCGCAGCACGGATCAAATACGCGGCGGTGTCTTCGGCAACCGGCACGCCGTTGGTTCCGTCGAACGGTTTCCAGATCGTCGTGATGCCCGAGCTGACGATTCCGGGCAAACCCGGGTTTGGATAGTACTCGGGGTTGTTCGGGTGGCGGACGAACGAGAGCTTCGGATTGGTGCTTCCTTCCGTGAAACCGAAGTTCGCGTTCGGGTTTTCCTGCGCGATGTCGATCAGGTCAGAGAAATTTCGGTTCTGCACCTGCCAGGCGTCGTTCCAGTTGGCGATGTTGTCCCACTTGCGAAAGAATCCTTCGGCGGTCAACCGCAGGTGGAAGTCTTCGGGGAGCAACCCGGGATAGACGTTGATCGGAGTGTTGGCACCGTAGCCCGGCACCCCAAACGAACGGTGGTTCATCACGTTGTCGAAATAAACGCGGATGCCGAAGCGGTGCGCGATGCGCACCATGTGAAGGAGTTCGTCCTTCGTGCCGTACCGGGTGCGAATGGTGCCGTTCTGATCTTTGTCGCCCAAGTCGAATGGATCGAAAAGATCGTACCCTACCGACAACCCGCCAGCTTTGGTCGGAGGAGGGAGCCAAAGCGCGTTGTATCCGCCCTCGGCAAGCTCGGGCATCTTCTGGGCAAGTTCGTCCCATCCGACGTTGAATAGCTGAAGGATGGCCTCCCCGCGTACCTGACTTACGCTCAATAGCCCCCATAGCAGCCCCACAAAAAACGCTTTGACTCTCACAATGTAAAACGCTTTTACTCCCTAGCATCGTGCCTGACGCTTGGCAAGAACTTTGTCACAGGTTCCCCGATTTGCAACCAGCAGGTCGGCCATTCGTGGCTGACCTGTTCGATGCGCACACACGAGGTAAGCGTTCGATCGGGCAACGCCGCTGGGTCGGCCAAGAATGGCCGACCTGCTTGGGTTTACGTGAAAGCGGGCGAATCCTTGACTTGGCCGGCATGCTGGCAAACACTCGCCCCCACTTCTCATGAGCGTCTGGAAAGTCGCCCTTGCTGCCGCGCTGATCCTGACGGCGTTGTGGCTGCTTTCTCCCGGTCGCTCGGAGCGGGTCTCGGAGCCGGGCGTCATCGAAATCACCTATATGGCCCCGGGCGGCCCGCTCTCCCAGCCGATGGACGATGCCGTGCGCGAGTTCGAGGAACAAAGCCGGGCGGCGCACGCGAAGGATTCATCCAAGCCGATCTACCGGGTCGTCAGCGGCCAGAACGCCTCGCGCAACCAGACCGAAGACCCGACCCGCTTCTTGGTCGGACTCGCCGGTGGCATGCCGCCGGACGTGATCTACTTCGACCGGTACGCCGTCAGCGAATGGGCGTCGCGTGGAGCGTTCGAGCCGTTGGATGAATTTCTCGCTCGCGACAAATCGAGCGGGCGCGACGACGCGATTCTTGCCGACGATTACTATGCGTCGTGCTGGGACGAAGTCGTCTATACAGACCCCGTCACCGGCAAGAAGGGCGTCTATGGCATTCCCAATAAGCTCGATAACCGGGCGCTCTTCTACAACAAAGACCTCCTCAAGCGCGCCGGCTACGTGGATGAAAAAGGCGAGGCACGTCCGCCGAAAACGTGGGAGGAACTCGAAGAGATGGCGGTCAAGCTCACCGAGAAAGACGCATCGGGCCGCGTCACGCGGATGGGCTTCGTTCCCAACTTCGGCAACTCCTGGCTCTACATCTACGGCTGGATGAATGGCGGCGAGTTCATGAGCGCGGACGGCAACCGATGCACGCTCGACGACCCGAACATCGTCGAGGCGCTCGATTGGATGACCGGAATGTACGACAAGCTCGGCGGCGCACCGGCGGTGTACGCCTTTCAGTCGAGTTTCCAGGGCGGCGATCTCGATCCGTTTCTGCTGGGCAAGATCGTGATGAAGATCGACGGCTTTTGGATGGTCACCGGCAACCTGGCGCAGTTCGGCCGCAACGTGAACTACGGCATGGCGCCGCCGCCTATGCCCGCGAAGGAAATTGCCAAGGGCCACGAAACCATGAGTTGGATCGGCGGCTGGTGCTATGCCATCCCGTCCACGGCGAAACACAAGGAGGCCGGCTGGGAGCTGATCCGGTTTCTGTCGAGCCAGCGTGCTCACGAAATCATGGCCGAAAGCGAGCGATTGACAAACGAGAGCCAGGGCCGGGTGTATGTGCCGACCCAACAGGCGAACAAGAGCATCAACGCCTGGTTGTTCGACCGCTACGTCAACAATGTCCCCGGCATGGACCCGAAGGTGAAGCAGGCCGTGCAGGTGTTCAACGAGCTGATTCCCCTCTCGCGTTATCGGCCCGTGACGCCCGTGGGCCAGTTGCTGTGGAACCAACACATCGCGGCAATGGAGGACGCGATTTTCCATAAATTGACGCCGAAAGCGTCCCTCGATCTGAGAACCAAGCAGGTGCAGTTCGAATTGGATCGCGCATTGAGCCCGCCGCAAGGGACGCCGTTGAACTGGGGGTTCTTTTTCTGGCTCTATGCCGCGCTCCTGATCGCTGCCGCAGTTGGCATCTACTACTGGGACACGAGTGTGCGGCTTCGCGAGAGAGTGGGAAAAATCTTGGGTGCCGGTTTGGCAAGGCGCGGTGGCCAACTCGAAGGCCTGCAGAGCAGCTACTTCCGCTCGCAATGGAAGGGCGGCTGGGTCTGCGCATTGCCGTGGATCGTCGGGTTCATCGTGTTTACCGGCGGGCCGATCCTGTTCTCGATCATCATCAGTTTCTGCGAGTACGACATCCTCAACCCGGCCCGTTTTACCGGACTGTTGAACTACCGGCTCATGTTCACTCAGGACCCGCTCTTCTGGAAATCGATGTGGAACACAGTGTTCATGGTCATCGGCATCCCGCTGGGCATGGCGCTCAGTCTCGGAATCGCCATCTTGCTCAACCTCAAAGTGCGTGGCGTGGCAGTCTGGCGGACGTTTTTCTATCTGCCGTCGATCGTACCGGCGGTGGCGTCGAGCATTCTGTGGATCTGGATTTTCAACCCGAGCGGCGGCCTGCTCAACAACGTCCTCCTGACCTTCGGCATCCACGGTCCGAACTGGCTTCAGAGCGAAGACACCAGCAAATGGTCGTTGATCATCATGGGCCTGTGGGGCGCCGGCGGCGGCATGATCATCTGGCTCGCGGGCTTGAAAAACATCAGCGAGAGCTACTACGAAGCGGCTGGACTCGATGGCGCGAACACGTGGCAGAAGTTCGTTCACGTCACGTTGCCGCTGATGACGCCCTACATTTTCTTCAACCTGATCATGGGTTTGATCGGCACGTTCCAGATTTTCACGCAGGCGTTCATCATGACCCAGGGCGGGCCGGTGAACTCGACGCTCTTTTACGCGTATCACCTGTTCAACAACGCATTTCGTTACCTGCACATGGGCTACGCCGCGTCGATGGCGTGGGTGTTGTTCCTGATCGTGTTCGCACTGACGATCGTGCAGATGCGGCTGTCGCAGCGATGGGTGCATTATGAGGAAGGATGAGTTTGTAGTAGAGCGCTTCAGCGCGGCCTTGCAATCGGCGGACGGTCAACACGACCGCGCTGAAGCGCTCTACTACAAACCGTGCAAATGAAATCCGACGCCATCTATCGCGCGCAGAGTTGGCTCCGCGCTTTCTGCATCTACGCGCTGCTGCAAATCGACACGTTTGCTCAGCTTTCTGACAAAAACTGTCAAACACATTTTCGCATCGATTTCTTAGCAAATCTTTGTTCTTGACGAGACGCCTTTTTTTGGGGTTACGTCCCCGCGCTGAATCGAATTCTGTCTCGGGCAGATCACGATGAACATGGAGCGCTCGACGCGAAAGAAGCTCGCCCTCGCTGTTTCGGCCCTCACGGCATTCGTGTTGATTCATCAGTTCGCGCGCATCGCAGTCACGGAAACGAATTGTCCAGGCGATGTCCCCACCAATACGTCCGTCGTCACCGAGTACACGTTCTCCGAGGGAAGCGGTACGAACACATTCAACGCCGGCACCGATGGCGAGGCGGGCGACGTGTCACTCACCAACGGCGTCACCTTCAGCACGAACGTTCCCTCGACCGTCGCAGTCTGCGGGTTCAGCGTGCTGTTTCCGAACACGGGCAGCGGATCCTCGACGCCGGCCATCGAGTCCGCGACCAACTATGATCCGCTCGCGGGAGCGACCAGCTTTACGCTGATGGCATGGGTGAAACGCGAGAGCGCCGCCTCGAACAACAATACGTCGGCCCGGATTGTCAGCGACACTTCTTCGACCACGCTCACCAACACGACCGCCGGCTTCGAGTTCCGATTTTCCGGGACAAGCGGGACGCTCGCGCTACGCGTCAACGGCAAGGAAGTGAGCACGAGCGTCGGCGGCATCCCACCGAACGAGGGAAGCTGGCATCACGTGGCGGTCGTGTTCGACAGCTCCCGGCCGGCAACCAACACGCTGACGCGCAACGTGCATTTCTACGCGGACGGCGTCCAGCGCGGCGACGGTAATGTGTTGACGAACACCGTTGTCTCGGCGAACACGAACCGGCTCACGATCGGCAATTCCTCCGTCAGTCGCGGTGTCGCCAACGCCTTCGTGGGCAAGTTGGATGACTCGCGCATCCTTCGGGAATATGCGCCCAACGCGGTCGGCGACGGACAAACCAACGCTGCCATCGTCTGTTACAGGAATGCCATTGCGGACTCAGAACCGCCGACGATCACGTGTGCGGCGAATGTGACGACCAACACCGACCCCGGCCAGTGTTCCTCCACCAACGTTGTTTTGGAGAATCCGGCGGTGAGCGATGATTGTGGCATCGCCAGTCTTACCAACAACGCGCCGGCAACATTCGGCGTTGGCGGCACGCTCGTGATCTGGACGGCGACGGACCTGGGTGGCAACAGCAGCAGTTGCACCCAGATCGTCACGGTAGTGGACAACCAACTGCCGAGCATCTCATGTCCCGCCAACGTCACGGTGAATACCAGCGGCGGCGGCTGCTCCGCCTCGAACGTCTCGCTGGGGCAACCCACGGTTTCTGACAATTGCGGCATTGGCAGCGTGACGAACGATGCGCCGGCCACCTTCGCGGTCGGGACCAACGTTGTCACCTGGACCGTGACGGACGTGAACGGCAACGGCAACAGTTGCCAGCAGCAGGTGATCGTCATTGATAGTCAGGCGCCGGTGATCGCCTGTCCGTCGAATCTGTCTCTCAACGCAGACCAAGGCGCGTGCTCGGCGACGGGCGTCAACCTTGGTCAACCCACCGTGGCGGATAATTGCGGCGTGTCCGTTCTCACCAACGACGCGCCCGGTTCCTTCCCCGTGGGCACGAACATTGTGACCTGGGTGGTGGTGGACGCGAATGGCACAACGAATACCTGCCAACAGTCCGTTGTCGTGGCGGACAATCAGTTGCCAACCATCACTTGTCCCGGAACGGCCACCTTCAATGCCGATCCCGGCCAATGTTCGATCACCAACGCGAATCTCGGGCAACCCACGGTCTCCGACAACTGCGCAATCGGCAGCACCACCAACGACGCGCCTGCGGCGATTCCGGTCGGCACCAACACGGTGACCTGGACCACGATCGACGTTCACGGCAACTCCCGCACTTGCGAGCAGACCGTCATCGTCGTGGACGCGACCCAAGCCGATGACGACGGCGATGGCATCCCGACCTGCTGGGAGTCAGCGCATGGGCTGAATGGCATCGACCCCTCCGACGCCAACAAAGACGCGGATGGCGATGGCTTCACCAACTACGACGAGTACTGGATGGGCACCGATCCACAGGATGACGGATCGCCGGCCACACTCCACGTGGACGCTTCCTACACCGGCACAGCCGAGAGCGGCACGTTCGATCAGCCGTTCAAACGAATCCAATCGGCCATTGATGCCGCCTCGACAAATGAAGTGACTGCCATCCTCGTGCGGCCGGGTACGTACAACGAGCGTCCGTACGCGACCGGCAAGGCGAGCCTTCATTTCTTCAGCGTGGGCGGACCGCTCAACACAATCATTGATGGTCAGCAGGTCAACAGCTCAGTGATGCGCATCTACGATTTCAGCCGCGCGACCTTGCGCGGCTTTACGATCCGCAATGCGCGGACCGACTGGCTTGGTGCGGGATTGCGAATCGAGGCAACAAACGGCGTCATTCTCGTTGCCAACAACATCTTTACCGACAACGTCACGACCAACACCTCCAGCAGTGGCGGCGGTGGCGGCATGTACGTCAAGACGGCGGACGGATCGCGTATCGTAAACAACTTCATCACGAAGAACTCGGCCCGGCGCGGTGGTGGCGTGTTGTTCGCAGTGGGCAACGTCCAGTTCTGGCACAACACAATCGCCGACAACGAAGCAACGACCGGACAGGGCGGCGGCGTGAGCGCGCTACAGGGGATCAAGCCCGATGTCCGCGACAACATCCTTTGGGGCAATATCGGAACCGGCACGGTTGCCCAGGTGCATTCGACAAGCACATGGAATATCACCAACAACGTTGTCCAGGGCGGCTACGCCAACGGAACCAACAACCTCACCGGTGACCCGCAGTTCGTGAGTCCCTTCCTCAACGACTATCATATTCGGACCAATTCCTCGGCCCGCAACGCGGCTGTGACGTTGCCGCTGGCGTGGGATGCAGACAACGAGTTCCGTCCGGAGGGAAGCGGCAAGGACATCGGCGCGGATGAATTCTGGGATGCGGACAGCAACGGTCTCCCGGAAAGCTGGCAGCAGCGCTATGGGCTGACTTCTGATCCGAACGCCGATCCGGACAACGACAGCCTGAGCAACTTGCAGGAGTACGGCCTCGGCACGCATCCGTTGAATCCCGACACCGATGGGGACACGATCTCCGACGGTTGCGAAGGCGCCTACGGCACCAATCCATTCGTGGCTGAAACAAACCCCGGCACGGCCGGAAGTAATGGGCCAATCTGCGCGAACGACACGTTGCAGCTTTCGGTGACTAACCAAATCGGCGGGGCATTCAGTTGGACGGGACCGAACGGCTTCGCTTCGACGAACCAAAACCCGCAGATCACGAACGCTCAACCGTCCCATTCCGGCGTCTATTTTGTTACCGAGACGGCAGAAGGCCAGGCACCGCGCCAATCGTGCGTCACCGTGACTGTCAGTCCGTTCCCATCACCGGCGATCACAACGCCGTCCGAGGTATGCCCGGGCTTTGCCGGCGTTGTCGCCTCGGTTCCGGATGCCGGAGAGGGCGCTGCGTATGCATGGACGATCAGCAACGGCGCCATCCAGGACGGCCAGGGAACCCGCAGCATCAAATGGAAAGCGCCGTGGAGCGGGACCGTTGGTCTCGCCGTCGCCGTCATCAGCCCGATTGGTTGCACGACCAACGGCTCGTTCACCGCGACGGTCGGTTGTCCCACCAATGCCGTGGGCCTGCGCGGCGAGTATTACGACAACCGCGATTTTACCAATCTGAAGTTCACGCGCCTCGATCCCGCCATCAACTTCAACTGGGGATTCCAGTCGCCCGATCCTTCGATGGGACATGACGATTTCTCGGTGCGGTGGACGGGTCAGTTCATCCCGCAATACTCGGAGACCTACACCTTCTTCACCCAATCGGACACGGGCGTGCGCGTGTGGGTAAACGACCAACTGGTGATTGACGATTGGATCAAGCCGTCGGCGACCGGCCACTCCGGCACCATCGCTCTCACAGCCGGGCAGAAGTACAACCTCAAGGTCGAGTATTACGAAACCTTCACCAGGGCCTACGTCAAACTCTACTGGTCGAGCGCGAGCCTGCCCCAACAGATCATCCCCTTCAACTTGCCGATCCAATCTGATTCTGATCTCGACGGCCTAACGGACGACCAGGAGCAGAATGTCTATGGCACCAATCCATCCTCGGCGGACACGGACGGCGACGGCGTGAGCGATTACGACGAGATCAAGAAATCGTTCACGAATCCAACCGTTGCGGACTTCGATGGAACCTCGACGGATGTCGTCGTCAAGAATGGCTCCGAAACCAATGCCGTGCTGGGACAATGGCAAGCCAACGGCACAGAGCTTTACGCCATTGATCGGCGCGGTCATGTGGAATACACGGTCACGCTTAGCGCTGCTGACGTGTATCGGGTCGAGGTCGAGGGGCGCGAACAGAAGACCTACCGCACCGAACCGTCGCAGTTCGACCTGCAACTGTACGTGGACGGCGAATATCTCGGAGGCCAGACTCTCGTGGCGACGACGAACACGTACGGCAAGGTTCACGTGTTCACGCCGTGGTTGCTAGCCGGGAGTCACACGATCCGAGTCTTCTGGGACAACGGCGCGAGCCTGACCTCGTTGCGCATCAAATCCGTGCGCGTGCAGTCGCTCGGTGGCCCCGACGCCAACCAGAACAGCGTCAAAGATTGGGTCGAAACAAGACTCAGCAATCAGTCATCGGTGGACAACGCAGCCACCAGTTACACCTCGCCGTCATGCGTGGAAGGGAACGGCCGGTATCTGAGCATGATGGTTGTAGAGGCCGCCGTCCCCGGCGGCAGTTCCACCAACCTCCCTGTTCAACACGGCCCCGGCCATCGCTGGTTCGCCAACATTCCGCTCTCCAGTAACCAATCCCCAATTACCAATTTCACGACACTTGTGGTCGCCTCTCACCAGAACGGCGGTCTGATTGAGACCGGTACCGTCACTTGGGTTGCCAAGAACATTCTCCCCGGCGGCGCGATGACCATTCGCAAGAACGACTCGGTGCTTCTGACCGCCGCGCCCGAAGGCGCCACGAACGGCACGGTCACGATTACGGTCGGAACAAATCAATACTCCAGTACTCCATCTACTCCAGTGCCGCATCTCTTCTCCTCCGCCGGCACCTTTACGGTCTTGGGTTCTTACAACTCAGGCACTGAGGTACTCAGCAACTCTATCTCCGTCAAAGTGATCGAGCACGCGTTTACGACCGCTCCCGTTTCGCAGACCACCAAGAGCCGGTTGTGGGACAACTTCGCCGTGCCCGCCGAAGCCGTCTTCGACGGCGATCCGCGATTGTTGAGAATGTTGCAAATGGGTACGCTTACCAACGATGGCCGGCGCGTCAGCTTGCTCGTGGATCTCAATGAACCGCGCGCCATCGTTTCGCGTATCGGTACCAATGGTCCAATCTTAAACGCGGTCACCGCCGATGGATTCCAGTTGTTTGGCGTGAGCCAGACTTACAGCAAGATTATCGAGACGTACGCCGACGGCAGCAAACTCGTCGAAGCGCTGATCATCCTGAGCCGCGTGCCCTCCAACGCCGTTGTGAAGCTGGACATCATTGTCGCCGGTGTGATCTTTGAAGACGGCACCATCTCCAAGGAACTGGAGCCTGCCGATTTCGACGCGCTAGGTCAGTACAAACTGCGCTTCATCAAGCCCGCCTCGGTGACGACGGCCAACTGTCACACGCTCAAAGTCCTCCAGGGCACAACTGTGATCGGAGGGTACTGAGATGAAACGCATGCTCCTCATCGCAGTGGCTGTCGTCCTCGTCGCAGGAACAGTCTGGATTGCCCGCCAAACACGCGAAACGACGCCGAAGGAAGACCAAAGACCAGGTAGCCACAAAGAGGCGCAAGAGTCACAAGAAGCGAAAACGGCTTCGAGTCATTCGCGTGATTCGCGTAATTCGCGGCCCACTCCGCTTTCCATCCAACCCATCGTCACCGCTCGCAGTGATGCCACCATTCGCTCTCGCATCGAGGCGCTTCGCTCTTTGGGCACGCGTCTCACTGCGGAAGAACGGCAGTCGCTCAACGAGTTCCTGCTCAGCACCGCCAGGGTGGAAGGCATCCAGGACCCGCAACTCCACTGGTTGAAGAACGAGATCATGACCGTCCTGCGCAATCAGGAGACCGGTTCGCTCGAAGTGACCGACGCACTGATTTCAAACTATCGAAACCGCAAACAGGATGTGGTGATCCGAGACTATTCGTTGCAACATCTCTCACTCTTGTATGAGAACGCGTCCCAGAAGGACGAGATTCGTCAAGTCCTGTGGGAAGCGGTGGCCGAGAGTTCGAGCAGCCTGGCCGGCACCGCCCTACTTTCATTGCATCGGCTCGCCGAAACGCATGAGGAGTTCGATTCCAAGGCCGTCTCCAAAAAGGCGCTCTCCTTCGCCGCCGACCAACACTGCGAGATTGCAACTTGTCTCACGGCCATCCAGGTGTGCGCGCGGATGGGCGAGACACGGGCGCTGCCAGCAGCAAGGAGGCTGGCCGAGACAGAGGGGAGCGTTCCCTTGCGCATCTCCGCCATCGCCGCCGTGGGCGATCTGGGCGGTCCTGAATCCATCCCGTTGTTGGAGAAGCTCGCGAGTGGCGACGATGCGCGCCTTCGTCCGGCGGCCGAATCTGCGTTGAAGCGGCTGCAAAGACGACTCGCCTTGACCGAGCGATCCGCGACCACGACCGGGAGGGAAGGATGACCATGAAGCGATTTGCGATCTTGCTCTGGCTCGGGCTTTGGAACGTTGCCGCCAATGCGCAGAACCCGCAAAACACGCCCGACTGCCCCGAGTGCGAAGTTTGTGATGCCAATGGAAACGTGATAGGCAGCGCCCCCTGCAGCCCCGTTGGCTCCACCACCAACTGCGTGTCTGATGCAACGGTTGCGCTGGACGACGACATTCTGTGGGCACCTGCTGCGTCCAACGGAGCCCCTTATGATGCGATCGTCTGTGTGGGCCAGAGCGTCAGCGCGACGGCGACCGTCTTTGTGACCAACGCAGTGAAGAGGATCATCACAACCTACGATTGTTGTGATCCTTCAACGAACCTCGTTTCCTATGCCCCTGACGTGGTCACCACCTTCACGGTCTCCGGTATCTATTCGTCCAACGGCGCCGGTACGAGTGTGTCGTTTTCCACTACGAACTGCGGAAGCGCCAGCGTGCAGTTCGACATG
>Ga0187892_10007266_pt1 | contig 15875 bp, 15 predicted proteins | sample MA1701073metaG_FD_139345 | JGI IMG/M metagenome (GOLD analysis project Ga0187892, IMG submission 139345) | Bio-ooze microbial communities from a basaltic lava cave in the Kipuka Kanohina Cave System on the Island of Hawaii, USA - MA170107-3 metaG ... | reverse complement strand
TTGCGGTCCCACGCCACCGACGCAAAAGTGGTCTGCTTCATCGTCCCTCAATTACCACGATCGGTGCTGAATCCTGCACCCAGTATCGATCATCCATGACTACCTGTGCAGAGGTTCCCTAGTGGCAATCTAGTGGCAAATCCCGGGGCCCCCAGGGGGCTGTCGGGGACATCGCCAGCCGTGAGTGTCCGCAGAGCGGAGGACTGCTCCATCGCAGCACGTATCGCCTCTACGTCAGCCTCCGTGGCGCCGTCGGTCCAGGCGGCGTAGGTCGTCAGCATCGTGTGCACGCTGTGGCCATCCTCCTTGGCCACGAGCAGCACGTTGTGACCGACCATCAGGCGCCAGCTGATGTACGTGTGGCGGGCGTTGTAGGGCTCGCGGTAGCGGATCCGGGTCTTGTCCATGATGAAGCGCCAGCGATCGTACGGGTACGAGAGATCGTCGAACGGTGCCCCATCCGCCTGAAAGAACACGAGCTCATGGTCAAGCCTTCCGGCAGCCGCGAGCTGCGCCCGCAGCGCCAGCTGCCGCTTGAGCACGTCGAGCGCTCTGCCGCAAAGGATGATCTCGCGGTCCTCGCGGGTCTTCGTGCGATCCTTGTCGCGACCTCGAACGCGGGCCCTGGAGATCCTGACTAACCCTTTCGCCAAGCTGCAATCGGCGACCTGAAGGGCGATCTGCTCCGACTGCCGCAGGCCGGTAAAGAATCGGAACTCCTCGTAGTTGCCATGCGCCGTGCCAAATTCGGCGTGCGACTCGGCGATGATGCGTTCGCCTTCCTGGATCGTGAAGGGTTCGATGGGCAGGCGATCTTTCTTCGTGATGCGGAGTGTCTTCAGGCCTGCGGCGGGATTGTGTCTCTCGGGATGATCCCTGCAGCCGAAGTCGAACGCGCAGCGCACGGCGCTGACCACGTTGTTGTAGGTTTTCTTGTTCCGCGTATGGCCCGCCACGATGCCGGCCAGTCGCGAGTAACGGATGTCCTCGAATGCTTCTGAGCCGATCTGTGGCCGCCATATGGCATTCAGGATTCGCCGGTAGCCATCGAATGTAGAAAAAGCCATGTCGTTCATGGCGACGCGCATTTCGCAGTGGGCCAGGTAAGCGTCGATGACCTGATTGCAGGACAGTCGGGCAGTCTTGGCATATCGAGTTTCCGGCAACCTGCCCTCGAACCGGTAGTCGGGAAATTCGTCCTTGAAGGAGAAGGTGCCAGCTTCGATCCTGAGCTTGATAGCCTGGAGCTGTACCCGGGCGCGTCGCAGACTGGCTTCGGTGGCAGTGCGCCGCAGCGTCGGGCGATAGCGTTTGCCCCCATAGGTGAACGTGAACTCGATGCGATCCTTGCCTCTTGCGCGAACCCCGCCCGTTACGGACTTTCTACCCATCGTTGATACCCCTGCATGTCGATCAGGATTCTGCCGTCCGGCGCACGGCGCCACACCTTGCCTTCCGCCCAATCACCACGTTCGATCTTGCGCTCCATCGCTTTGACTGTGTAGCCCGTGATGGCATTTGCCAATGGCAGAAGCACGTATCGCGCCGGGGCAACCGCGAGTGTCGGTGGCTTGGTCGAGTGGCCGGTCTGCAAATGATCGACCGAGGAACAGGCAACGGACCTTTGGTCCCGAATTCGGCCCGGACTTCGAGATGGAAAGGTCGCGCGTCCGAGGTTTGATTCCATGTCTACGCGGGCAAACTGATGCACGCCAGAATCGTCGCCTAAACAGTTCGGAAGTTCAGCCCGCAAATCGCCGGCAAATACAGCGAATACATTGAACATCTGCAGCTGACCGATCGCCCTCAGCGAAAGCTTCATTTCGATGTTGGTAGAACCGACATGGTGATCCCTTGCGTCATGCGTGAGGTGGCGGGTTTTCGAGTTGGTTGAGCAGCTGCAGAAAGTCGGACGGAAAAGCGCAATCGCTCAGCCTCCGCATGCATCTTTCATAGAAGCATCGTCATGGGGAACGTCGGATCGTAGAAGGTTTGTGAGTCATTTCCCTCAATAGGCAGGATAGCCTCGCGGCGGCTAACGGGCCACGATGTGGCCCATGGTTGCATCGGAGTTTGTGAAAGCTCGTTTACCGCCCGCGTTGAAGCAACGCGTGCAGGCAGTTGCCGAGCGTCAGCTTCTCAACGAGTCGGCCTGGCTCAGGCGCCTCGTCGTTCGCGAGTTGCAAGCGGTCGATGGGACTGAGACGGAGACTTTCGGGACCGCTCCTCCGGTGGTAGAAGGTGTCGGCGACAGGCGGCCGAAAGAGCCGCCGGAACGGCACAGCAGCCGAGTGTACGTGCGTCTCCGCCACGACGATCAGCTGTTGCTGGCAGCTCGAGCCGAGTCGCGCGGGATGCGACCGGCGACCTACGTGTCAGTCCTGACGCGCTGCCACTTGAGACGACTCACGCCCTTGCCGAAGGACGAACTCGTCGCCTTGAGGAGGAGCATCGGCGAGCTGCGTGCCATCGGCCGGAACATTAATCAGATCGCTCGGGCAGCCAACCAGGGCGACCGGCTGCCGGGCTCAGTGCGCGACGAGTTTAGGGCCATGCGGAAGATCTGCGAGGCGCTTCGGGACAACACCAAGGCGCTCCTTAAGGCCAACGAGGCGAGCTGGAGCACGGGGCATGACTAACCGCGTCTTCAGGATCCGGGATGGCGAGCCTCTGCTCGACATCGTGAGCTACGGCAGCTCGGCCCTGCAAGAGAACAGCCTCCGCCTAACTCCTGAGCAGGTGAGACACATACGTAGGACTGTCCAGCGCGCCCCGGAAGTGATGGTGAAAGTGCTACCCCGGGCGAGTAATGATCTCAAGGCCGTCGGCAAGCATTTCGACTACATCGGACGGAACGGCGAGTTCCCGCTCCAGATGGACGATGGTGAGCCGTTAGAGGGTCGACTCGGGAAGGCCGTGCTGGACGAGTGGGATCTCGATCTTGACGATCTGCGGCGTCAGGGGGGCTTGGCGGCGGCCCTTGGGCGCACGCCGCCGAAGCTCGTTCACAAGCTGATGTTCTCGATGCCGGCAGGGACGCCGCCTGACAAGGTGCTTGCGGCGGTCCGGAACTTCGCCCGCGAGCACTTCTGGGGCCAGCACCGATACGCGTTCGTCCTGCACACCGATGAGGATCATCCGCACGTTCACCTCGTGCTGAGAGCCGTGAGCGAGCAGGGCGTGCGCCTAAACATCAAAAAGGCGACGCTGCGGCACTGGCGCTCGGAGTTCGCACGAAACTTGCGACTGCTCGGCGTCCCGGCAAATGCCTCAGAGCGGGCGGTGCGCGGTCAGGACCGCAAGGCCAAGAAAGACGGCATCTATCGGGCGAGTCTGCGTAGCGACTCGACGTATATGCGGGTGCAGGCCGAAGCGGTCGCGAGCGAACTGCTGAAGGGCAACATCCGTGTGGACCCTGGCAAACGCACGCTCGTCGAGACACGCATGCGTGTGATGCAAGGCTGGTCGCGGTTGGCACGAGCGTTGGAACATCGTGGACATCTCGGGCTGGCGGGGGATGTGCGGGAGTTCATCGCTAGCATGCTTCCGCCTCGCACGGACCGCGAGCAAGTCGCCAACGAGCTCTCGCGCAGCATCGGCGCGACTCGTGAGCTCGATCGGCGAGAGTCGCGCGACGGCAGGTCGAGCTTGGCCCGAGAAGATCTGCCGGACCGCTAATTTTTGAGCTTATTCAAGAGACGGACAATTTGCAGTCTGAGAGGCCGGCGAAATAAGAGTTGTCCGTTGTGAAACTTGGCAAAGCACAGATCGAACACGGCGACAAAATCGCTGCGGACCGACTGCGGCGTTTGCTGCTGATGCAGCGCCAGGAGCGCTGGCCCGTGACACGCCCGTATGCGTAGGCCGCGTACGGGCGCGCCACACAGTTGCGATACTAGAGAGCATCAAAGTCAACGGCGATCGATTTGCAGACTGTTATCCGTCATTTCCGACGCCAAATTGTAGTTAGCTGGCCCGCGCAGAAGGGGATGGGATTCATGCCAACGTCTCCAACTCCCGCCCAGGAGGCCCGATGAGATTACCCACGTTTCTAGTCGCATTACCCGTCGCATACGTTGTAACGGCTGGCATCTTTTTGGCCGGCAGCGGTGCCCCCAGGGCCCACGAGATTGCGGGCCAAACTCCGGCCGATGGATTCGATCTCGAAGAGGCGACGATCCTGGCGCTTCTGCAGGACCAGCTGTCTGGCCGTCGCACGGCGCGACAGATTGCGGAACTGTATCTCCAGCACATTCATGCGCTCGATCGCAGCGGCCCATCGCTGCGTTCGGTCATCGAGCTCAACCCTGACGCTCTCGCCATTGCCGACGCACTTGACGCCGAACGGCAGACTAGTGGCCCGCGCGGGCCGCTTCACGGAATTCCAGTTCTGATCAAGGACAACATCGACACGGCAGATCACATGTCGACAACTGCCGGATCGCTCGCGCTTGAAGGCTCGATCGCCACCCAGGACGCCTTCATCGTCGAACGCCTGCGGGTTGCCGGCGCAGTTATTCTCGGCAAAACGAATATGAGTGAGTGGGCGAACTTTCGATCGACGCATTCGACCAGCGGCTGGAGCGGACGCGGTGGCCTTGTGCTAAACCCGTATGCGCTCGATCGTAATCCCTGTGGATCGAGCTCTGGAACGGCGGTTGCCATCGCGGCAAACCTTGCGACGATTGGCGTCGGCACCGAGACCGACGGATCGATCCTATGTCCGTCAAGTGCGACTTCACTCGTCGGCATCAAGCCCACGGTAGGGCTGGTGAGCCGGTCCGGCATCATACCAATCGCGCACACCCAAGACACCGCCGGCCCGATGGCCAGGACCGTCCAAGACGCAGCGATCCTACTCAACGTTCTAGCAGGCATCGATCCGCGCGACCAAGCGACGACGAGTGACGGCCGGACTCAGCCAGATTACCGCGCGTCGCTGGATGCGAACGGCCTGCGCGGGGCGCGCATTGGTGTGGCGCGCGCAACGTTGTTTGGCTACAGCGACGTGACCGATCGAATCGCCAACATCGCGATCGAGCGGATGAAGGAGCTCGGTGCAGTCATCGTCGATCCCGCGGATATCCCGAACCTCGGCAAATACGACGCAAGCGAGCTCGAGGTGCTGCTGTACGAGTTCAAGGCGGATCTCGACAAGTATCTCGGCGCGCTGGCGCCTACAGCGAAAGTCCACTCCCTGTCGGACGTCATCGCATTCAACGAGGCCAATAGCGTCCGAGAGATGCCGTACTTCAACCAGGAGCTTCTGCTACAGGCACAGAATAAAGGGCCGCTCACCGACAGGGCGTACCGCAGCGCGCTCACGAAGAATTTCCGGCTGTCGCGGAAAAAAGGGATCGATGCGGTGATGGACAGGCTCGATCTAGACGCGCTTGTCGCGCCGACTGGGGGCCCACCATGGCCGACGGATCTCGTCAATGGCGATCATTTCACCGGGTCAAGCACGACTCCAGCGGCCGTCGCCGGGTACCCATCAATCACCGTGCCCGCCGGCTACGCGTTCGGACTGCCGGTTGGGATCTCGTTTATCGGCCGCGCATGGAGCGAACCGCTGCTGCTCAAGTTCGCGTATGCGTACGAGCAGGGGACAAAGCATCGCCGCCCACCGAAATTTCTCGCGACCGCGGACTTGACTGCTCACTGAGTGGCAGAGAGTAACCAGCTGGCCCAAGACGGAATTGTTCAGTTCGGTTAGACCGGCTAACACGCGTCTGGCGTGGATCATTGAAAGGCGCAACCGTTGAGTTGCGGGCAGTTGAAGCTCTATCTCGCCGCCCGCAATGCTACTTTCATCGTGCTCGCCCGCGACGCAAGCTTGAAATAGTTACGCAAGTGCGGCAGGTGTCCGATTTCGCTGGTATAGACGCAGAAGATCACTGCATACGCAGTCACCGCGGCCAGGGCGAAGGCTCAGACTGAAGCGGCAGCGCTCGCCGCAAGGCAGCGGGCGGCAGAGACGTCGCCAGATCGCATCGGCGCGATGGAGATTGCCGAGGCGCAAGCAGAAAAGGCTAGGGCGATGGCGCAACTTCGTGCGATCGAGAAACCGAGGCAACTCGGAAACGGCGGGTCATCCACCCCATCGCGCCGGCTGGCAAGCAAAACTTGCAGCGCCAGAGCAGTGGGTGCACTCTATCGTCGTGCGCTGCCATGTACAGTCTACGCCCCGCCGCATGATTCGCGCGTTGTTCGCGGCAGCCCTGTTGTTGAACGGCGGGGTGCCTGCAATGCCGGTTGCGAACGCGCTACCTGTGGATGCCGGCCAGTCGCAGCACGACGGCCACAACATGTCGGACATGTTGGACATGGCGATGGGCAGTGATTCGGCCGGGAAGCCCTCAACCGATTGCTGTGATGACGGGTCGATGGACTGCCAGTGCGGATGCGTCGTTTCCCAGCCGGGTGCCCCGTACTTCTTCACGGCGACCCAAGTTCGCGACGGCACGCCAGAGCTAGGCGTCGTCGTAGTTTCAAGCCACATTTCCAGTTCGATCACGACCCCCTTCCGACCTCCGGCCTGAAGGCCGCCCACGTAGCGTCTGATTTTCGGCGCGGGTAGGACCCGCGCCGCAATCGCGTGGCTTTGGGCTCGTCATGGGCCCCGCGGCGAGGGACGAAAGGAAGATGGGTTCTGCGATTCGAATGGCCGCATTGGCGGCCGTGCTCGGAACTGGCGCCGCCTGTGCGGTCGTGCCGCTCGAGGATGCGGCGGATGCTGCCGCCGAGCGCGTGGTTGAGCGCGTGTCCGTCAAACCTGATTGGCCGTCGGCCGCGGGCGAAATCGGGACTGCGCCGGAAATTCGGGAACCGCTGACGTTACCCGCCGCCTTGGCAATCGCCTTCACGCGCAACCCGGCAATCCGCCGGCAGTATGCAAGCCTCGGCATCGCGCACGCGGATCTCATGGATGCGGCGCGCATCTCGAATCCGACGCTGTCGTTCGAATGGTTGAGCCCGAATGACGGTGGGAGCGATCAGACGTCACAGGGAATCTCCGCTAGCTTCAGTGATCTTCTGCTACTGCCGGCACGCCGGCGCCTGTCAGCGGCAGAGTTCCGGCGAATGGAACTCGCCGTCGGCTCGAAACTCGTTGCGCTCGCGCACGAGGTCGAAACTGCTTGGTATGCGTATGTCGGTGCCCAGCAGGTGGCAACGATGCGGGCTACCGTCGCGCAGGCAGCGCAGAACGAGGCGGCGTTGGCGCAACGCTTCCACGAGGCCGGCAACATCAGTCGCCTGCAACTCGACTTGCAGCAAGCGGCGGCTGCCCGGGCAGGCATCGAGTCGGTTCGCGCACGGTCGGATACGGCAGCGAGCCGGGCAAGACTTGCGAATCTCCTGGGCCTCGCCGCGTCGGCGGAATGGCAAACTGCAGACCGGTTGCCGGCGCCACTCGATGCATGGCTGTCTCGCGATGAACTTATGGAACGCGCGTTATCGCAGCGGCTCGATCTGGCGGCGCTTCGCGAAGAAGTCGCGGTTCTCGAAGACGCGCTGGGTGTCACTGGGCGATGGCGACTGCTCGGTTCCGTGGAAGCCGGGTACAAGCAGGAGCGCGAAGTCGATGGCTCGAAGCTGCGCGGACCCACGCTGAATCTCGAATTGCCGCTATTCAACCAGGGTCAGGGTGCCGTCGCGCGTGCCGAGGCGCAGCTTCTGGATGCGCGGACTCGTGCGGAGTCACTTGCGCTCACCGTGGAAAATGAAGTGACGACCGCCGTCGAGCAGCTCGCTCTGGCTCGTGACGTCAGCGTGCGTTTCCGCGATGAGCTGCTGCCGAGTACCGCGTCGGCCGTCGCGCGCCAACAGGAACGGGTCAATTTCATGTTGATCGGTGTGTTCGACTTGATCCGGACGAAGCGCGAGCAATACGACGCCTGGCAGGGCTACTTCGAATCGGTGCGCGACTACTGGATCGCGCGGACGGAACTCCGCGCCGCCATCGGCGGCCTTCTGCCGGGTGACGAGGAGTCGCTGCCGTTGACCGTAGGCGCGGGGGAAATCATTGCGCCGGCCCCGGAAACCACGAAACAGGACGAGATGCCGCATCAGCACTCCGAGGAACCGAAATGAACATTACCCGACGCCATTGTTTTCGCTGGATGGGCGCCGCCGGTAGTTTGGTGCCACTCGCGATGCTGACGGATCACGCCGCGGCCCAGGGCCACGAGGGCCACGCAATGCCTGCGATGCCGGTGGAGCCGCCGCCTGTCGCGATACCTGTGGCAGGCGGCGGCAGCCACACGCTGGTGCGAACACTGAACGGCTGGACGCTTCCCCATCGAATGATCGGTGGCGTGAAGGAGTTCCACCTGGTGGCAGAAGAGGTGGAGCATGAATTCGCGCCTGGCTCGCGCGCGAAATGCTGGGGTTACAACGGCACGACTCCAGGCCCCACGATCGAGGCGGTCGAGGGTGACCGAGTGCGAATTCTCGTGACCAACCGGTTGCCGGAGCATACGACCATCCATTGGCACGGAATCCTGCTGCCCTCCGGCATGGACGGCGTCGGCGGTCTCTCTCAACCACACATTCAGCCAGGCGAGACCTACGCCTACGAATTCACGCTACGCCAGCACGGCACGCACATGTACCACCCGCACGCCGACGAGATGGTGCAACTCGCCGTCGGCATGATGGGAATGTTCGTCATCCATCCCCGCGCGGGCGAACCCGCACGCATCGATCGCGACTATTGCTTCTTGCTGCACAACTGGGCCATGCATCCGGGTACCTACCGGCCGGATCCGGCAATCATGCAGGAGTTCGATCTCTGGACCTTCAATAGCAAGGTATTTCCGGCGATCGATCCGCTGGTCGCGCGCACTGGAGAACGAGTGCGGATTCGCATCGGCAACTTGTCGATGTGGAATCACCCCATCCATATGCACGGCGTGCAATTCCATGTAACAGGCGGGGACGGCGGCCGCTGGCCTCGATCGCAATGGCGGCCGGAGGTCACGGAGATCGTCGCAGTTGGCCAGACGCGCGATCTCGAGTTCGTCGCCGTGCCCGGAGACTGGGCGCTGCACTGTCACATGTCGCACCACACGATGAACGCGATGGGCCACGATCTGCCGAACCCACTCGGCGTTCCGCAGCGCGATCTCGAGTCCGCGATTCGGCGAATGCTGCCGGACTACATGGCGATGGGCGAGGCCGGCATGGCAGAGCACCAGGACCACGCAGAAATGGGGCACATGAAAGGCCCGGAGAACACCCTGCCGATGATGGTGGGGCGCGGCCCGTTCGGCAATCTGGAAATGGGCGGAATGTTTACTGTCGTGAAAGTCCGCGATCAGCTTCGGCGCGGAGATTACAGCGATCCGGGCTGGTATCGGAACCCGCGCGGGACGCTCGCGCATCGGATCAGCGAGGACGCGAACTTCGGTACGCCAGCGCGGCGCGGGCCGGCAACGGAATTCACGCCACCGCCGGAAATGGCGCCCGCCGATCATTCCAAGATGAACCATGAATCCTGAGGAGCGTGCGATGAAACCAATCAACTGGTTGCTGGGATTACTGGCTATCGCACTGATCGCCGTTGGCGCGGGCGTCTTTATCTGGTCCGGCGCTTACAACATCGCCGCGGACAATCCTCACTGGCCGCTGACTGAGCGACTCATGAGTACGTTGCGCGATCGCTCGATCGCGGCGCAAGCCTCTGACGTCGTCGTCCCCGCTCTCGATAATGACTCTCTGATTCGCACCGGTGCCGGCAATTACGACGCCATGTGCGTCGGTTGCCATCTGAAACCCGGCGTGGAGCGGAGCGAAGCAAGCGCGGGGCTTTATCCAGCCCCGCCGAATCTGACCACGCGCCGGACTGACGATGCTGCGCGGGCGTTCTGGGTCATCAAGCACGGCATCAAGATGAGCGGCATGCCGGCCTGGGGGCTGAGCATGGAGGACGAACATATCTGGGGCATGGTTGCGTTCCTGCGGCAACTGCCCGACATGACGCCGGAAAGCTATCGAGAGCTGGTGTCCGCCAGCGGCGGCCACTCGCACGGCGGGCAGGAAGATCAGCCGCAAGACGGTGGCGACAAACCCACCGACGCGCACGAGGAAGAAACGAAGCCTCGCTCGCACGATGATGCCCCACCACACGAACACTAGAACTGACAGAGGAGACCGACATGATCCGATTCATTGCTTTGTTACCGCTCGCGTTGTTGTTGGCGGCGAATCCCGCGACGGCCGCTGAGCCAAAGGTCGACGTGCCGGAAGAAGCTCGTGCTGCTGCCGCGACAGTAGACCGCTTCTTTGCCGCGCTGTCTGCCGGCGATCTGGCGCGTGCCAGCGCGGAGCTGGATCCGCAGGTCATCATCCTCGAAAGCGGCGGCGGGGAATACTCGGCCGCCGAGTATGTCGGTGGACACGCCAAACACGATGCCGAGTTCCTGAAGGCCGCGCACCACAAGCCCGGGCGTCGCACCGCTCGGGTTAGCGGAGATCTGGCGTGGGTTGCAAGCGAGAGCGAGTTACACACACAAAAGGATGGCAAGCCCACAGTTTCCCTGAGCGCCGAGACGATGGTGCTCCGATCCACCGCCGCGGGGTGGAAGATCGTTCACGTTCACTGGTCGTCTCGGACCAAGAAGTCCGACTAGATCGCCACGGAAGCGCTTCGGAATGCGCCAACCTAATTTGGGGGAATAACACACATGAACAGCAAATTATTGACAGTAAGCATTGCGGCGAGCCTCGGCACGCTCGCACCCACGACATTCGCAGCGGCGCAGGAGGCAATGATCGATGAAGTTTTTGTGACCGGCAGCCGCATCAAGCGCGCCGATATCGACGGCGTTGGAAAGGTGGACGTCGTTACTTCCGACGATTTCGCAAGAATTGGCGCTGTCTCGATCGACCAGTTGTTGAAATTCTCGCCATTCACGGCGGGCGCCCAGGCGGGCGCGGAATCGAACTATCTTTCCGCGAAGCAGGGTTATGGCACCGCCAGCGTGAATCTACGCGGCCTCGGGCAGAACCGGACACTGGTGTTGGTCAACGGCAGACGCTTCGTCGCGGGCGGTTCCGGTGCCAATTCCGTGGTGGATCTCAACGCGATTCCGGTCAACATGATCGAACGCATCGAGACACTGCTTGACGGGTCGTCCGCTATCTATGGCGCCGATGCGGTCGCCGGTGTGGTCAACATCATCACGAAGCGCTCGTTCGACGGCTCCCAGGTTGACGCGTCCTACGGCGTGACCGAGGAGGGCGACGCGGACTACGGCGAGCTCAACCTGGCCTTCGGCCACGAGTCGGAAGACAGCGGCTTCATCATCAGCGCCAATTACACGGATCGCCAGGAAGCGCGCTCCAAGGATCGGAGTTTTTCCGAGTGCTTCTTCGAGGAGGAAGAAGGCGAGAAATTCTGCTCCGGCAGTTCCAGCACGGCCGGTGGCAGGGGCACGACCGCGACGGCCAACGTGCAGTTCAATCAGGATCCCAATGGGGACGGCGACTCATTCGTGCCTTACAGCTTCGCCCTGCATGCTTTCGATTTTCAGGAGTTCTTCAATCTGACGGCGCCTTATGAACGCATTAATATCAGCGCCAATGGCTTCATAGACCTGAGCGACAGAGTGCGGCTGTTCACGGAGAACACGTATTCGGACCGCAGCTCGAATACAGAAGCGAGCCCGGCCTCGTTCGCGGGCCTGTTGTTCACCGCCACCTATCCGCACAACCCGACGGGCGAAGACCTGAACCTCCGCCGCCGCATGGTCGAAGAGGGCTTCGGCGCCCGCATCTGGGAGCAGGACGTCTCGCTGTTCCGCACGGTCGTCGGCTTGGAAGGTGAGACGAACAATGGCTGGACCTGGGAAGTTTCGGCCAATTACGGCAAGAGCGAATCGGACGAGGTATTCACCAACGCCATCGACGAACTGAACCTCCTGGAGACGATCGACGAAGCTGACTGCGTGGCTCCGACTGCAACCCAGTGCGTCGACTGGTTCGGCATCAATGACCCGTCTCCGGAGGCGCTGGCATTCATCAATGCGACCGTTCCGACGGTGGGCGAAAACGTTCAAACCAGCATTCTCGCGAATATTTCCGGCGAGCTGTTCGAGATGCCGGCGGGCCAGGTCGGCTTTGCGGCCGGCGTCGAGTACCGCAGGGACGAAGGCGTATACCGGCGGCTCTTCACGCGCCCGACCCTTTCGGGCGGCGGCGGCAGCACGGACCCGATCGACGCGGACCTGTCCTCGACTGAGGTATTCGCCGAGGCAGTCCTGCCGCTCGCGGATCGCTTCGACCTCAGCCTGGCGGCGCGTTATTCGGACTACAGCGATTTCGACTCCGAGTTCACCTACAAGGTCGGCGGAGACTGGCGCGTGACCGACGCCTTGCGGCTGCGGTCGACATTCTCAACTTCGGTGAGGACGCCGAACATCCGCGAGCTCTACACGACGGAAGAGATCAATTTCACGACCTTCGTCGATCCCTGTGACCAGTGGGAGTCGAACAGCGACACGAACCTGCAGGCTAATTGCGCCGCGGACGTGGGTCCCGGATTCACGCAGAGCGAGCTCTTTGTCGAACTCGACTACCCCGGCAGCCTGACGCTGAGCCCGGAGGAGGCCGAGACCTTCACGGTGGGGGCGGTATTCGAGCCGGCGAGCTTGAGCGGCCTGGCGCTGACCCTCGACTACTACCAGATTGACATCGAGGACTCAATTCGGAACGTCCCGCCGTCGGCCGCGCTCGAGCAGTGCTACTTCTCCGAGAACAAGTCGCACCCGACTTGCAACGACGTCATTCGCGACATCTTCTCCGGCGACGTAGTGTTTCTCGTGGTGCCGCTCGTCAATGCGGCCACGGAAAAGATGCGCGGCGTGGACTTGGGCGTGCGATATGCATTCCAGGCTATCGGCAGCGACTTCACGCTCGACTGGGACACCTCTTATTTGGACCAGTTCGACATCGACTTTGTCGGCGCGCGAAGCACGCTCGAATGGGCCGGCACAATCTCGAACGGCGAGGGCGGGAATGGCAGCTACACGCAATGGCGGTCAAACCTGAGACTTGGAGTCGACCGCGAAATGTGGGGTGCCTCCTACCAGGTCAGCTACATCGGCGATGCTGAGAGCCAGTTCCAGAGGATCGGCGCGACGGCGCCGCGGGTCAGCAGTGTCACCTATCACAGCCTTGAAGGCAGCCTCCGTCTGAGCGAAAAGCTGCTCCTGCGAGCCGGCGTCAACAATCTGTTCGACAAGGATCCGCCTTACTACACGGATCCCATCGACCAGAACACGGATCCGTTTACTTACGACCTTCTCGGCAGGCGTTACTTCATGAAGGCGACGTATACGTTCTAGCGAGTGAACAATCTGGGGGCCGGCTTCACATGCCGGCCCCCATGACGCACCAAGGGAGAGTGAAGCGAGATGCGTAACTGCCGCCGAGTCATTTCGTCAATTCGACAGTTATTGACGGCAGCGGCTCCGCTTCATTCGAATCACTGTTGGTCGCATCAGATGGGCGTGTTGTGTTCGAGGGACCCTGGCGACGACTAAGATGATTGCGGTCCGCTTATCGCGTCTCAGCCACAAGTGGCTTGCGCTAGCGATCGGCGTGCAGCTCCTGTTGTGGTCGGTGAGTGGCTTCTACATGGTTGTGGTCGACTTAGACTTCATCCATGGCGACCCGCTGGTCCACAATCTGAAGCCTGCGCTCGATGTCTCCCAGCAGTTGGTTTCGTTCGATTCCCTGCGCCAGAGCCGTTCCGGTATTAGCGCCATCAATCTCCGCGCACTGCCCGACGACGGCACCGCCGTGTATGAGATTGTGACCGCAACGGGCAGGGAGCTCGTCGATGCGCAAACCGGCGATAGGATGTCGCCGTTACCGGAAGGACGCGTCATCGAACTCGCGCGTGCGTACTACGCAGGCAATGGTAACTTCAAACAGGTGACATTGATCGAGAACGTGGCGGACAAGCCGACTGAACTGCAAGGTCAGGCACTGCCGCTTTGGCGCGTGGATTTTGACGACTGGCTGGAGAGCAGTCTTTACGTGCAGCCAGACACAGGCAGGCTGGTGACGCGTCGCCACCGCTTCTGGCGCTGGTTCGACTTCCTCTGGTCGTTGCACATCATGGACTACCGCGAGCGCTCGGACGTCAACAACTGGCTGCTGCTCGTCGCAAGCGTGGTGGGCGTAACAACGGTGATGACAGGACTTTGGCTGACTATTTTCAGCTTCGATTTCTTTCGGCGCGGTCGACGTAAACGAGCATCGCAATGACCCTTCTGACATTGCGAAAACTCCACAAGTGGGTCGCGCTTGTCGTCGGCATTCAGTTGTTTATGTGGACGCTAAGCGGGCTCATGTTCGCATTACTGAAGCACGAGGCGGTTTCGGGTGAACACCTGACAGCAAAGCCTCAAGTACCGAACCTGGCTGCGGAAGCGGCGCTGATGGATCCGACTGCATGGATCGAAACGGATTCAGGTCGAATCGTGCATGAGGTGATGCTGCGTCCACTTGACGGCGGCTGGGTCTATCACCTTGTCCGCGACAATGGCATCGAACTGCGCGATGCCTTCGATGGCGCGCCAGTCGTGATCGATTCGGCGCGCGTCCGGCGCTTTGCCGTCGATCACTACCGCGGCAGCGGTCGGCTGGTTGGGATTCAGTTCCTTGCAGAACCGACTCTCGAAACGCGCCAGGCGGGTGCCACCTGGCGAGCGACATTCGACGATCCGGCTGAGACCAGCCTCTATTTCTCGGCGGACGGCGGGGCGCTGGTCGCCACTCGTACCGATGCCTGGCGTGTGTTCGATTTCTTCTGGATGCTCCATACAATGGATTACGCAGGCCGCGATGACTTCAACAACCCGCTGGTCATTCTTGTTACGTCGGCTTCCCTCTGGGTTGCCCTGACCGGTGTCCTGTTGTTGTTCCGCGTATTCCGGTGGACGAAAGTGCCGCCTAGAGAAGCGGGCGTCGATGCCGAAGTCACCTGATCAGGACTATGTGCCCGCCCTGGGCATTCACTTCCTCACCCCGTTCTATGACGCGGTGGTGGGTGCCACGACGCGGGAGCGCAGGTTCAAGGAAGCCCTCATCCGGCAGGCTCGCTTCGAACCTGGTCAACGAATACTCGATGTGGGCTCGGGAACGGGGACGCTCGCAATCTGGATCAAGCGACACCAGCCACTGCTCGACATCACGGGCATTGACGTCGACCCGGCTGTCCTGGCCATCGCTTCCCGAAAAGCGAAGGCTGCCAATCTCGACATTCGCTTCGAATGTGCACCCTCGTACAAGCTGCCGTATCCGGCCGCGCATTTTGACCGGGTTGTATCGAGCCTCTTCTTCCACCACCTGCCGTGGGAGGACAAGGTGCGAACGTCACGGGAGCTTGTGCGTGTGTTGAAACCGGGCGCGGAATTGCACGTCGCTGATTGGGGTCGCCCGAGAAACTTTGTGATGCGCGGCCTGTTCCTGATGATTCAGTGTCTCGACGGCTTCGAAACCACACGGGACAATGCGGCAGGCCGGCTTGTCGAGCTGTTCGAGCAGGCCGGATTTGCTGACGTCGCCGAACACCGGACGTTCAGTACGATCTTCGGAACCATGGCTCTGTACCGTGCGTTCAAGCCCGATGCTTAGACAGCATCAAACCGGAGGACGTGCAGCAATGAGCACGACACACTACGGCCGCCTGCTTCTGATGGCCGCTCTATCTTTCGTTTCAATGTATGTCCTCATGTATGCGATGGTTGATGGGTTCGCAAAATTGCCCTCATGGGCGCGATGTATCAGAACAAGAAATTGAACATGGCAATTATTGGCGCAGGTCTGATTGCGCTGGTCGTGTTTTGGACCCTGATAAGGCA
>Ga0187892_10007265_pt1 | contig 15876 bp, 13 predicted proteins | sample MA1701073metaG_FD_139345 | JGI IMG/M metagenome (GOLD analysis project Ga0187892, IMG submission 139345) | Bio-ooze microbial communities from a basaltic lava cave in the Kipuka Kanohina Cave System on the Island of Hawaii, USA - MA170107-3 metaG ... | reverse complement strand
CGGACGCGGTTCCACTGGGTCTGCTCGAGGGCATGCAGGATCGCCTCCCGCTCGGCCACCTGAGCGGCCCGGCGCGCGATGTCCTTGAGAGAGAGTGAGCTGCTCTTTGCCGCGCGCGCCGCGCTGTTCTCCTCCGACGGTGCGACGCCGCTCGGCAGCCCGGTACGTCGCAGGAGCGGATCGCCGAGCACGATCATCCGCTTGATCATGTTCTCGAGCTCCCGGACATTGCCGGGGAACCGGTGGTGCATCAGCCGCTGCACGGTCTCGGGGGGAAGGCGGAGGCTCTCGCGCCGGAAGAGCTGCGAGTAGCGCTGCATGAAGTACTCGGCGAGGATCGGGATCTCCTCAGGGCGCTCGCGCAGGGGCGGAACCATGATCTGGATGACGTTCACACGGTAGTAGAGATCCTCGCGGAACCGTCCCGCCGCGACGGCCTGCTCCAGATCCTGGTTCGTCGCGGCGAGAACGCGGACGTCCACCTTGACGGTGGAGCGCCCCCCGACCCGGGAGAACTGGCCGTCCTGGAGTACGTGCAGGAGCTTGCCTTGCAGGGCGGGGTGCAGGTCCCCGATCTCGTCCAAGAAGATCGTCCCCCGGTCGGCCGCCTCGAACTTGCCGATCTTGAGCTGGTGGGCGCCCGTGAAGGCCCCACGCTCATGACCGAACAGCTCGCTTTCGAGCAGCTCTCGCGGTACCGCGGCGCAGTTGACCTTCACGAACGGACCGCTCTGCCGGACGGAGGCGTCGTGCACCGCGCGCGCCACGACGTCCTTGCCGGTGCCCGTCTCGCCCTGGATGAGGACGGTGACGTCCACGCGCGCGGCCTGCTCGACGATCTCCCGCACCTCGCTCATCTTGGGGCTCCGCCACAGGGAGACTTCCTCGTGGAGGCGCGCGCGGGCATCGTCGTCGGGGACGCGCTCCCAACTGCGGCGGGGACGGGCGAGCGCGCTCTTGGTCACGTTCTCGAGATCGTCGGCGGTGAACGGCTTCTGCAGGAAGTCGTCGGCGCCGAGCGACGCGACGTCGGCGGTGCCATCGGTCGAGTCGCTGTCGACAATGACGACGATGGCGCCCGGGGCGCCGCCCCGCGTCCTCAAGCGCCCGAGCAGGTCGACGGCCTCACCCTTGAAGTCGAGAAACGTCGCGATGAATCGGCGCTGCGCGAGCTCGGAAAGCGCGCTCTCGATCGAGGCAGCCGGAACGGGCTCGTACCCCCACTCCGACAGCAGCGCCTGAAGCTGATGCTGGGTCGCTGGATCGGTCCCGGCCGTGAGCACAAGTCTGTTCTTCATCGCCTCATCTTCCATGAGGTGCTGCTTCGGCCATCGGACGCGTCCCGTTGAGTCTCGGCCCGCATGATGTGCAACAGGGGCCATGCCCGTATAGCGCGGATAGGAACAGCAAACGCGATGCCAAGGGCCATTCCCAGCCGGGCGCGCAAGTAGCTGATCTATTGATCGAGAATGACGAATCTGAGGTGGCACTGACGTTCACTCATTGGGAAAATCGTTTCCCTTCTGACACCGATCCGCGCACTGAAGACGGTAGCCTCCCTCGACCAGGACGAAAAGATACCATATTTCCAGATGTTACGGTCTGTCCACGCCCTGGTAACGCTTGCATGGGACTACGCAGGAGTGTGCTGCCAGCTTCATGGTGACTGCGGCTTCAGTGCTCCTGGTCGGAACGTGGCGTCAAGCTCTCTTGAGGCAGTCGCCTGGATCTCTAAAGATGACAGGCACTTATCCTCCAGACCTGTCTCGTAGCTTCTGCCAGCCCCTTCAATTACCTGCGGTCAACGGGCCGGCGCAGGACTATGCACATCTGGATTGCACATACCACAGACAGGAAGAACCGTGTCGCAATTCGAGGTGCTTCAGGAGGAGGGTCGCGCGAGGTCGAGCCGGCTACCAGCGCACGCGCAGTAGAAGTTACCCCGCCGCACTGGTAAGTTTTACACCAGCGATCACGGCTTCGAGTTCTCTCCGTCCTCGGACTTCTGCAGGATGTGATCCACGACCTGGGTGACGTGGCCGGCGAGGTCGTTGAAGGCAGCGACCATCTCCGCGCGATCCACTTGGAGCACGTCGACCTTCTGGCGGAGGCGCGCGACCTCGTCGCGCAGCAGCTCGTTCTCGCTCTCGAGCGTCTGGTTGCGGGCCTGCAGGCGCTCGGAGCTCTCGAGCGTTTCCAGGCACACCGCGAAGAGACGCTGTCCGTCCGCGAGCCACCGCGCAAGTTCCGGAGATCTGCTAGCAGTCATAGCGTGCGTGGCCCCTTTCGCATGGCCCTCGTCGATGCTCGCTCCCGCGGCCCTCTGCAGCGAGCGTCTCGATCGGGATGTGCCACGATGGACGAAGCTCGGGGTGAGATCCAGGACCTCGACGATGCGCGAGTAGGCGACCTGCGCGGCGGTGTGGGCTTCCTTCACCACTTCGGGGCTCTCCGCGCCGAAGAGGTCGAGGGCACGGCCGTCGGCGGGCACGATCGCGCTGCTGATATACCGGATACGCTTTCCTCGGGCCCTCAGCTGGACGCAGGCGGAGGCCACGTCCCGCTGATCGAGGCGGAGTCGTTCCGGGGCTACACTGCTGAGATCCCGCTCGACCACGTAGAGGGCCATGCCGACCTACCTCCCGAACGCAGCGGGATCTTAGTCGACCTGAGCTCTCAGGACAAGCCTTACGGCGCGCGGGGGGCCGCGCGCTCGGGCGTCACCCCTGAGGCATCGTCTGGAGGTGCGCCTGAGCCTGGGCCAGGAGCGCGGCGTCGGTAGTCGCGTGGGTGGGGAAAGAGGCGAGGCCGATGCTGACCGTGACCTGAACGGACGCGCTCGCACCCGGGAAGCTGGTTGCATGGATGCGGTCGCGGATGCGGTCGGCGATGGCCGCCGCGTCCGTATCCGGCGTGTGGACCAGGAGGACGGCGATATCGCGGCCGACCAGGCCGACGATATCGGTGAATCGCAGCATCTCGGCGATCTGTCGCGCGACGCCGATCTGCGTGTCCGGGCCGGGCGCCCCTCCGTACTCGGGCCTGACCAGGCACACGGAGAGGAAGTCCTGGTATCGCGTGGAGCGCTGCACTTCGCGGGCAAACAAATGCCGCAACTCTGGTTCCCGGAAGATCCGGGGAGAGGAACCGGACTGATCAGCCATAGCGCCGGCCGCCATGTTGCCCTCCCTGCCCATACAGTACCGGGAGTCTAGCATGGCCGGTCGCGGACCCACTCTCGCAGCGCCGCCACCTCGAAACCCCGCAACTGTTGCGCACGCCGGTCATACGCGCAACTACCGAATTCTAGAAGTGCTTCCGTCCCACGCCGCCCAACTAACAGCCGGGCGCGTGCAGATTTCATCCTCGGACGGCAAGGCTTTGCCCAGTCAGGGAGGTCACTTTCACTGCTCCATCGACCTACTTCCGCAAATAAATCAATGCCTTATTGCTAACATACCCTCGCCCCAGTGGCACCTCGCTTGCTAGGTCCTGAGCCGTCGTTCAGACGGTGCTGCCTACCACACCCGATCGCTTCGAGAGAGGAGATGTGAATGCGCGTCCTGATTACGGGGCACAACGGATACATCGGCTCGGTCATGGCCCCGCTGCTCAAGTCTGCCGGGCACGACGTGGTAGGTCTGGACTCCTTCTTCTTCGAGGACTGCACGCTCGGGCAGGACAGCGACCCGGTCCCGGCGCTACGGAAGGACCTCCGCGACGTTTCCATCTCCGACCTCCAGGGGTTCGATGCCGTCGTCCACCTGGCGGCGCTCTGCAACGATCCAATAGGTGATCTCCATCCCGAGTGGACCCACGAGATCAACCATGAGGCGTCGGTCCGGCTCGCCCGGTTGGCCCGGGAAGCCGGGGTCGCTCGCTATCTGTACGCCTCCTCCTGCAGCATGTACGGCGCCTCGGGAGGCGACGATCTCCTCACCGAGGACGCCCCGCTGCGGCCACTCACGCCCTACGCGGTCTCGAAGGTGCGAACCGAGGAGGACGTGTCGAAGCTGGCCGACTCGGCGTTCAGTCCGGTCTTCATGCGCAATGCCACCGCGTACGGAGTGTCTCCACGCCTGCGGGCCGACGTCGTCCTCAACAACCTGGTCTGCTGGGCACACACCATCGGGCGCATCCGCCTCAACAGTGACGGCTCTGCATGGCGACCGCTCGTGCACGTGCAGGACATCTCCCGGGCCTTCGCGGCGGCGCTGGCCGCCCCGCGCGAGACCATCCACAACCAGGCATTCAACGTCGGCGCCAACGGCGAGAACTACCAGGTCCACGAGCTGGCCCAGATCGTCCTGGATACCGTGCCCGGCTGCTCGGTGGAGTATGCGGGAGAGGCCGGCCCCGACCCGCGAAGCTACCGGGTGGACTTCTCCCGGCTGGGACGTGCCTTTCCGGATCTCAAGCCCCAGTGGAACGCCTCGTTCGGGGCGAAGGATCTCTTCGACGCCCTCCAGGAGGCTCAGATCACCCTGTCGGATTTCCAGGGCCGGAAATACATCCGCCTCACCCAGATCAGGCACCTGATCGGCCGCGGGCTTCTGGACGCGACTCTGCGTTGGGTGCGGCAGTAACGCGCACAGGAAGGAGAACGAACCCATGAAGGTCGTGCTCTTCTGCGGCGGACTGGGCATGAGGCTACGGGAGTATTCCGACACGATCCCGAAGCCCATGGTGAACATCGGCTATCGGCCCATCATCTGGCACGTGATGAAGTACTACGCGCACTACGGCCACACCGACTTCATCCTGTGCCTCGGCTACCGGGGGGACCTGATCAAGCAATACTTCCTCAACTACGAGGAGTGCCTGTCCAACGATTTCGTCCTCTCCAAAGGCGGCAAGGAAGTGAAGCTCCACAGCCAGGACATCCAGAACTGGAGCATCAGCTTCGTGGACACCGGGCTCTATTCGAACATCGGGCAGCGGCTGAAGGCGGTGGAGCGCTACCTCGAGGGCGAGGAGATGTTCCTCGCGAACTATACGGACGGCTTGTCGGACCTGGCGCTGCCGACGTATCTCGATCAGTTCTCTCAGAGCGACGCGATCGCGAGCTTCGTCTGTGTGCGGCCCGCTCAAACCTTCCACATGGTCACCACGGATCCCACCGGCGTCGTCAAGGACATCCGTGACGTGGAGCAGGCGGATCTCTGGATCAACGGGGGCTTCTTCGCGTTCCGGCGGGCGATCTTCGATCACCTCCGCGAGGGCGAGGAGCTCGTGCGGCAGCCGTTCGCGCGACTGATCCAGAAGGGCGCCCTGCTCGGCTACAAGCACTACGGCTTCTGGGCGTGCATGGACACGTTCAAGGACAAGCAGCGGCTGGACGACCTGAACGCCCAGGGGGAGCCGCCCTGGGAGGTGTGGCGCCCCGAGTCGTCGCGGGAGGGCCGGGAGGCGCGGACGTCCAACGGACGGGGGCTGTCGCTCACCGGGAGCGCCGGCACGGGCCGCGGATGATCGGACGCGCGCGACACGGATCGAAGGCCGCGGGATGCTGAGCCTTCAGCTCCCCCCGAGCGATGAGCCGCTCCAGGTGTTGTGCCTGGGCGCTCACGCCGACGACATCGAGATCGGGAGCGGCGCGACCTTCCTCCGCTTACAGGAGAGCGGGCGCGCGCTGGCCGTCACCTGGGTCGTGTTCAGCGCGGCGGGTGTGCGAAGAGACGAGGCCCTCGCCAGCGCGGAGCTCTTTCTGGCCCGGGCCAAGAGCAAGGAGATCCTGATCAAGAGTTTCCGGGACGGATTCCTGCCCTACCAGGGGGCGGAGGTGAAGGCGGTCTTCGAGGATCTGAAGCGCCAGGCGGCCCCCGACGTGATCCTCACCCACTACGGCAGGGACGCGCACCAGGACCATCGCCTCATCTCGGAGCTGACGTGGAACACCTACCGGAACCATCTCATCCTCGAGTACGAGATCCCGAAGTACGACGGCGACCTCGGCTCACCCAACGTCTTCACCCATCTGGACAAGCGCCTGTGCCAGCAGAAGTCTGACCACATCGTGAGCAGCTTCCGAAGCCAGAGCGGGAGGCAGTGGTTCTCGGAGGAGACCTTCCTCGCCCTCTCGCGGCTCCGTGGGATCGAGTCAAACGCTCCCGGCGGGTACGCGGAGGGCTTCTACTGCCGAAAGCTCGTCCTGGGAGAGTCGTGAGAGGAACGCCCAAATGATCTTCACCGAGACCAAGCTGAAGGGGGCCTTCGTCCTGGATCTGGAGCGCCGGGAGGACAACCGGGGCTTCTTCGCTCGCGTGTTCTGCCAGCGAGAGTTCGAGCAGCACGGACTCAAGCCGACCATCGCCCAGGCCAACATCGCCTTCAACAAGAAGACGGGGACGCTGCGCGGGATGCACTTCCAGTTTCCCCCGGCCGGCGAGAGCAAGCTGGTGCGCTGCACTCGCGGCGGAATCCTCGATATCATCGTCGACCTGCGGCCGGAGAGCCCCTCCTATCTCGACCACGTCGCGGTCGAGTTGACCGCGCACAACCACCGCGCGCTCTACGTGCCGGAGCGGTTCGCGCACGGCTATCAAGTGCTCGAGGATGGGACGGAGACTAGCTATCAGGTCGGGGAATTCTACACGCCGGGTGCGGAAGGCGGTCTGCTATACCGCGACCCCATGCTCGGACTCACGTGGCCGCTCCCCGTCACGGAGATCTCACCGAAGGACGACGCGTGGAAGCCGCTCGCCGAGGTGGAGCCGGAACTGAGACGAAGGATGACGCTCTAGAGCGAGAGGAACGGCCATGATCATAGTGGACAGGGCCCTTCAGGCCCGGGAGGAGCAGGGGAAGCCCATTCGCGTCGGCATGGTCGGCGCCGGCTTCATGGGACAGGGTCTCACGAACCAGATCGTGAACGGTGTCCCAGGCATGCGGATGGCCGCCATCTACAACCGACACGGCCAGCGGGCGTTCGAGGTCTACCGCTACGCGGGCCGCGCCGACGTCGTGGGGGCGGGGAGCCAGTCGGCCCTGGACGACGCGATTCGGCGCGGGGTGCCGGTCGTGGCCGAGGACCCGCTTGCGATCTGTCGCGCGGGCGAGATCGATGTGGTGGTCGACGTGACCGGCTCGGTCGAGTTCGGCGCTCACGTGATCCTGGAAGCCTTCCGGTTCGGGAAGTCGGTGATTCTCATGAACGCCGAGGTGGACGCCACCATCGGACCCATTCTTCGAATCTACGCGAAGCGACACGGCGTCATCCTGTCCGCGTGCGATGGAGACGAGCCGGGCGTCCAGATGAACCTCGTTCGGTGGGTGAAGGGTCTAGGCCTCGTGCCGCGGGTGATCGGGAACGTGAAGGGTCTCCAGGATCCGTACCGGAACCCGACCACCCAGCAAGGCTGGGCGGAGCGCTGGGGCCAGAACGCGGCGATGGTGACCTCGTTCGCGGACGGCTCCAAGATCAGCTTCGAGCAATCCATCGTGGCGAACGCCACCGGCTTCCGGGTGAAGGCGCGGGGAATGTCGCGGGGCCGCGTCTACGACGGCTCCATCATGGAGATCCAGAGGCTCTACGACATCGAGGAGCTCAGGGCGGTGGGCGGCATCGTGGACTACACGGTCGGCCCGCCCTTGATCAAGGTGTTCTGCCTGGCCGAGCACCCCGACCCCAAGCAGCGTCACTACCTCAACCTCTACAAGATGGGCGAGGGCCCGCTGTATCCGTTCTGGATCCCGTACCACCTGGTGCACTTCGAGGCGCCGAACGCCATCGCGCGAGTCGTGCTCTTCGGGGACGAGGTGGCACCCCCCCTGGGGGGGCCGGTGGTCGAAGTGTGCGCGGTGGCCAAGCGGGACCTCAAGGCGGGCGAGGTGCTCGACGAGTACGGGATGTACATGACCTACGGCGAGGCGGTGAACGGGGACGAGATGAGCGCCCGACGTTACCTTCCCGAGGGCCTGGTGGAGGGCTGCCGGCTCCTCCGCGACGTCCGGAAGGACGAGGTACTCAACTACGAGGACGTGGAGCTTCCGCCCGGACGCCTTGCCGATCAGCTGCGGGCCGAGCAGTATCGACACTTCCGGCACGAGACGTGGCTCGACGAGCGACTCCAACGTTCGGGGAGCCTGGAGGCTGCCGAGGCGACACTTCGCCCCTGAGCAGACCCGAACGGATGAAGTCTCGCAGCGGGAACGACGGGGCCAGCCGGGCGCACCTCGCGCTGGCCCGGCGTCGAATCGCCGTCATCGGCAACTACGGCAACCGGAACCTCGGCGACGAGGCCACCCTGGCCTCGCTGCTTCAGTTTCTGAAGCGCCAGTATCCTCAAGCCGCGGTATGCGCGCTGTCCGAGCGGCCGGAGGAGACGCGCCGCCGCCACGGCATCGAGGCGGCGCCCTCGATTCCGCGGAAGAGCGCGGACCGACCGGCGTCTCCCTCGGAAGGCGTTGCGGGCCGGCCGGCCGTTCCGAAGATCGAGAAGCGACCGAGCGCGCTGAAGGCGACCTTGAAACGGGTGCGGCCACTGTACCTGGTCCTGCGCACCCTCGCGCAGGGGGCGAGCGCGGCTTCCACTCTCGCGCGGGGACTGCGCTTCGCGGTACGCGGTTTCACCCTCCTTCGCGGGAAGGAGCTCCTGATCATCGCGGGTGGAGGACAGCTGTCGGATCACTTCTCGGGTGTGCGGGGGTTCCCCGTCCAGCTGTTCACTTGGTGCCTGCTGGCCCGGGGTGCCGGGGCCAAGGTGATCGTTCTCAACGTCGGAGCCGGACCTATCCGTGGGCGAGCCAGCCGGCTGCTCTTTCGATGGACGCTGAGGCTCGTCGCGTATCGCTCATTTCGGGACGAACGCTCCCGGCGACTCATCGGGGAGATCGGCGTCCCGGATCCGGGCCCGGTCGCGCCGGATCTGGTGTTCAGCTGGGTCCCCTCCGGGGAGCCGGCCGAGCGGCCCGGCGGGACGGCGGCGGGGCGCACCGTGGGATTGAACGTATTCCCGTTTCGCGACGGCCGGTACTGGTCCATGCCGGACGAGACCGCGTATCGCGCCTATCTCCAGACGATCTCTCGCTTCATCCTCTGGCTGCTGGACGAGGGCTACCGGGTGCGGCTGTACCCGACCCAGCTCAAGGCGGACGCCCGGGTCATCGCCGACGTCAGGCAGCGCCTGGACGAGATGGTGCCGGCGGGAGCGGCGGAGCGTCTCGAGGTGCCCCGGATCGAGACCGTCGACGAACTCGCGGCGGTCGCTCGTGACGCGGACGTCATCGTGGCCACTCGCTTTCACGCGATCGTCATGGCGATGCTGGCCGGAAAACCCATTCTCGCGCTCTGCAACGAGTCCAAGATGGCGGACCTCATGGCCGACATGGGTCAGGCCCGTCATTGCCTGTCGCTGGAGGGGCTGGAGCTCGACGTCCTCAAGTCGGGCTTCGTGGCTCTGGAGTCAGTGGCGGATCAAGCGGCCGGGGAAGTTCGTGAGCGAGTCGCGCAGGCGCGGGCCAGGCTGGACCGACAGCTCGAGGCGGTGTTCGGGGAGCTGTTGGGCCGCTCGATCAGCCGGGCGTCGGTGGAGCACGACGGTGGTGCCGAGCGGCTCGGCCTGTCGCGATGACCAGGCGCCAGCCGCGCGTGGTGATCGCCTTGGTCCACCATGGCCGCGCCTGGCAGGCGGGGGCCCTGTTGATGAGGGGAGCCGAACGATCACCGAACGACACGAGGAGGAATGGATGACCCAAGGCCTGCTCGACTTCACCGCCTCCGCCCGAGCCGAGTTCGCGTCCCGGCCCCTCGTGAGCCGGCATCGAATCGACCGGCTCGACCTGTTCAGCGACGATGAGCTGATCCGGCTCCTCGAGAGCTATCCGCGTGAACGCCTTCAGGCGTTCACCATGGGTACCGACCGTTGCCAGCGTGATGACTGGCATTTCGTCGACGTGGCCGACGCGGCGGGCAAGGACATCCTGGCCGCGACCCTCCGCGGGCGTCTCTGGCTGAACCTCCTGCGGGTCGACCTGGCCGATCGCCGGTACGCCGAGGTGCTCCAGCAGCTCACCACGGAGCTGAAAGAGCAGTGTCCGAAGCTCGGGCTCCACTCGATCAACTTCGGCACCTTGCTGATCTCATCTCCTCAGGCCATGGTCTACTATCACTTCGACTCGTCTCACCAAGCGCTCTGGCACATGCGGGGCCGCAAGCGGATCTGGCTCTATCCGGCCTGCGACGAGCGGTTCGCCTCTCAAGAGATCATGGAGGAGATCTTCGCCGGCACCTACGACTACGACGAGGAGATCCCCTACTCGCCCGACTTCGACCAGCACGCCCAGGTCTTCGATCTCAGTCCCGGAGAAGTGGTGTCGTGGCCGCACAATGCGCCGCACCGGATCGAGAACCTCGGCACCCTGAACGTGTCCCTCTCCACCGGCTTCGTCACCGAAGCGGCCGAGCGCCGACACCAGATCTACGTGGCGAACCAGTTCTTCCGGCGGCGGCTCGGGATCCGGGCCCGGTCGACCCGGGAGACCGGCCTCACGGCCTCGGGCAAGTCTCTGCTCTACCGGGTGTGCCGGCGCGCCGGTCTGCTGACCAAGAAGCCGGGCCGGCACGACTATCCCCGCACGCTCCGCGTCGATCCGGGCGCGCCGCTGGGCTTCACGAGGGTCGGGACGTAGCGCTCGCTGAGAGCTGGCCGCGGAGAATCTTCCCGGCGGGGCTCTTGGGCAGTGCGGCGCGGAACTCTACGCGGGCGGGGATCTTGAAGTCGGCGAGCCGCTCCTTGCAGTGGAGGAGGATCTCCTCGGCCGTGCACGAGGTGGTGGACACGATGGCGCAGCACACGGCGTCGTCGCCGCTCGGGCTGGGCGTGCCGAACACCACCACTTCCGCCACCTTCGGGTGGAGCTTGATAACGTCCTCGACCTCGTACGGATTGACCTTGAAGCCGCCCCGGTTGATGAGGAGCTTCTTTCGGCCGGTGAGGCGGATGGACCCGTCGGGCGCCACGATGCCGAGGTCGCCCGAGAAATAGAAGCCGTTCCGGAAGCTCTCGGCGGTCGCCTCGGGGTTGCCGTGGTAGCCCGCGGTCGCGAACGGGCTGGCGATGGCCAGCTCTCCTTCCTCATCGGGGCCGAGCGCCCGCCCCTCGCTGTCGAGCACCTCAACTCGCACCCCCTCCAGGGCCTGACCAACCGACTCCTGCGAGGACTCCGCGTCCGCGTCGCGATTGAAGCTGACCGTGCCCGTCTCGGTCGAGCCGTAGAGCTGGCGGATGACGATGCCGTACTGGTCGCGAAACCGGCTGGCGTCGGCGCGGGTCAAGGGGGCGCTGGAGGAGAAGACGAGACGAAGAGATGACAGGTCCACGTGGCCGCGCAGCGGTGTCTGACCGAGGATCGCGAAGATCTGGGGCACCCCGCCCAGGAAGGTGATCCGCTCGGCGGTGAGCAGGGTGGTGATCTCGCGCCGTCGAAACTCCGCAACCGGATAGAGGGTCGCGCCGGTGTACATGCTGGTGAGCATGGTGCGGACCAGGCCGTTGACGTGGAAGAAGGGCGCCACCCCGAGGAAGCGGTCGGCCTCGGTGGCCGCGAATGTGCGCCGGAGGCACTCCAGCTCGCTCAAGAGGTTGGCGTGCGTCCGGATCACCCGCTTCGGCGTGCCGGTGGAGCCCGACGTGCACTGCTGGAGCAGGGGGGGGCCGGCGATGGCGGGCAGCGGCTCTCCCGCGGTCGTGCCGGACCGGAGCGCGCGGGCCCCGTGCGCGGCGGAGACTTCGAAGAGCGCGGGCGCCCGCGGGAGTGCCTCCAGAGTCGGGCGGGCGCGCTCGAGCGATGTCGCGTCGGCGAGCAGGGCGACGGCGTCGAGGTCGTTGAGGTGGCTCGTCAGATCGTGGGAGCCGTAGCCGGGATTGACGGGGCCCACCACCGCGCCGGCGCGGGCCGCCGCGAAAAAGCCGGCCACGAAGGCCGCCGAGTTGGGCGCCATCAGGGCGATCCGTTGACCGGGCGCCCGCACGAGCGGGTCGATCGCGCGTGATATCCGGCGCGACCACTCGAGGAGCTGGGCGTACGTGAGATCATGGCCACCTTCGCGCACGGCGACCCGGCCGGGCTGCCCGGCGCAGAGACCGTCGAAGGCGTCGGCCAGGGTTGCGGCGGCGGTCACGAGGCGCTCTTCTCCTCGATGAAGTCCGCCAGCGAGCCGACCGTCTTGAAGCGGACCGCGGTCAGCTCGCTCTCGTCGATCGTGAGGCCGAACTCCTCCTCGATCGCGCAGACGAGCTTGAGGATCTCCACCGAGTCGAGCCCGATTCCCTCTCCGAGCAGTCCGGTCGACTCGTTCAGGCGCTCGGGCAGCGGGACCGCCTCGACGTTGCGCCGGAGGAGCGAGACGAGCCGGTCCACGATCGCGCCCGCGGCCGCCTTGCCGGGGCCGGGCCCCGGGCGTGCGGCCTCCGGCGTCTCCCGAAGGAGGATGCGGGCGGGTACGCCGATCGCGACCACGTCGTTGGGCAGCGACGTGATCACTACCGAGTTCGGCGAGACCCGAACGTTGTGGCCCACCGTGATCTTGCCCAGGATCTTGGCCCCGGTGGCCGCGGAAAAGTTGTGGCCGATGGTCGGCCGCTCCTCGTCGTCCGAGAAGGTTCCGATCATGTTGCCGTGGGAGAGGGTGCAGTGGTCACCGACGGCGGCCCCCGCTCCGATGACGGTTCCCTGGGGGTGGTAGATGCGCAGACCCTTGCCGATGATCGCGCGCGGGGAGATCTGGGCGCCGGTGAGGACGGAGTTGACGTAGCTCGTCATGACGGCCACGAACCCCAGGCGGCGGAGAAGCAGCCATCGGCTCAGCCGGTAGAGGAGAACGGCCTGAAGGCCGGGATGGAAGAAGAAGAGGCCGAGCTTGCTGGCCAGACCGGACTCCTCACCGGTCAGCCGACGGAGGTCAGCGCGGACAAACTCGAACATCACGAGCCATGAGCCGTCGTCAGTCTACCACGTCGCCCGCTCTCCCCTCGCGGCCCGAAGTGAGGACGCCCGGCCGCGACGCCCCGATGATTCGCCCACCTCCGGGCCCGGCGTCCGCGATCAACGCGCGGTAGCGATCGAGGATGGCCGCGCCCATAGCCGCCCCCGCGGTGAGGGAGACGACATCGGTCACCGAAGGCTGGTGCGACGCCTGGAGGAGCTGCAGCGCCTCGAGGAGCGTGGCGTAGGCGAGCACCCAGCCCGCGGGATGCGGCAGGCGGCACGCGCGCAGGGCGGTGCCGAGCAGGCCGCCGAGGACCAGCTTCTTGCCTGCGTCGAAGAGGGCGTCCTGTACCGCGGCCGCGTAGTAGGAGGCGAACGGTAGCCACTCGACGTGGGCCGCCTTCGATGTCGCCATCGCCGCGGTCAGTCGAAAGTCGAACGGCTCGAGCTCCGCATAGGCGAGGAGCGCGGCCGCGGCAAGAGCCACGGCGGGGGCGGCGTGGGCCCGGGCGAAGGGAAGGCCGGTCACCATCGGACCCGCCACGACGCCGACGAGCGCGCCCACGCTCACCGCGAGGGCGTGGTCGGCGTTGGGGGAGAGCCGTTCGACGAACAGTCGCGCGAGCTGAAGGGCCATCCCATAGCCGGTGACGAACCCCCAGGCGCCGAGCCGCGCCCTCGCCGACGATCGGCGAAAGACCGCCAGGAGGAGCGCCGCCAGCACCGCGGCTGGCAGAACGTCCGACACCAGGGCCGCGTGCCAGGATGGCTGGTCGGCAGCCTGGAGTGGAAGCCAGGTCGCGCGCTTGAAGCTCTTCCACACCGTCCGCACGTCGAGGGTCGCGGTGTAGGGATGGAGCGCATCCGCGGCCAGGATCGCCATCACGATCGCAGACGGGCCCAGCGCGGGGTCGCGCCGGAGGGCGACCAGCCCGTGGGCCGCAAGCTGCCGACCGGCCGCCCCCACGAACAAGTGGGCGGCCAGGGCCCCGGCCAGGGCCCCGGCCACCTGTCCACCCACGTCGATCGTCGAGGCGGTTCGCTCGGGAATGAGCAGCTGAAGCCCTTCGACCGCGGCCGCGACACCGACGCTCGCGATGCCAACTCGGAAGAGCCGGGTTCCCCGCGCCTCACCGGCCAGCCCCCCCAGCACCAGCAGCAGGCCGAATGGCCCGCCGAGAATGCCGTTGCTCGCCAGATCGGTGAGCGAGAACGTCTCGCGGCTGGCGTCGCGGGGGAAGACTACAGCGGCGGCCAGATTGCTCCGAATGGTGTCGCCATCGAGCGTGAAATGGAAGGGGAAGAGAGACGCGTAGAGGAGAAAGAGCAGATACAGGCCGAGGACGCCGCGGGCGACTCGACGGTCAGCGGGAGCTAACGGAGTCACGCGGGCCGCTTGAGTCACGACTCGTGCCCGTAGAGCCGCCATCTGGGCCCTCACGAAGGTCTTCATCCCAGTGCAAGTCTCCCTAGCTAGCGATACCGCGCTTGCGCGTGTCAAGATGAAAATCACTCGCCGAGACGGAAAGGACCGCACTCGGTGAAATCTGCGATACTCGCACCATGGCTGCGCGAGCATGGGCAGCCGCTCCATGCACATCTTGCATCGCCGACCGCGAGCGGCGTTCGTTCGTGGCGGCCAGGGGAGACATTCGACGAATGAGGTGGAAAGTCCTCGGAGGACTGCTAGCAGCCGGACTGCTATGGCCTACGACGGGCCGCGCGCTGGAGATCGGCCCCGACTCGAACCTGTGCGCGGCGCTCCGGGTCCTGCCGCCCACGGAGGCGCTGGTCCTCCGGCCCGGCGAGTACGAGGGCCCCTGTGCGATCAAGCGCGGAGGGACCCGCGAGGCGCCGCTGGTGATCCGCGCGGCCGACCCGCAACGGAAGCCCCGGATCGTCTATCGCGGGCGGAGCGCGAACGTGCTCGAGGTCAAGGCGAGCCACGTCCGGATCGACGGCCTGGCCTTCGGACCGACCCAGGGGGGGATCGACGGCATCAGGGTCTTCGGCGGCACCGGCATCACCGTCGAGAACTGCGAGTTCTCCGGGCTGGGAGGCATCGCGGTCGTCGCCAATCACGAGAGCGTCTCCGGCCTGTCGGTCCTCCGGAACGTGATCACGGCTTCGAACTCGACCGGGATGTACTTCGGCTGTCACGAAGGCGTGAAATGCCGGGTCATCGACCTCCGCGTGGAGGGCAATTTCATCCATCAGGTGCAGGCGCCGGACCCGGAGGTCGGCTACGGTCTCCAGGTGAAGCTGAACTCGGCCGGGGTGATCCGCGACAACGTGATCGTCGATACGAAGGGGCCAGGGATCATGGTCTACGGATCGCGGGACGGGCTGACCGTCAGTGTGGTCGAGCGCAACCTGGTCATGGCCTCTCGGGGCAGCGCGGGGATCGTGCTGGGCGGCGGGCCCGTGATCGCCCGCAACAACATCGCGGTGGGCAATGCCGAGGGCGGCATCGTGCTCCAGGACTACGGGCGCCGCGGTCTCCTGCGCGGCCTCATCGTGGCCCACAACACCCTCTACAAGAACGGCGAGAGCGGGATCGTGGTGCCGCGCGAGGGGCGCCTCCAGGAGGCGACGATCGTCAACAATGCGGCTCAGGGGCGGGGTGACAAGCCGGCCTTGCCACGGGAGTACCCGGGGCTGAGGCTGGCCGCCAACGTGGACTGCACCTGGGCGCCGTGCTTCGCGAACCCGGACGGCTTGGACTTCTCGCCGGTTCTCGGCTCTCTGCTGTCGGCTCCGGGATCTCTGCGCTCGGAGCCGTGGGCCCCCACCCACGACTATTTCGGGGCCGCGCGGGGGATGCTGCCGGTCGTGGGCGCGGTGGAACACCGGAGCGGGCCGATCCGGCTCGGGCCCAAGCGCTGAACGCGCACCTGGAAGCCTCCCTCCGAAGACGGGAACGCCCGGCCTAGCCCAACTTCCGCAGTT
>Ga0187892_10007264_pt1 | contig 15879 bp, 15 predicted proteins | sample MA1701073metaG_FD_139345 | JGI IMG/M metagenome (GOLD analysis project Ga0187892, IMG submission 139345) | Bio-ooze microbial communities from a basaltic lava cave in the Kipuka Kanohina Cave System on the Island of Hawaii, USA - MA170107-3 metaG ... | reverse complement strand
CCGCTGTCGCAATGGCTGTTCAACGCTCTCGCCGAAGCGGGCTTGCCGGTGATCTGTGTCGAGACGCGGCACATGAGGGGAGTTCTGAAGGCACAGATCAACAAGACCGACCGCAATGACGCACGGGGTATTGCGCAGATGATGCGGGCGGGGCTGTATCGTCCGGTGCATGTGAAGACATTACGCAGCCAGAAACTGCGCATGCTCTTGACGCACCGCAAGCTGCTACAGTCGAAGGCCATCGCCATTGAGAACGATCTGCGCGCCACCTTGCGTAACTTTGGCCTCAAGGTGGGTGTGGTGGGAACGAGGAAGTTCGAGGCGCGGATCAAGGAGCTGGTCGAGAACCTCCCCGACTTGGCCGTGCTGGTCGAACCGCTCCTCCTGGTCCGCCGGGTGGTGCTCGAGCAGATCGGCGTCCTGCATCGCCGCTTGCTGGCCATTGTCAGGGCCGATGAGGTCTGCAAGCGCCTGATGACTATCCCCGGTGTCGGCCCCGTCGTGGCGTTGACCTATCGCGCCACCGTCGACGTGCCCTCCCGCTTCAGAAATGCCAAGGCGGTCGGGGCGGCATTTGGACTGACGCCCTCCAAGCATCAATCGGGCGAGAGCGACCGCATGGGCGGAATATCACGGTGCGGGGATGAGATGATGCGGGCAATGCTCTACGAAGCAGCCCAGATCCTATTGGTGCGGTCAACGAGATGGTCCTGGCTCAAGGCCTGGGCGATGAAGATCGCCAGGCGCCGTGGCCTGAAAAAGGCCATCGTCGCCCTGGCACGCCGGCTGGCCGTGATCATGCACCGCATCTGGATGGACGGCACCGAGTTCCGCTGGACCCGGGAGGCCGTAGCGGCATGAGAGCGGTGCAGGATCGAAGGCGATAGGAGGAAACGCGAGTTCCACCGAGCGGTGGAATGATGTCCCTCGCGGGACGACGGATGAGGTGAGATCGTATGTCCGCTTGGACCTGCCGTCGTTTGATGGCAAGGCCGCCACTTAGATTGTTCCGCCTCGTTCTCGAATCCCATCCTGGAAGGGCCTTGGTGCCGATTCCGAAGAGAAGCACGAGCCCGTGAGCGACATCCACACCGTAGCAGTGGACAGTCTGATAGCGCTTGACCCTGAGCGGCCGATTAGAGAAGCGGACATGCTCAATGCACCGCTAAATGTCCGCTTTCGGGGGCAAAGCGGACGTTGACTAACTGAAAGAGGAAGCGTGACCTCCCTTAAACCGCAACTCTCACACCATGACACCTTCTCAGACTCGAGTCCGTACAGCGGCGAAGAGGGTCCTGGAGTGTCTCTCACCCTGTGGAGCATCGTTCCGCAGCTCTGTGACTCAATTTTGGTTAGCTCCACGGCATCCCACCCACGAAATTGCTAACTGCCATCAAAGCCAGAAAGGCAGATCAGCGATGTCCGCTTTACCCCTGATTGTGTTGATTTAGTCGGTTGGCTTGTGAGGCCGACGCCGACGGTATAGTGTCTCGCACCGCGGTGATTTTTGGAATCAGGATTCGCGATCAGTTGGGTCGCGAAATGATATTCTCCACGATGCAGCCAAACTGCTCGCCCGAAGAGTTTTTCAACACAATCTGTCCTTAACAGATTTTTCAAACAGCCACTAGGATCGGACTTCCATCGGCACGTAGGTACGCTCGGTGAGGCCAGTGTAAAGCTGGCGCGGCCTGCCGATGCGCTGGGTGGGATCGTCGATCATCTCCTTCCAATGCGCAATCCAGCCCGCCGTGCGGGCGATGGCGTACAGCACGGTGAACATCTCGGTCGGGAAACCGAGCGCCTTTAAGGTGAGCGCCGAATAGAAGTCGAGATGTGGACAAAGCCTGTTCTCGACGAAGTAATCATCGGAGAGCGCGATGCGTTCGAGCTCAAGCGCCACCTTAAAGAGTGGGTCGTCGCGATGGTGGCGACCCACAGTTTCGAGCACCTCGTGCAATGCCTTCCGCATGATCTTCGCTCTTGGGTCATAGGTCTTGTACACGCGATAGCCGAAACCCATAAGTCGGAACGGATCGCTCTCGTCCTTGGCGCGCTTGATGTATTCTGGGATGCGGGCGACCGTGCCGATCTCCTTCAACATCTGCAGCACCGCTTCGTTGGCACCGCCGTGCACAGGTCCCCACAGACAGGCGATGCCGGCTGAGATGCAGGCATAAGGGTTGGCTCCCGACGACCCAGCAAGGCGCACAGTGGCGGTGGAAGCGCTCTGCTCATGGTCTGCATGAAGAAGAAAGAACTGGCTCATGGCGCTAGCGAGGGCGGGGTCGACCTCGTACTCCTCGCACGGCACGGCAAAGCACATATGCAGGAAGTTTGCCGAATATTTCAGCTCGTTTCTCGGATAGATGAACGGCTGGCCGATCGAATATTTGTAAGCCATCGCAGCAATGGTCGGCATTTTCGCGATCATGCGGATACTGGCCATCTCACACTGCGCCGGATCCTTGATATCGATCGAGTCGTGATAGAACGCCGAGAGTGCCCCCACCACGCCAACCATGACCGCCATCGGATGCGCGTCGCGGCGGAACCCGGAGTAGAATCGGGTCAACTGCTCGTGCACCATGGTGTGCTGGACGATGCGGTGTTCAAACGCCTCGTACTGTTGGGCAGTCGGCAGGTCGCCGTAGAGCAAGAGGTAGCATGTTTCAAGAAAGGTGCTGTGCTCGGCGAGTTGTTCGATCGGATAGCCGCGATAGAGTACGATCCCCTTGTCGAAGTCGATGAACGTGATCTTCGACTCGCAGCTTGCCGTAGAGGTGAAACCGTGGTCGTAGGTGAAGCGGCCTGTGACCTGATAAAGGGTACTGACGTCGACCACGTGCGGGCCCAACGTGCCCTTGCGCATCGGCAAGTCGTACCCGGTGCCGCCGATAACGACGGATGCGTCCTTCTCGGTAGCGTCTTTGGGGCGGAGTTTGTCGGCAACGGTCATCTATAACGCCCTCTGCCTATGTCTTAGCAGATCAACAAGGTGATGCACAGACCACGAAGAGGATTAGGCGCGCGCAGGGAAGCACGCGGTGCCAGTGCCGACGATCCCATGACCCCAGAGACCCTGCTGCATTGGCATCGAGCCGGCTTTCGCTGCTACTGGCGTTGGAAGTCGGCCGCAGATTGCTTAGGATCTGCGTTGAAGATGCTTTCGGGCAATCTCATTTTTGACCCTCCCATGAGATGACGATTCGACGCCCCGCAAACCGCCTAGCCTCCACCGCCCTTGGCATCGTCAGGCCAGGGCAACCAACGATGCGCCTGGAATGGCGAACGCCGGTCCTCAGCACTGCTTACGAAGAAGATTGCGTCGTGGTAATTTGATCCCAGCAACCGAGCGGCAGCCAAACGGAGGGTCGAATGTTGGAGGAATTCAAGAAATTCATAATGCGGGGGAACGTGGTCGATCTTGCCGTAGGCGTGATCATCGGTTTGGCGTTCGGAGCAATCGTCTCATCGCTCGTGGGCGACATCATCATGCCGATTATCGGCGCGATCACCGGTGGGCTGGACTTCTCGAACTACTATACACCGTTGTCCACCAAGGTTGATCACGGCCTCGCGTATGCCGACGCGAAGAAGCAAGGTGCCGCGCTAGGTTGGGGTCAATTCCTGACCATCGTTTTGAATTTCCTGATTATCGCAGCCGTGTTGTTTCTGGTTATCAAGGCGATGAACAAGTTGAAGAAGGAAGAGCCGCCGGCACCCGCCGCGGAACCGACTCCAGAAGTAAAGCTCCTCTCCGAAATCCGGGACCTGCTAAAGAGGGACAGGACCAGCAGTCCAAAGGCGCAACCATAGTTCCCCGTGTCAGCGAATGCTGGGTGTGCGCCTAGCTCGCGAACACAGCCTCGACCTGTTCAACCCACGGCAGGGTGGCTGCGTTTGCCAGTACCTCGATCGAGACGGAGCAGGGTCGCCGCTCGGTGATTAGCAATTCCGGGACCACCGGGTGAGAGATAGGCAAGGCGCAGGTACCTGCTGACGAAGGGGGGCGTCACGCCTTCTGCCTTGGCAAGATCGCTGAGCGCGGCGATCTCGCCCTTCTCGATCTTGCCCCGCCAGCCCCACGCCCGCGCGATGGCGCGCAGCAGATGCGGGTCCTGCCTGCGTACTCTGCGCCGAGCGGATTTCGTGATACATTTCGGATGCGGATTGCCGCATCTTTAGGGGGGATGACATGGAAAGCTGGATTACGAACCTGATTGTCCAAGTGATTGCCGGAGCCGTCGGCGGAACTGGCACCGGAGCGGCACTTAAAGATTTGAGCATGGGCAGGGCTGCCGACGCAGTCACCGGCGCAGTTGGCGGCGGAGTGGTTGGGCAGATTCTCGCTGCCGTGCTTGGCGGGGCTGCTACCGGCGCTGCCGGCGCGGATGTGGGTGGCCTGGACGTGGCCACTCTGGTTAGGGATATCGTCGGCGGCGGTGTTGGCGGTGCCGTGGTGATGGCCCTGATCGGCTATGTGCGCAACGCAATGATGAAGCTGTCCTTTCCGAAAATCATATCCGGACGTATTGGTGGTGCAGTTTAGCCAGGATCGGAACGGCGACAATGGCGCCAGATCGTTGGACGGCTCGATGCGAGGGCGCATCTTTCTGTAATGCCAAGTGCGTGCGCGCTTGATTGTAATACGCCGCGTAAGCGGAAAGAATTCGCCGCAGATGCGCCTCGCCGCAGATGGCCATATGGTCCAGACACTCGCGACGCAGCGTGCCGATAAGGCGCTCCGCAATGCCATTCTGCCATGGCGATCCAGGAGAGATCGGCCGATCCCTGATGCCCATCACCCTCACCCGGGAGGTGAAGACGTGTCCGTAGGCGTGGTCGTTGTCGCGCACCAGGTAGGTCGGCACCGAGGTCCAGGGAAAGGCCTCGGTGATTTGCCGCGCCAGCCACTCGGCTGTCGGATGCCGCGTCACCTCGAACCACAGTAGCCGTCGCCGGCCGTGCCCAAGAACCAGGAACGCAAACAAGCGCTCAAAGGTAAGCGTCGGCACAACGCACATATCGACTGCCGCAATCGCCTCGGCATGATTTTGCAAGAACGTCTTCCACGTTTGCGATCGTGGCCTTGAAGGCCGCATCATATATTTCGAGACCGTGGACTGGGCCACCTCAAAGCCGAGCATCAGAAGCTCACCATGAATCCGGGATGCGCCCCACAGCGGGTTTTCACTGCTCATACGCTTGATGAGATCACGCAGGCCACGATCAATCCTCGGACGCCCTGCCTTATTTCGCGACTTCCAACGCCAGAAGGCGCGAAAGCCAGCGCGATGCCAACGCAGGATGGTCTCCGGCTGAATCACCTGCACCGCATCAAGAAGACTCGGCCAAAACCGGGTCATCCATGCGAGCAGCGCACGATCACTGCCAAGCAGTCGGAACCGAGATGGTGCCCGTCGCAAAGCGATGGTCAACTGATGGCGGAGAAGCAAATTCTCAGCCCCAAGCCGGCACCGCGACTTGAACAGGTCGGCGACAAGCATTCCGAGCGTGTGCAGGATCGCAAACATCGCTCTCAATGATGCGATGATTCTGCCTTACGATGCGAATCTGGCCGGATGGAATTTTCGGGAAGGACAGCCGTTGTCTTGGCATTTCCATCGTCCATCGACTGAACATCAGCGTTCATCGCGTTGATAGTCGTCTCATTGCATTCCATCTGATGCGCCTCATGGGCGACAGCTGAGGTCAGCGACGTACTTGCACAGGTGGCACGAACGAGGACTCGGAAAAGGCTGACTAGAACGAAACTCCGCATAACTCTTTCTCCTTGTCTTAGTGATGCTTGTGGTTCATGCCCGGCACATCCATTCCGGGCATCTCCATCCCCGGCGATGCGTCCCCCTTGGGTGGTCGCGCAGCCTCACCGGCTTGAGCAACGTTCACCTCATGCGCGACCGTTCCAGGTGGGTTCTTGTATGGGCCAGGGTCCGTGTAGTCGCCGACGGCAAGCCCTTCGCGCACTTTCATCACGGTGAACATGCCGCCCATCTCGATCGGCCCGAACTGGCCGGCCCCGGTCATCATCGGCAAAGTGTTAGGCGGCAGCGGCATCGACATCTCTCCCATGTCGGCCATGCCCGTCGTTCCCATCGCCATCGCGCCTGGTGCCGCGCGGTTAACGGCCTGGCTCAGAACCTTCTGTCGCAGTCCGATAAAATTCGCCACGTCATGACCCATGGCGTTCATCACATGGTGCGTTTTATGGCAATGGAAGGCCCAGTCGCCGGGAACGTCCGCGACGACGTCGAAAACGCGCACGGCGCCCACGGGCACGTTGATGGTTGTCTCCGGCCATTGCGCGCTCTCGGGCACCCAACCGCCATCGGTACAGGTCACGGCAAAGTGGTAGCCGTGCAAATGGATTGGATGGCTGGTCATGGTGAGATTGCCCATCCTGACTCGCACGCGATCCCCCAAACGAACCGGCAGCGGATCGATTGCGGGGAAGACACGGGCGTTGAAAGTCCAGATATTGAAGTCCAACATCTCGGCGACCTTTGGCAGAGAGGTACCCGGATCGAACCGGTAGGCGCTCATGACGAAGACGAAGTCGCGATCTACTGGACGGAAGTTCCGGTCCTTGGGATGCACGACGAACATGCCCATCATGCCCATCGCCATCTGCACCATCTCGTCGGAGTGCGGGTGGTACATGAAGGTGCCGCTGCCCTTTAGCTCGAACTCATAGACGAAAGTCTTGCCGACGGGGATGTGCGGCTGTGTCAGTCCGCCCACACCGTCCATGCCGTTCGGCAGGATCATGCCGTGCCAGTGCACGGTCGTGTGTTCCGGCAGCTTGTTGGTGACGAAGATACGGACCTTGTCGCCTTCGACTGCCTCGATGGTCGGGCCTGGTGTCTGACCGTTATAGCCCCACAAATTCGCCTTCATGCCGGGTGCGATCTCGCGCACCACAGGTTCTGCGACTAGATGAAATTCCTTCCAGTCCCCGTTCATACGCCACGGCAAGGTCCAGCCATTAAGAGTTACGACGGGCTGGTAATCCTGCCCACTCGCAGGCGGCAATGGCGGCTGCATCGTATTCGATGATGTGGTCGGCGCTTCAGGTATGGCGGCGGCTTGTGCGCGGCCGCTCACCGCCGCGGCGCTGACCAATAGAGCGGAGCCGGTGAGGAAGTTGCGTCGAGATAACATCGTTCTGATCCTTTACTCGTGTGCGGCCGCGCCGCTCGTATCGGCGGCAACGACCAATCCAGATCCCTCGCTCAAGCCCCCGCCGCCAAGCACGGCGACGCCGAGATCGGTCGAAGCCAGCCAGAAATTGCGCTTGGCTTCGATGCTCGCGACCTTCGCTTGCGCCTTGGCGCGCGCCGCCTCGAGCAGCGCGAAAGCATCGACCTGCATGGCGTTGAATTGCAGCTCTGTCTCGGCGGAGATGGTGTCTCGAAGCGGCAGCACCTCGCGCTCAAATTTAGACGCGATGGCGTAGGTCGCTTTGTAGGTGCCGAACGCCTCGCGCGCCTCCGAGCGCGCATTGATCGCCTTCTCTCTCAGCAGGTTCAGTGCCTCGAAATAACGCTGTTCGGCCTCGCGCACTTTCGCTCTGCCGAAATCGTAAAGCGGCACCTCGAACTCGATATTGTAGCCGCCACCATCGGCTGAAGGCTCGCCCTTGTCCTTCTGCGTCTTGGAGATGCCGGAAGCGTCGAGCACGTTGATTAGCCGCGTGCTGCGCGTGAGCCCGAACGAGCGAGCCAACGCCTCGGTTTCGAGCCGCGCCAAGGCGAGATCTACCCTGCGGTCCATCGCCTGCTGCTCAACGGCGCCCAGGCTGCGCGCATGACCGGGCAGCGGCGGCAACTGATTGGGCAGAAGCTCCGCGAGGTCCGTTCCCCATAATCCCAAGAGCCGCGTAAGGCGCTCCTCTGCTGCGGAGGCCTGCTGCCGCGCCCCTGTCACTTGTGCTTCTAGTTCGGTGGCAAACACCTGGCGTCGTGCATTGTCGAGCTTGCTCACCGCGCCGGTCTCAGTGAGCGATTCACTCAGGCTTGCCGAAGACTCAGCGCTCGCCTTGACGACGTCGAGCGCCGCAAGAATCTGCTTTGCCGCCACCGCGCGGATATAGGCGCGCCGCGTCTCCGCCGCGAGACGCAACGTCTCCTCTGCGGCGCGAAGCTCTGCCTGCGCAAAGCGCACGCCTGCGAGCTTCGATCGCGCCGGCCAGGTGGCGAGCGACAGAATGCTGGCGACGATCTGGCGCTCAATATCGAGCTCGATCGAAGTCTTGACCCAATCGTAGGCGAAGCTCGGTAGCGGCGGGCGGCTTGCCTGCACCGCGACCGCCTCGGCCACGCCGAGCCGGTTATACGCCGCTTGCAGCCCCGCATTGTTGAGGAGCGCGATCTGCACGGCGGCATCGGCACTGAGCGGCGAATGCAGCAACCGCGAGATCTCGGTCCGCGCGAGCGCGGCATCGCCGGCAGAGCTGATCTTCACGACGTTCTTGTTCAGCCCTTCGCCCGCGACCGCAGCGACGGTGCTTATCCCCCCGTCGGGAGAGAGGCTTTTGCAGGCGGAGAGCAGGAGCGCGCTCGCGATGGCGAGTGCGCCTCCCAAATGGTGAGAGAACATGATTCATCCCTCGTCTATCGTTGATGAAGCATTCGACGGGACACTGATCCCGTCCGAGCAGCTCAGACGATGCGGAGGGAAATCGGCGGCCGGTCGAGCCGCTCTGCGACGCGACTAATCAGAATACCGGTTGGCGTGGGGAAAGGCTTGAATATGACCGCGATAGTATAGATGTCGGCAACATCGGCGACGAGTGCGCTCATGCAGACTAGCTCGCAGCAGGAGGACTTATGGCTCGATACCGGAGTCGAATGGTCGCCGTGGTGCTTATTGTCTTGGGTGATGCCGATTTGGCCATGGCCGAACTTGTCGGCACGCGCCATGCAATCTGCCGTGGCCGAACCATGGCCAAAGGCGAGTACCGCCGGCGGCGCCACGAAGCTGAGCGCGGCAAAGATCGCGAGCAAAAACGCCAATCTAAAGCGCGCGCCGGTCGCGAGTGCTGTCAGCATGGCCCGAGCCATTTCTTTTCGGAATTATGCACTTGACAAACTGAGATGAGGTTCCCATATCTCTCTGTAGTTGAGGGAGATACCCATGAACCTGTCGCAAGTTTCCAAGCTAACCGAGGACCAAGCCCGCAAGCTGTTTGAGCGCGTCCGCTGGCCGGATGGCCCCGTATGTCCGCATTGCGGTTCGGTCGAGGCGCTCAAGCTCAAGGGCAAGACCGTGCGCCCCGGCCTTTACAAGTGCCAGGGCTGCAAAGGGCAGTTTACAGCGACCGTCAACACGATCCTCGAAGACAGCCACCTGCCGATCCGCACTTGGTTGATGGCCTTTGCGATCCTGTGCAGTTCCAAGAAGGGCGTCTCGGCCTTGCAGTTGCAGCGTCAGCTCGGCCTTGGTTCCTACCGCTCGGCCTGGCACATGGCCCATCGCATTCGTCATGCGATGTCGCGCGAGCCACTGGCGGGGCTGCTCGGCCAGAGCGGTGGCACCGTAGAGGTGGATGAGTTCTACGCTGGCGCCACCAAGGTTCGTAAAGGTTCTCCGAAGGGCAAGCGCGGCCGAGGCACGAAGCGTCCGGCTGTAGTCGCCTTGGTTGAGCGAGGTGGCCGCGTCCGCGCACGTCAGATTGAGCGGGTTGACGCCGAAACATTGAAGACGGCCATCCGCGAATATGTCGATAGGTCGGCCTCAATCCACACCGATGAACTCGGCTCCTATAAGGGCATCGGCAAGGAGTTCGATGGCGGGCATCATTTCGTGACGCACAGTGCCGATGAGTTCGCGCGCGATGGCGTCACAACTAACTCGGTCGAAAGCTATTTCGCCTTGTTGCGTCGGGGTCTTACAGGCTCATTCCACCACGTCAGCAAAAAGCATCTGGGACGCTACTGCGACGAGTTCAGCTTCCGTTGGGACTATCGGAAAGCGACGGATAGCGAGCGCACTGTCGAAGCGATCAAGGCTGGTGAAGGCAAGCGGCTAATGTACCGCGATCCAATCCGGAAATGAATCGTTCTTTATAATCGTTGACAAGAGAGGTGTGCCCGTGGCGGGATTCGAACCCACAAGGTAGGTCTTGCGACTGTCTACCGGCCGAGTCCAAGTCGGCTGCGTTTACCGTTTCACCACACGGGCTTAGTGGGGAGGTGTCTCTAGCGCCTCCCCTTTTGTGTTCCCGGAGCCGGTGTCCGTGGGCCTCGGATACCATTTGCCCTTGCGCTGCCAAATGACCTTGGAATCTCGCAGTCGGCGCAAGCAGCTTCGTATGGTGCGCTCCAATACAGGCGTGCCTTGCGCCTCCAATGTCTTGAACACCTCTACGCCCTTTAGGCCCGGCTTGGTGGTAATCGTCTCACGCACCAGCGCTATTGCCTTTGTTGCGGGGCGCCCGCGATTAGGTTCGGATGTTTCCTTGCCGTTGGCCGTCTCGCTTGATGATTCGGCGGACACTTCAGGAGCCTTAGCTTGCAGCGCCGCAATTGCGTCACGCCACCCACGCGCATATGATTCGCGCTCGGCGTCTTCGATCAAGCTAGTGATTTGTTCGCGGCGAGTAGACACGGTGCAGCCCCTCAAACGAATCAGTCAGCATCACACAAGGATTTTAATCTGAGCGATCCATGCCAAAGCAATTAAAATCATCGGATCGGAAAAAACGATTCACATCCACTAAGAGGCTGTCTTTGCATCCTCTTTCCTTGGAAATGGCTCTTTCTGCCGCATTACAGACAGGAGTGCCGACAAAGGCGAAGCGGAAAAAATCTGTGGATAAGAAGCGTCAGAGCAAACGGTCTTGATCTGCTTCTTCGCGCGCGGCCCGCTTGAAGCCCTCAGTGAATCCGAAGGGCACTTGCGGCTTGCGGCCATCAAGGATTTGCGCGGCGGTGAGGATTTGCAGCCTAGGCACCTTCATGCCACCCGTCTCGTATAGTCCGGCTGAAGCGGCTTCCTTTTCCATCTCACGCGTGGGCTCGTTGAGGGTGAGGAACAACCCGAGCGCCGCCTTATCGCGCTCCATAGTGCCTTTCAGGTCGCGGATGTCACCGGATTTAATGCCGCCGCCCTTGACTGTGACCACTGCAAACTGAGGCTTCTTGTCGGCGTCTCGGAAATGTAGGTAGCCGTCGATGCCTCGGTCCATGCCTTTCTTACCGCCCTTGTAGGGCTGCGCGCCGATAGTTGCGGTGACCCACATTTGGAATTGGTGCTTATCGCGTTCGGCTAGATCGCGCGCTCCCGCCACGTCCTTCGGCACACCGTGCACGTGATAAGCAATACCAGGGAAGGCTTCCTTCAGGCGACGCTCAATCAACGCAATGGCGAGGTGCGTAACGTCAATGCCGATCCAGTTGCGGTTGAGCTTCTGAGCGGCATGGACTGTAGTCCCGCAACCGCAGAAAGGGTCTAGCACCAGATCCCCTTCGTTCGATGATGCAGAGATGATGCGCTCAAGGAGGGCAAGCGGCTTTTGTGTTGGGTAGCCAAGGCGTTCTGTGCCTTGTGAAGCTATTGGATTTAGATCAGTCCAAATGTCTTGCAGCGGCACACCGGGCATCTCGTCGAGATAACGCTTGTAGGCAGGGACAGCACCGGGCCGTGTCTGTACCACACGCCCCTGGTCAATTAAGTCCTTCATCTTCTCCTTGGTGTAGCGCCAATAGCGTGTGACACCCATGACCTCATATTGGGGATTGCCTTTTGCTGCGCCGCCCGGCCCGGTCAGATTGTCAAGGCGATACACTCGCCCCGTTCCTGGCTCCACGTGTTTGTAGAAGCCGTCGATGTAACTTTGATCGTATGGCGTAAAGATGGGGTTCCACGTCCAGCCAGTGCCTTTGGTACAGAACAGGAGCGTGTCGTGGATATTTCCGTATTGGCGTCGGCCCTGCTTGGTATCGCTATGAGCGCTACTTCTTTTCCAGGCAATCTCGGTGCGAAAATGGTCAGGGCCAAATACGCTGTCCATCAACACCTTCAAATAATGGCTCGCCGTCGGGTCGCAGTGGAGGTAGAGCGAGCCGGTCGGCTTCAGCACGCGATGAAGCTCAATCAACCGGACAGCCATCATGGCGAGATACGCCATCATGTCGTTTTCGCCCAGAGCAGAGCGCATGGCGCGAAGCATGATCGCCGCGTCGGAATGTGGGCCAGTCACAACCTCATCGAAGGCGCGTTCGGCAGATTCGTTCCAATGCCAGGTATCTTCAAAAGCCTCGATCTGTGCTTGTGACTGTTCGCCAGAGGGTGCCTTGAACAGCACGTTGTAGGATGCGTTGGAGTTGAACGGCGGGTCTAGATAGATCAGGTCAACGCTCTCTGTCGGGACAGCATCCCGAAGCACGTTGAGATTGTCGCCATAGTAGAGCGCCCGCAAAGTTCTCCCCTCCCACGTGGAGGAGAGGATCGCAACCCATGGACTAGTTTGTCAAGTGCATAATTCCGTTTCTTTTTGTTCTGTCCTCATGCTAGAGCCATGGGCGATCAGTCGCAAGCCTCGTCTCGGAAGCCTATTTTCGCCGATCGATTTCGGATTCCTGCTGGCTTCAAGCATGAGACTCAACGGCAGGTGGACAAAGGACGCTTGACGGCATGATTGCCCTTCCGAAGCTGTCCCAAGATCGTTGCCTTTCTTTCCAGTGGTATTGCGCCCTTTTTGCAACATGGTTGGGGGAATACCCAAAGTCGGCAATTTTTTTTGCCAACGCGCCTTGTGGGAGATTTGCTAAACCAGCACTAGCAGGCTTTCACATGGGGCGGCGCTTGCGCAATCACTTTTCCGCACGGAGGGAGCATCGCTTAACTTTAGGCGCTACAAGAGCTGCACTTGCAGCCTTGGCATTGAACATGCTGAGCGCAAGCGCAGCCCTCGCCGAATTCGAGATTCAGGAAACCGAGGTTGAGAAGGGCGAAACGGAGTTTGAATATCGCGGCGCAGTCCATTGGGGATTTCCGAAGCGTGAGCGCGAGGAGGCTGAGGAGGGCGAAGAAGGCGGCGCCCTTGAGGAGGAAGAGGAAGGCGAATTACTCCGTCAAAGCCACGACTTTGAGTTCCAATACGGTCTGACAGAGCGATGGATGATTTCGACCACTCTTAGCGCTGATGAGCCTCTCAAGGAGGATTTCAACCTGAGTTCAGTCGAAATCGAGCTCCAATACGAGGTTATCGCGCGAGAGGGTAATGGATTCGGCTTGGCTTTCATCGGCGCCTATGGGTTTGCGACGCGTGGGGGTGAAGCCGACGAGATTGAGTTCGCTCCGTTTTTTGAGTTGGCGCGCGGCAACTTCTTGTTCACCGGCAATCCAATTTTCACTGCCCAAGTTGGCGATCATAGGGAAACCGACAGCCTGGGATTTGAGTATGGCTGGCGCGCCGAGTACGATTTCGCCAAGCACTGGGGCATCGGAGCTGAGATGTTCGGCGTCTCTCCAATTCGGGGTCATTTGAGGATCAACCCCACAGTATCGGTCCGACTCTATTTTTCAAGCCCGGCGATGTGGACGAGGACTCGGTTGGCCAGGCAACGTCGCAGGATGAGAACGAGCCAGAGCCGTCAAAGATGGAATTCACTCTCAATGTCGGCGTGCAGTTCGGGTTGACGGATGCCACTTCGGACACTGCGCTTAAATTCCAAGGGGCGCTTGCATTCTAAGTGAATTGTGGCTCCGGTTCGCGCCATCAGCTTGGGCGCGGTTCGATTTCGCCCTCTCTGCCCAGCAATCAGCGCGACGAAAGCGCTTCGAAAATAGGACAGGGCTTGTTCGTGCCAGGCTGACAAGCGCCGCTCATTTCCTGTAGCGCCCGCTCAAGCTTCTTGAGGCTTACGATCTTGCCGCGCACCTCGGTTAATTGACTCAGCGTAATGTCCTTGGCCTCGGCACAAGCTAGGTTCGTTCGGCTCGCAAGCTCAAGCAAGCTCCGAATGTCATCGAGTGAGAAGCCGAGTTCCCTGCCTCGCCGGATGAACGTCAATCGTTGTGCATGTTGTTCGTCGTAAGCCCGATGGCCGCCCGTCGTGCGGGGCGGAGCAGGGACTAATCCGATACGTTCGTAGTACCGTATCGTCTCGATGTTGACGCCGGTCTCAGCGGCAAGCTTCCCGATCAGCATGGGCTCACTTTTTCGCTTGCATCTGTAGCGGCTACAGACTGTAGGTATTTCGGGAGCCGCAATCAACTGGCTCTAGGAGGAAGCGATGATCACCAAGTTGGTATTAGCCAGCGGCTTGCTTCTGGCGATGGGGGCGACGGCCTACGCGCTTTGCCCCTTCTGCTAAGAACAGCTTGATCGGCCGTTTGCCCCTTCGGTAGTGACGGCCGATTTGGCTACATGCGCTAGGAAATCGACATGATCTTCGAATCCATCATCACGTGTCCGCGTTGCACAGCCGCGAAACTGGAAGCCATGCCAACCGACGCCTGCCAATTCTTCTACGGGGGCAATGCTGCGACCGAAGCAGGGTGACTGCTGCGTATTCCGTTCCTACGGCTCAGTACCCTGTCCGCCGATTCAGGCAGAACGTTCGGGCGAGATCAGCGCGCTTTCCTGCTGCGGGGGATGACATGGCTGACATTGCCGTCCGAAGCTCACGCGATTGGCTGAGCAGCCCGGCTGCCAGTCTGGTAGCGTGGTGGCTTCCTCAGGGCGCCATCCTTGCCACCATATTCGCCTCCGTTCCGGTTCGGACCGCGGTCTGGGTTATCGCACTCACCTGGATGGGGACGGCGCGCTTTCTTAATGCACGACGCTGTCGGCGCACGCATTGCCGATTCACGGGTCCATTCTACTTTGCCATGATCATCCCTGTGCTGGTCCTTGGCATCGTCCCTGACGGCGTTTGGAGGTGGCTCGTTCTTGGCACTTTCATTACTCTGGGCGATAAAATGATTTGGTGGGCGACCGAGTGGGCCTGGGGCAAGTTCTCTTAGAACAGGCTCGTTCTGGGGTGCATGTCGGCTTTGGGTCATTACCCGACATCGGGCCGGCGATACGGGATTCACGTGAGAGTCTGCCCTGGGTCATTAGCCGGACGCTCTTCTCAGCACCAGGTGCCTTGCAGGCAGCCAGAATCAACAACGACAACGGAATTAGGTCGGGGCGCGCCTCACCTATCTGCAAGGAGCATCGCGCCGCGGCAGATGTCCGAATTTTGATGTAAGAACATCTTGATTTCCGCAGCCAGAGGTCCAAAGTGGACTCTACGCACCAATGCGTTCCAACAGTGGTTTCCTGCAATGTTGGCCGCGCGATTTGCAAAGATCACACTGGTAATCGTTCTGGCTCTTACGCCGGTCGCAGGCGCAGGGGGCGACGCACAATTTGTCGCTGGAACGGACAAAATCGCGGTTTCGGCTACTCCAAATCCTGACGGGTGCGGACCCTGTGAAGAATGCGCCCAGCCTTGTAGCGCCTCAGTAGTGTGTGGTGCCACATGCACCTCATTGGGTCTCATACCAGACGGTCAAATCGCCCTTTCACACTACTCTCCAAGAATTGCCGTTCGATCGAACTGGCAGGTTCACTCAGCCGAACTACGGACCCCCACTCCCCCTCCTCGTTCTAGCCACTCTGTTTGAGCCAGCGCCTGTCTGGCGCTGAGCGGTCGTCCTCTCAACAAGGAGGGTGGCCTGCCGTCCGCTGTCGCGGACTGTCAACCATCGACACTCAAGGAGTGGAAAGCATGAAAACGTTCCTAGTATTCGCGCTTGCCGCAGCAGCGCTGACAATCGGGGTCGCAACCGTGACTCCAATTTCAGGCATAGCTGTCGCGGGCGGGGGCGGACCCGAGAAGTGGTGCGGTGCGGCCGTGT
>Ga0187892_10007262_pt1 | contig 15880 bp, 16 predicted proteins | sample MA1701073metaG_FD_139345 | JGI IMG/M metagenome (GOLD analysis project Ga0187892, IMG submission 139345) | Bio-ooze microbial communities from a basaltic lava cave in the Kipuka Kanohina Cave System on the Island of Hawaii, USA - MA170107-3 metaG ... | reverse complement strand
GGCGATCGAGCCCTATCTCGCCGACCTCCGCGCCTGCGTCACGGAGCTTCGCGGCGCGCGCACGGACGACCGCACCACCAGCTACGCGACGCTCGAGTAGATCCCGCCAACGCCGGCGTTCGCACTGGGCGGAGAGGGATTCGAACCCCCGGCCCGCGCCGTGTAAAGGCGCCGCTCTACCGCTGAGCTATCCGCCCGAGCTCTTACTCGGGTACCGCCCCGCCCCGGGTTTGGCAATTCGGCACAATGCGCGCGGTGACTCCCTCGTGGCGCGACGGCCTCTCGCTCCTGCGCGAGCGCGACTTCGCCCGGCTGTTCGCGGCGCGCCTGGTGTCGGCGTTCGGCAGCGCGATGGCGCCGATCGCCCTGCCCTTCGCGGTGCTCGAGGACCTGGGCGGCGACGCGGGCGACGTCGGTCTCGTGCTCGCGCTCGGCTCCGGCTCGCAGGTGGCGATGCAGCTGTTCGCGGGCGCGCTCGCCGACCGCGGCTCGCGCCGGCGCCAGATGGTCGGCGCGGACCTGGTCGCGGCGGCGGCGCAGGCGGCTCTCGCGGCGCTGGTCCTGTCCGGGTCGGGACCGATCGCGCTCGCCGCGCTCGTGAACGGCGTGTGCGGGATCGCCTTCGCGCTGCACTTCCCGGCGGCGGTCGGGCTGGTGCCGCTGGTCGTCGAGCGCGAGCGCCTGCAGTCCGCGAACGCGCTGCTCTCGATGGCCCAGGCCACCGCCTTCGCGCTCGGCGCGGCGGCGGGCGGGGTGATCGCCGCGACGGCGGGCGCGGGCACGGCGCTCGCGATCGACGCGGCGACCTTCCTGGCCAGCGCCATCTTGATCGCGTCGCTGCGGCCCCGGCAGCAGGCGCGCGGCGCGAGCGCGACCCTGCTGCGCGACCTCGTGTTCGGGTTCCGCGAGTTCAGCTCGCACACCTGGCTGTGGGCGATCGTCCTGCAGTTCAGCGTGATGCTGATGGGCTGGTTCGGCGCGTGGGCGGTGGTGGGTCCGGTGGTCGCGAAGGCCTCGCTCGGCGGCGCGGCGACCTGGGGCTGGGTCGCGGCGGCGCAGGGTCTCGGCCTGATCGCCGGCGGCGCGATCGCGCTGCGCACGCACTTCGCGCGGCCGATGCTCGTGGCCACGCTGTGCTGTCTTCCCTGTGCGCTGATCCCCCTGCTCCTGATCGGACCCGCTCCCGTGCCGGCGCTCCTGGCCGCGGCGTTCGTGAGCGGCATCGGCTTCGAGGTGTTCAGCGTGCTCTGGAACACCGCGCTCCACACGCGCATCGCTCCCGAGGCGCTCTCGCGGGTCTCGAGCTACGACGTGCTCGGCTCGATCGCGATGGTGCCGGTCGGCGAGGCGCTGGCCGGCTGGGGCGTCGACCGCGCGGGCGTGCCGACCACGCTCGTCTGGTGCTTCGCCGGCATCGTCGTGCCGACGCTCGCGGTGCTGTGCGTGCGCGACGTGCGCGAGCTGAGAGCCGCGTAGCCGTGGCCTACACGAAGTGCACGCGGATCCTCGAGCAGCCGGCGGAGCGGATCTTCGCGCGCATGCTCGAGCTCGAGAGCTGGTCGAGCTTCCGCGGCTACGGCCCGATCCCCGGCATCCGCGCCGCGCGCTTCCTCGAGCGCACGCCCGAGCTCGTGGGCTCGCGGATCGCGGTCGAGAATCTCGACGGCTCGCGCCACGTCGAGCGCATCGCGGTGTGGCGCGAGCCTCACGCGATCGAGATGCACATGTCCGAGCTCTCGCCGCCGCTCTCCCGGCTGGCCACGCACATCGTCGAGACCTGGCGCTTCGAGCCGACCCCCGAGGGCACGCGCGCGACGCGCGCGTTCGAGCTGCACCCGCGCGGGCTCGCGGGACGGCTCATGCTGCCGCTGATCGCCTTCCTGCTCGGGCGCGCGGCGGCGCGCCACCTGCGCGAGCTCGACGCCGCCCCGTAGACCTCCGCGCTACGCCCGGCCGGCGCGGTCGACCATCGACATCACGTCGCTCGACGATGCGGCGGAAGGCGCGGGCACCTCCTGGGTCGGGTCGTCGACGTCGTCGTACTCGAGCCGCAGCGCGCGGCTCATGATCGCGTGCATGTGGTAGGTGCAGGTGATGTAGGTGAGCTCCAGGATCTCGACGTCGGAGAGCTCGGCGCGCAGCGCGTCGAACACGCCGTCCGGCACGCGCCCGCGCTCGAGCACCAGCGCGTCGGTGTAGGCCAGCACCGCGCGCTCGATCGGCGAGTAGCAGGTCGCGACCTGCCAGCTGCGGATCGAGCTCACCTGCTCCTCCGTCAGCCCCACCGAGCGCGCGGCCTTGCAGTGCTGCGAGAACACGAATCTGCTGCCGACCGCGTAGCCCGCGCGCAGCTGGCCGAGCTCGCGCAGCTTCATCGAGATCTTGCGGTTCTTGCTGCGGTAGAACGCGAAGCCCGACACGGTGTGGTCGAAGCAGTCCGGCACGTTCGCGAACACCGTCCACCAATTGCCCGGCGTGCCGGTCGCCGTGCCCGGCTGGGTGACGGGATCGCGGTCGCCGAAGATCAGCTCATAGAGCTTCTTCGCCGCGGGGTGGGCCTGATCGCGCGGAACCTGGTGGAGACGAGGCATGGGGGGACTCCTCTAGAAGAGCGGTTTGTTCGCGTCGAGCAGCGCGCGGCCGCACTGCTCGGCGACGAGATCGAGATCGAAGACCGTGTGCGCGCCCATCATCTGCGCGTCGCGGTGGATGCGCGAGAGCTCCTGGTCCAGGTAGTGCACGCTCGCGCCGCTGCCCTCCATGACCGCGCGCACCGCGTCGCGGCAGTCGCGCACGACGTGGGCGATCGCGAGCCGCATCTGCACCTGCTCCATGAACGGCAGCTGCACCCCGCCGCGCGCGTGCGCGGTGAGCGCGCGCGCGACCTCGCGCAGCACGCACTCGGCCGCGCGCACGTCGGCGAACGCGTGCGCGAGCCGGACCTGGGACGGGCCGCGCTGCGACTGCGCCTTCTTCGTGCCGAACGGGACGCGCTCGCCGAGCAGCTTGCGGTACAGCTCGACCGCGCGGCGCGCCGCGCCGAGCGACGGGATGGCCGCGGTCAGCGAGAGCATCGGCGGCACGGGAATGCGGCGCAGGTAGTCGTCGGCCGCCGGCGTCACGCCCATCGGCAGCAGCGACACGAAGCGCTGCGGCACGAACACGCCGCGCGCGACGATGTCGCGGCTGCCGGTCGCGGCCATGCCGTCGACGTGCCAGGTGTCGCGCACCTCGACGGCGTCCGGCGGCACCAGGAACATGCGCGGCGGAGCGTCGGGCTCGGTCGCGATCCGGCCCGAGAGCAGCACCCAGTCCGCGTGCACGATTCCGGTGCCGAAGCGCCAGTGGCCGGTGAGCTCGTAGCCGTCGCCCTTCGGTGTCGCGTTGCCGTCCTTCGGGTTCACGCTGCCCGGCGCGAGCACGTAGGGCTGGCGCGAGAAGATCTCGGCCTGCAGCTCGGGCGCGAACATCCCGAGCAGCCAGTTGTGCTCCATGTAGAAGGTCGTGATCCAGCCGGTCGACGCGCAGGCCTCGCTGACCGCGACGCCGATGTCGAGGAACAGCTCGAGGTCGATCTCGTAGCCGCCGAAGCGCCGCGGCACGAAGCTCTTGAACACGCCGCTCTGCTTCAGCGCCTCGATCACGTCGTCGTCGGGCTTGCGCTGCTGCTCGGCGTCGTAGGCGCGCTCGGCGACCAGTGGCACGAGCGCGCGCACGCGCTCGAGCAGGCCTTCGGCGGCGGGCTCCGCGCTCACGCGATCTCGATCTTGCGCCGGCCCTCGAGCCGGAAGCGCACGCGCGGCACCGCGTCGTCGGCGACGAACGGGCGCTGCAGCCAGCAGACCTCGAGCTGCAACCCGTTGGGATCGAGGAAGTAGATCGAGCGGCACCAGCCCTCGTGGTCCACGGGGCCGCGCACCTCGACGCCGTGGGAGACGAGGTGCGCCTTGATCCGCTCTAGGTCGTGCTCGGTCTCGGCGTCGAACGCGAAGTGATAGACGCCCGGCGGCAGACCGAGGCCCTTGTTGATGCTCGCGTCGAACTCCTTCGGGAAGCCCTGGACGTCCTCGCCGCTCATGAAGCCGATCAGCTGGCGGTTCCCCGCGTCGAAGAAGTAGTGCTTCATGGTGCCGCGGCCGGCGACGTCGATCTCGTCCGCGCGCACCAGCGGGAAGCCGAGCACGCCCTCGTAGAAGCGGCGCGTCGCCTCCATGTCGCGGGTGCCGAGATCGATGTGGTTGAAGCCTCGGGTCTTGAGCACGGCGGACTCCCTCCCCGGCCATTTGCCCGGTCCGCATCCTAAATGAGACCATGCGCGTGGATCAATCAGCGGACGCGATGACCGACCCCGAGCTGCGCGAGCTGTGCAACCGCTTCTTCGACGCGCTGGAGCGGCGCGACATCGCAGCGGTCGAGGCGATCTACGCGCCCGACTTCAGCTTCTGGATCAACCTGGCCGGGGCGGAGAGCTCGCGCGAGCAGAACCTGAAGACGCTGCGCGAGGGCTACGCGCTGCTGCGTCGCCGCAGCTACGACGACCGCACGATCGACACGTTCGGGACGGGGTTCCTGGCGCGCTACTCGGTGAACGTCGTGCAGCACGACGGCCGGCGCGCGTCGTTCCCGGCCTGCATCGTCGCGCAGTGCAAGGCCGGCCGGATCACGCGCATCGAGGAGTACATGGACTCGAGCAGGTTCCGCCGCCCGCGGCCGGAGGCGCAGTGACGGACGGCGAGATCCGCGAGCTGTGCAAGCGCTTCTTCGACGCGTACGAGAACCGGCGCATCGACGAGCTGGCCGAGATCTACGCGCCCGACTGCGTGATCTGGCACAACGTCTTCAACCGCGAGATGAGCGGCGCGGAGAACCTGGCTGCCCTGCCCAAGAGCTACGGCGGCCAGCGCCGCCGCACCTACGACGACCGCACGATCAACACCTTCGACGGCGGCTTCGTGATCCAGTACACGCTGGCCGGCGTGCAGCACAACGGCCACAAGGGCGCGCTCTGGATCTGCATCGTCGCGCTGTGCCGGGACGGCAAGATCACGCGCATCGACGAGTACATGGACTCGAGCAAGTTCGCGGCCTGGGCGGGGCGGCCGCGCGACGGGGAGAAACGGAATGAGGCGTGACTCGGAAACGCTGGCGCTGTGCGACCGCTTCTTCGACGCGATCGAGCGCAAGGACTTCGACACGGTCGAGCGCTGCTACGCGCCCGAGCTCGTCGTCTGGCACAGCCACGACTGCCTGTACCAGACGCGCGAGTCGAACCTCGAGACGCTGCGCAGCGGCATGTCGCGCTTCAAGAAGATGCGCTACCGCGACCGGCGCATTCACACCTTCGAGGGCGGCTTCGTGCAGCAGCACACGCTGTTCGTCACCCACCCGAACGACTTCGTCGGCCAGATGGACGTGTGCTTCATCGGCTACACGCGCGACGGCATGATCTCGCGCGCGTACGAGTACTTCGACACGGGGCAGATCGAGCGGTTCCTGGGTCCGCGTCAGGCGTAGCCAGCCCGAGTTCAGGTTCCCCTGGCGCCGCCGTTCCCTGACGCGGCGCGCGGACTCCAGCCGCCGTAGAGCGGATGCTCGGCTCCCAGCGGCAGATCGACGGGCTCGCCGCTGCGCGACGAGTGGTAGATCGCCGTGACCAGCTCGATCGCGGCCCGGGCATCGGCGAGGGTCACGGGCGGATCCGCTCCGCGCTCGAGCGCGCGGTGAAACGCCGCGAACTGCCCTTCGTAGAGCTCGGGCCCGGGCTCGAACCCACCGAGCGCGGTGTCGATCGCGGCTGCTGCCTCGGCCGTCGCCGCCTCGAAGGTCCAGGGTTCGGAGCCCGGCTGATAGGGCCGCGTCGACGACTCTGCCGAGAGGTGCTCGAAGCTCAGGCGCAGGCGCGAGAACTCGCGCACCGATCCCAGCGTGGCGTTGAGCGTGGCGAGCGCGCCGCTGCGGAACTGCAGCGTGGCTACGGCGCAGTCCTCCGTTTCGATCGGGTTCACGCGCGTGTCTACGTGAGCGAACACGCGCTGTACGGGACCGAGGAAGCTCTGCAGCAGGTCGTGCGCGTGGATCGCGTGGGAGACGCAGACTCCGCCGAGCTCGGTGTCGAATCGGCCGCGCCACGCGACGGCGTAGTAGTCGGCGCCGCGGCGCCAGAACGTCTCGACGCTCGCGACATAGGGCTTGCCGGGGACGCCCTCGTCGAGCAGCCTGCGCAGCCGCTCGGCGCCGCGCCCGAATCGGTACTGGAAGATCGGCATCAAGCGGCGACCGCTCGCCTTCTCGCAGGCCGCGATCGCGTCGACGTCCGCCAGCGATCCCGAGAGCGGCTTCTCGCAGATCACGTCGAAGCCGCGCTCGAGCGCGCGAGTCACCATCGGTCGGTGCAGGTCGGGCGGGGTACAGACGTCGATCAGGTCGAGGTCGTCCATCGCCACGAGCTCGCCGAAGCTCGCGACCCCGCGCGGCACGCCCAGCAGACCCGCGGCGAGCTCGCGCTTGGCGGCGACGGGGTCGCAGACGGCGACGACCTCGTACAGATCCCGCAGGTTGCGGAACGCCGAGAGGTGCTGGAACCCGATCCCCAACCCGACCACGCCCACGCGCAGCCGGCGGCTCACGAAACGCCTCCCGCGAGGTGGCCGAGCCGCTCCGCCTGCGCCTGCGCCCGAACGGCGATCTCGCACACGCGAAACGTGTGGGCCTGCGGCATGGCCGTCTCGGTGCGGTCCCGCACGTCGGCCAGGAAACGTGGCGCGAACGGAAGTGGGACCTGCGCGCAGTCGATCCGGCGCATCTCCTTGCCGTCCACCAGGAACAGGTGGTCCCCACCCGTGCGGCCGCCGAGGTCGCAGTACTTGCGCACCTCGACGTAGCCCTCGGTGCCGAGCACGAAGAGCCGGCCATCGCCCCAGGTCGGCAGCGCGTCCGGCGTGAACCAGTCCACCCGTGCCAGCCCGTGGACGCGCCCCGCGCGCAGGTGGATCTCGCCGTAGTCCTCGAGGCCCGGGAACTCCGGGTGCCCGTAGTTCGCGACCAGCGAGGAGCGGATCTCCGCGTCCTCCGCGCCCGCGAACCACAGGAACTGATCCACCTGGTGCGAGGCGATGTCGCACAGGATCCCGCCGTAGCGCTCGCGCTCGAAGAACCAGGGCGGACGTGCGCTCGGGTTGGCCCGGTGCGGGCCGAGCCCGAGCACCTGCAGCACGTCGCCGATCGCGCCGCCGCGCACGAGCTCGGCCGCCTTCACGGTGGCGCGGTTCTCGTGGCGTTCGGAGAAGAAGACGGAGAAGATCCGCCCCGTCTCGCGCTGCACGCGGCGCAGCTCCTCGACCTGCGCGAGCGTGGTGGCGCCGGGCTTGTCCATCAGCACGTCCTTGCCGTGCCGCAGCGCGCGGATCGCGAGTCCGGCCCGGTCCGCGGGAATCGCCGCCGAGGTCACGATCGCGATCGACGGGTCCTCGAGGATCTCGCGCTCGTCGGCCACGCGCCTTGCGCGCGGGAATGCGCGCGCGAACCCGCCGGCCTGCTCGGGCAGGCTCGCGTGAAACGCCACGAGCTCGGCCCCGCCGGCCAACAGCGCGCCTACCTGCCCGAAGATGTGCGAGTGATCGAGTCCGATCGCAGCGAAACGCGGAGCGCTCATGGGGTCCTTCGCGAGTCGCTCATCGTATCGGAGTGACGCGCAGCCCGCGCTTCCGCGAACGCACGGGGCTGGTCTGGTCGCGCCAGGGAAGGCGCGGCTCTATCGCTGAGCCATCCGCCCGGCGGACGGCCGCCGCGCGAACGCACGCAGGAGGTCGGAACGATCGGCGGCGCTAGTTCACGTTCGCCGGGCTGCCGACGGAGTCGGGGGCCTCGAAGATCTCGGCCAGCGGGTACTCGACCATCTCGGCGGCGAGCGAGCCGGGCTTGGGGAGCTTCAGCGCGTGGACGAGCACCTCGTCCATGCTCTCGACCAGCACGATCTTGAGCCGGCGCTTCACCTTGACCGGGATCTCCTTCAAGTCGCGCTCGTTCTCCTTCGGGATGAGCGCGGTCTCGATGCCGCCGCGCACGGCCGCGATCAGCTTCTCCTTGAGACCGCCGATCGGCAGCACGCGCCCGCGCAGCGTGATCTCGCCGGTCATCGCGATGTTCGAGCGCACGGCCATGCCCGTGAGCGCGGAGACCAGCGCGGTCGCCATCGTGATGCCCGCCGACGGGCCGTCCTTGGGCACGCCGCCCTCGGGCACGTGCACGTGCAGGTCGACCTTCTGGTAGAAGTCGCGCGCCAGCCCGAGCTGCTTGGCGCGCCGCCGCACGTAGGAGAGCGCGGCCTGCGCGGACTCCTTCATCACGTCGCCGAGGTGGCCCGACACCTGGATGCGTCCCTTGCCGGACGTGACCAGCGCCTCGATCGTGAGCAGCTCCCCGCCGACCTCGGTGAACGCGAGCCCGGTCGCGATCCCGACCTGGTCCGTGTCCTCCTTCTTGCCGAAGCGGTGCTTCGGCACGCCGAGGTACTTGCGCACCTGCTTGGGACCGATCGTGACGCTGATCGGCGTCTCGCTCGACACGACTTCGCGCGCGAGCTTGCGGCAGATCGAGCCGATCTCGCGCTCGAGCGAGCGCACGCCGGCTTCCTTGGTGTAGCGGCGGATGATCTCGTACAGGCCGGGCTCGGTGAACTCGATCGACTTGCCCTCGAGCCCGTGGTCCCGGAGCTGCTTCGTGACGAGGAAGCGCTTGGCGATCTCGAGCTTCTCCTCCTCGATGTAGCCGGGCAGCTGGATGATCTCCATGCGGTCCTGGAGCGGGCGCGGGATGGTCGAGAGCGTGTTCGCGGTGGTGATGAACAGGATCTTCGACAGGTCGTACTCGAGATCGAGGTAGTGGTCGTCGAAGGTCTTGTTCTGCTCGGGGTCGAGCACCTCGAGCAGCGCGGACGACGGATCGCCGCGGAAGTCGGTCGACATCTTGTCGACCTCGTCGAGCAGGAACACCGGGTTGCCGGTGCCGGCCTTCTTGAGCCCCTGGATGATCTTGCCCGGCAGCGCGCCGATGTAGGTGCGGCGGTGGCCGCGGATCTCGGCCTCGTCGCGCACGCCGCCCAGCGACACGCGCACGAAGTCGCGGTCGGTCGCGCGCGCGATCGAGCGGCCGAGGGAGGTCTTGCCGACGCCGGGAGGACCGACCAGGCACAGGATCGGGCCCTTCATGTGGCCGACCAGCGCGCGCACCGCGAGGTACTCGAGGATGCGCTCCTTCGGCTTCTCCAGACCGAAGTGGTCGCCGTCGAGGATCTTCTCCGCCTCTTTGACGTCGGTCTTCTCGTCCTTGTACTTCTCCCAGGGCAGCGAGAGGATCCAGTCGATGTAGTTGCGCACGACGGTCGCTTCCGCGCTCATCGGCGACATCATCTTGAGCTTGCGGATCTCCTTCTTGCAGCGCTCGTCCGCGTGCTCGGGGAGCGCGTGCTCGGCGAGCTTCTCCTCCAGCTCCTGGATCTCGTTCTTGAACTCGTCGCGCTCGCCCAGCTCCTTCTGGATCGCGCGCATCTGCTCGTTCAGGTAGTACTCCTTCTGGGAGCGCTCCATCTGCTTCTTCACGCGCGAGCGGATGCGGCCTTCGACCTGCAGGACGTCGATCTCGCCCTGGATCAGGGCGTAGATCTCCTCGAGCCGCGCGCGGGCGCTCGTGATCTCGAGGATGCGCTGCTTCTCCTCGAAGGAGAGGTTCAGGTGCGCGACCACGATGTCGGCCAGGCGCGCGGGGTCGGTCACGCTGGAGACGGTGGTGACCATCTCGGGCGGAACCTTCTTGTTCAGCTTCACGTAGTTCTCGAAGGCGGCGTTCACCGAGCGCATCAGCGCTTCGGTCTCGACCGAGGTCTCCTCGTCCTCTTCCAGCACCTCGATCTTCACGGCCAGGAAGTCGTCGCCCTCGCCCCACTCGCGCACGCGCGCGCGCTTCTTGCCCTCGACCAGCACCTTCACGGTGCCATCGGGCAGGCGCACGAGCTGCACGATCGAGCCGAGCGTGCCGAGCTCGTGGATCTCGTCGCGGCCGGGATCGTCGGACTTGGCGTCCTTCTGCGCCGCGAGCAGGAGCGTGCGGTCGCCGGCCATCGCGCGCTCCAGCGCGCGCACCGACTTCTCGCGGCCCACGAACAGCGGCACGACCATGTGCGGGAACACGACGATCTCGCGCAGCGGCAACAGCGGCACCAGTCCCGTCTTGCCGGGAACGTTGCCCGAACCGTCTCTCTCGTCGTCACCCTTGAAGAAGGCCATCGGGATTCCTCAGCCGGCTGCGAGCGCTACGCGCTCTCCGCTCGCGGAGCGTACACCATCATGGGCTCGGCCCCGTGGCGCACGACCTCCTCATTGATGACGACTTCCGTGATGTCGTCGCGCGAAGGGATGTCGTACATGATCTCGAGCATCATGCTCTCGAGGATCGAGCGCAGGCCGCGCGCGCCGGACTTGCGCGCGATCGCCTCCTGCGCGACGGCGCGCAGCGCCCCCTCGGAGAAGCGCAGGCTCACGCCCTCGAGCTCGAGCAGCTTCTGGTACTGCTTCACGAGCGCGTTCTTGGGCTCGGTCAGGATCTTGTAGAGCGCCTCTTCCGAGAGCTCCTCGAGCGTCGCCACCACCGGGAGCCGGCCGACGAACTCGGGGATCATCCCGAACTTCAAGAGGTCCTGCGTCTGGATGTTGCGGAACAGCTCGCCGAGCTTGCGCTGCTTGCGCTTGAGCTCCGCACCGAAGCCGAGCCCCTGCACGCCGATCCGGCGCTCGATCACGTCCTCGATGCCGTGGAAGGCGCCGCCGCAGATGAACAGGATGTTGGTCGTGTCGACCTGCACGAACTCCTGCTGCGGGTGCTTGCGGCCGCCCTTGGGCGGGACGTTCGCGATCGTGCCCTCGATGATCTTGAGCAGCGCCTGCTGCACGCCCTCGCCCGACACGTCGCGCGTGATCGACGGGTTCTCGCTCTTGCGCGCGATCTTGTCGATCTCGTCGATGTAGACGATGCCGCGCTGCGCGCGCTCGACGTCGTAGTTCGCGGCCTGGAGCAGGTTCAGGATGATGTTCTCGACGTCCTCGCCCACGTAGCCGGCCTCGGTCAGGGTGGTCGCGTCTGCGATCGTGAAGGGCACGTCGATGATCTTGGCGAGCGTCTGCGCGAGCAGCGTCTTGCCGCAGCCGGTCGGGCCGAGCAGCAGGATGTTCGACTTCTGCAGCTCGACGTCGCCCACCACCGACTGGTTCTCGATGCGCCGGTAGTGGTTGTGCACCGCGACGGAAAGGATCTTCTTCGCCGACTCCTGCCCGACCACGTACTGGTCGAGGAAGCCCTTGATCTCCTTGGGCTTGGGAACGGACGAGCTGCCGCGCTCGCTGTCGCGGCTGGCCTCTTCCGCGATGATGTCGTTGCACAGCTCGATGCACTCGTCGCAGATGTAGACCGTCGGGCCCGCGATCAGCTTCTTCACCTCCTTCTGCGACTTCCCGCAGAAGGAGCAGGCCAGGTTCGTTCCCTCTTCCTTCTTTTTCATCCGGCGCGATTCCCCTCCTGGCCCCCGCTGGTGGGGCGCTCGTGCCTGGAGATGATGCGATCCACCAGGCCGTAGTCCACCGCCTCGTGCGCGGACATGAAGCGATCGCGCTCCGTGTCCTCCTGGACCTGCGAGGGATCCTTGCCGCAGTGCTCGCCGAGGATGTCGTTGATCTTGGCGCGCAGGGTCAGGAACTCCTGCGCGTGGATCTGGATGTCGCTGGTCTTGCCCTGGATGCCGCCCCAGGGCTGGTGGATCATCACGCGCGCGTGCGGCAGGCAGGAGCGCTTGCCCTTCGCGCCCGCGGCGAGCAGCACTGCGCCCATACTCGCGGCCTGGCCCATGCAGATGGTCTGCACGTCCGGGTTCACGTACTGCATGACGTCGTAGATGCCGAGCCCGGCGTTCACGTCACCGCCGGGCGAGTTCACGTACACGAAGATGTCCTTGTCGGGGTCGTCGGCTTCCAGGAACAGGAGCTGCGCGATCACCAGGTTGGCGACGTCGTCGTTGATGGCGCTGCCGAGCACGATGATCCGATCGCGCAAGAGCCTCGAGTAGATATCGTAGGCGCGCTCACCGCGGTGCGACTGCTCGATCACCATCGGAATCAGCAAGGACATGCCCCCAGTCTAGCGGATCTTTTCCGTTTGAATTCCGCGCGCTTACCCTTCCGACACGGTAGCTGCGGCAAGCGCGAATTCAACCACCTTCTGCTCCACCAGCCCGGCGCGCAGCGCGTCGATCAGGCCGTGCTCGCGGTACTCGCGCTTGAGCTCGCCGAGCTTGCGCTGATTTGCCTCCGCGATGCGGCCGAGCTGCGCATCGATCTCTTCGTCGCTGACGCTGATCTCCTCGCGCTTGGCGATCTCCGGCGCGAGCAGCGCGAGCTTCACCTCGCGCTCGACCTGCGGTCGCATCTCCTCCTGCCAGCGCTCGACCAGCGGGCCCAGCACCTCGCGGTCGAGCTTCGCGCCGCCGAGCTGGCCGAGCATGCGCTGGATGCGCTGGCGCAGCTGCGCCTCGACCAGCGCGGGTGGGATCGGGAACGGGTTGGCCGCGACCAGCGCCTCGACCAGGCTCTCGCGCTCCATGCGCTTCTGCTCGGCGGCGCGGCCCTCGGAGACGCGCCGCTCGAGGTCGGCGCGCAGCTCGGCGAGCGTCTCGAAGCTCGACACGTCCTTGGCGAACTCGTCGTCGAGCTCGGGCAGCTCGCGGCGCTTCAGCGCGACCAGCTTGACCTCGAAGCTCACGCTCTTGCCGCGCAGCTTCTCGTCCGAGTGGTCCTCGGGCATGGCCAGCTCGAAGGTCTTCTCGTCGCCCACGCGCAAGCCGAGCAGCTGGTCCTCGAAGCCCGCGAAGGTGCGGCCCGCGCCGAGCTCGACGTGCGACTCGGTCGCGCTCGAGCCCTCGAACGCCTGGCCGTCGAGCTTGCCGACGTAGTTGATCACGGCCACGTGGCCCGCGGCCGCGGCCTCGCCGCTCTCGGCCTCGATCAGCTGCGCCTGGCGCTGCCGCATGTCCTCGAGGTGCGCCTCGACCGGATCCTTCTCGGGCGTGGGCAGCACGGCGCGCTTGATCGCGAGCCCCTTCACCGCCGCGACCTCGATCGTGGGCCGCACGTCCACGCTCGCCTTGTAGGCGTACTGCGCGCCCGGCTTGGGCAGCTCGCCGGCGTCGAGCCGCGGCTCGCCGAGCACGTCCAGGTGGGCGTCCTCGATCGCCTTGAACAGCGTGCCCTCGACCAGCCGCTGCAGCACCTCGCCCGAGGCGCGGTCGCCGAAGGTCTGCTCCAGCACCCCGCGCGGCGCCTTGCCGGGCCGGAAGCCGCGGATGTGCGCGCTGCGCCGCGCCTCGCGGAAGAACGCGTCGAACGCGGCGTCGACCTCGGTGGTCGGGATCTCGATCGTGAGGCGCCGCTCGACCGGTCCGGTCTCTTCCACGTTGACGTTCATCTCGTCTCGCTCTCCGCGCGCACGGCTCTGCTAGGGGGCGCGGCGACCATGATAGGGTACGCGCGGAGGCGCTCAAAGCCTCGGGGGAACCGGCGATGCCCACGCTGCAGGCGCTCTCGGACGAGCTGTTCTCGGGCCGCGCACCAGCCCGCCAACCACCCGTTCGCGGCGCTCGACCAGATCGAGGAGCTCGCCTCCGGCGTCGCGTTCTACAAGTCGTTCGTGAACGTGATCGCGGCGCGCACGGACGACGGGCTGGTGCTGATCGACACCGGCTCCTACCACCCTGCGCAACACACGCGCAGCTTCCAGGGCGTGCGCCGCTTCGCGAGCGAGCGCGTGCACACCGCGATCTACACGCACGGCCACATCGACCACGCCTACGGCCTGCCGCCGTTCCTGGCCGAGGCCGAGGCGAACGGCTGGGCGCGGCCCGAGATCGTGGGCCACGTCGACGTCGCGCCGCGCATGCGCCGCTACATCGAGACCGCCGGCTACAACTCGATCATCAACACGCGCCAGTTCAGCGTGCCGGTGAAGTTCCCCACCAACCCGGACGTGCCGACCGTGACCTACCGCGACGAGCTGCGGCTGCGCGTCGGCGGGCGCGAGCTCGAGCTCCACCACGCGCGCGGCGAGACAGACGACCACTCGTGGGTGTTCCTGCCCGACGCGCGCGTCTTGTGCACCGGCGACCTGTTCATCTGGGCCGCGCCCAACGCCGGCAACCCGCAGAAGGTGCAGCGCTACGCGGTCGACTGGGCGCGCGCGCTGCGCGCGATGGCCGCGCGCGAGCCGCAGCTGCTCCTGCCCGGTCACGGCGTACCGATCTTCGGCGCCGAGCGCGTGCGCGCGGCGCTGCTCGACACGGCCGACTACCTGGACTCGCTCTACCAGCAGACGCTCGCCTGCCTGAACGCGGGGATGTCGGTGTACCAGATCATCGAGACCGTGAAGCCGCCGGCCGCGCTCGCGGACAAGCCCTACCTGCAGCCGACCTACGACGAGCCCGAGTTCATCGTGCGCAACGTGGTGCGCTGTCTGGGCGGCTGGTGGACGGGCGTGGCGAGCGAGCTCAAGCCCGCGCCGCGCGCGCAGCAGGCGCGCGAGCTGGCCGAGGTCGCGGGCGGCGTGGCGCGCCTGCTCGAGCGCGCGGCGAAGTCGCTCGCCGCGGGCGACCTGCGCATGGCCTCGCACTGGGCCGACTGGGCAGCCGAGGCCGAGCCCGAGAGCCGCGAGGCGCACGCGCTGCGCGCGAAGGTGTACACGGCCCGGGTCGAGGCGGAGACCTCGACCATGTCGAAGGGCATCTTCCGCGCGGCGGCGAACGACTCGAGCACGAAGCTTCAGCCGAGCTGAAGCTCCGGGTCGCGGCGCGCGAGCACGCCCTCGACGCGGGCGCGGATGCGCGCGTCCATGTCGGCGCTCTCGGGCAGAAGGTAGAAGCGGCCGGCGCGGATGCCGTCGCACGCGTAGTCGGCGACCTCTTCCGGCGTCGTGACCTCGAACTTGCGCCCCGCCTTCTCGGCCCAGCCGCGCAGGTCGTCGAGCGTCGGCGGCTTGCCGGTCGCGCGCTCCTGCGGGAGGTCCGCGGGCCGGTTGCGCGCGGCGGCGAAGATGTTCGTCGCCACCACGTGCGGTCCCGGATAGAGCACGGACGCCTCGAGCTTCGAGCGCACGAGCTTGAGCTGCAGGTGGAGCGCTTCCGTGATCGTCGAGACGGCCGATTTCGTGGTCGCGTAGATCGGCGTGGTCGGGATCAGCACCAGCCCACCGTTGCCCGACGACGTGTTCACGATCCGGCCCGGCTCGCCGCGCTTCAGCATCTCGGGCACGAAGGCGCGGATGCCGTTCAGCACGCCCCATACGTTCACGGCGAGCGCCCACTTCCAGTCGTTGTCGGTCGAGTCCCAGAGCATGGTGCGGGTCTCGTCCGTGCCGATGCCCGCGTTGTTGCACAAGAGGTGCACCGCGCCGTGCGAGTCGAAGCAGTGGGCCGCGAGCGACTTCACGGAGGCGAGATCGGACACGTCGCAGACAAAGCCGGACACGTCCGCGCCGCCCGAGCACAGATCGGCGACCGTCGCCTCGAGCGCGCCCTTCTCCACGTCGGCCAGCACCACACGCATGCCCTCGCGCGCGAAGCGCGCGCCGAGCGCGCGGCCGACGCCGCTCGCGCCGCCCGTCACGACCGCGACGCGGCCCGTCAGGTCGTTCATCCGGTGCGTACCTCGACGCCGGCCGCGCCCGGGTCGTCATAGCGCTGGTGCAGGAACGGCAGCAGCCACTCGCCCGGGACGCTCTGCAGCACGCGGCCGCTCGACTGGCTCGTGCCCTCCTCGTACTCGAGCCGCACGAGGCGCCTCACCGGCAGGTC
>Ga0187892_10007258_pt1 | contig 15890 bp, 27 predicted proteins | sample MA1701073metaG_FD_139345 | JGI IMG/M metagenome (GOLD analysis project Ga0187892, IMG submission 139345) | Bio-ooze microbial communities from a basaltic lava cave in the Kipuka Kanohina Cave System on the Island of Hawaii, USA - MA170107-3 metaG ... | reverse complement strand
TGGTCGGTTGTCGTTAGTCGGTCGTCGTTAGTCGTGAGTCGTTTGTCGGTTGGTCGGTTGTCGTTAGTCGGTCGTCGTTAGTCGTGAGTCGTTTGTCGTTAGTCGTTAGTCGTTTGTCGTTAGTCGTTTGTCGTTCCGGGGGGTCGTCGGGGGGCGGAGCCCCCCGACTGCCTGCCTATCTACTTGTAGCGGTAGGTGATGCGGCCTCGGCTGAGGTCGTAGGGGGTCAGTTCCACCTGCACCCGGTCGCCCGGCAGGATGCGGATGTAGTGCATGCGCATCTTCCCGGAGATGTGGGCGAGCACCTTGTGCTTGTTTTCCAACTCCACGCGGAACATGGCGTTGGGGAGTGACTCGACGACCGTCCCCTCCATGACGATCGTGTCTTCCTTGGGCTTCGGCAGGACGGACCTCCAACTGGCGGACTGCGAGACTCCGGCCGCGCTCGGGGCGCGCCAGAGGACGCGGAGTTGACCAGTATATCGCGGACTCGGGCAAGCCCCGCCGGGGCCGGCCCCGGCAGCATCAGTCCGAAACCGTCAGAACCTCGGGCCCGTCGTCGGTGACGGCGATGGTGTGCTCGAAGTGGGCCGACAGGCTGCCGTCGGCGGTGACGACCGTCCAGCCGTCGTCGTACATGGTCGTCTCCGGCCCTCCGGCGTTGACCATGGGCTCCACCGCCAGCACATGACCGACCTTGAGCTTGATGCCCCGTCCGGGCTCGCCGTAGTTGGGCACCTTGGGCTCCTCGTGAAGGGCGGTACCGATCCCGTGGCCCACGTACTCCCGCACGACCGAAAAGCCGGCGCCCTCCGCCACCGTCTGCACGGCGTGACCGATGTCAGAGATGCGGCTCCCGTCCCGGACCCACTTGATCCCGGCGTCGAGGCTCTGGCGGGTGGCCTCCATGAGCCGCTTGGCCTCCTCGTCGGCGTCCCCGATGGCGAACGTCCGGGCCGCGTCGGCGTGGTAGCCCTCGATGATCGCCCCGCAGTCGACGGAGAGGATGTCCCCCTCCTTCAGCCGGTAGGAGCCGGGGATGCCGTGGACGATCACGTCGTTCGGAGAGGTGCATATCACCGCCGGGAACCCGTGGTAGTTGAGGAAGTTGGAGCGGGCGCCCCGCCGGTCGAGAACCTCACGAGCCGCCAGATCGAGGTCACGAGTGGTCATCCCGGGCCGGGCCGACCGCTCGCACGTCTCGAGCATCTCGGCCACCACCCGGCCCGCCCGCCGCATCCTGCCGACCTCCTGCCTGTTCTTCCGCATAGACCCGAACCTACCTCTACTTCCGAGTCAATCTTCCGTCGATCCCCCGCAGCAGGCGGGCGGTGACGGCTTCCACGTCGCCCGTCCCGTCGATGGAGGCCAGCTTGTCCTGAGCCAGGTAGTAGGCCACGAGCGGCTCGGTACGCTCGGCGTACAGGTCGAGGCGGCGCTTGATGGCGGCCTCGGTGTCGTCCTCCCGCTGGACGACCCGCCCCCTGCACACGTCGCACGTCCAGTCGTCGGAGGGAGGGGAGCCCAGGCTGTAAGGCGCGCCGCAGGTGAGGCAGACCCGCCGGCTGGCGATGCGGCGCAGGACGATCTCGGTGGGCACCTCCAGCTCGATCACCAGATCGACCACGTCGGCCCCCATCTCCTCGTCGAGGGCCCGAGCCTGCTCGGCGTTGCGGGGGAACCCGTCGAGCACGAACCCGTCTCGGGTGTCGTCCTCGGCGAGCCGCTCCTCGACGACGCCGATCACCACGTCGTCGGGCACCAGCTCACCGGCGTCCATGTACTTCTTGGCCCGGGTCCCGGCCTCGGTGCCGATCTCGACGGCGTTGCGGAAGATGTCACCGGTGGAGATGCGCGGGATGCCATAGGTGCGCGCCAGCCGCTCTGCCTGCGTACCTTTCCCTGCTCCCTGCTTGCCGAGGATCACGAGCCTCGGACCTGCCATTCCCCGGCCCTTTCGGTCGGCCAGTCGCGCTCGCTACGCGAGGAACCCCTCGTAGTTGCGCATCATGAGCTGGCTGTCGATCTGCTTCATCGTCTCGAGCGCCACACCCACGGCGATCAGGATCGTGGTGCCTACGAAGGGAAAGCCGCTCACGCCCGAAACGGCCAGGGCGATCTCCGGCGCGAGGGCGATGGCCGCAAGGAAGAGCGAGCCGGGCAGAGTAATGCGGTTGAGGATCGTGCCCAGGTAGCGCTCTGTGGGGGGGCCGGGCCGGATGCCGGGGATGAAACCGCCCTGCTTGCGGATGATGTCCGCCTGCTGCTGGGGATTGAAGGTGATGGCCGTGTAGAAGTACGTGAAGAACACGATGAGGAGGCCATAGGTGGTGATGTAGAAGATGTTGTCGGGCTGCACCATGTTGCGGTTGATGAAGTCGACCACTGCGCGCCACTGGATCACGTTCGATAGCAGCACGGGGAAGTAGAGCACCGAGCTTGCGAAGATGATGGGGATGACACCGGCCTGATTGACCTTCAGCGGGATGTAGGTGCTCTGGCCGCCGTACATCCGCCGCCCGACCACCCGCTTGGCGAACTGGACGGGGATCCGGCGCTGGCCCTGGTCGACGAACACGATCGCCAAGACCATCAGGAGGACGCCGGTCATGATCAGGGAGAAGACGAGGTTGCCGCCCTCGGCCCGTACGTTGCCTCCCTGGGCTGGCAGCCGGCTCACCACATTGGCGAAGATGAGGATCGACATGCCGTTGCCGATCCCCCGCTGGGTGATCAGCTCGCCCATCCACATCACCACCGCGGTGCCGGCGGTGATCGTGAGCACGATCAGGGCGACGTGGGGCACGTCGAAGACCTTGACCAGCTTGAGGTTGGTGGAGCCGCCCCCGCCCAGCAGGCCGTTGTTGAACTGGTAGGTGATCCCGGTGGCCTGGAGGACGGCCAGGCCCACCGTCATGTACCGGGTCCACTGGGTGATCTTCCGCTGGCCGATCGCCCCTTGCTTCTGCCATTGCTCGATCTTCGGGATCACCACCGCCAGCAGCTGCATGATGATCGAGCTGGTGATGTAGGGCATGATCCCCAAAGCGAACACCGCCATCTGGGTCAGCGCCCCGCCCGAGAACAGGTTGAGGAAGCCCAGAACGCCACCCTGCTCGGATTGGCGCTGGAGGTCCTGCACGGCGGCGAAGTCGATGCCGGGCACGGTGATGTTGGACCCCAGCCGGTACAGACCGATCACCACCAGCGTGAACACGATCTTGTTCCGGAGGTCCGAGATCTTGAAGATGTTCTTCAGGCTTCCGAACATGCTGGACGTCCTAGCGGTTGGTGAGGGCGCTGCCCTGGGAGGGCGGACGGCCGTGCTTGTAGGGCGACGGCAGCACGTCCACGCTACCCCCCGCAGCCGTGATCGCGGCCTCGGCCGACTTGGAGAAGGCGTGGGCCGAAACCCGCAGGGCGCGGGTGAGCTGGCCCCGGCCGAGCACCTTCACCAAGCCGTGCTTGTGCACCAGCCCGTGGGCCCGCAGTGTGTCGGGCGTCACCTCGGACCCCTCGACCTTCTCGAGGGTGTCGAGGTTGATGACCGCGTAGTCGATCCGGAAGGGGTTGTTGAACCCCTTCAGCTTGGGTACCCGGCGGCTGAGCGGCATCTGGCCGCCCTCGAACCCGGGACGGACGGCGTTGCGGGCGCCCTGGCCCTTGGTGCCCCGGCCCGCCGTCTTGCCACCCTTCCCCCCGATGCCCCGGCCGACGCGCCGCCCCGACGGGTTGGACCCTGGGGCCGGCTTCAGGTCGTGGACCTTCATGGCTACCGTCCTTCCTCGGCCGGCTGCCCCTCGACTCGGACGAGATGGGTGACCTGGGCCACCATCCCCCGGATCTCGGGCCGGTCGGGCAGCGTGCGGCGCTTGCCGATGCGGCCCAGCCCCAGCGCCTTGAGCGTGCCCCGGTGCTTGGGCTTCGACCCGATGGCCGACCTGACCTGCACCACCGTGATCTGGGCGTCGGCCATCACGCCACCTCGACGGGCGTGTGGGGGCCGCGCTTGGTCTCCTGGTAGGCCCGTAGCAGGCCGCCTGGTGTGACCTCCTCAGGAGACTTGCCCCGGGCCTTGGCCACCTCGTCGGGGCGCTTCAAGGCCTGGAGGCCGGCGATGGTGGCGTGGGCCACGTTGATGGCGTTGGACGACTTGAGTGACTTGGCCAGGATGTCGTGGATCCCGGCCGCCTCGAGGATGGCCCGGGCCGCGCCGCCAGCGATGACACCGGTACCGGGGGCGGCCGGCTTGAGCAGCACCCGGCCCGCCCCACGGGCGCCCAGCACCGGGTGGGTGATGGTCGAGCCGGCCAACGGGACGTCGAAGAGGTTCTTGCGGGCCTCCTCGATGCCCTTCTGGATGGCGGCGGGCACCTCCTTGGCCTTGCCGTAGCCGAGCCCGACCCGGCCGCCGCCGTCTCCCACCACCACCAGGGCGGTGAACGAGAAGCGCCGGCCGCCCTTGACGACCTTGGCGACCCGGTTGATGTCGATCACTCGTTCTTCGTACTGACTTTCAGCCATGTCGTCCCTCTAGAACTCGAGCCCGGCTTCGCGAGCGGCGTCGGCCACCGCTGCGACCCGGCCGTGGTAGATGTTGCCGCCGCGGTCGAAGACGACCGTGGTGACGCCCGCTGCCTTGGCCCGCTCCGCCGCCAGCCGGCCGACCTTGGCGGCCGCCTCCTTGTTGGCGGTGGCACCGGTGCGCAGGTCGGCCTCGACCGTGCTGGCGGCGGCCAGCGTGCGGCCCGCCGCGTCGTCGATGACCTGGGCGGTGATGTGCTTGTTGGACCGGAACACGGCCAGGCGCGGCCGCTCGGCCGAGCCCCGCACCAGCTTGCGCACCCGCCGGTGCCGCCGCTCCCGTGCAACCTGCTTCTGCTTCGTGGAGAAGCTCATGACCTACTTGGCTGCCTTTCCGGCCTTGCGGCGCACGACCTCGCCGGCGTAGCGGACGCCCTTGCCCTTGTAGGGCTCGGGCTTGCGGAGCTTGCGGATGTTGGCTGCCACCTGGCCCACGGCCTCCTTGTCGTTGCCCCGTACGGTGATGCGCGTGGGGGCGGGGACCTCGAAGGTGACCCCTTGAGGGGCCTCCATCCGCACGGGGTGGCTGAACCCGAGGGCCAGCTCGATGGTGGTGGGGCCCTGGGACGTGGCGCGGTAGCCGACGCCCACGATCTCGAGGTCCTTCTGGAAGCCCTGGGTGACGCCCACGACCATGTTGTTGACGAGCGAGCGGGTGAGGCCGTGGAGGGCCCGGTGCTCGCGCTCGTCGTCGGGACGCTCCACCACCAGCACGCCGTCGTCGTGGCGGACGGTGATGTCGGGGGGCAGCACGCGCTCGAGCGTGCCGCGCGGCCCCTTCACGGAAACCCGGCGGCCGTCGAGGGTGACGTCGACGCCGGAGGGGACGGGGATGGGCGCTCGGCCGATTCGGGACATTCGCTACCTCACCACACGTAACAGAGGACTTCGCCGCCCATGCGGCGCTCCCTCGCCTCGCGGTCGGTCATCAGGCCCTGGCTCGTCGACAGCACGGCCACACCCAGGCCACCCAGCACCCGCGGCAGGCGGTCGGCCTTGGTGTACACCCGCAGGCCGGGCTTGGACACCCGGCGTATGCCGGTGATGGTGGGCACTCGCTCGTTGCTGTACTTGAGGTCGATCTCCAGCGTACGCCCGGGACGGCTCGGATCCTCCTTCACCCGGAAGTCGACGACGTAGCCCTCACGGCGCAGGATGCCGGCCAGGGCCTCCTTCAGCTTGGAGGACGGCATGCGCACGGTGTCCTGGGCCGCCACGCTCCCGTTGCGGATGCGCGTGAGCATGTCGGCGATGGGGTCGGTCATCGTCATAGCGCCGTTCCTCCTCTCACCAGCTCGACTTCGTCACGCCCGGCACCTCGCCCGCATGGGTCATCTCCCGCAGGCAGATCCGGCACAGTCCGAAGGCACGCAGCACCGCCCGTGAGCGCCCGCACTTGCGGCAGCGCGTGTAGGCCCGCACCTTGAAGCGGGGCTTGCGGGACTGCTTGATCATGAGGGACTTCTTGGCCATTTAGCTGGAGCCTTCCCGACGGAAAGGGAACCCGAAGGCGTCGAGCAGGGCCCGACCACCGGCGTTGTCCCGCGCCGTCGTTACGATGGTGATGTCCATACCGCGGACGGTGTCGATCTTGTCGTAGTCGATCTCGGGGAAGATCAGCTGCTCGTTCACCCCGAACGTATAGTTGCCCCGCCCGTCGAAGGCGTTGGGCGGCAGACCCCGGAAGTCACGGATGCGGGGGATGGTCACGCTGATGAGGCGGTCGAGGAACTCCCACATGCGGTCGCCCCGCAGGGTGACCTTGGCGCCGATGGAGTTACCCTCCCGCAGTTTGAAGGCGGCAATCGAGCGGCGGGCCTTGGTGACCAGCGGCTTCTGGCCGGTGATCAGCGTGAGGTCGGTGACCGCCCCCTCGAGCAGCGAGGCCTGCTGGGTGGCCTTGCCCACCCCCATGTTGACCACGATCTTCTCGAGGCGCGGAACCTCCATGACGTTGCCCAACCCCAATTGCTCCTGCACCCTGGCCCGCAGCTCCTCGCGGTAGCGCAGCTTCAGCCGAGGAGGTTCCCGCGGCGCCAGGGGCTCGTTCGACTGGGCCCCGTCGCGCTGCTTGCGCTTCTGGTCCTTGGCGGTGGTGGCCATCACAGGTCGCCCTTGCACTTCTTGCAGATGCGGACCTTGTTGTTGCCTTCGAAGCGGTAGCCGACGCGTGTGGGCTTGTCGCAGTTGCGGCAGACGATGGCGACGTTGGACGCCGGCATCGGCATGTCCTTGTCGATGATGCCGGCCTGCATGGTGGCCCGCAGCGCTCGCTGGTGCTTCTTGGCCACGTTGACGCCCTCGACGATGACCTTGCCCTCCTTGGGAAGGACGCGCATCACGTCGCCGTCGTCCCCCCGGTCCTTGCCGGTGAGGACTCGAACCCGGTCACCCTTCTTCAGTTTCATCACAACACCTCGGGAGCCAATGACACGATGCGCATGAACTTCTTGTCCCGAAGCTCGCGGCCGACGGGGCCGAAAATGCGGGTGCCGCGCGGCTGGAGCGCATCGTTGATGAGGACGGCGGCGTTCTCGTCGAAGCGGATGTACGACCCGTCGGGGCGGCGGTTCTCCTTCTTCGTGCGCACGACCACGCACTTCACCACGTCGCCCTTCTTCACTGCGGCGCCGGGGATGGCGTCCTTCACCGTGCCCACGATGATGTCGCCGATGGACGCGTACCGGCGCTTGGAGCCCCCCAGCACCTTGATGCAGAGGACCTCCTTGGCGCCCGAGTTGTCGGCCACCCGCAGCCGGGTCTCCTGCTGGATCACAGCGTCGTCCTGTCGTTGGCGAAGCTCACTTAGCCCGCTCCAGGATCTGCACGACCCGCCAGCGCTTCAGCTTCGACTGCGGCCGGGTCTCCATCACCCGCACCCGGTCTCCGACGTTGGCGTCATTGGCCTCGTCGTGGGCGTGGAACCGCTTGGTGCGCTGCACGGTCTTGTCGTAGCGGGGGTGGCGCACGCGCTCGACGACGGCCACGACGGCCGTCTTGTCGCCCGCGGTGGACACCACCACGCCCTCTTTGACCTTGCGGCGGTTGGGCCGGGCCGCCGGGGTGGCTTGCGATGCGGACTGGTCAGCCACGACGGCTCCCTTCCTGCTCGGCCGCCTCGGCGGCGGCGATCTCCCGCTCCCGCAGCAGCCCGATGATGCGGGCCACGTCCCTGCGGACCTGACCCAGGCGGGCGTAGTTGTCGAGCTGGCCGGTGACGTGCTGGAAGCGCAGGTTGAACAGCTCCTGCTTGGCCTCGACCAGGCGGGTGCTCAGCTCGTCGTCGTCCATCTCGCGCAGCTCGGACGGCGTGGGCATCAGACGACCTCCTCCGAGCGCACGACGACCTTGGCTTTGATGGGCAGCTTCTGGATGGCCCGCTCCAGGGCCTCCCGGGCCAGCGCCTCGTTGACCCCCGCCAGCTCGAACATGATGCGGCCGGGCTTGACGACGGCCACCCAGTGCTCGGGGTTGCCCTTGCCCGACCCCATGCGGGTCTCGGCCGGCTTCTGGGTGACGGGCTTGTCGGGGAACAGGTTGATGAACACCTTGCCGCCCCGCTTGATGTGACGGGTCATGGCGATACGGGCAGCCTCGATCTGGCGCGCCGTGATCCACCCCGGCTCGAGCGCCTGGATGCCGTAGTCGCCGTAGTTGATGGTCGTGCCGCCCTTGGCGGTGCCCGTCATCCGGCCGCGGTGTTGCTTGCGGTGCTTGACCCTGCGGGGCATCAACATGACGGAAACCTCACTCGTCCCCGGTGCGGAAGTGCGGGGTCTCGTGGTGCTGGCGGGTGCGGCGCTCGATCTCCTCCTCCTCGGCGAGGAGGCGCTCCAGCTCGGGGTCGGCCTCCTTCACCACCGGACCGGCGTCGACGGGCACCTCGCCGTCGGGCGGGACAGGCGCGCCCTCCTCACCTTCGGGGCGGCGGCGGCCGCCACCGGCGGAGATGATGCGGCGCGGCCGGGCCGGGCCTGAGGTCTCGCCCACCGCCATACCCGCCTCGCGGGCGATCTTGTCCTCCACCGATGTCTTGTAGGGGAGGATGTCGCCCTTGTAGATCCAGACCTTCACCCCGATGCGGCCGAAGGTGGTGCGGGCCTCGCGGAAGCCGTAGTCGATATCGGAGCGCAGCGTGTGCAGAGGGACGCGACCCTCGCGGTACCACTCGCTGCGGGCCATCTCCGAGCCACCCAGGCGGCCGGAGCACTGCACCCGGATGCCCTGGGCACCCGCCTTCTGGGCCGTCTGCACGGCCCGCTTCATGGCCCGCCGGAAGCTCACCCGGCCCGCCAGCTGGTCGGCCACGCCCTGGGCGATGAGGGCGGCGTCGAGCTCGGGCTGGCGGATCTCCTGGATGTTGAGCTGGATCTTGACGTTGTTGGTGAGCTTGGCCAGGTCGGCCCGCAGGCGGTCGGCCTCGGCGCCCCGGCGGCCGATGACGATGCCGGGCCGGGCGGTGTGGACATCGACCCGCAGGCGGTCGCGCGTGCGCTCGACCTCGATGCGGCTGATGGCTGCGTGGGGCAACTGGCGCATCAAGTAGTCGCGGATCTTCCAGTCTTCGATGAGGTAGTCGGTGTACTCCCGGTCGCTGAACCAGCGCGACTTCCAGTCGGTGGTGACACCCAAGCGGAATCCGTAGGGGTTGACCTTCTGGCCCATGCTGCTACTCAGCCCTCTCGTCGTCGGTCGTCGTGGCGCCGTCCTCGGTCTCGGTGGTCCCAGTGGACTCGGTGGACTCGGTGGTCTCAGTGGACTCGGTGGTCTCAGTGGACTCGGTGGTCTCAGTGGACTCGGTGGTCTCGGTCACGTCACCGACCGGCTCGTCGCCCGGTGCGGCGTCGGTGATCTCGGGCTCGTCGGCCGGCGCCGCCTCGGTGACCGCCGGAGTGCCGGCGGCCGGCTGCGGCTGCTGGTCCTGGCCGCCCCGTCCGCGGCTGGCCCGGACCCGGCGCTCCCGCTCGGGCGACGGCGTGGCGCGGCCCACCCGGCGGCGGCGGTCGGCGGCGCCCGGGGCCCGGGCGGCCCGGCGCCTGCGCAGCTCCGACTCGGGCAGGCGGCTGACGATCACGGTCACGTGGCACGTGCGCTTGCGGATGCGCGTGGCCCGGCCGCGGGCCCGGGGCCGCCACCGCTTCAGCGTGGGGCCCTCGTCGGCGTAGCAGGCCGACACGAACAGCTCCTCGGCCGGTACCTCCCCGTTGTGCTCGGCGTTGGCGATGGCCGACCGCAGAACCTTGCCCACCAGGGTGGCCGCGTCGCGGTCGCAGAACTGCAGAGTCTCCTGGGCCCGCGCCGCGTCCTGGCCGCGGATGAGGTCGAGAACCTCCCGAACCTTGTAGGCCGACACCCGCACGTAGCGGGCCACCGACCGCGCCGACGTGCCGCCCGCCTCGACCGCCTTGGGCGGGCCGGTGGGAGTGGCGCGGAGGACGGGCTGCTCGTTGAGCTTCGGACCGGTCATCGCCTACCTACCTCCGCCCCGACCGTTCCTGGCCGGCGTGGAAGCGGAACGTGCGGGTGAGGGCGAACTCTCCCAACTTGTGACCGACCATGGCCTCGGTGATGTAGACGGGCACGTGCTTGCGCCCGTCGTGGACGGCGATGGTGTGCCCCACCATGTCGGGGATGATCGTGGACCGGCGGGACCACGTCTTGACGACCCGCTTCTCGCCGCGCGAGTTGAGATCGTCCACCTTCCTCAGCAGGTGGTCGTCGACGAACGGTCCCTTCTTGACACTTCGGCTCACCGGTTCGCCACCTCCGGTGGCTGCCCGGCTGAGCGGAAGGCGCATGTCATCACGCTGCGCTCCTTCGCTTCGCTACGGTGCTCGCTTGTGCGACTCATCGGCGCGCTCCACGGGTACGGCGCCTGCGCACGATCAGGCGCTGCGACGGCTTGCGGGTGTTGCGGGTGCGGCCCTCGGGCTTGCCCCACGGGGACACGGGGTGGCGGCCACCCGACGACTTGCCCTCGCCACCACCCAGGGGGTGGTCGACGGGGTTCATGGCCACACCGCGGGTCTGGGGGCGGACGCCCCGCCAGCGGTTGCGGCCGGCCTTGCCCTGTGACGTCAGCTCGGCCTCGGGGTTGCCGACCTCGCCGACCGTGCCCCGGCAGTCGATCGGCACCCGCCGCATCTCCGTGCTGGGCAGGCGCAGGGTGGCGAAGTCGCCCTCCTTGGCCACCAGCTGGATGGCGGACCCGGCGCCGCGGCCCATCTTGCCGCCGCCGCCCGGCTTCAGCTCCACGTTGTGGACGGTGGTGCCGACCGGGATGCAGCGCAGGGGAAGGGCGTTACCGGGCCGGATCTCCGCCTTCTGACCGCTCTGGAGCATGTCGCCGACCTTCACCCGGGCGGGGGCGAGGATGTAGCGCTTCTCGCCGTCCACGTAGTGGAGGAGGGCGATGCGGGCGTTGCGGTTGGGGTCGTACTCGATGGCCGCCACCTTGGCGGGGATGTCGTCCTTCGTCCGCTTGAAGTCGATGATGCGGTACTGCTGCTTGTGGCCGCCACCCCGGTGGCGGGCCGTCTTGCGGCCGTAGCTGTTGCGGCCCCCGGACTTGGGCTTTGGGGCCAGCAGCGACTTCTCGGGCGATGTCTTGGTGACCTCGGAGAAGTCGGACACGGTCTGGAAGCGGCGTCCGGCGCTGGTGGGCTTGCGCTTGCGAAGAGGCACGTCGAGCTACCGCCTCACGTCTCGAACAGGTCGATGCGGTTGCCCGCAGACAGGGTCACGATCGCCCGCTTGGTGTCGGGGCGCTTGCCGAAGGTGGGCAGGCGGCGGTTGCGCTTGCGCTTGCCCTTGCGGTTGAGGGTGTTCACCTTGGTCACCCGCACGTTGAAGATCTGCTCCACCGCGTCGCGGATCTGGATCTTCGTGGCGTCGGAGCGGACCACGAACGTGTACACGTTGGCGTCGAGCAGCCCGTAGGACTTCTCGCTGACCACCGGCCGCAGGACGACATCACGCGGGTCGCTCACGATGCCTCCTCGGTGGCGGCGCTCGGCCCGGCCTCCGCCGCTGGGGCGCTGGCGTCGTCGGTGGTGACGCCTGGCAGGGTGGCGCGGGTGAACACCACCCAGTCGCTGCACAGGATGTCGTAGGCGTTGAGCTCGGCGTCGAGGAGCAGCTCGACATCGGGCAGGTTGCGGAACGACTTGGCCGCCGCCTCTGCCCCCCGCTCGAGCACGACCAGCACCTTGCCCTGACCCTCCAGCTCGAGGGCCCGCAGGGCGGCCATGCCGTGCTTCGTCCTGGGCGCATCGAACGCCCAGCCGTCGACGACGGCCACGCGACCCGATGCAGCCCGGTCGGACAGAGCCGAGTAGAGGGCCAGCTGCACCATCTTCTTGGGGGTGCGCTGGCGGTAGGACCGGGGCTTGGGGCCCAGGGCCACGCCGCCACCGCGCCAGTGCGGAGCCCGAGTGGAACCCTGGCGGGCCCGGCCCGAGCCCTTCTGGCGCCACGGCTTGCTCCCGCCGCCGGATACCTCGGCACGGGTCTTGGTGCTCTGGGTGCCCTGGCGGGCGGCCGCCAGTTGGGCGGTGACCACCTGGTGCATCACCGCCACGTTGGGCTTGACGCCGAACACGGCGTCGTCGAGGCGGATGGAGCCCACGACCGAGCCGGTGGCGTTACGCACCTGAACGCTCGGCATCAGATCGCCCCCTGACCGTTCTTCACCGCGTTGCGGATCAGCACGAGGCCGCCCCGCGGTCCGGGGACGGCTCCCTTGAGCAGGATCAGTTCGCGCTCGGGGTCGGCCTGCACCACCTCGAGATTGAGCACCGTCACCTTCTGGTTGCCCATGCGCCCGGCCATGCGGGTGCCCTTGAACACCCGCGACGGTGTGGCGCACGCCCCGATGGCCCCCGGGGCCCGGTGGACCTTGTGGGCCCCGTGGGCCGCGCCCAGGCCCCCGAAGTTGTGGCGCTTCATGACGCCGCTGAAGCCCTTGCCCCGACTGACGGCGGTGACGTCGACCCGTTCGCCGGCGGTCATGATCTCGGCCGTGATCTCCTGGCCGACGGTGTAGGACCCGGCATCGTCGAGGCGCAGCTCGACCAGTTGCTTGCCCGGCTCCACGTTGGCCTTGGCGAAGTGGCCCAGCTCCGGCTTGTTGAGCCGCGAGGGCTTCACCGAGCCGAACGTGACCTGCACCGCGCTGTAGCCGTCATGATCGGGCGTCTTGACCTGCACAACCCGGCAGGGCGAGACGCGCACCAAGGTGACCGGGATGGCCCGGTTCTGGTCGTCCCAGACCTGGGTCATGCCGACCTTCTCGCCGACGATCGCTTTCGTTGCCATAGCTGTGCCTGAACGCTCTTCTGCTCTCGGTATTCACGCGGAAGCTCCGCTCAGGCATGCCTGGCGGAGCGGGATCGGTTGTGCCTCGGGGTACCGCGGCCGGCGACCGAGGACGTCGACGTGACGGGTGGAGCCTTCAGCTCCTGGACCGAACGAGTATAGCGGCCCTGCCGGGGACCGTCCGCTGGGCCTCTACCCTCGGTCACCGTGCACCTGGAATGGGGCCGGCCGGGCCTGCGGGAAGCGGGGCGGCAGGCCGACGTGGTCGTCGTGGTCGACGTGCTGTCGTTCACCACGGCTGTCGCCGTGGCCGCCCAGCGGGAGGTGCTCGTCCACCCCATCCGGCCCGGGGAACGCTACGCGGCCAGCATGGCCCGGCGGCTGGGGGCCCATCTGGCCGGCACGCGGGGGGCGGCCGTCTCCCTGTCCCCCCCGACGCTGGCCCGGCTCGGCCCGGGCGAGCGGGTCGTGCTGGCCAGCCCCAACGGCGCCACGTTGGCCCTGGAGGCGGCGTCCACCGGCGCGACCGTGGTGGCCGCCAGCCTGCGAAACGCGGCGGCCGTGGGGAGATGGCTCGGCGGCCACCAGCGGCGGGTGGTGGTCATCGCCGCCGGGGAGACGTGGCGGGACGGCCAGCCCCGCACCGCCGTCGAGGACCTGCTGGGGGCGGGGGCCGTGCTGAGCCAGTTCCCTGCGTCATCCCTGTCGGCCGAGGCCCGGGTGGCGGCCGAGGCCTTCCGGGGCAGCGAACCCGAGCTGGAGGCGATCCTCAGGGGATGCACGTCGGGCCGGGAACTGGCCGCCCTCGGCTACGTCGACGACGTCGTCTGCGCGTCGGAACTGGACGGCTCACCGGTGGTGCCGGTGCTGGTCGACGGGGCGTTCAGACCTTCGTGACCTTGTCCCCCACCGCAGTCCCGTCCTTCACCTTGAAGGCGTACGCCTCCTTCATGTCGTCCTTGCCGCTGTAGGTGTAGACGAGCAGCCGCTTGCCGTCCGTCCGCAGCCGCACCAGCCCGAACGCGGTGCGGCTGAAGGCGTAGAAGGACTTGCGGCGCTTGGTCTGGTCCGGCCCACCGACGAAGTCGGGGTGGGGGGTGACGTATCCCTCGGCCTTGAAGAAGGCGGCCAGCTCGGTGACGAAGATCAACGGGTCGGCGTCGCCCTGGCGGGCGCAGCGGCCCAGCGCAGCCATGAGGTTGGCCCGGGGATGCATGTACTCCTTGCGCTCGTTCTCGTCGCCCGCCGAAACGACGGACACGACGGGCGACACGCGGGAGAGGAAGTCCGACGAGTAGTCGGCGGCGCCGTGGTGCGGCACCTTGAGCACCTCGGCGGTCAGGTCGATGCTTCCTGCATCATGCGCCTCGACCAGGGCCTGCTCGGCCTCCTCGTTGAGGTCGCCGGCGAACAGGAACCGCACCCCGCCGAAGGTCACGTGGAGGATCACCGAGTGGCCGTTGATGGTGTGGGAGGCGGAGAGGGCGCCGAACTTGGGTGGCCCGGGCTTCCGGCCGACCCGGGCCGGGGGGTCGCGGAGGAACTTCAGCCCCGGCGCGCCGCCCACGTCGGTGACCAGCGGGCCCAGCACCTTGACCTCGACGCCGTCGGTGCGCAGGAAGTCGAAGGCGTCGTCGTCACCTTGGGCCAGGCGGCGGAGCTCGATCGGCCCTCGGGCCCGGAACGCCTCCAGCGCCTTCCGCCAGCTCTTGAACGGCAGGTTCATCTGGGCGGCCGGCACGGCCAGAAGATCGTCGACCAGGTCGATGATGACGGTTTCGCCGCCCACCTGCCGGGTCGTCCCGAGCAGCTCGGTCTCCTTGCGCCCCGTGCGTGGCCGCTTCACCAGGCCGTTGTGGTACACCCGCTCGGGTCGCAGGAACAGCCGCTTGGTGGGCACGCCGTGGGTCTCGGAGTCGTGGATCTCGGTGAGCCCGGAGAAGTGATCGGCGTCGCCATGGGTCACGAGGATGCAGTCGACCGTCCGGGGCGCGGCGGCACTGGTGCCCCGGAACCGGCCGGCCAGGTAGCGGGCGAACAGGCGGTTCTCCCCGCCGTCGATCAGCACCGTCCTCCCGCCAGCGGTCTCGAGCACGGCGGCGTCACCCTGCTGGACGTCGACGATGTCCACCTTGAGGACCTTCGGCGCGCCGCTGCCCAACGGGACGAGCGTCTTGGCCGTGGGCCTGCGGATGACGCCGGTGCGGAAGCCGGGCGTGAAGCTGCCGTTGGCGGGCACGAGGGTGGGCACCTTGACCATGGCGGCTCCGGCGCTCCGCTCCACCACGGTGACGTCGTCGCCCCAGGTCAGGGTGGTGAGGTATCGGCCGCTCGGGTCGAAGACGTTGGCCAAGTCGACTGCGACCCGCTGGACCTCCTCCGCCACGGCGACCGCCTCAGAGCTGCAGGAACGACGGTGGCGGCGGTTCGATGCCGCCCGGAGGCGGCCCGATGAACACGTGCCCCTCGTCGATACCCACCGGGAAGGCGGTGGCGTCGACCGGGGACGGTCCGTCCAGCCGCTCCCCCGTGGAGATGCGGAACATGCTCCCGTGCCATGGGCAGACCACCACGTCGCCCTTCTGGTAGCCCTCGTCGAGGGGGCCTCCGGCGTGCGGGCACCGTGACCAGAGGGCGAAGATCTCGTCCTCCACGCGGAAGAGGGCGATCGGGTAGCCGTGAGCCTGCACCGCCAACGGCTCGCGTTCGGTCACGTCTGCCTCTTCGGCCACATACACCCAGTTGTCGGCCACGAACCGAGCCTACGCCTTCGGGTTTTGTGGCGCCGGGACCACGTCAGACGTGGTTGGGACGCCTCAAAGCGGCAGGGGGGCGATCAGGCCTGCTGGATCTTGATCTCGATGTCAACGCCGGCCGGAAGGTCGAGGCGTTGGAGGGAGTCCACCGTCTTGGGGCTGGGCTCGAGGATGTCGAGCAGCCGCTTGTGAATGCGCATCTCGAAGTGCTCGCGGGAGTCCTTGTCCTTGTGG
>Ga0187892_10007257_pt1 | contig 15893 bp, 11 predicted proteins | sample MA1701073metaG_FD_139345 | JGI IMG/M metagenome (GOLD analysis project Ga0187892, IMG submission 139345) | Bio-ooze microbial communities from a basaltic lava cave in the Kipuka Kanohina Cave System on the Island of Hawaii, USA - MA170107-3 metaG ... | reverse complement strand
GAGCCCCGTGTCGACGGAGTTCCCGACGAACGCGAAGACCTGTCCGTCCGGTCCGCAGAAGACGGTCGAGCCCCACTTCGTCCGGCCGACCGAGAGCGTCGTCCAGTCCGAAAGGTGGAGGTCCTGCTCGCCCGCCCGGACCGGGCCGAGGTTCCCGACAAGGAGGGCGAGAGCAGCGACTGCCGCTGCCGCAAGAGCCCTCCGGCCGGCGATCTCCGACGAGACGAAGTTCATGACGGATCTTCTCCGGAGCGAGTTCAACCGCTCATTCCCGCACCCGCGTCACGCGGTCGAGAGTCGCGCCGGGAAAAGGGCCAACCCGGCGAACGACATGATCCGAAGCGCCCCGAAGAGCGGCCCGGGCTTCGACGAACGATCTGGGTTCGTCATTCGAGTTCCTCCATTCTCCGTGAACTGTTGGGACCCTGTCACAATCCGGAGGCGCGGTCGAGGTTCGTTTCTCGAGGCGAGGTCCGGCGGCCGCTCCCGGCGCGGCGAAGTCGCGCTGCGCGTCCGGGGCTCGCGCCGAAGGGCGCTCAGCGAGAGACGCCGTCCCTCTCCCGGAGACGCTCCAGAACTTCCCGGAGCGGCGCGAACCGCCGCTCGGCGAGGAGCCGGCGGAGCCGCGCCTCCGTGCGCCCGAGGTTGACGCGGTGGCGGAACCGGTTGACGAGGCCCGCGCCGGGGACGACCGGCTGCCCGGGGTCGAACTCCCACGGGTGGAGATAGAGGACGGCGGGCTCGCCCGCGCGGTTCACGCGGTCGATCGCGTCGCGCGTCAAGAGGTACGGCAGGAGGCGGAAGTAGCCTCCGCCCGCGACGGGGAGGTTCCGCCCGAACGCGCGCACGGTGGTGAGAGGGAACTCGACGATCCCCTCCTCGCGCCGGTGGATGAACCGCGGCGCGTCCGGGATGCCGTAGCGCGGATGCCGCACGGGGAAAATGCTCGAGTCGTAGAGGAACCCCTCCTCGGCGAGGACCCGGAACGCCCAGAGCGAGCGCGCCGTGATCGAGAAGCTCGGCGCCCGGTAGCCCTGGACGGGGCCGGCGAGCGGCGCAAGGAGACCGAGCGTTCTCCTGAGGTCGGCGCGGAACTCCTCCGGCGAGAGGTCGTAGACGAGCCGGTGATCGTAGCCGTGGGCGGCGATCTCGTGCCCTTCCCCCGCGACCCTCCGGACGATCTCGCCGTGCCGCTCGGCGATCCAGCCGAGAACGAAGAACGTCGCCCGCACGCGCGCGCCGCGGAGAGCGTCGAGGATCGTCTCAACGCCGATCTCGAGGCGCGACGGGATCTCCTCCCAGCGCTCGCGCGGGACGGCGCCCGCGTAGTTGCTGACCTGGAAGTACTCCTCGACGTCGAACGACAGCGCGTTCAGGATCTCGGCCACGGCGGCGCGAGTATAGAAGCGCGCCGATTCATCCGGAGTCCGAGACGAACCGGAGCGGCGCGACCATCCTGAGCGCGATGCCGAGCCCGTCGATCGCGAGGCCCACCACTCGCTCGACGCGAACCACCTCGGCGGGGCCGTCGAGAAGCGGCCAGAGGACCGACACGCCCGCTCCGCCCCCACCGGGAGAGCCGTCGCCGAGGTACGGCTCCGGCACCGCGATGCGGACGTGGACGCGATCGCCCGGCCGGAGCGCGACGTGGTCGAAGGCCCTGAGGTAGACCCCGTCCGCGGAGACGTTGATCGTCTGGGCGTTGTCGAGGATCGGCTTCGCGCCGGGACGCGGCGCCCCCTCGTGCAGGGAGACGGGGAAGCGCAGGTGGATGCGCTGGGACGAGCGGCGTTCGAGGCCCACGGACGAGTCTCTGGTTCGACGGACGGGTGCCACCACGGTTCTTTTTACCTCCGGTGCATCTCGAGACGTCCCCTCGGGCTTCCCACGGTCGCAAGCCCCGTGCCCGCGAAATCGCGGAACCGGAAGACGGCGCTCGATCGCCGATTGGCCGCATTCCGTTGCGAGGAAGGGATTCGCGCCCGCGCGGAGCGACCCCCTCGCCGGCGTCGCGACGGCGCGTCAAGGCGTCGATTCCCCTCGCCGTGCGCCGTGCGCCGCACGGACTTCGCGCCGCGCGGGCGGCGTTCACGGATCTCGACGCGCGTTCTCTTTTCTCGACGCGCGGAAACGCCTCCCGGACCGGCGCGGCTCGTCAGGGCAGGCTCGCGCGGAGCGACGGGAAGAGCCCGGCTCCCAGCCCGGCGAGCCGGTGCACGACGACGTTCGCATCGTCCCCGCCCTCGACGACGGCCGAGAGCCGCACGAGCGCCGCGCTTCCCTCCCGGCCGAGGAACGCGCCGACCGCCATCCGCCACTGCTGGGTCAGGTAGCTCGTCTCGAATTCGTCGCCGAACTTGTACCAGTAGAGGATGACCTCGCGAAGCGGGCCCGAGACGACGAGGATCGCGTTCGCGTCGATCGCGTCGGCGCCGGCGCCGATCCTCACGGTCGCGCGCTCGAGAATCTCGCCGCCGCCGCCGCGGTAGCAGACCTCAGGAGGGTGGACCGCCTTTCGGTCGCCGGACGAGTAGACGACGCAGACGTACGCCTCGCGCCCGTCGTCCTCGTGCCGGTAGCTCCGGAGGAGGACGTCCTCGGTCCCGAGGAGGTCGAGCGTGCGCGGCGTCACCGCGACGTCGGTCCCGGTCCAGGGGCCGACGACCGACGGGAGCGCCGCGAGGTCGACGTCGGCGATGGGCGTCCCGGCCGGCCGCTCGAGCCGGAGCGCGACCGGCCAGGCGAGCCCGACGCACGCGGCGGCCGCGAGAGGGATCGCGAGCCCGCGCGGCGCGGCCGCCGCCGCGCCGGGAGGCGCGAGGGCGGGGGTCGGTTCCGGTGGCGCCGCTCGGGCTCCCCCCCTCCGCCGGAGCAATTTCGCCGCGAGCGCGAGAAGGCCGAGCGCGCCGGCGTAGACGAGGAGCCCAGAGGCGTCGTGCGCCGCGCGCGCGGCGCCTTCGCCCGCGAGCCCCGCGACGGCGCCGAGAATCGCGATCCGGAAGACGTTCGAGAGGAGAGCGAAGGGCGCCGAGAGGAGGAAGAGCGCGCACCGCCGCGCGCGACCGAGCCCGGAGAGGTGCGAGAAGAGCGCGCCGATCGAGACGAGAGCGATGAGGCTCCGGAGCCCGCTGCACGGGTCGCCGACGAGGAGCTCCGCCCCTTCCACGTGGAGCGTGCTCCCGGAGACTCTCGCGTCGAGGCCGAGCGCGGAGAGGAGCGCGGCCGCGGCGCCCGAGGCGAATGTCTTGAGCTCGAGCGTCGCGTCCCCGAGGAGGTAGAGCGGGAGAGGAACGCCCGAGAGCGCAAAGAGGATCGGGAACCGCGCCGCCCGGGCGGCGCGGTCGCCGCCGAGGAGGAGCGCGAATCCGTAGAGGACCGGGAGGAGCGAGAGCCCCGCGGTCACGTGGAGCCTCTGGAGATGGCTCGCGAGAAGGAGGAGGAGCCCGAGGAGAAGCGGCACGAATCCGATCGCGCGCGGCGCCGCGCCGGCGGGGGAAGAGCGCCGGAGCGCGCGCCAGAAGAGGAAACCCGCGACCGGCCAGACGAGGAAGCCGTGCGAGTAGTACGAGTCCGTCTCCCCGTAGCGGACCGCCGCCCACTCCGCGGTCCCCGCGTAGAGCGCCGCGACCGCCGCGAGGAGGAGGACGCCGAGGACGAGACTCGCTCGCGTCACGGGGCGGCCTCCGGCTCTAGGCGGATCGAGCGCGCGAGATCCTCGACGCGCCGCGCGTTGCCGTCCCAGGTGAGGTCGAGCTCCTCCACGCGCCGCCGTGCCGCTCGACCGAGGCTCGCCCGCCGCTCGGGCTCGAGGAGGAGCCGGCGGATCGCGCTTCGGAGGTCGAGCGCGTCCATCGGCCGGAAGAGGAGCCCCGCCTCGCGGCCCAGGACCTCGACGACGTTGTCCTGGTCGGGGGCGACGATCGCTCTCCCCGCCGCCATGTACTCGACGAGTTTGATCGGGCACGCGTAGGGTGTCGCCGCGGGCTGCGCCGCGACGTCGAGCGCCTTGATCGCCGCGGGAATGCGCTCGGGGGCGATCGCCCCCGTGAACCGCACGCGGCCGGCGAGCGCCCCCTTCGCCGCGCGCACCCTCAAGGCCTCTATCGCCGGGCCGTCGCCGACGACGACCGCCGTGAAGGGAGCCTCCTCGAGGAGCTCGGGCGAATCGAGCGCCTTGAAGAGCATGTCGACTCCGTGCCACGGCCGCACGAAGCCCACGAAGCCGACGACGGCGCCCTGAAGCGCGTGCTCGGCGCGGAACGCGGCGACGTCCTCCTCCGAGGCCGCGTCGAACTCGCGGAGATCGGCTCCGTTCGGCATCACGACGATCTTCCGCGCGTCGACCCCCTCCGCCACGAGGATCTCCTTCAGCGCGCTCGTCACGGCGACGACCCGGTCCGCCCGTAGAAGCGCTCGGCGCTCCGACGCCTCGGCGAGCCGCCGGAAGGCGAGTCCCTCGGTGACGAGCCGCTCGCTCGCGAGCGGAGCGTTCACCTCGATCACGAACGGCACCCCCGCCCGGCGCGCCGCCCATCCGCCCGCGTGGAGGTGAAGGCCGTGCCGCTCGTAGAGGAGATCGGGACGGACGTCCGCCACGCGGCGGCGGAGCCGCGGGTAGAGGAACGCGTTGTAGGCGATCTCCATGACCTCCCGGAACGGACCCGATTTCGCGATCTTGAGGACGGCGGCCCAAGCCCCTCGCCGCTCGGCCGCGCCGCCGCTCCGCCCGCCGACGAGCGAGAACTCGACGACCTCGTTGCCGCGGCGCCTGAGCGCCGCGATCAGCCGGTCCACGTGAATGCCCTGCGCGTCGGTCTTGAGCGTCCGGTGGTGGTAGAGGACCCTCACCGGCGCTGCCCAACCGCTTCCCGGTAGAGGGCGACGGTCCGCCTCGCCACGTCCTCCCAGCGGAACGCGCGCGCCGCCGCGGCGGCGATCGCCTCCCGGTCGGAAGGAGCGCCGAGCGCCCGCTCCGCCGCCGCGGCGAGACCCGCCGCGTCGCCGGTTTCCGCGAGGACGCCGCCCTGCCCCGCCGCTTCGAACACCTCGATCGCCCCCGCGCTCGGGCTCGCCGCCACGGGCGTTCCCGACGCGAGCGCCTCGACCACGACGTTTGGGCACCCCTCCCGCTCGGACGCGTGAAGGCACACGTCCGCCGCGGCGAGATGGAGGGCGAGACGATCGGAGGACATCTCCGGCACGACCTTGAGCGTCGAGGACGTCATCCCGAGCGACTCCGCCGCCCGCGAGACTCGTCGAGCCAGCTCGCCCGAGCCCACGAGCATGGCCCGCAAGCTCTTATCGGCGGCGGCCGCCGAGGACTGAAGCCGCGCGACCGTCTCGACGACGACGAGCGGGCGCTTGACCGGGACGAGCCGGCCGACCGCGATCGCGACGATCGCCCGCGCCGGAAGTCCGAGCGCGGCACGGGTTTCGCCGACGGGGCGCGGGTGGAAGAGGCGCGTGTCGACGCCGTTCCGGATGACGGCCGCGCGCGTCCCGGGAGGAAGGAGCGGCTCGAGCTCGCGCGCGAGCCCGCCCGAGACCGCCGCGACGCGGTCGGCGTTCGCGAGAACCTCCGCGATCTTTCTCCTGAGCGCCGGGTCCCGCGGGAACGTGTGGGCGTCGGTGCCGCGGGCCACGACGAGGAGCGGGCGCCCCGCCGCCCGCGCGACGAGCGCGGCCGCCGCCCCGTCCGGGAAGAGATAGTGCGCTTCGACGAGGTCGGGCGCGAAATCGCGCTCGATCCGCCGGAAGGCGAGCCGCCCCGCCCGCGCGAGCGACGAGACGTGCGTCGCGACCCCGGCCTTCGGAAGGGCGACGTACCGCGGATGGAGCGCCTCGAACCCCTCGATCGCGCTCGCGCGCGGAGCGCGCGCGAACGCGCGCCATTCCGGCTTCCCGGGAAGGAACGCCGGATAGTACGGGACCGGAGCGATCACGCGGACGTCGACGTCTCCGCGCGCGTGCTCGCGGAGCGCCTTGAGGCGCGCGCGGAGGAAGGCGCCGCGATGCGGGTCCGCGGCGTTCGGGTAGAGCGTCGAAAACGAGACGACGCGGATCACCGGCCGGCCGCCTCGAGGGCGAGGGCCTCTCTTCGGAGGCGCGCTCCGCCGTCGCCGAAGCGCTCGTGCCAGAGGCGCAGCATGAGGAGGCTCCAGATCGCGGTGCCGTGGCGCGACCGCCCGCGGCGGTGCTCGAGGACGAGGCGCCTCACCGCGGCGGGGTCGACGTAGGGATCTCCCTCCGCCGCGAGCGCCTCCACGCGGCCGCGGAGGTCGTCCCGCATCCAGCGGTCGAGCGGCACAGAGAAGCCGCGCTTTTTCCCCTCGAGCGTCTCCCGCGGGAGGCGCGACGCGAGCGCCCGGCGGAAGCAGGCCTTGCCGCGCATCCCCTCGAGCTTCTGGGACGAGGGAATGCGAGCGGCAGCCGCCATGAAGACGTGGTCGAGAAGCGGAACGCGGACCTCGAGCGAGACCGCCATCGAGGCGCGGTCGACCTTCGTCAGGATGTCGCCCTCGAGATAGGTCTTCACGTCGAGGTACTGGATCCGCGAGAGCGGATCGAGGCCTCTCGCGCGGGAGAGGTGCTCGCGGTGGCCCGCGAACGGGTCGTGGCACGCGACCTTCGCGGCGACTTCCGGGCGGAGGAGCGAGCGGGCGAACTCGGGCGAAAGGAACGCGACCGAGCGGAGGTACGCGTCGTCGGGCGGGCGGCCGAGGTTCGTGAGGAGGGTCTTGAACCGGAGCGGGCGCGGCAGGAAGTCGGCCTTGGGATAGGCGCGGCCGGCCGCTGCGAGCGCGGCGAGAACGGGCTTCGGAAGGCGGCCGCGCCAGCGGTTCTCGAGGGCGTCGAACGCGTACCGCCGGTAGCCCGCGAAGTTCTCGTCGCCGCCGTCGCCCGAGAGCGCGACCGTCACGCGATCGCGCGCGGCGCGCGAGACGTAGTACGTCGGGACCACCGACGAGTCGCCGAACGGCTCGTCGAGGACGGGCGAGAGCGCCGCGAGCACCTCGCCGATCTCGGGCGTCACGACCGACTCGCGGTGATCGGCCCCGACGATTTCCGCCACACGCCGCGCGTCGTGGCGCTCGTCGGAGGCGCCGGGGCCCGAGAAGCCGATCGTCTCCGTTCTCACGGGACCCTCGGACGCGCGCGCCATCGAGGTCACGACCGCGGCCGAGTCGATCCCGCCCGAGAGGAACGCGCCGAGCGGCACTTCGCTCATGAGGCGGACGGCGACGGCGTCGTCGAGTGCGGCCAGGATCGACTCGCTCGTCTCCTTCTCGCTGGCGGGGCGCGGGTCGAACTCGAGGTCCCAGTACCGCGAGAGGCGCGTCCTCCCGTCCTCCGACACCCAGACGTGCCCGGCCGGGAGTTTTTTCACCTCGCGGTAGATCGTCCGCGGGGCCGGAACGTAGCCGAAGACGAGGTACTCGAGGAGCGCCTCGGGATCGACGGTCGCGTCGCGATCGAGCCCGACGAGGACGGTCTTGAGCTCGGAGCCGAAGACGAGCCGCCCCGGCGCGGGCTCGGCGTAGTGGAGCGGCTTCACCCCGACGCGATCGCGCGCGAGGACGAGCTTGTCGCGGCCCTGGCGCCGGTCCAAGATCGCGAAGGCGAACATGCCGCGGAGCCGCTCCACGCACTTCTCGCCCTCCTCCTCGTAGAGGTGGACGATCGTTTCCGTGTCGCCGCGCGAGCGGAAGCGGTGCCCTTTGGCGAGGAGCTCCGCCTGGAGTTCCCGGTAGTTGTAGATCTGCCCGTTGAACGTGATCCAGACGGTGCCGTCCTCGTTCGAGAGCGGCATGCGCCCGCCCTTCACGTCGATGATCGAAAGCCGGCGGTTGCCGAGGACCGCGCGGCCGGCGCGCTCGACGCCGCCTTCGTCGGGGCCGCGGTGGACGATGAGCCGCGTCATCGCCTCGACGCGCCGCACGTCGTCGTTCGAGGGGTGGGCGCCGTGGATGCCGCAGATGCCGCACATGAGGGAATCGTGGATGACGCGGCGCCCGCCCGCCCCGGGGCGCGGCCGCGCACCCCGGATCGGCGACGCGACCGGAGGCCACGAAGATACTTCCTCCGCCCCGCGGCCGCCGGCCCCGGTCCTAGGCCCCGGCCCTCGTGACCCGACGGGAGCCGGCGCCGCGTGCGCGGCCGGGGCTTCTTTTTTCCGGATCGGCGTGGCGCCGGTTCGCATCGACGTCGTCGAGTCCATCGACGGAGCGAGGTTCGAGGAGGCGTGGAGCGATCGGCTCGACGTCCCCCTCGGCGGCCTTTGGATCCCCGTCCTCTCTCGGCGTCACCTCATCGCGAAGAAGCGGGAGTGCAAACGGCTCCTCGACCTGGCCTTCGTCGAGCGGCTCGAGGAGCACGCTCCGGAAAGCGACCGACGCACGCCGCTCCCCTTCACGCCTGAAGGACGGCGCGCTCGTAGAGGGTCGAGTAGCGCGCGACCATTGCGTCGAGGCCGAAGCGGTCGAGCATGTTTCGGCGGCCCGTAGTCCCGAGGCGTCGCGCGAGATCGCGGTCGAGAAGAACGCGGGCGAGCGCGGCCTCGAGCGCGGCCTCGTCCCCCCGCGGCACGAGGATTCCGCTTTCGCCGTCCTCGATCGCCTCGTCGATCGCGCCGACGTCCGACGCGACGACCGGGAGCGCCGCCGCCATGCCCTCGAGGACGGCGAGCGGGAGCCCCTCGCTCTCGCTGAAGAGGACGAGCGCGTCCGCGGCCGCGAGGACCGGCGCCACGTCGAGCGTGAACCCGAGGAACGTTACGCGGCCCGAGACCCCCGACCCGCGCGCCGCGGCTTCGAGCCCGCCGCGGAGCGGCCCGTCGCCCGCGAGGAGGAGCCGGGCGCTCTCGAGCCCGGGCCGCGCGACGAGGCGCGCGAAGGCGCGGAGAACCCCCGCGTGGTTCTTGACCGGCTTCAGGCCCGCGATCATCGCCACGACCGGGTCGCCCTCGGGAATCGAGAGCGCCCTCCGGGCGTCGGATTTCGGCGCCGCCTCGAGGAAAGGCCGGGGATCGACGCCGTTCGGGATCGTGAGGAGCGTCGCGGCCGGAAACCTCTCGTGGCTCTTGAGCGCCGCCTCGAGCTTTCTCGAGACGGCGACCGCGAACGAGAGCCGCCGGGCGAGAAAGCCGTGGAGCCGCGCCGCGCGGCTCGGGTCGGGGAAGTGGCGGTCGTGCTCCGTGAAGACTCGGCCGCGGGTGCGGGCCAGGATCGCCGCGAGCGTGCCGTACTCGAACGCGGTCGCGTTGTGCGAGTGCAGGCAGTCGATCCGCCTCTCGCGGAGGCGCCGGGCGAGCGCGCGGACGAACTTGAAGTCCACGCCGGGCCGGCGCGCGAGGAGCGTCGCGGGGATCGTCCTCTCCTCGAGCCGCCGTGCGAGCGGGCCCAGCGCGTCGAAGCAGACGACCTCGGGCTCGAAGCGCGCCGGGTCGAGGCCGCAGACGAGGTCGGCACACATCTTCTCGAGCCCGCCGATCTCGAGCCCCTGGACGAGGTGCAGCACGCGGAGCCGCGGGCCCCCGCTTCGCCCCGCGGCGCCGGCGCTCGTCACGTGGCGGGCTCCGGCAGCAACCGCTGGAAGCCGGGTCCCGCCGGCCGCGGCGCCGCCGCCAGGGCCGCGGCGAGCTGCCGCCGCGCCAGGACCTCGAGCCCGATCGACATGGCGACCACGTGATAGAAGAGGTCGAAGTGCGCGCGGTTGAGGAACATCGCGCCCATCATGTAGCCGTAGATCGCGATCTCGAGAGCCTTCGAGTAGTTCGCGATCCAACTCGCGCCCGGGGAGCCCCGGACCATCCTTCGCACGGCCCGGAGGCGGTAGAGCGTGTAGGCAATGATCGCCATGAACACGAAGAACGCGGGCAGCCCGGACTCGGCCGCGACCTGGAGGTAGGAGTTGTGCGCTACGCGGCGCTGCTCGGACTTGTCGACCGTGTAGAAGTGGTAGACGAAGACGAAGTTCCGGTAGCCCACTCCGGTGACCGGCCGGTCGCCGATCATTCGGAGAGCGTTCTCCCAGGCGACGAGACGCCCTCGCGACGACGCGTCGTCGTGGTCCTTGATGGACCGGATGCGCTCGAGATACCGCTCGGGGATGAGAAGGAGGAACGCCGCGACCACGATCGGCGCGGCCGAGAGGGCGAGGAGCTTCTGCCGGCTCATGAGGACGAGCGCGGCGAACACGATCGCCAGGGCGAGGAATCCGCCGCGCGAGTCGGTGAGCGTGATCGTGACCACCGTGCAGAGGGACGCGAAGGCGAAGAAGATCTTCATCCACCGCTTCCGCTCGTCGATCGCGAGGTAGTAGAGCATCGGCAGCGCCATCACGAGCGCCGACGAGAAATCGTTGTTGTCCTGGAGGAGCCCGCCCGGGCCGCGGTTCACGGTGGTGCCGATGAGCGCGTTCTTGACGCTGTAGAAGCCGAGCGAGAGGCTCGTCACGAGCATGAGGATGCGAAACCGCCGCTGCGTCGTGAGGAGGCTCGCGGTGAGGATCGAGACCAGCACGACTTTCCCCAGCTCCGGGAACTTCGTGATCGCGGCCGACGGATAGTAGGCCGTGTACACGGAGACTCCGACGAGCGCGAAGAGGAGGATCATGAGCCAGTTGCGCTTGTCGGAGATGAAGAACCGCCCGCGGTGATTGAGGACGAACCCGACGAGCGTGACGATGGCGATGAGCTGGCTCAGGCGGAGGTCGCGCGCGACGCCCCAGCAGAGATCCTGGGTCCGGTTGAACGCGAGGATGGTGAAGACGATGATGCCGTAGAAGGGGCGGAAGAACGCGATCGGCATCGAGATCGCGAACCAGAGGAGGAGAACGACGTCGCGCATCGGCTCGTGTCCGCTCGGAGATGTCCGCGGGCCGCCCGCGGCCGATCGGGACCGCCGCGCCCGCCACGACGGAAGATCGGCCGATCGCGCGGATCGGGTTGAGCGGAGGGAGAGGCGTCCGCGGCCCGTCAGCGGCGAGAATAGCACGCGGCGGAGAGGATCCCGTCGAGTCGCTCCGCCTGGCGCGCGCGGTCGAACCGCGCGGGCAGAGCCGACGGGCCGCGTAGAAGCCGGCCGCCGCGGCGGGCGGCCGCGACGTCCCGGAGCGCCCGCGCGATCGCCGCCTCGTCGTCCGCCGGCGCCGGAAAGACGCGCGCCGAGGGATCGACCTCCGCGAGCACGGCCGCGATCGCCCCCTCGGGATGGTGCAAGGAGAGGATCGGCCTCCCGGTCGCGAGGTACTCGAAGAGCTTCGCCGGAACCTGCACCTCGGGCCCCGCGCCAATGACCCCAAGGAGGAGGAGGACGTCCGCGCGGATCATCTCCTCGAGAGCGGCCGCGTGCGGGAGGCTTCCCTCGACGGAGACGTCCGCGGCGCCCCCGGTCTCCGCCGCAAGGCGCTTCGCGCTGAATCGCGCGTCGCCTTGGAATCCCACGAACCGCACGCGGAAGAAGCCCCGGAGCGAGGGGTCCCCCTCGGCCGCGGCACGGATCGCGCGGAGAAGCGGACCCGGATCGCGCTTCCCGTAGAGCACGCCAGCGTGGAGGAGCGTGAGCGGGCCCGTCCCGGCCAGCGGCGCCTCCACGCGGGGCAGCCCGTCCGGGTCGAAGCCGTTCTCAATGACGGCGACCCGGCCCTCGGGAACGTCCGGGTGCGCCTTCAGGAGCGCCGCGGCTGCATGCGGCGTGTTCGCGACGATCGCGGACGACGACGCGACGACGAATCTCTCGAGGAGCGAGTCGAGCGCTCCGGCGGCTCCGCCGGCGCTGCGGAACGGGTTTGCCCTCCAGGGGTCGCGGAGGTCCGCGACGAGCGGCGCTCCGAGGGCCCGCGCCGCGAGCGCTCCGGCCACGAGGCCGCTCATCGGCGGCCCGCTCGCGAAGACCGCGTCAGGAGGGTCGCGGTCGGCGTACGCCCGCACGGCCGCCGCGGCCGCGGTGAATTGGAACGGCGACTCCCGGTCCGGGACCTGGAGGAGGCGCGTCACGACTCCGGCCGCGCCGCCCCCGGAGGCATTCCCGGTGGAGGCGGCGGAGGAGCGCGCGCCGTCGCGGCGGAGGAGGAGGATCCTCTTCAAGACGGCGACCGGGTCGAAGGACCGCGCGCGCACCACGCGCGCGTCCTTCGGCACCTCGAGGAGGAGCGCCTCGTCCCGCGGCGCCGCCTCGGTCCCCGCCACCGTGACGACCGTGAGGCGCCACCCCATCCGCGCGAGGTGCCGCGCGAACGAGAGCGTGCGGTACGTGCCACTCGACGCGAGCGGCGGGAAGTGGAACGCGACCACGAGGAGCTCGCGTGACATCCCTCACCGGGCGCCGGCGCCCGCCCCGTTCCCGAGGAGGCGGTTCAGGACGTCCTTCGCGCGCCGCATCTCCTCCTCCCTGTAGAAGCGCATGAAGTAGAGGATGAAGGGATAGCTAAGAGCCACGAGGAGGCGGAAGACGAGCGAGAGGAACGGCGAGTCGAGTTGGACCGACGTCGCGACCGTGAAGAGGAAGAGCGCGGCGATGAGCGACTTCGAGATCCGGCCGAACTCGTAGTTCACGTGGAAGAGCCGGTTCGAGTAGAAGTACGAGAGAAGGAGCATGTAGACGAAGGACGCCAGCGTCGCGAGGGCGGCCCCCATCGCGCCGAGCGGGGGCACGAGCACGAAGTTGAGGCCGACGTTGAGGATCGCCGCCGAGACCGTCACGTAGGACGCCAATCGCGTCTTCTTCATGAGGAAGATCCCGACCTCGACGTGATAGCGCATCCCCGCGAACACGTAGGCGGCGGCAAGGACGGGAACGAGCGGCGCGGCGCGCAACCAGTCGGGCTCCGCCTCGATGATGCGGAAGACGTCGTGGATCGAGACCGAGAGGACAAGGGCCACGAACACGATGAGGAACGCGAACAGGGTCAGGACCTTCCGGTAGGCCTTCTCCGCCCGCCCTCGCTCGTAGATCTCGTACATCCTCACCCGCCAGAACTGCATGAAGGGCTGCGTCACGACGTAGGAGACGAGGAGGCCGAACTTGTACGCGACGCGGTAGACTCCCACGCCCTCGCGGCCCTGCAGGTAGTTGATGATGAACTGGTCGCCGAACGTGAGGACGAAGACCGCGATCGAGCCCGGCAGGAGCGGCAGGCTCATGCGGTTCAAGTCGCGCCAGTCGTGGAGCGAGAGGGACGGCCGCACGCTCTTCGCCATGAAGAGGCCGAGAACGACGAAGAGGAACGCGTTGACCGCGAGCCCGGAGTAGAAGATGCCGAGGAGATTGAGATCGAGCCCCGCCACGAACCAGATGTTGAGCGTCAGCCCGAGGATGAGAGCCAGGACCGAGACCGCGGAGAAGAAGGCCGACTTCTTGAGGATCCGCGCGTACGCGGACGGCACCTGCGCCGCGAGCTGGAAGAAGAGCGTGACGAACGAGAGCCGGAAATAGTGCGCGTAGAGATCCGGGTCGAGGGAGCTTCCGCCCGTGGCGCTCTTCGCGAAGACGAGCGTCACGAGCGACGGCGCGACGAGGGCGCCGATCGCGGCCCCGCCCGCCGCGAGGCCGACCAGCCACGCGAACGCCGTGAAGACGACCCGCGAACGCGCCGCGTCGTCCTTCCTCTCGAAGTAGAGCCGCGTCAGCGTGAGGTCGAACCTCATCCCGATGAGAAGGCCGATGAACTCGGTCGTCTGGACGAAGAGCCCGTAGTCCCCGTACTGCTCGACCGAGAGGCGCTTGATGTAGAGCGGCAGGAGGAGGAGCGAGAGGAGCGGCCTCACCCAGTTCGCGAGGCCGTAGAGGAAGCTGTGGCGGAGGATCGACTTCAACTCGGAGAAAAGAGGGACCTCGCCCGGGTCTCCTCCCGACGGCGGCCGCGGCCCCGAGGGCGCCGGCGGCGCGGAGCCGCCGGGGAGAGCGGTGCTCACGGCCTCGCAAGAGGGGGGTTCGCGCCGAGGATCTCCCTGAGGGCCGAGATCACGCGCTCGCGACCCGAGTCGTCGAGGAAGGGGTGCACGGGGATCGAGAGGGCCTCGCGGCACGCGCGCTCCGCCTCGGGAAAATCGCCCTCGCGGTGGCCGAGACGCCCGTACGCTGGCTGTAGGTGGAGCGGCTCCGGATAGTAGATCCCGGCGCCGATCCCGCGCTCGTCGAGCGCCGCGGCCACCGCACGGTTGTCTCTCACGCGGACCACGTAGAGGTGCCAGACGGGCTCGAGGCCTTCCGGCACCGCGGGCGGGACGAGCCCTTCCCACCCCGAGAGCGCCGCCGAGTAGGCTCGCGCGTGCCCGCGCCTCTTTTCGGTCCACGCGGGGAGCCTCTTGAGCTTCACCCTGAGAGCCGCGGCCTGGATCTCGTCGAGCCGGCTGTTCGTGCCCACGAGCGCATAGTGGTAGCGGCGCGGAGATCCGTGCTCGCGGAGGAGCTTCATGCGGGCGTAGAGCGCGTCGTCGTTCGTCGTGAGAAAGCCCCCGTCGCCGATCCCGCCCAGGTTCTTCGTCGGATAGAAGGAGAAGCACCCGGCCTCGCCGATCGAGCCCGCGCCCCGTCCGCGATGGCGGGCGCCGATCGCCTGGGCCGCGTCCTCGAGGACGGGGACTCCCGCGTCCCGCCCGATCGCGAGGAGGGCGTCCATGTCGCAGGGCTGGCCGAAGAGGTGGACGGCGAGGATCGCTTTCGTCCTCCTCCCGATCCTTCGCCGCACGGCTTCGGGAGCGAGGTTGAACGTCGCGGGGTCGATGTCGGCGAACGCGGGGACGGCGCCGCAGAGCGCGATCGCGCCCGCGGTCGCGCCGAACGTGAACGGCGTCGTCACGACCTCGTCGTCCGGGCCGACGCCGAGCGCCTTGAGCGCGAGGACGAGCGCGTCGGTGCCCGACGCGACCCCGAGGCCGTGGCGCGCGCCGGTGAAGCCGGAGAGCTCCCGCTCGAGCGCCGCCCCCTCGGAGCCGAGGATGAACTTCCCGGACGCGAGGACGCGCCTCACCGCGGCCTCGATTTCGGGGGCGACCGCGCGGTTTTCCTCCTCGACGGAGAAGAGCGGGACTCTCGGCCGCGTCACGGCGAACGATCTCCGTCCGCGAACGGAGAGACGGGCGCGCCGCCCGTCTCGAGCGAGCGCTCCGCGGCCGAGAGGAGCCTCACCACGCGGAGCCCGTCCTCGCCGGGCGTGGCCGGCGTTTCCCGGTCGCGGACGCACGCGACGAAGTGCGCCATCTCGAGGAGGAGCGGCTCGGTCGGCTCGATCTCGGGCACGCGGATCTCGCCGAATCTGAGCCCCATCCACTCGCCGTAGGAGCCGTAGGACGGCTCCACGACGTCCTCCCCCCGCCGCGGCCCGCCCACGACGCGGAGCTTCTCGCGCGGCTCGGTGTCGTCGAAGACGGCCGTGCCGCGCTCGCCGACGAGCGTCGCGCGCCTCACCTTCGCGGCCTCGAGCCACGAAGCGAGGAGGGTCGCGCGAGCGCCCCCCCGGAACTCGAGCGACATCTGGGCCCAGTCGCACCGCCCGGTGCCGCGGAAGTCCGACGCCGCGGCGCGCACCGAGACGACGTCGTTTCCGAGGAGATGGAGCGCGAGAGACACGTCGTGGGGGAGGAGCGCGTGGAGCACGCCGACGTCGGCGCGAGCGCGACCCGGGTTCGCCCGCTCCGTGCGGAGGTAGAGGAGCCGGCCCAAGTCCCCGCGCCGCGCCCCCTCAAAGAGCCTTCTCACGGCCGGGTGGAAGCGGAGGAGGTGCCCGACCATGAGGACGCGGCCGGATTCCGAAGCGACGCGGCAGAGGTCCGCGGCCGTCGCGGGCTCGGTCGTGAGCGGCTTCTCGACGAACGCGTCGCGCCCGCTCTCGAGCGCGCGCCGGGCGATCGCGGCGTGCGTGCGCGCCGGCGTCGCGACCACGACGGCGGCGAT
>Ga0187892_10007256_pt1 | contig 15894 bp, 7 predicted proteins | sample MA1701073metaG_FD_139345 | JGI IMG/M metagenome (GOLD analysis project Ga0187892, IMG submission 139345) | Bio-ooze microbial communities from a basaltic lava cave in the Kipuka Kanohina Cave System on the Island of Hawaii, USA - MA170107-3 metaG ... | reverse complement strand
CGCTGGGCCGCGCGCTCGGGCCAAGGGCCCGAGGGCGGTCACTTCCGTCCGTGCGTTCAGTCGCCACGCAGGCTCCCTGAAGAGGGGGTTCTGGGATGAGGGGCCCGTGCCGAGCGGGGAAGAAGCACTCCGTGGTGAGTGCCTTGATCGTGCCAGGGTCTCGGTAACTTGGGCCCGCTGGGCCGCGCGCTCGGGCCAAGGGCCCGAGGGCGGTCACTTCCGTCCGTGCGTTCAATCGCCAGCGGCTACTTACACTTGCGAGGCGTCAGCATCTCGATGGAGGGCAGCGCTCGCTCAAGGGCCATCCGGCCCTCGGGACCCAGTCGCCTCAGAGACCGGATCGCCGCGCTCGCGACGCGGACGTCGGGATCCCTCGCGGCGCAAGATAAGGCGGAGAGAACTTCCGACGCTGCCGGTCCGCCGGCCCCCAGCGCCCCGGCCGCGCGGGCACGGACCTGCGGCTCGGGCCGCTCCAGGGCCTCGATCAAGAGGGAGAAAGCAACGACTGCACATCCCCCCCGATGCGCCACAGAGCGTAGGCGACCTCGAGCTTGGACCTGATCGGTTGCGGGTAATCTCGCGGGGAGGGTTGGGGTTCCGAGAGCTGCCGAAGTAGCTGCTCGAGCGCCGGCACGGCTCCACTTGCCGAAGGCCCCAAATCCGAGAGGAAAGGAATGATTCTGGCCAGGTCCTCGCCGCGGGACAGTATCCGGATGAGGATAGGCAGGACGTCCGGAGGGAAGGGGCGGATCGATGAGCGTGAAAAGCTTCATGGGCGGCATTCCACCCGAACTCGCGCCCATCGCAGGCCGCTACGCGGGCCGCGACCCCGGCTGGCTCAGCCGGTGGCGCACCGCGCCGAGCGGGCCGACCTCGATCGGGACGCCGTTTCGGTACGCGATCGCTTGGCCCGATCCGGGAGAGATTCGCCCTCCCGCCGTGAGGATCCCCACGAGGTTCAACGGATCGGCGGCACTGACGACGACGACTTCGGTCTCCTCGGGCCCGCGCTTCACTCCGCGCAGGGCCTCGACGGCCTCGGGGAGCGCGAACTGCTCGCCGATGAGCCCGGCGACGAATCGCCCGCCGCGGATCTCGCCGCAGGCCTCGAGCCGGCGGTAGGCGGCGAGGAGGTCACGCCAAAGGAACGTCCGGGCCTCGCGGGCCAGAAGCTCGCGCAGGACGATGCCCCAGCGGGCCAGAAGCTGGCGGGCAGCGGCTTCGATGATCTCTTCACGCCGCGAGCGCAGCCCGGCGGATTCTACAGAGCGCCAAAGCAGCGACCATCGGCCCACGGGCAGGTGTTCCCGCCGCACAACCCCGCGCGGCCCTCGCTTCCGCCTGAGGGGAATTCGCCGGTCCTTCTCGGGCTTGAGGAGCGCGCGCAGGCCGGCGATACCGTCGCCGGTGACGATTCCGCGCGAGACCAGCTCCCAGAGCGCCCCCTCGACCTGGGCCGCGAGCCGTCCGGTCGCCTGCGTCAGGTCCGAGAGGAACGATGCGCCGCGGCGGTCGAGGAGCCGCGCCACTTCTCCCGCAAGGGGCGAGAGCCCCTGCACCGCGTCCAGGTCGAACGCTCCGGCCGGGAGGAATCGCGCCATCTCCTCGCGCAGGAGGAACGCGAGCGGCGCCGAGCGCGTCGGCCGCGGCGGGAGTCCCCGCCTGCGCGCCGCTCCCCCTCTTCGCTCGAGCTGCACGGCCGCCTCGGCCTCAACTTGGGTCTCGATGGGCTGCGGCTCGGGCCGCAGCCGCGCCCAGGCGACTTCGCCCGAGAGACAAAGCGCCTCAAGATCGTCGGGGTCGTACTCGCCGATCCGCGCCGGCAGGACGCACGCTTCCCAGGCGGGCGCGGGCAGCTCGAACCCCTGGAGCTGGGTGATGACCTGTCGGATCCCCGTGCGGCCGTGAAGTTGCGTACCCGGCTGGACGTGACCCCAGCGGAGGAGGAAGCGGATGAGCGTCGCGGGAGAGACGGCCTCGATCTCGCGGCGGAGTTTCCCGAGGGTGAGGCGGTGGATTCGCGCGAGGAGCCTCCGGTTGCACCACTCGGTCGCGTCCGGCGGGGCTCCCGCGCTGAAGTGGCCGCGGAGAACCTCGCCCTGGCCCTCCAAATCGATGAGCGCTCGCTCGACTGCGCCAGGAGAGACTCCGAGCCGCTCGGAGAGCGCCACGGCCGTCGTCGGGCCGATGTGCTCGAGCCAACCCTGGACTATGGCGCGGACGGCGACCTCGACGTCGGGGCTCTCGGCTTCTCCTCGCGCCGGAGGCGGAAGCGGGAGGTCGGGGTCGATCCGCGCTCCGGGAAACGGCGCGCGGGCGATGCGGATCCGCTCGGCGGCGACGAAAGCCGTCCGGCCGCCCGCGACGAGCCGCGCGGCCCTCCCGGACGCCAGAAGCTCCTCGATGGGGCCGCGCCAGCGGTCGCCATCGGCTTCGGGGAGGATCCCGAGCGTCAAGAGGGCGTCGTGGACTTCGTCCGCGCCGCGCGCATCGGGCCAGGACTGGGCGCGGACCTCCTCGATGGCCGCGGGATCGAGGGCGCCGGCGCCGCGGGCCAGGTCGGGATCGGCTCGGCGCATCGCGACGGCCCGAGCTCGGCGCTCCTCGAGAGGCGCGTCGTCCAGGAAGGTGTAGGGGTTCGAGAGGAGGATCTCGTGGCTCATGGGCGAGGGGGCCGGTGTGTCCACGGAGACCGTCCGGACTCTCCCCGATTCGATTGCGGTCAAGATCTCCCGCAGCGCATCGATATCCATCGCCTCGTGGAGGCAGTTCGTGACCGTCTCGCCGACGAGCGGATGGTCCGGCGGCTCGATGGGACCCGCGCGGTTGTCGAAACAGGCCACCTGCGCCGGGAAGACCGCCGCCAGGAGGTCATCGGCGCGCATGCGCTGGATCGGCATCGGCACGCGCCGGCCGCCCTGGTGGCGGGGGAGGGCGAGCGAGCGCTGAGCGTTCCAGCGCCAGCGGCTCGTGAACATCGGCGCGGCGAGGGCCGCCTGGATGAGGTCCTCCTCGAGTGACGCGGACCGAGCGAGCGAGAAGATCGCATCGAGCGGAAAACTGTGCCCATCGCCGAGGGAAAGGAGGATCCCATCGTCGGTCGCCGCGGCTTGCAGCTCGAAGTCGAACGTGCGGCAGAACCGTTTTCGGAGGGCGAGTCCCCAGGCTCGGTTGATCCGTGCGCCGAAGGGCGCGTGGATGACGAGCTGCATGCCGCCCGATTCGTCGAAGAACCGCTCGGCGACGATCGTCTCCTGGCTCGGAACCGCCCCGATCGCGGCGAACGTCTCCTCTATGTAGCGGACGAACTGCTCCGCGCCGGCCTCGTCGAGGCCCGCTTCGCTGCGGAGCAGTTCGACCGCTTCGATATCTCGACCAAGCCGCGCCGCAACATCGCCCCGCAGCGCGGAGACCGCAGCGGCCAGCTCCACCGAGCGTCCCGGCGCTTCACCCAGCCAGAAGGGAATCGACGGCGGGGCGCCCTGGGCGTCTTCGACCCGCACGCGACCGGACTCGACGCGCCGGATCCGCCAGGAGCGGTTCCCGAGGAGGAAGATGTCGCCCGCCTGGCTTTCGATGGCGAAGTCTTCGTTGATCTTTCCGACGAACGTCGCCGCGGGGTCCTCGACGACGTCGTAGTCGGCGGTGTCGGGGATCGCGCCGCCCGACGTGATCGCCGCGAGGCGCGCCCCGCGCCGGCCCCGCAGCCGTCCGTGGACTCGGTCGCGGTGCAAGTGGGCGGAGCGGCGGCCGTAGCGCGAGGCGAACCCCTCGCAGGCCATCTCGAGGACCGCGTCGAAGTCGGCGCGGGGGAGGTCGCGATAGGGATACGCGCGGCGGACGAGATCCCACAGCTCTTCGATGCCGCAGCCGCCATCCCCTTCAGCGGCGACGCTCGCCACGATCTGCTGGGCGAGGATGTCGAGCGGCGCGCGGGGGAACACGACGCGGTCGAGGTCCCCCCGGCGAGCCGCCCGCACCGCCGCCGCGCAGGCTATCAGCTCGTCCCGCGTGAGGGGAAACAAGATTCCCCGGGGGACGACGGGAGGTGCGCCATCTTTGCCGCGAGGGATGTGGCCCGAGCGGCCGACGCGCTGGAGGAGCGTCGCGATCGAGCGGGGCGCGCCGGCGTGGCAGACGAGGTCGACCGCGCCGACGTCGATCCCCAATTCGAGCGAAGCCGTCGCGACGATGACCGGAAGCTCGCCGGCCTTCAGCCGCCGCTCCGCTTCGAGACGCGTCGCCCGCGAGAGGCTCCCGTGGTGCGCCGAGACGTTCTCGTTCCCGAGCCGCTTGGCGAGCTGGTGGGCCACCCGCTCGACGAGCCGGCGCGTATTGACGAAGACGATCTGCGTGCGGTTGCGCTTCGACAGCTCCGCGATCCGATCGAGGACCCACGCCCACATCTCCTGCGTTCCCACGGCGCCGAGCGGCTGGTCGGGGACCTCCACGGAGAGCTCCATCGGCCGGCGGTGGCCCGCATCGACGATCGAGCACGGCAGAGCAGCGCCCGGCGGCCCGTTCCCCGCCCTTTTCACTTCGACCCCCGCCCCCGTGAGGAGCCGCGCGATCTCTTCGATGGGCTTCTGCGTCGCGCTGAGGCCGATCCGCTGGAGCCGGCGGCCCGCGAGGGAGTCGAGCCGCTCGAGGGAGAGCGCCACGTGGGCGCCGCGCTTGTCCCCCGCGACGGCGTGAATCTCGTCGACGATCACCGCCCGCGCCGTCGCGAGGCACCGGCGGCTCCGCTCGGCCGTGAGGAGGATGTAGAGCGACTCGGGCGTCGTGATGAGTACGTGCGGGGGCTTGAGCGCCATGCGCCTCCGCTCCGCGGCGGGCGTGTCGCCGCTCCGCACGAGCACGCGAGGCTCGGGTAGGTTCGTCCCCTCCGCCGATGCGCGGGCGCGGATCTCCGCGAGCGGCCCCTGGAGGTTCCGCTGGATGTCGTTCCCGAGGGCCTTGAGGGGCGAGACGTAGACGACGCGCGTTTCATCCGGCAGGGGACCGGCCGCGCCGTCGCGAACGAGGGAATCGATGGCCCAGAGAAACGCGGCCAACGTCTTTCCGGACCCGGTCGGGGCGGCGATGAGCACGTCATCGCCGGCCGCGATGCGCCGCCAGCCCTGCGACTGGATGGCGGTGGGCTCGCCGAGCCGCTCGCGGAACCATCCGCTCACGAGGGGGTGAAAGAGTTCGAGGGTCATTGGGTTTGATCCGTTGCTTGGGAGGGGATGTTACCCGAATCCGCACCGGCATCCGTATCCGCGTCGGCAATACGCATCCGGATCCGCATCCGGATCCGCATCCGCATCGGCAGCCGCGATCCGCATCCGCGGTCGAATCGCGACCAACCGCGAAGTCCTCGATCGACATGAAGGGAATCCATCGACGGGCCCATTGGCAATGCACGCCAACACCCGTGGTGATGCTCACCGGATCGGCTTCACCTCCACCTCCTTCACCTCGATCTTCTTCTCTTTGTCGTGGATCTGGATGCCGAGCAAGCCCTTCGCGGAGCGCGGGCCGGCGCTCATGCGGCTTGCGTCGCGCGGATCGGTCCTCTCGGTGTCGAGGAAGTCTGCGGCCTTCTTTCCGTTCAGATGGACGGCGATCCGCGGGCCGGAGGCGTAGATCGTCATCTCGTTCCATTCGCCCGAACGCGCGAGGCCGGGGAAGGCGCGAGCCGCCGCGTAGACGCTTCCCGAGGGATCCCACGCCTCGGCGCGGCGCGTGTCCTCGATCTGGATCTCATAGCCTTCGAAAGCTGGGTCCCCTTCGCGGCGGGCCGCGGGGTGGCGGATGCAGATTCCTGAATTACCCCCTTCCGTGATCCGGAACTTGAGCTTGAGGACGAAGTCCGCGAACTCCTCCCGGGTGAGGAGCCAGCCGTGTGGCTTCTTGCCCGAAGTCTTCTCCGGTTCCGGCAGCGTCCATCGACCGCTGATGGCGCCTTCCTCGACGGCCCAAGTTCCCCCCCAGAGCGGCTCCCAGCCGTCGAGGGATTTACCATCGAAGAGCCGCCTGAACGCGCCGGGGGCGGCGAGGAGACCCTCCTCGAACGTCGGGGCCGACTTTCGGTTCGCCGCGTCCTCCGGTGAGATCGCGACCGGCCGCAGGAGGAGCTTCCGGAACCGCACTTCGCCTTTCGGAGGCAGCCGGAGCGCGATGGCCCCCGCGAGGGAGGTCCGATCGAAGAAGTCCGCGACGACGCGGCCGTTGAGCTTCACGCGCAGGTGGTCGAAGCGGGCGGAGATCTGAAAGTGGTTCCACTCGCTCGGACGCCAGTAGGGGCGATGCTCCCTCGTGTACTCCTCGGCGTAAGCACGCTGTCGGCCGGCGATGCTCCCCGTCGGCTCGAGGACCTTGGCGTCGTTCCGGACCTTGATCTCGTAGCCGAGGCCCGGATCGAGAGGGCCCGAGGTCTTGTAGAGCCTCTCCTTTGCCTCCGCGGTGGACGGCGGGGGCATGCGGAGGACGATCCCGCTCTCGACGCCATCGGCGGCGAGGTAGGAGACCTCGAGGTCGAAATCGCTCCAGCTTCTCTCCGTCACCAGCCACGAAGAGGGAGTCAACTGCGTGCCGCCGTAGCCGACGAGGTTCTGGTCGCGCGAGCTCCAGCGCCCGAGGCCGAGCGGCAGCCAGCCCTGGAGGTCCACGTCGTTGTGGAGCGGGATCCACTCGTCTTCGGCGGCCGAGGCGAAAGCGGAGGTGAGGATCGCGAGAAGAAAAATTGAGAACGCGGCGGTCTTCAAAAGACGGGTGATCATGAGGGTATGGTAATCGGCGGTCGCGGGGCGGCGCAACGCGGTGAATTCTGCGAATGCACCGCCGTCATTGGCAAATGACGTTAACCACAGGGGACACAGAGAAGAAAGAGAAGCCTCACCCGCCCGCCGGGCAGTTCGTCTCCTCGCAGTAGCTGGCTTCTGCGGTACCGCAGGCGGTCGGGCCCGGCGCGGGGATCGTGTTTTCGTGGAGGAAGAGGTACCTCAGGAGCACGATCGCGTCCGTGATGTCGAGCTGGCGGTCGCCGCTCGCGTCGCATCCGTCGGCGCAGCGGGGGACATCGAGGCCGTAGAAGAAGACTCCGAGGAGGTAGATCGCATCCGAGATGTTCACACGGCCCCCGGCGTCGCCGTTGCAGTTGCCGCGGCGGAAAGGGACCGACGGCGCGAGGCCCGGCACCCGCCCCGGAGTTCCTCCGGGGAGCACCGACGCCCGCCATTGGTGGGCGTAGTCGTTATCCTTGTCCGGCGCGACGCCGGTCAGCTCCATCGAGTGGCCCAGCTCATCGGCCGCCGAGGGCCACGGCGGAGAATTCCTGTAGCGCACGACGTCGATCGTGGCGGGGTAACCCGGCCCGGCATCGCGAACGCGCACCTCGGCGGCGCGGTTGTCCAGCTCGCCCTCGTAGGGGCCGAAGATGCGGTACTCGCCCGGGAACTGCGCCTTCAGTTGCGTCGGCGAGCGCGCGACGACGACCACTTCGCCGGCGGCGGCCTTCGTCTCCGGCGGGAACTGGTAGCCCTGTCCCAGACCCGAGACCGTCCAGCCGGAGATGTCGATCTCCTTGCCGGTGTTGTTCCACAGCTCGACGAACTCCATCTCCTCGTCCTTCCCCGATGGATGATAGAGAACTTCGGTAATCTTGAGTTGATCCGGCGCGGGGAGGCGGTCTGTGTTCTTCAAATAGTTCGTGAGGAACGTCTGGCGGCTCTTCACGTGCGCCCGGACGCGGTCGAGGTTGGGCAGGAAGTCCCGCGGGGCGGTGCGGTCGTTGGGAGTCGGCGCGGAGCGGCTCCACTTCCTCATGTCCTCCGCCTGCTCGTCCATGAGGAGGTCGCGAGCCGCGACGATCTTGTTCTCCATGAGAGCCGGCGTCAGCTTCTCCTTGAGCGCGATCCACAGGCGCACGCGCAGGGCCCGCTGATAGTAGCGGTCCGGCGTATCGTAGAAGAACCGATCGAGGAGGTAGTTGCCGATCCCCTCGCCGGCGACGCGCGTCGTGTACCACGGCGAGATCCCCGGGACATCCATGAGGTCGTTGAGGACGCCGCCGTTGCCTCCATCCCAGAACTTCCCGAAGGTAAGATCCATGTCCCAGGAGATCGTCCGCCAGCGGCCATCGGCGGTGTCGTGGTAGAGGTAGTGGTTCTTGTGCGGGTAGTCTCGGTTGTTCGTGAGCACCTGGACCGCCTGATAATCGATGAGCGAGTCGGGCACGACGTTCTTCTCCCAGAACGCGCGAAGAGAAGCGCGCGGCGTGGCGTTCATCGTGTCGAGGAATGCCTTCAGATCGGAGAAATCGCCGTCCTCGTTTGTCTTCTTCTCGTAGCCGCTCCGGTAGTCGGTCATGCGCTCCTCGCGGGAGGCGACCGCTTTGTAGAGGTTCCCGCTCGGATTGAGGCCGACGCGAGCGAGGAAATCGGCATCGGGGTGCTCCAGCTCGCTGTAAAGCCCGAAGTACTGCCCGTTCGAGTGGAGCCTCACGAAGCGCGTCGTGCAGTAGGGGCTGTCGATCTCGTCGAAGAAGTTCCAGGCGAAGTGCTCCCTCACGAGAGACTTGTCCGTCCAGATGCTCTGCAAGTTGATCTTGTGGCGTCCCTCGAAATCTCGACCGCGGGCGAAACGGACCTTGAGGAACGGCTTCTGGCTGTTGCAGACCGACTGCCCGCGCTGGCGGAGGCCGACCGAAGGGTAGAGGTCTCCCTGTTCGGCGAACGCCGCGTTGACCCAGACGTCGCAATTGAGGGCGCGGATGAGGTTGACGGCGTTCTGCGGCGAGGTGTGGTTGAGGAGGAGATGAAAGACGGGTAGAGGCGATGGGGGCTGGGAGTCGTTCACGTAATAGCCCAGGACTCCCGTCGGGTCGCCCGGCGCGGGAAGCTCGCGGCTGACGCCGCTCGGGTCTTCAGCCTCGATGCGGAAGGTCACGGGCGTGTTGTGGGGGAAAGCGGGGAGCCGCGCGCCGAAGACGCCATCTCCTGTTTCGCCGTCGCCGCTCAAGCCGTCATCGCGCATCGCGACGATGTCGACCTCTTCGGGCTTGAGGTTGAGGAAGTAGTGGAGGTAGACCCCGGCCACGCCTTCTCCAACGGCTCCCGGTCCGCGGACCCTCGCGGTGATGATCGTCTCGTCGGTCGAACGGGGCTGGCTCGGGAAACGGCCGACGTGGGAGATGAAAGGCGGCACGATGGCCCGCGCCGAGCCGTTCGGCTCGCCGGGGGAAACGAGCGGGCGGTTTCGCAAGTCGATGAAGAGGCCGCGCGTCGCGCTGGCGCCGCTGACGCGCAAGATGATCCCCCGGTCGCCGTTCAAATAACGGTAGGCGAAGGTCATCTTGTAGGTGGCGTTGCGGATAAGGGGCGGAGCGATTGTGAATCCGATCCCGGCGCCGGAGCCGGTTCCGCGCCCCTTCGAGCCGACCCGCAGAGCGCCCGATCCGTCGGCCCCCCCCGCCGACTCCCAGCCGGAGTCGAGGTGGTTGCCCGTGGGCGTCCAGCCCTCAATGCCGGCGTTGAAGCTCCCGTTCGAGAGGAGGTTCACGCCGGGGTTCGCCGGATCCTCGATCACGATGTTGTCGACGAAGAACTCGCCGGCGCCGGCGAGGTAGAGGAAGAGAGTGTCCGCGGTGGCGATTCCGGTGACGGAAGCGGACCGCCAGCGGGCCGCACCGCTGTCGATGCTCACCGACCAGGATGCCGGGTCATCGCCGGGGGCGCTCGGGCTGATCCTCTCGAGGCTGCGCCCGAGGCTGTCGGCCGCGACGGGCCAGCTTCCCTGGTCTCCGTACTTCACCGAATCGACGACCTCCCCTCTCGGATCGAAGAGCGTGATCCGCTCGCCGCCGTTGTCGAGCTGGCCGGTGAAATTCCCCACTGCGGGGCCCTCGATGCCGAGGGCGGCCCGGGCGATGATGAGATTGCGGCAGACCACGAGCAGTCCACCGGGAGACATCGTCGTTCCGTCGGGGAGCTTGAACTGGATTCCCTGCCCGAACTGGTAGCCGGTGAGGTCGATCGGCCGGTCGGTCGTGTTCAACAGCTCGACGTACTCCTGCGTGGCGTCGGCGTCGGAGACCGGGTGGTAGTAGATCTCGTTGATCGCCACCTCCGGCGTCGCGAGCACCGGCGGCGGGCACTCGACGAGGGTATTGGGCCGCATCGGGCTCGGGCCATGCTCGACGTCCGAGCGCCAGTTGGACGGCAGGAGCGGATCGCCGCGATGGCAGACTCGCTCGAGGGACCCGCCATGACCGTCGGCGCCGTCGGGCCACGGAGCGAGGTCGTCGTAGTCCACCGCATCGACGAGCGTCCCCGAGGAGTCGGCCAGGACGATCTTCTCTCCTTTGTTGTCGAGGTGGGAGACGTACGGCCCGAAGATCCGGTCGCGGTCCGCGACGATCCTGAACCGATCCATCAAGGCGGCCGGGTTACGGGCGATGACGGCGAAGCCGCGGCCGGGAATCGACGCGCCCTCGGGCAAGGTGAACTGGAGGCCCGACGAGAAACGCCAGCCGGCCATCGACACGCCGGCGAGGGAGGGGTTGTACAGCTCGATGAACTCGATGTCGCTCCCTTCGACCGGGTCGTAGTGGATCTCGTTGATCACCACGGCCCCGAGGGGAGGTGCGCAGAAGGCGATGAGTAGAGCGATGGAGAAAGAGGCGGAACGAGCGTACTGGTTCATCGTGACCCCCCTACAGCCAAATCCTCTCTTCACCGGAAGAACTCAGGCGAAATTGTCCCCCTGACCATCCGAGCGTGTCAAGACTCCCCCTCGATCGCCCGCCGCGCCTCCTCCAGGGCCGCGCGGGCGGCCGCGTCGGCGGGCTGGATCGCAGCGAGGCGTGTGAGGAAGTGGATGCGGGGGAGGACGTCCGCCGGCGCCGCGTGAGCCGCCACGGCCGTTCGCAGCGCCTCGCTCGATCGGGGCTCGAGCGCGACGGCCAGTCGGGCGAGACGATAGCCCTCCTCGCCGCGGCCGGCGGCGAGCGCCTTCCGCGCTCGCTCGATGAGGGCTGCGGCGCGGCGCGCGGGTTCGTCGACGCCTGCACGGCGCCAGAACTCGGCCTCTGTCTGGGCCGCGGCAGCGCTCTCCCCCATCCGGCGGAGGCGGTGGAGCTCCTCGAACACTTTTTCGTACCGCCCGAGCCTCTCGTAGCGCCGCGCTCGCTCGATCGAGGCGTCGACGGGCCGGCCGAGCGCGGCCAGGTGGTGGTCTAGGGAAGAAGTCCCTTCGGTTTCGCGGAGCGCCTCGAAGTAACGGTGGAGGAGGCCCGCCACTCGCGGCTTTCGCAGCTTCACCATCTCCTGCGCGAGCGCGTAGCAGGCTTCGGCTTGCCACGGGTCGATGGCGAGCGCTTCGAGGAGCGCCGCGGCCGCCCGCGCGTGCTCGCCGAGCTTCGAGAGGGCCAGCCCCATCTCGTTTTTGGCCTCGAAACGGAGCGCGGGCTCCTCGGCGGCGCGGGCGAGGTCCTCGACGGCCCCGCGGAGGTCTCCCGTTCGCGCGCGCGCGACCCCCCGCGCCCAAAGGCGGAAATGGCTGCGCGGGTCACTCTCGACGGCTCGCTCGAGGAGCGGGAGCGCGGCGCCGTAGCGGCGGGCGCGCAGGAGGACACCTCCCGCCGCCGCGGCGAGGTCACCGCTCGCGCGGGCAGGCGCCGCGGCCGGCGCGGCGCTCCCCGCCGCCTCCAGTGCGGCCTTGGCGGCCCGCTCATGGTCCCCCTGGGCGAGGTGGACCTCGGCGAGCCGGACGAGGAGGGCAGGGCGCTGCGCCCTGTCCTCCGGCGAGCCGCTCGAAATTTCCCCGAGAAGCTCCGAGAGGAGCGCCTCGGCGGCGGGGAAGTCTCCGCGCTCGAAAAGGCACCGCGCCCGCGCCGTGCGGACCGGCCGGCTCCCGGGGGCGGCCACGAGCGCCGCATCCGCTTCCGCGAGGCCCTTCGCGACCTCTCCGCGCCGCAGAAGGTCCTCGATGCGCGCGGCGGCTTCTTGCGAGCGGTCCTGAGGAGCCGCGGCAGCCCAGGCCAAAAAAACGACTCGGACAATTCCGTATTCCAGGGTCATGGGGACGGAGGGAACCACTCCCGGAGCGTCCTCAACAGACGCATGAGTGAAGGGTCGATGCAGCGCTCGATCTCGGAAGCATAGAGAGGCGTTCCGCCGGAATCGTCGCTTCGACGGCGACTTGAAAGGAGTCGCCATCGCGCATCCGGGCGAGATCCCTCGGGTCGGGGGCCCGCGGCGGGACTCCCGCCCGTAAGTCGCCGAGGATGGCGCGGACGGGACCGACCCGGACGAGATCCCCGAGGAACGAGACGACGTCCAGAAACGAAGACTTCCCGCTCGCGTTCGGGCCGACGAGGATCTGGAAATTGTCGATCTCTTCGTCGACAGAACGTAGAGAGAGGAATCGAAGGGCCTGGATGCGGCGGATCATGTCGCTTTCCTGCAAACACCACGGCGGACTGCCTGCATTTCAGGCGTCATCTCGTCGCGACGGAACTTGGTTGTCAAGATGAGAGAGGAGTCGACCGGGACGGACCGAAAGACGGTCTCTTGGTATCATGACCCAATGATTCTCGCCGCCGTCCTCGTTTCTTTCCTCGCCGCCCCCGGCGGCGTTCTTCCCACCTTTCACGACGTTGCCGAGCGGGCCGGGATCGACTTTGTGCACAGTTGCGGCTCTCGCGAGAAGGACTTCATCTTGGAGGTGAACGGATCCGGCGTCGTTCTCTTCGACTGCGACGGGGACGGCGACCTCGACATCTACTTCGCGAACGGCTCTCGGCTCGATCTGAAGGCGGGGGAGACCCCACCGCTAGACGCCCTCTACCGCAACGAGGGACCGTGGCGCTTCCGCGAGGTCTCGCGGGCGGCAGGGCTGGGCGATGCGCGCTGGAGCTGCGGCGCGGCGGCGGCCGACGTCGACAACGACGGCGATCTGGACCTCTTCGTCGCCAATTTCGGACCCGATGTCCTCTATCTCAACCGTGGCGACGGCACCTTCGACGAGAAGACCGGCGCCGGCGTCGAGGACCCGAGGTGGGGTTCGAGCTGCTCCTTCGCCGATGTGGACGGCGACGGCTTCGTCGACCTCTTCGTCGCCAACTACCTGGAGTTCGACCGGGCCTCCGTCCGCCGGCGCGGGGAGGACCCCGCCTGCGTCTACAAGGGATTCCCCATCTTCTGCGGCCCCGGCGGGCTGCCGGCGGCCCACGACAGCCTCTTCTTGAACCGCGGAGGCGCGGCGTTCATCGATGCGAGCGACTCCTGGGGCGTGCGAGGGATCCCGCCCGCGTACGGGCTCGGTGTCCTGTTCGTCGATGTGAACCGCGACGGCCGCCCCGACGTATTCGTCGCCAACGACACGATGGCGAACCACCTCTTCCTGAACGAAGGGGGCCGCAAGTTCATCGAGGCGGGCCTCTACCTGGGCCTCGCCTACAACGAGTACGGCACGCCGCAGGCGAGCATGGGCGTCGCGGCGGGCGACGAGCGCGGCGTGGGGCGGGAGGACATCTTCATCACGAACTACGAGGACGACACGAACACCTACCACCGCGCCGACGAGAGCGGCCTTTTCACGGACGCGACTTGGCCCTCGGGGCTCGGCGAGCCGAGCTACAAGCACCTCGCGTGGGGGACGTTCTTCTTCGATGCCGACCTGGACGGCAGCCTCGATCTCTTCGTGGCCAACGGCCATCTCACGCCGGACGCCGATCGAATGCGCTCGAGCCCCGGCTACCGCCAGCGGTGCCAGCTCTTCCTCGGCGACGGTACGGGCCGCTTCCGCGAGGAGACCGACCGTTTCGGGCCGGGGTTCGCCGTGCGCCGCTCCTTCCGAGGGGCGGCGGCGGGAGACCTCGACGGCGACGGCGATTTCGACGTCGTCGCGAGCGCGATTGATGAGCGCCCCCTCGTTCTCGAAAACCGCGGCGCGGGCCCGGGTGGGGGGCCGGAAGCCGCGTGGGCGGCCTTCCGCCTTCGCGGCACGCGTTCGAACCGCGACGGGATCGGCGCGCGCGTCCGGGTCCTCGCCGCCGGTCGCTGGCGCGAGCACGTCGTGCGGAGCGCGTCCGGCTACGCCTCGCAGTGTGAGATGGCAGCCCGCTTCGGGCTGGGATCCACTCAAGAGGTGACGCGGGTCGAGGTCGAATGGCCCTCGGGGCTCCGCGAAGCCTTCGCGGCGCCCCGCATCCGCACGGTCACCCTCCTGGTCGAGGGAACGGGGAAACGCGTCGAGCGAGAAGAAGGAAAACGTTAAGCGCAGAGTACGCGGAGAACGCAGAGGAGTTCTTCCGCCGCTGCAAGGGGCTCCGTCGCGCTCTCCGCGGCTCGCCGTCGTCAGGAGAGGATGGCGTCGATGGGTTTCCCCGTCGCAAGGGGGTACGGCCGGTCGAACGTGTCGCGGATCTCCGTGCGAGGGTCGAGGCCGAGTGCGGTGTAGATCGTCGCGGCGATGTCCTCCGGGCCGACGGAGTCGCGGGCGGGATACGCGGCGTACCGGTCGCTTTCGCCGTAGACAGCGCCGCCCTGGATCCCGCCCCCGGCGAAGAGGACGGTGTAGCAATGCGGCCAGTGGTCGCGGCCGCCCGCGTCGGCCCCCGCGCTCGATGTGATCTGGCCGATCTTCGGGGTGCGGCCGAATTCTCCCATCGCGACCACGAGCGTGCTTTCGAGGAGTCCGCGCTGATGCAGATCGTCAAGGAGTGCGGAGAAGGCAAGGTCGGTCATCGGCAAGAGCGACTGCTTGAGGAGCGGGAAGTGCTGTCGGTGCGTGTCCCAGGCTTGGCAGTAGCGGCGGCCGGCTGCGACCGTCACAAGCCGCACTCCGGCTTCGATGAGCCGGCGCGCCATAAGCATACTTTGCCCGAGGTGAGGAAGCCCGCCGAACTCGCGCGCGAGCTTCGCGCGATTGGACGTGCGGTCGAAGCCATAGCGCTCGCGCGTCTCTTCCTTTTCCTGCGAGAGGTCGAACGCCTGCCGCGCCTCCTTCGAGGTCAACTGTTCGAACGCCTTGCGGTAGTGCTCGGACATCTGGCGAGCCGTGGGTTCTTCGCCCAGCTTTCCCAGGGTCTCCTCCACCAGCTCGTGATGGAGCCGCCGCCGCCGCAGGAACCGCTCGGCCGAGATCCCTCCCCTCAGCGACAGACCGGGCGGCGAGTATCCGGGAAGGCTTGGATCGCCAGCGATATACGGGTCGTGCTTTCGCCCGAGGAATCCGGCGAACTGGCCCGGCAGATCGAAGCCGTTGTTCGAGAGAACCTCCGGCAGGTGGATAAACTCCGGGATCGGCCGCCCGGTCGGATCGAGCTTCGACAAGACGGCTCCGTAGGTGGGATGGAGCTTCAGGCTCGGCGCGACGATGAGCCGGCTCCCGTCCATCGGAGAGTAACCCGTCAGAGCGTAATATGCGCCTGCGTTGTGGTCGACGATCGTGTGGCGGACAGACCGGACGAGCGCCGCGTGATGCATCTGCCGAGCGAGGAGCGGCAGATGCTCGCAGACCTGGAGGCCCGGCACCGTTGTCGGGATCGGTTTGAACTCCCCGCGGTACTCGACGGGGGCCTCCGGCTTCATGTCCCAGAGGTCCTGATGCGCGGGTCCGCCCTACATGAAGAAGAGAATGCAGGACCTCGCACGGGGCGCTCGCGGTCGCGCCTGCCCCTCGGCGCGGAGGAGGTCGGGGAGAGCGAGGCCACAGAGTCCCAGGCCGCCCAGCTCGAGGAAGCCTCGCCGTCTCGAAGCCTCGCCGTCTCAGAGTCGTTCTCTTAGTTCGAGTTTTGCACTTTCCGCCAGCCAGGCCGGCTGGCTCCCCCCGGCAACCAAGGCCGAACCGGCATTTTCAGCACACCCTGCTGGTGATATGGGTCGCACGAAAATCCGCCGGCCCCTT
>Ga0187892_10007255_pt1 | contig 15894 bp, 16 predicted proteins | sample MA1701073metaG_FD_139345 | JGI IMG/M metagenome (GOLD analysis project Ga0187892, IMG submission 139345) | Bio-ooze microbial communities from a basaltic lava cave in the Kipuka Kanohina Cave System on the Island of Hawaii, USA - MA170107-3 metaG ... | reverse complement strand
TCACGCTAGCGGCGGGCCTCGGCCTGCGCCTCGCCGGGTTACCCGTGCTGCCGCTGTGGTTCGCCTGGGCGATCGCCAAGAGCCTGCGCCGCGGCCGTGGGATCATGGCCGCGCTGCTCGCGGCGTGCGCGCTGCTGCCGCTCCCGAACCCCACCGGCTCGCCGACCTACGGCGTGTTCGCGGTGTTCGTCGCGGCGGTCGCGAGCGCGCTCGACGAGGCGGGTGTGGACGGAGCGCTGCACGCGCTCCGTGCCCGCGTCGTGCTGCCCGCGCTCGCGCTGGCGCTGGTGGTCGCGCTCGCCGTGCGCGCAGGCGTGCCGGTGCCGCTCGTGGCCCGCGCCGCGGCGCCGCTCCTCGCCGAAGGCGAGCGCACGCGTCAGCTCGAGACGATCGCCGACTCGCTGCTCGCCTCGCCGTGGCGGAGCGAGCCGGTGCGGTTCGTGCGCTCCGCGCGCAGCCCCGCAGAGGCCGACGGGCTCGACCGCCGCTTCCGGCCGCCGACCGAGGACCACCATCTGCGCACCTGGCTCGACTGGAAGCGCGGCGGGCCGGCGACCGGGCGCGACACGCTGCTCCTTGGCTTCGGCGGCGACTCGCCGGCCGGCATGGACGTGGTGCTCCGCGTGCGTGGCCGAGTCGCCGGAGACGCGCTAGTGTTGCGGCGCTCGTCCGCGGTCCTGCCGGCGGACGGCCACTCGACGGCTCCCTGATCGGTCCGCGCGGCGGAGGACGCATGCTACGCAAGATCCGTGTGCTGGTGGGCAAGCCCGGACTCGACGGGCACGACCGGGGCGCCAAGGTCGTGGCCGCGGCGCTGCGCGACGCGGGCATGGAGGTCATCTACACGGGGCTCCACCAGACCCCCGAGCAGATCGTCGAGGCCGCGGTCCAGGAGGACGTGGACGTGATCGCGCTGTCCGTGCTCTCGGGCGCCCACATGACCCTGTTCCCCGAGGTGCTGCGGCTCATGCGCGACCGCGGCGCGGGCGAGCGGCTGCTCACCGGCGGCGGCATCATCCCCAACGAGGACATGGCGACGCTCGCGCGCGACGGCGTGGGGCGGCTGTTCGGTCCCGGCACGAACACGCAGGACATCGTGGCGTACATCCGCGACTGGTACGCCGGCGTGCACGGCGCCGACGCGCTCCCGCCGCTGCCGCCGCCGCCGGAGCGGGCCGCGGCCGGCGCGCCCCTCCCCGCCTTCGAGGGCGCGCGACCATCGCCCGCGCGGGCCCGCGACCGCCATCACGCCGGAGGGAAGCCCGCGCCGCGGCGCGCGGCCGCGAATCCGGCGCCGCGGAAGGCCGCGGGCCGGAAGCCCCGTCGTGCCACGTCCCCGCGCGCGGCCGTCGCGGCGAAGGCCGGCTCCGGCACGCGCACGAAGCGCGCCGGCGCGCGCGCGAAGCCGGCGGCGAAGCGCGCGGCCGGCGGCGCCAAGCGGAAGAAGAAGTCCGCGCGGCGCTGACATGAGCGGTCCGCGGCGGCTCCTCGTCGCCCTGGACGGCAGCGCCCTCGAGGGCTCGAGCGTCCACCGGCTGGCCGCTGCCGCCTGCGAGGGCGCGCGCGAGGCGGGCGGCGAGGCCGAGCACCTACGCGCCTACGCGCTCACCGTGCGGCCGTGCGTGGCGTGCGGCCCGGACGCGACCACGGGTTACTGCATCTTCCACGACGACATGGACCGCGTCTATGCCCTGCTCGAGCGCTCACACGCGGTGGTGGTCGCCTCGCCGGTCTACTTCGACACCGTGACCGGGCCGCTCAAGCTGCTCATGGACCGCTGCAACTGCGTCACACCGCTCGTGACGCTCGGCGACGGCTCGCAGGACTTCGTGCCGCGCTGGCGGCGCACCCGGCGCGGGGCGTTCCTCACCGCGTGCAGCAGCGAGCACCCGCACGACCTCGCCGAACGGACCGTGCGCGGCTTCCTCAAGTGGGTGGGGAGCCGGTGGGAGGAGACGATCGCGTGGCGGCACGACGACAACGAGAAGGGCTCCGTGCCCCCGGAGCTGCTCGCCCGCGCCCGTGCGCTCGGCCGCCGGCTGGTGGAGAGCGAGCCGCTCCCGGCCGATGACTAGTGTCGTGTCCCGGAAGTCCCTTGCCAGATCTCGGGGCCCTCGCGCCCCTGGCTGCGTTGCTCCTCCTCGACGTATCTCCTGGATGCGACTTCGTCGTCGCGCCTTGCCAGGGACGCTGCGGGCCTCCGACCTGTGGCAAGGGACTTCCGGGACACGACACTAGGATCGGGGGAGGGTCAGGTGAAGGACGTTCGCAGGTTCACTGATCGGGGGCACCAGGCAAGGTCGCCGGGTCCGATGCTGCTCTCTCGGGGTCGGGCGTGCGTGAGCTCTGTCGCATTGCTCGTTGCGGTCATCGTGACTCCCGCCGCCGCCGGTCGAGCGGTCACCGTCGCGAGCTTCGTCGGCCTGCCGCCGGACTCGAGCTCGGGCCGTGTCCTGATGCGGGCGTTTCGGGGCGAGCTCGATTCCGGATGGGTGGCGCTCGAGAAGCGGGCCGGTGTGGGCTGGGCCCCGGCCGACACCCAGCGCCACGACTTCCACCTGGTCGAGGCGGCTCCTGCTGGAGAGTCCTGGACTCTCGAGTTGAGCATCCGGCTGCCTCCGCCCATGCGCGTGCCGAGCCGCACGCAGCCGAAGCCGAACCAGCCGCCCGAGCGTCAAAGGGTGTCGAACGTCCGGCGCTCGCGCGGGTTCGTGGTCGTTGCCACCGTCCGGCCGCCGGTCTCGTGGGGGCGGCCGGTCGAATCGGCGCCCGTCACCTACCCACTCTACTTCGCGGATGCACGTCGGATCGTCGCCGCGACGCCCGATCTTCCCGGCGGCGCCTACACCTTCCCGTGGGAGGACGCGGGCCGCGTCGTGGCACGGGCCGCGCTCGAGACGTTGCTCGCCGCGACCCGGGAGCTCTCCTTCGACCGCCGCGTGAACCTGGCGCCCGCGACGCGAATCGAGAGTGAGCCGTGAGCCGCGCCGGGGAGCCCCGTCTCGCGCGCCGCACGCTTGCCGCCCTCGTGACCGGCCTGGCGCTCGCGGGCTGCGGCGCGCAGGTCTCGGGCGAGGTCCCGGTGAGCACGCTCACCGAGGCGCAGCGCGACTCGGCGATCGCGCGCGGCGAGCTGCCCGGCTCGGCCACGGTGGGGCGCGCGCTCACGCTCTCCGGCCGGCAGTCGGCGCGCATCGCGCGACTCGACACGCTGCCACAGTAGTCGCACGCGGCGCGACCACACCGCCGCACGCTGGTTCGCCTGACGGCCGGGCATCCGCTACTGTCTGTCGTCGCTTCCCGAGCCCGATCCCCTCACGCCGCCCGGCCGCGGGCGTCGCCCCGGGCGCCGCGCGCGCCCCCCGGAGCCCCCGCATGCTGATGCTCACCGAAGACCACCTCCAGGTCCGCGATATGGTCCGTCGCTTCGCCGAGGAGGTCGTCGCTCCGCGCGCCCGCGAGCTGGACGAGACCGAGAGCTTCCCGCACGAGGCCGTCAAGCAGATGGCCGAGCTCGGGCTCCTGGGGCTCCCCTACCCGGAGGAGTATGGCGGCGCCGGCATGGACATGCTGGCCTACGCCATCGCGGTCGAGGAGATCGCGCGCGTGTGCGCGTCCACCGCCATCACCATGGCGGCGCACGTCTCCCTCGGCTGCGGGCCGGTCTACGGCGCCGGCAACGAGTCGCAGAAGCAGCGCTTCCTCGTGCCCATGGCGAAGGGCGAGGCGATCGGAGCGTTCGGCCTCACCGAGGCGAACGCCGGCTCGGACGCCGCCGGCACCCAGACGCGCGCGGTGCGGGAGGGCGACCGCTGGCGCGTGAACGGCTCGAAGATCTACATCACGAACGCGAGCTACGCGAAGTACATCACGTTCACCGCGGTCACCGACCCCGCGCAGGGCGCGAACGGCATCTCGGCGTTCATAATGGACACCGCCACCCCTGGGTTCCGCGTCGGCAAGAAGGAGAAGAAGATGGGGCTGCGCGGCTCGGACACCGTGGAGGTGGTGTTCGAGGACTGCGTGGTGCCCGCCGACCAGATGCTGGGCGAGGCCACGGGCGGGTTCAAGACGTTCATGCGCACGCTCACCGGCGGCCGCATCTCGATCGGCGCGCTGGCGCTCGGCATCGCCCAGGGCGCGTACGAGCACTCGCTCGCCTACTCCAAGGTGCGGCACCAGTTCGGCCAGCCCATCGCGAACTTCCAGGCGGTGCAGTTCATGCTCGCGGACATGGCGGTGAAGATCGAGGCCGCGCGGCACCTCGTCTACCACGCGGCGCGGCTGCGCGACCAGGGCCGCGAGTTCACGAAGGAAGCCTCGATGGCCAAGCTGTTCGCGAGCGAGGTGGGCAACTGGGTGACCGACAAGGCCATCCAGGTCCATGGCGGCATCGGCTACTGCCGCGACGTCCCGGTGGAGCGCATGCACCGCGACGTGAAGCTCATGGAGATCGGCGAGGGCACGAGCGAGATCCAGCGCATGGTGATCGCGCGCGAGATCCTGCGCGGGGCGTGAGCCCCCGCGCCGACCGGCCATGACCGGCCGTCCCGTGATGCGCTGGGCGAGCGCTTCCTCGCGGCTGGACGTCTCCGCCGAGGCCGCCGCCGCGATCGTGCGCCAGCTCCGCGAGTCGATGGGCGACGCGCCGCCCGACCTGGTGCTCGCGTTCGTCTCGGGCCCCGGGACCGCGCGCGCGCGCGACACCGCCGAGGCGCTCCGGCGCGGGCTCTCGGCGGGCACGATCGCCGCCGTGAGCGCGCGCGGCGTGGTGACGCGCGAGCACGAGATCGAGCAGGGAGTGGCGTTGAGCGTCGTGGCCGCGCGGCTCCCTGGCGTGGACGTGCGTCCGTTCCTGCTCACGCGCGACCTGTGGGGCGAGCCGGTCGAGGACCTCGGCGCGTTCGACCTGCGCGCCCCCGGCGCGCGCGCCGCCGAGTTGGTGATCGTGCTCGGCGACCCGTTCTCGCTCGACATGGAGCGCGTGCTGGCCCTGTTCAACCGCTGGGCCCCCGGCGTGCGCGTGGTGGGCGGGCTCGCCAGCGCCGCGAGCCGCCCCGGCGGCAACACGCTCGTGCTCAACGACTGGTCCTCGAACGAGGGCGGCTTCGCGATCGCGCTGCACGGCGCGCTGCGCGCGGACGTCGTCGTATCCCAGGGCTGCGAGCCCGTGGGCCCGCCGCTCGACGTGACGCACGTCGAGAACAACGTCATCCTCACGCTCGACGGCCAACCCGCCGTGGAGCGCGTCGAGCAGGTGCTGCGCTCGCTGCCCGAAACCGAGCGCGACCGGCTCCGGCAGGGGCTCTACGTGGGCCGGCCCGCGCGCGGCGAGGCGAGCGGGCGCGGCGACTACCTCATCCGCAACCTGCTCGGCGCCGACCGCGACCGCGGCGCGATCGCCGTGGCCGACCTGGTCGGCCCGCGCGAGAAGATCCGCCTGCACGTGCGCGACGGCCGCGCCGCGCTCGACGACCTGCACATGCTGCTCTCGCCGCAGGCGTTCGACTCGGCCGCGAGCGGCGCGCTGCTGTTCGCCTGCAACGGCCGGGGTCGCGCCCTGTTCGGCGAGCCCGACCGCGACATCCGCACGCTCCAGGAGGCGCTCCGCTCGGCCACGCCGTGCGCCGGCATGTTCTGCGCCGGCGAGCTGGGCCCGGTCGGCGAGCGGAACTTCCTGCACGGCCACACCGCCAGCATCGCCATCATCCGGCCGAGGTAGGGGCCGGGTCCCGGCGCCATCTGGTCGCGTGGCGCTCGCGAGAGCGTGCGCCGGCTTCCTCACGTTCGGGAACCGGACGCTGCCGTGGAACGCGAACGCCGCCTTCACGCGCGCTTCCAGCGGCGCGTCCACCATGTGCTCAACAGCCTCCGCTGCGCGCTTGGCCTGCTCCACGCGTAGTCCCATCGAGCGGAGCCACGGGATGACGCTCTTGTCGGCGTCGGCTTCGGCGCCCTTGCGGACACGCTTCTCTTCCTTCGCCTGCCGCGCAGCCTCGCGCTTCGCCTCCATGAACCCTGTGCCGAACGTGCGCTCGGCTTCCCACTGGTTGTGCGCCCGGCACAGGAGCCGGACGCCCGCTACCGAAGCCTCGCCGCCCCGGGCGACCGGCACCACGTGGTCGAACTCCAACTGCTCTCGCGACTCGCACCGCCGGCCGGACTCGCTCACGAACGTGCACCGGCCGCCGTCCCGCGCCCACACCGCCCGCCGCACGAGCGCCGGGATGTGACGTGCGTCCTTCGAGCCGCGGCCCCGGCCGTCCCGTGACGCCGCGCCGCACTTGCGCTTCTCCAGCTTCGTGACGAGCTCGCCCAGCGCCCGCTTGAGCACGCCGGCCACGTCGCCCGGGCGCACCCGGTGGCTCGAGAGCTCCAGTGCGCGCTGAAGCAGCTCCCGGGTCTCCTGGTCCACCGTGACCTGGAGCGCGAACTTCCCCAGCGAGAGCGGTGTCACCTTCGCCAGCGCCTCCGTCACCGACGCCGCGGGCGAAAGGTCAAAGCTTGGTACAACAACTGTCCCCGGGGACAGTTCGACCTGAGCCGACCCGGCCGGCGGCTCCGAGTTCGGGGCGACGCGTCAGGGCGCGGAGTCAGCCGTGCCCACGGGCTCGAGCTGCGTCGGGACGTCCTCGCGCGGGAAGCGCTCCGCCAGGAGCAGTTCGATCTCGGCCTTGCTCTTGTAGGCGGCCGCGGCCAGCAGCTCGTCGGCGTTCCCGGGGCACAGGTGCGGCCCGAGCAGGAGCACGGCACTCAGGTGCAGCCGGCCGTCGGCGACGGCGGGGAAGAGGGCGGGGAAGCGGCGGGCGAGCCGTGCCGCGCGGATGCGCTTGAACGCGGCTTGCTCGCTCCAGTGGAGCCGGCGCGTGCAGTAGAGGCGCAGGGAGGGACACTCGGTGGGCCGGAAGAGGCGCCGGACCTCGAACTCGGCGAGGTGGGCGAGCAGTGCAGCGAGGGAGGACTAGTTCTGGGCGTCGAACGTGGTGAGGCCACGCTCGATCGCGCCGTCGGCGAGGTTCGACAGCGAATAGCCCTGCATGGAGCACACCTCGACGGGGGTGAGCATGTCGGGGGCTCGCGAGTCGGGGCCGCGCGTGCGCGCATCATCGCATGCGGTTCCGCGACGCTCTCCGGGGCCCGTGCGTCGCCGAACGAGGGGCGCGACGAGTTCGCGCGAGTCAAGCCGCGTTTCGCGTGCTCTGCGCGCATCCTGCGCACGCACGCGCGATCGTGCGCGAGCACCGTCGGAGCCAGCGAGATCGCGGCCCGGAACCAGTCAAGCAAAGTATTCTCAAAGCCTTCCGGTCACCTCGCCTCACGCCCGCAAGCGAACCTGCCGATGACACCTCCCAGGCCCCGCGCGCCCCTTCCGCCGGCGCGCCGGCCCGGAGGATGTCAGCCTTGCTCGAACCCGAACCTCACGCCAGCGGCATGCAGGTCACGCTCCGGCCGCACGGCATCGTCCCGCGGATCCAGGGCGCGTTCCTGTGCGCGTTGCTCGGCGTCTGGACCCAGGGGGCGTGGCTTGCGCTCGGCCTGTGCGCCTCCGCGCTCGAGGCGATCCTCGGTCCGGGCAGGCTCGCGGACGCCCTGCGCCCCGCCACCTGGTCCGCCGTCTCCCGCGCCGAAGCGCCGCTCGTGCTCACGATCGTCGTCCCGTTCCTCGTCCTGTGGACGCTGGGCGGAGGGCTCATGCTCGCGCAGGCCCTGCTGCTCCTTTTCGGGCGCGAGACCGTGCGCTGGGGTCCCGGCGCGCTCGAGGTCGAGCGCCACGGGCTCGTGCGGCTCGCGTCGCTCCGGCTCGATCCCGCCACCGTCTCGGGGTTCACGATCCTGCGCGGGCATCTGCTGGCGCGCCGGCTCGGCCGGACCGTCGCGCTCGCACGGCTCGGCACCGACCTCGAACGCTCGCAGCTCGCCGCGCGGCTCGAGACCTGGCACCGGGGCTTCGGCCGCCGCGCGGGCTTCGGCCCCGACCACTCGCCCTGCGCGGGCCACGAGGTCTCACGCGACGAGACCGGCGGCTATGCGCTCACGCCGCCGCACGACCAGCAGCGCCTCGCCGCCGGGCTGCTGGCGCTCATGGGCAGCGCGCTGTACACGATGATGGGCTTCACCATGATCGGCCAGGGTGTCTGGCAAGGCGTCCTCGCATTCCTCTCCATGGGGCTGCCCGCGACCGCCTGCGCCGGCGTGGCGGTGTGGCTCATGGCCGTGCGCGAGACCTGGCATCCGCGCACGGGCTCGCTGGAGATCCGCCGCCGCGCGTTCGGGCGGGACTGGAGCCGCACGCTCTCCCCGCTCTCGCTCGAGGTCCACGCTCACAGTGACTCCGACGGCGACCTGCACTGGACGCTCAACGCGATCGCACCCGGTCGCCGCCAGCGGCTCGCCCAGGCGCTCGAGGATCCCTCGACCCCCGAGGCGCTCGCCGAATGGCTCTCGGCGCGGACCGGCGTCGGCATCGAGTTCACCGGTCGCGCTAGGTCCGAGCGCCGGGCCGCGTGAGGCTCGCGGCCGCCCGCATCCTGCTGCGTCGCGCGCACGGCCCGAAGCCTCGCGGTCCACGCCGTGCCGGTCCGCGGGTCATCGTGTAGTATCCGGTGCGTTTCGAAACCCTCGGCCCGGTACCCGCCGGGGGCGCGCCCATGTGGTGCGCGCCCGGCCGCGCGCACCGCGCCGGCTCCCACGAAGAGGCGACCCATGTCCAGCACGCCCGAGGTGTTCATCGTCGGCGCCGCCCGCACGCCCATCGGCAAGTTCCTCGGCGGGCTCTCGAGCCTCAAGGCCTCCGACCTCGGCGCCGCCGCCATCCGCGAGGCCATGAAGCGCGCCGGCGTCACCGGCCAGCAGGTGGAAGAGGTCCTCATGGGCCACGTGGTCCAGGGCGGCCAGGGCCAGGCCCCGGCCCGGCAGGCGCAGATCAAGGCCGGGATCGACCCGCGCGCCGGGGCGGTCACCATCAACAAGGTGTGCGGCTCGGGCTTGAAGGCCGTCATGCTCGGCGCCCAGGCCATCAAGGCGGGCGACGCCGACTGCCTGGTCGCGGGCGGCCAGGAGAGCATGAGCACGGCCCCCCACTACCTCTTCAGCGGACGGCTCGGGCAGCGCCTCGGCGACAGCACGCTCCGGGACGGCGTCGTGATGGACGGCCTCTGGTGCTCGTTCAACGACTGCCACATGATCGAGCTGGCGCAGTACACGGCTGAGAAGGCCGGACTCACGCGCCAGCGCCTCGACGAGTTCTCGGCGAAGAGCCAGCAGAAGGCGGCGACCGCCCAGGCGGAGTGCCGGTTCTCGAAGGAGATCGTCGCCGTCGGCATCCCGCAGCGGAAGGGCGACCCGGTCGTGATCTCGAAGGACGAGAGCGTGCGCGCGGACACCACGCTCGAGGGTCTCGCGAAGCTCGGTCTCGTCACGAAGGACAAGGGCGGCATGATCACCGCCGGCAACGCCCCGGGCCTGAACGACGCCGGCGCGGCGCTCGTGCTCATGAGCGCCGCGCGTGTGAAGGAGACCGGCGCGAAGCCGCTCGCGCGCGTGGTCGCCTACGCCACCGGCGGCGGCGAGCCCAAGGATCTTTTCTTCGCTCCGATCGACGCCGTACAGCGGCTCATGAAGAAGCTTGGTGTGAAGATCGACCACTTCGACCTGATCGAGGCCAACGAGGCGTTCGCCGCGCAGGCGCTCGCCGACGGCGACGCGCTCGGCTGGGACTGGGAGCGCGTCAACGTGAACGGCGGCGCGGTGGCGCTCGGCCACCCGATCGGCGCCTCCGGCGCGCGCGTGCTCGTGACGCTGCTGCACGCGCTCGAAGCGCGCGGCAAGCGCACCGGCCTCGCCACGCTGTGCCTGGGCGGCGGCAACGCCGTCGCGCTCGCGGTGGAGCGGGTGTGACCACGGCTCCGGCCCCCGACGTCGTCGTGCAGGCGAGCGCCCACGTGAAGCGCGTCGCCGTGGTGGGCGGCGGCACCATGGGGAACGGCATCGCCCAGGTCTTCGCCACGAGCGGCTTCGACGTGGAGCTGGTGGACGCCAGACCTGAGCTGGTCGAGCGCGCGCTCGGCACCATCGGGAAGAATCTGGACCGGGTCGCGAAAAAGCAGGGCTGGGAGGAGGCGAAAGCCAGGGCCATCCTCGGCCGCATCCGCGGCGGCACGTCGCTCGACGCGGCCAGGCAGTGTGCACTCGTCGTGGAGGCCGTGACCGAGGACTTCGAGTTGAAGCAGCGCATCTTCGGCACGCTCGATGCGGTCGCCCCGCCCGACGCGGTGCTCGCGAGCAACACCTCGAGCATCTCCATAACCGGGATCGCGGCGGTCACGAAGCGGCCCGCGCAGGTGATCGGGATGCACTTCATGAACCCGGTGCCGGTGATGTCCCTGGTCGAGATCATCCGCGGGCTCGCGACGAGCGATGCCACGGTCGCGCTCGCCGCCGAGGTCTCGCGCCGGCTCGGGAAGACCCCGGTCGAGGTGAACGACCATCCCGGCTTCGTCGCCAACCGCATCCTGATACCCATGATCAACGAGGCCTGCTACGTGCTCATGGAGGGCGTGGCCACGCGCGAGGCCGTCGACACGGTGATGAAGCTCGGCGCGAACCACCCCATGGGCCCGCTCCAACTCGCCGACTTGATCGGCCTCGACACCTGCCTCGCCATCATGAACGTGCTGCACGAAGGCCTCGGCGACTCCAAGTACCGCCCGTGTCCGCTGCTCCGCAAGATGGTCGCCGCCGGCTGGCTCGGCCGGAAGACCGGCCGCGGGTTCTACGAGTACCCCACGAGCTGATGCCGAGCGCCTGCACCGGAGCGTCCCCGTGCCGACCCTGACCGCCGCCGCCGGTCTCTCGTTCGACCTTCCCGAGGACGTGCAGAGCGTCCGCGAGATGGTGCGCGACTTCGCCGAGAGCGAGATCCGGCCGATCGCGGCGAAGCTCGACGAGACGCACGAGTTCCCGGCCGCGACCACGAAGCGCATGGCGGAGCTGGGGCTGCTCGGCATGTTCGTGCCCGAGCAATGGGGCGGCGCCGGGCTCTCGTGCCTCGCCTACGTCGTGGCCATCGAGGAGCTGTCGCGCGTGTGCGCGAGCCACGGCGTGATCGCCTCGGTCAACAACTCGCTCGTCTGCTATCCGCTCATGGTGTACGGGAACGACGAGCAGAAGAAGCGCTGGCTGACACCCCTCGCCAAGGGCGAGCTGCTCGGCGCCTACTGCCTCACCGAGCCGCAGGCCGGGAGCAACGCCGCCAACCAGCAGACGACCGCGGTGCTGGACGGCGACCACTGGGTGCTGAACGGCGCCAAGATCTTCATCACGAACGCCGGCCCGGCCGACGTGTTCATCACCTACGCCGCCACCGACCGGAAGCTCGGCTCCAAGGGCATCTCCGCGTTCATCGTCCCGGCCGACACGCCCGGCGTGAAGAAGGGGAGGAAGGAGGCGAAGCTCGGCATCCACGCCTCGGACACGCGCGAGGTGCACTATGAGAACGCGCGCATCCCGAAGGATCTGCTGCTCGGCGAGCTGCACAAGGGCTACTCCGTGGCGCTCGCGACCCTTGGCGGCGGCCGCATCGGCATCGCCGCCCAGGCGCTCGGCATCGCGCAGGCCGCGGTGGAGGCTTCCGTCAAGTACGCGAACGAGCGCACGCAGTTCGACCGGAAGATCGGCGAGTTCGATGCCATCCGCGCCATGCTCGCCGACAGCGCGGTGGAGCTGGAGACCTCGCGGCTGCTCGTCTACCAGGCGGCGTGGCTGCGAGACCTGGACCGGCCGCACGTCAAGGAGGCCTCCCTCGCCAAGTGGCACGCCTCCGAGGCCGCCACGCGCTGCGCCAACCTCGCCATCCAGGTGCACGGCGGCTACGGTTACATGAGCGAGTACCACGTGGAGCGCTACTGGCGCGACGCGCGCATCTGCGAGATCTACGAAGGCACGACCGAGGTGCAGAAGATGGTGGTCGCCGGCCAGGTGCTGAAGGAGCACGCGCCCGGCGCGTGAGCCCGGCCGCCCGACCCGCCCGAACCCGAGGAGGAGCCCGATGAAGCGTCCCGTCCGTCCCGTGGCCCTAGTCATCCTCACCGTGTGCGCGCTCTATCCCGGGCTCACCTCGGTGTTCCAGGGACTCTACCCGTGGGTGACCGGCCAGGAGTTCGCGCTCCTCGGACAGCAGGGCGTGTTCGTGGACCTCGCCGTCTGGCTCGGGCTCCCGATCTGGGTCCCGAACCTCCTCAAGGCCGCGATCGGCGGGGCGTGGCTCGCGGGCGTGCCCGGCCTGTGGGCCGGCGACTGGCGCGCGTGGCCGCTCACGATGCTGGGGGCCGCGGGCTCATTGCTGCTCGGCCCCGGTCCCGGCGTGATGGGCCTCGTCGGCATCGTCTGCCTGACCGTGTTCCGCGAGACCTCGGCGCACCAGCCCGCCTGAACGGAGCCGCACGAGCCCGATGAACCTCGACCTCACCGAAGACCAGGTCGCGATCCGCGACGCCGTGCGCGAGCTGTGCCGCGGCGAGTTCGCGTCACAGGCGGCCAAGTGGGACCGGGACGACGCCATCCCGCCCGCGGCCATCGCGAAGCTCGCCGAGATGGGGCTCCTCGGCATGAACATCCCCGAGGAATGGGGCGGACTCGGCTACGACTCGCGCACGGTGACGCTCGTGGTCGAGGAGATTGCCCGCGTCTCGGCCTCACTCGCGATCATGGTTTCGGTGCACAACTCGGTCGGCGCCTACCCGCTCTGGGCGTTCGGCACGGACGAGCAGCGCAAGCGCTACCTGCCCAGGCTCACGTCCGGCGCCGTCGCCGCGTTCTCGCTGTCCGAGCCCGGCTCCGGCTCGGACGCCTCGGCGCTCACCACGGCCGGGCGCAAGGACGGCGACCACTACGTGCTCTCGGGCGAGAAGAACTGGGTCACGAACGGCCGGCACACCAGCGTGTTCCTGGTGCTCGCGCGCACGAACGGCCCCGGCCCCAAGGGCATCAGCTGGTTCATCATCGAGAAGGACCAGCCCGGACTCACGATCGGGAAGAGCGAGGACAAGATGGGCCTGCGCGGCTCCGACACCGTGACGCTCTCGTTCGACGGCGCGCGCGTGCCCGCGTCGCAGCGGCTGGGCGCCGAGGGCGAGGGCTTCAAGCTCGCGCTCCAGAGCCTGGACGCCGGCCGCATCGGCGTGGCCGCGCAGGCGCTCGGCGTGATGACCGCCGCCTACCACGAGGCCGCGCGCTACGCGCAGCAGCGCCAGGCCTGGGGCGCGCCGATCGCCAGGCTCCAGGCCATCCAGTTCAAGCTCGCCGAGATGGAGCGCCGCGTGCAGGCCGCCCGGCTCCTCATCCACAAGGCCGCCTGGCTCAAGGACACCGGCCAGGACTTCATCCGCGCCGCGAGCATGGCCAAGCTCTACGCCACGGAGGCCGCCACCTGGGTCACGCACCAGGCCGTCCAGGTGCACGGCGGCTATGGCTACGTCAAGGAATACGCCGTCGAGCGCTACTACCGTGACGCGCGCGTCATGGAGATCTACGAGGGCACGTCCGAGATCCAGCGGCTGGTGATCGCCCGCAGCGTGCTCAAGGACGGCGTGAGGCTCTGAGCGGCGCATGAGCCTCGTGTTCCGGCACGCCATCGTGGTCGGCGCCAGCTCCGGCGTGGGCGCCGAGATCGCGCGCCAGCTCGCCGGCGACGGCGGCTCCGTGGCGCTCGTCGCCCGGCGCGAGCCCGAGCTGGCGAAGGTCGCGGGCGGGATCGCCGGCGCCGGCCGTGGCCGCGCCATCGTGCGCGCGCACGACGTGCGCGACGCGCGCGCGGTGCCGGCCCTGTTCGAGGACCTCGTACGCGAGCTGGGCGGGCTCGACCTGCTCGTCTACGCCGCCGGCGTCATGCGCCGGCCGCGCGAGGGCGAGTACGACGCGGCCGGCGACCGGATGGAGATGGAGGTGAACCTGCTCGGCGCCATGGCGTGGACCACGCCCGCGGTGGCGCGGTTCGAGGCGCGCCGCGCGGGCACGATCGTCGCCATCTCGAGCATCGCCGGCGAGCGCGGCCGGCGCACGTTCCCGGCCTACTCGACGTCCAAGGCCGGGCTCACGACGTGGATGGAGGCGCTCCGCAACAAGGCCTCGCGTCACGGCGTGAACGTCGTCACGGTGAAGCCGGGCTTCATGGACACGGCCATGCTCGACCAGGTCGAGGACAAGCCGCGCGGCGTGCTGCTCACGCCGCCGGAGAAGGCCGCCGCGCTGATCCTCGCCGCCGCCCGCCGCGGCGGGAGCCCGAGCGTGTTCGTGCCCGGCGTGTGGAGGGCGATCGCGACGATCCTCCGGAACCTGCCGTCGTTCGTATTCCGGCGGCTCGACCTCTGATGGCGCTCCGCGACACCGCCGCATGGCGGGTGCTCGACGGCTTCGGGGGCTCGGTGCGCGCGCTGTCACGGTCCGTGAGCCCCGCCAGCGTCGAGGAGCTGGCACGCGTGTTCGCCGCCGCCCGCGACGAGGGACTGCACATCAGCTTCCGCGGCGCCGGCCGGAGCTACGGCGACGCCTCGCTCCACGCCGGCCAGCTCGCCGTGGACGGCCGCGCGATGCGCCGGATCCTCTCCTTCGACCGCGAGCGGGGCGTGGTCGAGGCCGAGGGCGGCGCGAGCATCGCCGAGCTGTGGCGGCACTCGATCGCCGACGGCTGGTGGCCGGCGGTCGTGCCCGGGACCATGCACCCGACGCTCGCCGGCTGCGCCTCCATGAACATCCACGGCAAGAACTGCTTCAAGGTGGGCCCGTTCGGGGACCACGTGCTGGAGCTGGACCTGCTCACCGCCGCGGGCGAGCTCGTGACGCTCTCGCGCGAGCGCGAGAGCGAGCACTTCCGCGCCGTGATCGCGGGCCTCGGGCTCCTCGGCGCGGTGACCCGCGTGAAGCTCCAGCTCAAGCGGGTCGCGTGCGGGCGGCTGCGTGTGCGCCCGCGCTTCACGCGCACGCTCGCCGAGATGTTCGATGTGTTCGTGGAGCGCATGCCCGGCGCCGACTACGCCGTGGGCTGGGTGGACTGCTTCCCGGACGGCCCCGCGCTCGGCCGCGGCATCGTGCACACGGCGAACCACATCCCGGCCGGCGACGACCCGCTGGGCGCGGCGAGCCTCGCGGTCGAGGCGCAGGAGCTGCCGGGGACGATGATGGGGGTGCCGAAGTCGCTGCTCTCCGTGTTCATGCGCCCGTTCACGAACGACGCCGGGATGCGGTTCGTGAACCGCGTCAAGTACGCGCTGCCCGAGCCCGTCGGGAAGGACGGGAGCTACCTCCAGTCGCACGCCGGGTTCGCGTTCCTCCTCGACTACGTCCCGAACTGGCGCCTGGCCTACGGTGAAGCCGGCTTCATCCAGGTGCAGCTCTTCGCGCCCGACGCCCGTGCGCGCGAGGTGTTCGCCGAGGCCCTCCGGCTCTGCCAGCGCCGCGGCGTGATCGCCTACCTCGGCGTGTTCAAGCGCCACCGCCCCGACGACTTCCTGCTCTCGCACGGCTTGGACGGCTGGTCGCTCGCGCTCGACTTCAAGGTGCCGCGCGAGGCCGGACGGCTGTGGGCCACGGCCGCGGACTTGACGAAGCTCGTGCTCGACGCCGGCGGCACGTTCTACCCGGCCAAGGACCAGGTGGTGGACGCCGCCTCGTTCACGCGCTCGCTCGGCAGCCGGCTCGAGCGTTTCCGCGAGGTCAGGCGCCGGCTGGACCCCGGTGGATTGTTCGCGAACGATCAAGCCACGAGGCTCGGGATCGTCTAGCCCGACCTATTCATGAACCGCCAGCCGAGAGTGCGGGATGTGCACCAGCCGCAAGGAGTTCGGCCGGCCGCGACGCAGTCGTGTCGGTGGACACGTCGAGGAAGCGGCCGGACGGACG
>Ga0187892_10007253_pt1 | contig 15896 bp, 19 predicted proteins | sample MA1701073metaG_FD_139345 | JGI IMG/M metagenome (GOLD analysis project Ga0187892, IMG submission 139345) | Bio-ooze microbial communities from a basaltic lava cave in the Kipuka Kanohina Cave System on the Island of Hawaii, USA - MA170107-3 metaG ... | reverse complement strand
TTCAAGGTTGCCAAGAGAGTCATGAAGTACTTGTCCGCCATGACCGCCGCCATATACTACTTATCGGACCGCCGTGGCGGAAGCCATTAGAAAAAGTAAAAGTTATTGTTTGAAGAGCCCTTATCATGCGAAGCAACGACGCGAGACCTGTCCACGCTGCCATCCACAGCAATAGTCGGGTTGCCATTGGGCCCGTACATTTCAAGTCTACCGTTGCCGTTCGGATCAAGCCCTAATGCAAGGCGGTCCTCTCCATTGCGGTCAAACATAGTGAGCATTGGCAACTTGTCACGAATATGCAGCGTTGCCACCACGACTCCTTCGGCATCCTCGAGGACCAACTCCCGCGCTCTGAGGACGTTGGTATTATTCTGAGCCGTTGCGGGCGGCGATGCCGTTGCTGTCGGTGCCAGCAGCGTCGTTCCGAGGCCACCACCAATTACGCCGCTGGCGGCGCCGACTGCCAGTAGGATTGCAAATTGGATCCGCGACATGTTGATTCGCTCCTCTGCGCGATCATTCGCCCGAAGCCTGCGTACACTCGCGCTCGCAGAGTGGGCACAGGAGCAAGTTCCGCGCTAATACGCTTTGGTATAAAGAGTCGAGCTCTGCGACGGAGTTCAGTGAATGCATTAGGCAACCATGTGCGTGGCAGTGGTGCCCGGCACCATGCCGATTATCATAGACTAATCGCCCCGGCTTAGGCAGGCCCACGGCATGTCCGAACTCGTGCGCCAGAAGTAGCGGCAACCGGCGTCTTCTCTCGTCTGGTGAGCGGCCAAGATCGGAGATTGATGCCAGGACAGCACGACCGTTGTCAGCGGTAGCCGCGAAAACGAAGTTGAGGTCACCACTGGTCAGAGGCTTGTTGGTTAGCATGATCCAGTGTGCTTCAGCATCTACGGAAGCCAGGTGGAGATCCACAAACTGGAGGAAGTAGGACGCGTCGTATCGTCCCGAATCAGTCTGCACCCACAGTTCAGGAAGGACGTGCTCGGGTAGGGGCGGAACGCTTTCGATTGTTACAGCCAAGTTGAGACCACACTGTCGAGCAAGAACCGGGAGCATGTCAAACGCATCGGAGGCGACGTCCCCGTCGAGTTGCCAAGCCCGAATCCTCATGAGCGCTCCTGCAATTTCAAGCAGAGGGAGCGTGACCGAGCACACCATCGAGCCACGCGTCGATTCCCGCAGCCTCGCCGCTGGCCGCGCTGAACAGACTCGATAGGCCCGGGATGCCAGGAAACCCCCATTGGACATTGCCGTGGTCGTCTAGGGCGAGGAGTTGGAAGTCGTGCTCCCATCGAGTGGAATCCGTGTAACGATCATACGCCGCACGATTGAGTTCGGAGATCGCGAGACGTCGACCCTCGTACTCCGTCTCGTAACACCTCAACACGCGGTCGTTTGGGGCTAGACCGAACTTCGCCGCAGCGCGTGGCTGCCACTGAAGCTGCCGCTCCATCGTCAAACGGATCAGTTTGGAAACGAGAGCCGCGGTTTTCTCGATCAGCGTCATCGCTCGTTCACCCATTGTGCGTCTTTCTGCGCCTCTTCGATACTGGCCACGAAGCCCAGGATTTGGGCGTGTGCATCCCAGGCCATGTCCTTGTTGGCGCCCCGCGCCGCCTGGTCGAGTGCGGCGAGCGTTCGTTCTGCCTTCGATTGTAGCGTGCGGTCCAGCTTGCCGCGCATGCTTTCGACGACCGCGCGGCACTTGGCCGCCACCGCCGCCACTTCCGTCTTGCGTGTGTCGAATTCGTTCAGTATAGTCGCGAGTTCGTCCACGTGCCTCTTGAGCGCCCGCGTCTGTTCGGGCAACCTGGCCCGACCGAGGAACCGGCGTTCGACCTTCCAGACGGTGCGTGCAACGTAAACGGTGACGGCCAAGCTGACGATCGACGCCGCGCTCCCGATGGCGGAGAACCACGGCCCGCCGAAGAAGTCGAGTATGGCGGTCATTCACACCCTCGCCTCGACGACCTGACTGATGATCACCACTTGCTCCTGGGCCGGCCCGCCGATCGAATCATAGCCTCGTGGACAGGCCAATCGTTTGAGCGAGCGTCCTCCTTGGCAATGTGATACTAACTGCCCACTTATTATCACATTATGCATACCGTTAGCACTTCGTCAACCGGGCTTGCGCCATTCCGCGTCGGGGCCGCGGCGGATGCACTCGACCTTGCCTTGCCGTTTGAGCTGCTCCAGGACTTTGCGAATCATCGGGCGGCTGACGTTCGGACAATTGGCCTCGATTTGGCTGATCCGGAACACGGGCCCGAGCCGCACAATCGTGTTTCGGACCATCTCCCCCTTTGCACCGCGAGACGTCGTGATTGTTCCCACCCGCTCCGCGAACTCGCGGTAGGCCGCCAACACCGTGCCGGTCCAGTAGCTCCACCAGGGCGCCAAGTCGTGCTCGCCTTCGTGCCAGCGCTGCGACGAGCGGAACAGGGCTTCGTAGTACGTCTCCTTGGTTTCCTCGATCACGCGTTCGAGACTGATGTAGCGTCCGACGTTGAAGCCGGCCTGGTAGAGCAGCAGCAGCGTCAGCAAGCGGGCCATTCGGCCGTTGCCGTCGGTGAACGGATGGATGCAGAGGAAGTCCAGCACGAAGGCCGGAATGGTCAGCAGCGGCTCGCCAGCCTCGGCCTCACGCTCATGCACGAACAGCTTGCACAGCTCGCGCATGAACTTCGGCGTTGCCACAGCCGACGCAGGCTGAAAGCGCAGGCGCGTCCGCCCGTCGGGCAGGCGCTCGACGATGCGATTGTCGCTGGCCTTCCACCGTCCTCCCTCGTTGGGGACAAAGCGATACAGGTCACGATGGAGATCGAGAATCAGCTCAGGCGACAGCTTCAAGTCGGTGTGCTGCGTATGGATGCGATCAAGCGCGATCCGGTAGCCCGCCACTTCCTGCTCCGGCCGATTCTGCGGCCGGGTCTTCTTGGCCATCAGCTCCTTGAAGCGCGCCGCCGGCACCGTGACGCCCTCGATCCGGTTGGACGACTCGGTCGATTGGATCACGGCCACCTGACGCAGCGTCTCCAGCACCTCGGGGCTCTGCTGCGCGTAGAGCTCCTCCTTGCCCGCAAGCGTGCCGATCTGGCGGATCGTCGACACGAGTTCGGGCGTGATGCGCTGATGACGGATGTGGTCAGCGGTGAATGATCGCAAGACAGCTCAGCCTACTGATCTTCGAATGACGGGTCGTTCACCGCTAACGCGACCATCGCGGCCGTGCAATGTGATACTAACCGGTCCGTCAGTAGCCGCACAGTCTCCCGAGCGCTTGCCAGCCCGTCACTCGACCAACACTCGCTCAATCGACCGCTCGACGCTGCGCGCCACGCACAGTCCGAATCGCTCCCATCGGCCGGAATTGGCTTCGTCCAGCGCCGCGAGGTACTCGGCGCGCTGGGACACATCGATGATCGTGTGCGGGAAGCCGCGGGCGAGCAGGTGGTAGTTCATTATCAGCCGGGCCGTGCGGCCGTTGCCGTCGCGGAACGGGTGGACCGCGGCGATGTTGTAGTGCAGCTCGGCCGCCTGCAGCACCGGGTGCTGGCCCGGGCGGTTGGCCAGGTCCAGCATGGCGGGAATCAGCTCCGCAAAGCGATGCCCGCCCGGCGGCACGAAGCGTGTGCCGGCGATCAGCACGCGCTCGGAGCGGAACCGGCCAGCCGCGGCTGGGTCGATATCGGTGAGCACGATGGCGTGAACGTCGAGCAGGTCCTGCTCGGTGAGCGGCGCGGGCGGCTGACGGTGCGCAGCCCACTCCTCGATGGCGCGCAGGGCCCGGTCGTGGTTGCGGGCCTCATAAACTTCGCGAAGCGACTGGCCGCCGGTCGGCGCACGCCCCTCGATGACGAGCTGCGTGTCGCGCAGGCTGAGCGTGTTGCCCTCGATGGCGTTCGAATGATAGGTGAGCTCGATCCGGACCGCCTCCACCGCGTTCGGCAACACGCGGCCCGCATCGCGCTCTACCGCGTACCGCGCGCGGAGCTCGTCGACTCGCGCTAGCGCTTCGGAAACGGACGCGGACTTCGCGTCGAACGCCAGCAGCGGCTCCGGCATTGTTGGGCGGCTATTCATCGCGTCGTTCGGCGTGCCCAACTCTGAATCCATCGCGTGACGGTGTTGCGATCCTGGCGCTACCAGTCGCTCGTCGTTTCCGCGTGCTTATTGTACACCCGTCGGGACTACTCGGAACGTCATCGTGCCTGCTATGCGGGGGCACGGTCTAATCGGCGCGGAACGGGCCAAAACCGCACGATGGCGGCTCGACCAGCCGCCGCGGCACGAACACGCGCAACTCGTTGGCGGCCGGGCGGGCAATCACGTGCTGCGCGGTGATGCCCTGGATGATGACCGGGTCGCTCAGCACGTAGAGCAAGGCGACGTCCTCGACCGCTTGGTCAGGGCGGTGATCGGCGAAGAAGCGCGACAGAGCGGTGAAGCGGTCGCACGTGGTTTGGTAGATCTCTGATTCGTCGCTGGTCTTGGGCTTGTACAGCAGCCGGTAGTCGTTCGTCGTGACGAGTGGCTTGCCCGGCTCGGGCCGGCGGATCGCGCAGCGGCGCGGCGAGCGCTCGATCACCACGCGCTGATCGTTCTGTCTACCAACCAGCGTCAACAGGCATGGTGCCGCCAGCCGCTGCTCCGAGAGCATTTTCACGGCGCTGTCGAAATCTTCGGCGTCGTCCAGCACGCGGCGGATGTGCAGGAGCACGGGATAGCCGGTGCGGTCCACGCCGTCGGGGCACAGCACCGCATTGAGCGCCACGGCGAAGCCGCGGGCCGACAGGCCGGTGACGACGCCGACGGCTCCCGGCCAGCCGGCGTGAGCGAACGCCAGCCGCCCGTTTTGAAAGCCGCGAATTCGATAGGTCGTGCGGGCCAGGATGTCCTCCGGCCACCAGTCCATATTGCGGGCCAGCACCGGTCCGGCCGCAGTCGGCAGCGCCACCGTCGAGCAGCCCATGATCGCCAGCGACAGGTCATACGACACGTTGCCCAGCAGGACGGTCCGCCAGCCAGCGCCGACGCGGTCGGCCAGCGCCTTCACCTCGGCGTGAAACCGGCCTGCCGTTCGCAGCCGGATGGCGTCGGCCAGCAGTTTGGCCCGCGCGGGAATTTCGTTTTCAATCGCGGCGAGCAGCAGGCGGGCGTGCTCGACTACCTGATCCGGCACGTCGGCATAGCGCAGCGCGGGCGGCCGATCCCAGTCCAGGTCAATCGTCGGGCATTCGATCCACGGAACCATCTATGCCAGTTTATGCCGCCGGCCTGGCGAATCACTCGCTGGCTCGGACGCGCCCCAGGAAGCGAAATCAGCCAGGGCGTTTGCGCCGCGATCCGTTCGGCCCGTTTCCGCCCTTCCCTGCCGGGCCGCCCGCTGATCGGAACTCAAGGTTCGTGACCAGGAGCGCATCGATGAACTGATACAAGCCGTCGGGCGTCGCAACCACGAAGTCACGCGTCGGCGGATGGGGTATGAGCACGTTGTTCGGGTGGGTGATCTCGACGCGCTGCTCGTCGGCCAAACAGAGCGTAAATGCTCTGAACGGCTCCGCGTCGATGGCTTGTCGAATCCGATTGATGATCATGTCGGTGCATCCCGTTGCTTGTCAAAGCTTTGGCGAATCATTCACGATGGCGCATTCAGCCAATTTTCCACACGCAAACCCTGTACGTGCGCAAAATGCGCGTCGGCCGACAGCAAGGTCAAACCGTTAGCGATCGTTACTGCGGCAATCTGGACGTCGACGTCGGGGATGGGCCGCCCGATCCGTCGCAGCGACGTCTTGATGCGACCGAACTGCTTCGCAGCAGCAGCGTCGAACGGCCACACAACGAATGAGTCGAGAAGCTTGACCAGACCAACCTCATTCCGGGCGACTTGTGTACTGTTGAACACCATGTACCAGAGTTCGCCAATCGACGGCAGGCACAACGAGAACTCGCCGTCGGAGGTGGCATCAATGCGCGACAGGACACGAGGGTCTCGCTTCCACACGCCGCTGATGTGGTTGGTGTCGAGAAGGTAGCGGGTCATTGGTCATCCCGTGACGAAGCAAGTTCCTCCTGTTTCGTACTGCGCAAGTTGGCGAGCAAACGGTCCAACTCGGCAGCATCTCCCGCCCAAGCCGTCGTTGCCTGCAGAATCGCCTCGCGACTTCCGCGGCGAGGCGAATCCGCTGGGTGCCCCAGAGGTTCGACACGAACTGCGGTCCCGTCCTCGACATCCGGCGGCGTCTCGAAAACGACTTTGCCATTCAGCATTTGACCTTCGAATTGCATGGTAGGCCACCTTTCTTCGCTCACTCATGGCCGCGATCGAGAAACGAGCGCGGCAATCCGCAATCACCAATCCGCAATCTGCAATCTTCTCACAGGTTTCCGCGCAGCGCCTGCTCGCGTTCGATGCTCACGAACAGGGCCTTGAAGTTTCCGATGCCGAAGCCGCGGCTGCCGTGCCGCTCGATCACTTCGAAGAACAGCGTCGGACGGTCCTGGACCGGGGCGGTGAAGATCTGCAGCAGGTAGCCGTCTTCGTCGCGGTCGACCAGGACGCCCAGCTCGCGCAGCTCGTCGAAGTTCTCACCGATATCGCCCACGCGGGCCTTCAGCTCGTCGTAGTAAGTGTCCGGCACGCGCAAAAAGTCGATGTCGCGCTCGCGCAGCATCCGCACCGTCTTGCAGATGTCGGCCGAGTTCATGGCGATGTGCTGGATGCCCGGGCCGCTGTAATAGTCGAGGTACTCCTCGATCTGGCTCTTCTTGCGGCCCTCGGCCGGCTCGTTGATCGGGAACTTGCACTTGCCCGTGCCGTTCTCCATCACCTTGCTCATCAGGGCGCTGTATTCGGTCGAGATGTCCTTGTCGGTGAAGCCGCACAGTTGCGTGAAGCCCATCACCTGCTCGAACCAGCGCACCCAGAAGTTCATCTCGCCCAGGTACACGTTGGTGACCATGTGGTCGATGGCCGCCAGACCGACCGGCTCGCCACCGCGGACCTTGATCGGGCGGTAGCCAGGCGCGAACACGCCGCGATAGTGCTTGCGCTCGACGAACTTGAACACCGTATCGCCGGCAAACTTGATGACGCCGGTCTTGAGCACACCATCGGCATCCTCGAACGCGGCTGCCGGCTGGACCACCGTCGCCCCGCGGGCCTTGGTCTCGCGGATGGCCGACTCGGCGTCGCCCACTTCGATGGCGATCACCTTCACGCCATCACCGTGCAGGCCGCAATGCCGCGTAATCTCGTGATCGGGGTTCAGCGCGCTGGTGAAGACGAAGCGCACCTTACCCTGCTCGAGCACATAGCTGGCCCGGTCGCGGATGCCGGTCTCCAGGCCCAGCTTGGCGGTGGGCCTGAAGCCGAACACCTTGTCGTAGAAGTGGGCCGCCTGCTTGGCGTTGCCGACGTAGAACTCGACGTGGTCATAGCCCCTGACGGGCAAAAAATCCGGCGCCGACATGGTCGCACGCCTCCGATTCTTCCTCGCTCGACCCGGCCCGATCCCACACGGCCGGACCGGCGCGCCGCCCGGAGGAGGCGTGACGACGCCGCATCATCCTATCATAGCGGCCGCGGATCGGAACCCCGAACGCCAAGTGAGGGGCCGCGGCGTCGAGATGCTTCGGTTTCGTTTGTATGGCGCACGCATTGAGATCACAGCGCCCCGATCGGCCGCCTCGTTGCCACGCCCACGAGCCTCCGCTGCCCGCCAGACTACACCGAACGCCCATCACCGCGGCCGTTCTTTAGGCAGGAGGCGTCAGGAATGACTGGCCGTCACCACGGTCTGGGAAGGCATAAGAATTGAGAACGCGGGCGCGAAACGAACCCAAACGGCCGCAGCGGACGCCGAGGTGGAAACCGAGCGCAAGCTATTGCAACACAAGCATTTACGGGAGTCCGAGCGGTTCGCCCCTGCGGCGAACTCGCTTGCCGCCTGCGCAAAACGAACCCATTGGCGCCATCCACGCGGCCCCTACGGCGCGGAATTCACCGCAATCTCCCGGTATCGGCGCGCATATTCACGCACGGAGAGCACTGCACGGTGGTGGCTGACAAGGAGCGACCGATGAACGCCAGCAGAGAGAATGAGCCAGCCGGCGGCTATTCGGCAGACACTTCCGTCATGCGCGCTGAAGCGAACGCGAGTTCCGAGAGCCCCAATTTGCATCGCGGGGGCGCCTTGCAGACGTGGGTGTTCAGCGTGCTCGTCATTGCGATCGTCGGGCTTTGGATCGTCAGCTACCTGCCAGTGAGGAGCGATCGGCAGCTTCGTTCCCTTCCGACGATTGCGACGAACGGCGGCTCGCCGATCGCCGCGATGACGCGCGAGACGTTCAAGTCGGCTGTTGGCCGGGGCAATACGCGCGGGGGCTGCCTCGCGTGGATGTCAGGCGATGACGCCATTTGGGCTGTGCTCGTGCGCGAGGGGAGGATCTCGATTCTCAGGGCGAAGACGTGGAAGCTCACGAGCCCCCCTGGTGTTATCCAGCCTCGACACGCGCGGGCCGATTCACGCGCTGGCAGCTCGCACCAAGATTATCCTGGCCCATGCGGATCAGTTGCGATTCGACAGCATGACACCGGGACCCACCGGGTTTACGTTCACGAGCGGCAGGTATTCGTCTGCAACGGCGTTCCGCGTGCCGTTCTGGTTCTTGCTCGTCGCTATATCGATCATTCCCGTGATCCGCGGCGCAAGGCGGATCGCTCGGCGGCTCCGCCAGTCCGACGACCCGCTCTGCGCGGCCTGTGGCTACAACCTGACCGGCAACATCAGTGGCGCTTGCCCGGAATGCGGTGCGCACATTTAATGAACGCCACCGTCGGGTTATCCTTGTGGTAGCGAGGGACGTATGACGATGCCGATGGTCAAAACCGCCAGTTCGATCGAGCGAGGAGTCTTCCGAGATCCGGACCAGCTTGCCAAGCGCCTGCGCATGCCGCGCAGCAAGCTCGTCGCTCAAGCCGCGCGCGAGTTCATCCGGCGCGACCGCGTCGAAGAGTTTACCGAGCGGATCAAGCGTGCGCACGCCAAGCCCGAGACCGAAGAAGAACGAAGTTTCCGCAGCGGCGCGATGGAGCAATTTCGCCTTCTGACTGAGGGCACGTGGCGTGAAGGGTGACGAGTATTCTGCCGGATTGCCACGCCGTATCGTTCGGCGCGCGTACCGGCGGCCCATGATGGTCGTTCAAAACAACCGCTTCGATCGCACCGCCGACAACGCCATCGTCCTATGCGCTGCGCCGTCGATTCGGCCTCACGCGGCTGGCATGGCTCATTCCCTCAGAATCTCGGGCTCTCAAAGTCCACTTCCGGTCAGGCCTGAGTGCGACGGCGCTAGAACTCGAACTCGACCGGCTCGCGGAAGCGGGCGGCAACGCTGAAGCGGTGGCGTGGCCCGTGTGCGGTGGGGGCAGTGGTGGCGCCGCGGTCTTCGACGCGGAGCACCTCGCCCACTCCGCGGATGACGCCGGGGTAGGGCGAGTAGCCCTCGCCGGGGGGGACGGTCAGGTCGAGGCGGACCTCAGCGCCGGGATGGAAGGCGCCGGCGTCGGTTTCGAAGAGCAGGCCGCGCGGGCATAGGTCTACGGTGACGCCGTGGTGGACCTGCTGATCGTCGTCGCCGAGCGCACCGCGAACCGGCAGCCGCAACCGGATGCGTTGGTGCTCGCGGCGCTCCGTGCGCAGGTCCACGGTCGCTTTCTCCCCGCCGATCGTTCCGGCCAACATCGTACTCGGACCCTGAGCAAGTCGGATGCCAGGGCGCCACCCGACAGCCGCGCGGGGTGCAGAATCGCTGCTAAGTCGTGGCGCGGCCACGATTTACGGACATTAACTATTACTGCAATACGATTCCTGGCGCGATCGGTTCAGAGCGCGACGTTGATTGAGATCAACGTTGCGCGACGCGGGGAAGCTGTGAGAATCCTGGGCGGCTCGCAGAAGCGATCGATGGCGGATAGAGTTGGGCGCCAACCGTGGAATCATTCACAGGCCTGATTGCGTCGGCCGCTGCCGACAACGTGGCGTCGCTCGGCGACTTAGCGCGGACGGGGCTCGCCGCCGGGGCCGACTTCGTTGAATTGCGGCTCGATGCCCTCATTGACCCGTCGCCAGGCGCCGTGCGCGACTTGGTCGGGCAATTGCCGGCCGGCCGAGTGATTCTGACCTGTCGGCCGATCGACGAGGGCGGCGGATGTGACGGGACGGCGATGGAGCGCGTCGCGCTGCTGCTGGGGGCCGGCGCCGACGGTTCTGTGGGCATGGACTTTGAGTTCGCCGATTGGCAGCGCTCGGCCAACATTCGCCAGAAGATCGGACTGGCGCTGGACGACCGGAATCAGCGCGGCACGGGTCGTGGCCGGCTGATCCTTTCGACGCATTTTCCAACGGGCCGACCCGAGTCTGTGGAGCGGCTGGTCAACGACATCGAAACAGTTGAACCGGATGCGATCGCGAAAGTTGCCTGGTTCGCGCACGATCCCAGCGACAACCTCATCGCGCTGCAGCTGATGCGGCAGCGGCCGGGCCGGCGCATCGTCATCTGCATGGGGCCGTGCGGCCTGATGTCGCGCGTGCTGGCCGGCAAGTGTGGCGCGTTCGCAGCGTACGCGGCCGCATCGGACGACTCGGTCACGGCGCCCGGGCAACTGACGCTCAACGAGATGCTGAATCGCTATCGCTGGCCGCGGATCGGTGCGCAGACGCGCGTGTACGGCGTGATCGGCCAGCCGGTCGGGCAGTCGATGGGCCCGGCACTGTTCAACGCAGCCTTCGAGCTGCATGGCTTGGACGCGGTCTACCTGCCGCTCGACGTGCCGGCCGATGGGGTCGTGTTCCGGCGGTTCGTCGAAGGCTGCGCTGCCCGCGAGTGGCTGCATTTGGGCGGGGCAAGTGTCACGCATCCGCACAAGGCGAACGCATTGGCGCTGGTGGGCGATCGCGCGGATGCGAACGCGCGTCGAATCGGAGCGGTCAACACGCTGGCGATTCGCGACGGCGACGTGTTTGGGCACAACACAGATTACATGGGCATTCAGCGCGCAGTGCAGACCTGTTACGGTGCCGCGCCGGACAACCTGCGCGGTGTTCGCGTCGGCATCCTCGGCGCCGGCGGGGCGGCCCGCGCCGCGACGTTCGCGGCGCTCGACGCCGGTGCAAATGTGTCCGTCTTTGCCCGAACGGCCGCGAACGCAGCCTGGGCCGCGGGCCTCGATCGCGTGCACGTGCACGAATGGGCACAGAGGACCCGGAAGCCCGTCGACCTGTTGATCCATTGCACGACCATCGGAATGCACCCAAACGTCGACGATTCGCCTGTGCCCGCCGAGGCGCTGCGGCCCGGGACCGTCGTATTCGATGCGGTGTACCATCCGAGGGAAACATGCCTGCTGCGCGAGGCACGCGCGGCCGGGCGCCGAACGATCGATGGGCTGACGATGTTTGTCGAACAAGCGGCGGCACAATTCGAGCTGTGGACTGGTTGCGTGCCCGATCGATCGACATTCGGTTGCATCGTTTCCGTGGTGTGCGGAGCGCGGGCGTCCTCGCGCGCATTGGATGACCGGCACATCGTCCTGATCGGCTACCGCGGCAGCGGCAAGACCCGCGTCGGCCACTTGCTGGCGACCGCGCTGGCCCGGCCGTTCATCGACACCGACGAGCGGATCGCATCGAGCCAGAGGCGCTCGATCGCCGACATCTTCCGCAACGAGGGCGAGCCGGCCTTCCGAGCTTTCGAGTCAGAAGTGATCAGCTCACTTGCGGACGAGCCGCCGTCAGTAGTCGCCGTCGGCGGCGGGGCACTCGAATCCGCGCAGAATGCAAGCACGCTCCAGTCCATCGGACGGTTGATCTGGCTGCGGGCACGAGCGACGGTCTTACGGGCGAGGCTGGCGGCGGATCCGTCCGCGAATCGGCCGGCGCTGACGCCGCAGGGCGTGTTAGACGAGATTGAGAGCGTGTTGTCCAGACGTGAGGCAAGCTACCGCGGCGCGGCCGATTGCGTGATCGACACGTCCGATCTCACCGTCGAGCAGACGGCACAGGCGGTCCTGGCGAAGATTTGACCGTACCCACATGGATGCATAGGTTGCCGGCATGAGCATTGCCAGCGTTCGGATGGGTGAGTTGACGATCGGGGGTGGCGCGCCGCTGACGATCATCGGCGGGCCGTGCGTGATCGAGTCGCGCGAGCATACGCTGCGCCTGGGTCAATCGATCGCCGACATCTGCCGAAAAGAGCGGGTCGGGCTGATCTTCAAGGCAAGCTTCGACAAGGCCAACCGCTCGAGTGCCGACAGCTTCCGCGGGCCGGGGCTGGAGGCGGGCTTGGCCATCCTGGGCGACGTGCGCCGCGAGTTGGGTGTGCCGGTGCTCTCCGACATTCATGAGCCGTCGCAGGCCGCCGCGGCCGGCGAAGTGCTGGACGTGGTCCAAATCCCGGCGTTTCTGTGTCGCCAGACTGACCTGTTGACGGCCGCCGGGCGCACGGGCAAGTGCGTGAACATCAAGAAGGGTCAGTTCATGTCGCCCGACGAGATGGCCAACGCGGTCGGCAAGGTCGTTGCGACGGGCAACCGCGCCGTGCTCCTCACCGAGCGCGGCACATTCTTCGGGTACAACCGCCTGGTCAATGACATGACGGCCATTGAGCGCATGAAGGCCTTCGCCCCGGTTGTATTCGACGCGACCCACAGTTGCCAGCTTCCCGGCGGCGCAGGCACGCAGAGCGGCGGCCAGCGGCAATACGTGGGCACGCTGGCCAAGTCGGCCCTCGCCGCCGGGGCCGACGCCCTCTTCCTCGAAGTCCACGACCGACCCGACCAGGCCAGGAGCGACGCGGCCACGGTCTACCCGCTCGACAAGCTGGCCGACCTGCTTCGCACCTGCCGCCGCGTGTTCGAGGCGGTTCGCTAGTAAGCGTGCCGACAGCTCACCGTTTACTACTTAGGAAGGGCACCCAGCCCAAGCAGCCTGCTCGTTGCCCGCTCGACGCGCGTGATGCTAAACTGAAGTGCGAAGGGATCGTGGTATGGCGATAGGCGACTGCCTGTGATTCAAAAGGTCCAAATCCAACGCCTCAGGGGCGTTAACGAAGGGGCCCTGGAGGGTTTGACCCCGCTCACGGTCTTGGTAGGCCCTAACGGGAGCGGCAAGAGCACCGTGCTTGACGCCCTGTTGATCGCCGCCAGTCCCAATGCCGCGGAGGCGGTCGGGCGCGTCGTTCGACGCCGTGCGAACCTCGATCGTGGCGCACGATGGCTCTTCTGGAGAGCCGACCCTAGCAACGCGGTGGCTCTGCGCGCCGATGCAAGCGGACGAACGAATCAATGCACCCTTGAGCTGCGAAACGAGAGGAGTGAGAAGGGGCGTGTGACCATTGTCTGTGAGGTGGTCAGGCTGCACGGTAGCTACAGCGTCGATACGTCGAAGCATCGCGTCTATCTTGAGCCTTCGAATCAGTATGAGTTCGACAAGGGCGAAACGTTGAAGCAGTTCGTGCCGGAAGCACGGTTCGTTGCGGCATGCTCGCCTGACCAGCCCCCGCTCACCGAGTTGTACTCCAGGGCTGTGGAGCAAGGCCGAAAGAACGAAATTGACTCGCTGCTTAGGGAACTTATCCCTGGACTGGACGATCTTCGGATTCTGGTGGATGACGATCAGCCCGTCTTGCATCTCGTGTTCGCGGACTACAGCGTGCCGGTCGCGGCTGGGGGGGATGGTGTCGTCGCCCTCGTTCGCCTGAGTTTCGAGCTGGCCGCGCGCAAGAATGGCCTGGTCCTGATGGAAGAGCCTGAGGTTCATCAGCATCCGGCCGGGCTGCGACTCACCGCCCGTGCGATACTCACAGCAATTCGTCGGGGTGTCCAGGTCATCATTACGACGCATAGCCTGGAGCTCGTCGACGCGATTCTGGCACAGGCGTTGCCGACCGACCTCGACCGGATAAGCGTGCATCGGCTCAAGCTGAGCGACGGCACGTTGAAAGCCTCCCGTTTGGCCGGTCAGGACGTAGCGGCCGTCCGTGGTGAAATCCAGGACGACTTGCGATGAGCTCCGAAGCTGAGTCGGTCGTGCTATGCGAGGGTTACTACGACCGCTCATTCTGGGCGGGATGGCTGACACACCTCGGCTGCACCGACCCGGGCTTGCCCGAAAGTAGTGGGCCACGCAAGCCAGTGCCGGATCCGCGCGGGCGCCCCGTCGCGAAAGGGCATTTCGCATTCCTGTCGCCTCAGAACAGTTTTGTTCGCGTCGTCCCGTGTAATGGGCGGGACAGAATACTCCCCGAGCTCCGACGCCGGTTGCAGCAACGCGCAACGGAGTCGGTCGCGCGCTTGGTCGTTTGCGTCGATCCCGATGCTGTGATATCCAACGAAGCACTGCACAGCGCGCGGGGCCTGACGCTGGACGACTTGAAGCACACACTCGATCAATGGCAGGTTGCATCCAGAGAGGAGGCGGGTGAACTCGCGATCGACGAGGGTGCGACATCGATTTCGCTCGTACGTTGGGAAGTCGAGGGCTCTTGCTCCCCTGGCGTACCGGCACAGCAGACACTCGAGCGATTGGTGTGCGCCGCGTTAGTAGCCGCGAATCCCGAACGCGGCGAAGCCGTCGCACAATGGCTCCAGGGCCGTCCATCGCCGCCCGACGATGCTAACGGGAAGGCACATGCCTGGTCGTTCATGGCTGGGTGGTACGCGCAGCTTGGTTGTGACCGATTCTATCGCCACATTTGGGAGGATCAGGCCCTGGTGAACCAGTTGCGAATCCTGCTCGAACGAGCTGGGGTGTGGCGAATCGCCGAGTCCTTGTTGACCGCCCGTCCGTCCGGCTAACTAGCTAGTAGGTGACTCCAGATAACAGCACGGGCAGCGCGGCCGATCGACCGCGCTGCCCGGTTGGGTTCGACACCGTCGATGGCGTTACTTGGCGCGTTTGAACGTCAGTTCGCCCATTTTCAATTCCTTGCCGTCCGCCCGGGTGTGGTAGAACGTCATGACGTGCTCGTCGTTGCTGGTGACCTTGATGGTCTCTCGGGTCTGGATGGTCTTGCCCATCGGATCCTTCATTTCGCCGGTAAAGGTGAACGTCTTCGTGGCTGCGTCGTACGTACCGGAGTTTTTGTGAATGCCGGTGCCCATCGAGTCCATCCAGATCGAGATGTACTTCTTCTCGATGTTGTCGTAGCCGCTATAGCCCCAGCCGGTGAACGGCATGCCCATCATGTCGCCCTTGTACTCATACTTCGTGAAGCGGTTGTCGTTGAACCACTCGGTCGTCATCGTGCCGGCCGTGTCGTGCGGCGGTTGATCGGGCGCCTTGTCGTCCCACCACTTGCCCGTGACGTTCCACTTGCCGACCATGTACTCCAGGTTCTTGTGCTCCGGTCCGGGCATGGCGGCCTTCATCCAGGCCTCCATCTCGGCCATCTGCTCGGGCGTCATCTCCGGCATGCCCGGCTTCTCGTCGCCCTTCTTCTCGTCCGGCTTGGCCGGCGACTTGGGTGCCTCGGGCTTCTTCTCCTGGGCCAGCGCTGCCGGCAGCAACGCCAGCATCCCGACCGCGACCAGCCCTGACCGCCATCTGCGCACTGTCATCGGTATCTCCTTCCTTTCTTGACCGCGTGTTCGTCCCGCCGTGCCCGGGCCGAATGGCAACGTGGCACAAGCGGGGCAAGAATGATACCGTGTCGGGCCGATAGACGCCAACGTGTCGTATCGGCATCCTGCTGTGGCACGGGCATCTTGCCCGTGAGTCGTCCCACGGCCTTCTAGGCCGGGGGCGCGCGCGTGTATGCCGCGCTGGACGTCGTCGCAGCTAAGTCGTGGCACGGGCATCTTGCCCGTGAGTCGT
>Ga0187892_10007252_pt1 | contig 15896 bp, 12 predicted proteins | sample MA1701073metaG_FD_139345 | JGI IMG/M metagenome (GOLD analysis project Ga0187892, IMG submission 139345) | Bio-ooze microbial communities from a basaltic lava cave in the Kipuka Kanohina Cave System on the Island of Hawaii, USA - MA170107-3 metaG ... | reverse complement strand
TTCTCCTGGATCGAGATGCTGACGGATGAGAAGCAGATCGGGCTTCACGTGGCGCTCACTCCGACGTGGAGCGAGACCGCGTACTTCGCGGACTACGTGCTGCCCATGGGTCTGGGCTCGGAGCGCCACGACCTGCACTCCTACGAGCAGTACGACGGCCAGTGGATCGGATTCCGGCAGCCGGTGCTGCGTGCGGCACGGGAGCGCGCGGGCGAGCCGGTCACAGACACGCGCGATGCGAATCCCGGCGAAGTCTGGGAGGAGAACGAGTTCTGGATCGAACTGTCCTGGCGCATCGATCCCGATGGCACGCTCGGCATCCGCCAGCACTTCGAGTCCAGGCAGAACCCGGGCACGAAGCTGAGCATCGACGAATACTACGGCTACATCTTCGAGAACTCGGTGCCGGGGCTGCCGGCAAAGGCGGCAGCCGAGCAGCTGACGCCGCTCCAGTACATGCGGAAGTACGGCGCCTTCGAGATCGCGCGGCGTACCGGTGCGCAGTACGAGGACGAGGTGGCGTCGGCCGAGCTGGAGGATGTGAAGGTGGACCGGCGCGGGCGCGTGTACACGCGTACACCGAAGCCGGCTTCGCCGAACATCGTGCCGCAGCCGCTGCCGGATGCGGATGCGGAGGGGCGGCGGGCGGTGGGGGTGATGATCGGCGGCAAGGTTCGGCGTGGGTTTCCGACGCCGAGCGGGCGGCTCGAGTTCTGGTCGCCGACGCTGGAGGCGTGGGGCTGGCCCGAGTACGCGGTACCGACCTACATCCGGAGCCACATCCATCCGACCAATCTCGAGCCGGGGCAGATGCCGCTGATCTCGACGTTTCGTCTGCCGGTCCAGATTCACACACGGAGCGCGAACGCGAAGTGGCTGGACGAGATTGCGCACACGAATCCGCTCTGGCTGCACACGCGCGATGCGGCGCGGATCGGCGTGCGGACGGGCGATCTCGTGCGGGTCGAGACCGGCATCGGCCATTTCGTGGTGAAGGCATGGGTGACGGAGGGAATCCGGCCGGGCGTTGTCGCGTGCAGCCATCACATGGGCCGGTGGAAGCTGTCGGACGGACCGGGGCAGCGACAGATGATGGCGACGGTCCAGCTCGATCATGCAGCGGACCGCTGGGGTCTCCGGCGGAACCGCGGCGTCGAACCCTTCGCATCGTCGGACCCGGATACATTGCGCGTGTGGTGGACGGATGCGGGCGTACACCAGAACCTGACGTTCCCGGTGCAGCCGGATCCGATCTCGGGCATGCACTGCTGGCATCAGGCGGTGCGCGTGCGCAAGGCGGAGCCGGGGGACACGTATGGCGACATCGCGGTGGACACGGCGAAGGCGCACGCGACGTACCGGCAATGGCTGGAGCGTACGCGAGCGGCGGACCGGTACTCGCCGGATGGGACACGCCGGCCGCACTGGCTGATGCGGCCGTTGCGGCCGACGCGCGAAGCGTATCGCCTGGCGGCGACCGCGCCGGCGACGCGCTGAGGCGATCGCGCTGATGGGCCGGCTGCGCGGCCTGGCCGAGCGACTGCGCGCGCACGCGCCGCGTCTGGCTCTGGTCGTGGATGCCTTCGCAGGCGTGAGTGTAGCGCTTCTCGTCATTCCGCAATCGCTGGCCTACGCGCGGGTCGCCGGCATGCCCGCATACATCGGGTTGTATGCGGCCGCGCTGCCGCCGCTGGTCGCGGGGTTCTTTGCGTCGTCACCCTATCTGCAGCCGGGGCCCGCCGCGATTCCGGCGCTGATGACGGCCGGCGCACTCGCTGGCATGGCGGCGCCCGGTTCTCCGGAGTACGTCGGCCTTGCCGCGCTGCTCGCGCTGGTGGTCGGTGGGATGCGGATCGGCATTGGCGTCATGCGGCTCGGTCGTATCGTCTACATGATGTCGGAGCCCGTGCTGCTCGGATTCACGACCGGGGCCGCCATGCTGATCGTGCTTTCGCAGCTGCCGCCCCTGTTCGGCGTGGAGGTGGGCGCGGCTGGCCCGCTGCCGGGCGCCTTGCAGACGCTGCTGCGTCCGGGGGACTGGAAACTCGAGACGATGCTGATCGCCGCGGCCACCTTCCTCGTGATCGTCTCCGCGCGACGCATCCATGCCCTGATTCCGTGGGCCGTGATCGTCACCGCCGGCGGCCTGGCCTACAGCGAGATCGCGGGCTACACCGGCAGCGTCGTCGGTGAGATTCCGGAAGGACTGATGCCGCTGCGCATCGCATTCCCGTGGTCGTCGCTGCCGGACCTGGTGCTGCCGGGCTTCATCATTGCGCTGGTCGGTTTTGCGGAGGCGGCATCGATCGCGCGCGTCTTCGCGGTCATGGACCGCCACGTCTGGGATCCGGATCGTGACTTCATCAGTCAGGGCGCGGCGAACGTGGCGGCCGCGGTGAGCGGCGCGTTCCCGGTGGGCGGATCGTTCTCGCGCAGCAGCCTGTCGCGCCTGCTCGGCGCGACAACAGCGCGAGCAGGAATCGTCACCGGCCTCACGGTGCTCCTGTTCCTGCCCTTCGCCTCGACTCTGTCACCACTGCCCACGGCCGTACTCAGCGGCGTCGTCATCGCCGCCGTCGTCGGGCTGATCCGGATCCGGCCGATCATCGCGATGTGGCCGCTCTCGAAGGCGCAGTTCATGGTGGCCGCCGGGACTGTCGTCATGACCCTGGTCCTCTCGCCGCGGGTTGACCAGGCTGTCATCCTCGGAATCCTCACGGCCGTCGGCGTGCACCTCTGGCGCGAATTCAACCTGAAGGTCGTGTCGTGGACGGAGGACAGTGTGCTCCACGTGCGGCCGGAAGGCGTGCTCTGGTTCGGCTCGGCGGAAGCGCTGGAGCAGGATGTCATCGCGCTGGTCGCGGAGCACAGGGAGGCGAAGAAGCTGATCCTGCACATGGAGCGCGTCGGCCGGGTCGACCTGACCGCCTCGCTCACGCTCGAGCGGCTGGTCATGCGCGCGCGCGGCGCCGGCCTCGAGACGGATGTCGTTGCCGTCCACCCCGTCACAGCCCGCGCGCTCCGGCGCGTCCTGGCCCAGCAGCGGCTCGACCGGTCCCACCTGCCGTAAGTCAACTCGGCGCACCGCGGGCCGCGGCTCTGTCAGTCATGCAGAGCCAGTCGTTCAAATTGGGAATCAGGCGAGGCGCCGGGTCCTGAAAAGGCCTGGCGCCTCGTTCGTTGCGTATTCTCCTGCCGCGCGGCGCGTTCTATCATGACAAAACCGTTCACCGCGGAGAGCGCTGGGGGCGCCGAGACGATGCAGCCTCGGCAGGACCAGACGGCGCGTGCAAGATTGGATTTCGATGCGATGAACAAAAGGCCGCCTCGGTGAGCTCGAGTGGTGGGCGCGAGACTGGATTTTCAGGTGCTGAACGAACGGGGGGACAATGGGTGGCGCGACGGAGCTTCGGGGTCCCGACCTGATGCGGGGTGTGGCCGAGAGCGATCTGCCGGCGAGCGGGATCCTGCTGGGTCACGCGGAGGGTGAACCCGTCATACTCGTGCGCGTGGGCACGGACGTCCATGCCGCTGCGGCCACGTGCAGCCATTACGGCGGGCCGCTCGCCGAGGGCCTGGTTGTCGGGGAAACGGTGCGCTGCCCCTGGCACCATGCGTGTTTCAACCTGCGCACGGGCGAGCCTGTGCGTGCGCCCGCATTGAACGACGTCGCGATCTGGAACGTGGAACGTAAGAACGGCCGGATCCGGGTGACCGGGAAGGCGGCGCCGGTGATCACGCGACGGCCGCGCGTCTCGCCGGCTTCGATCGGCATTGTCGGCGCAGGAGCCGCAGGCGCAGTGGCGGCGGAAACGCTCCGGCGCGAAGGTTACGCTGGCCCGTTAACGCTTTTCGATGCCGAGCCGGACTCGCCCTACGACCGGCCGAATCTCTCCAAGGACTACCTTGCGGGCACGGCTCCCGAGGAATGGATTCCGCTGCACGCGGCGGAGTTCTACGAAGCCAGGGGAATCGATGTTGTTCGGGCCGAGGTCGTGGCACTGGACGCGGCGGCGCGAACCATTGGCCTTGCGGAAGGCAGCCGCAGAACGTTCGAGAGCGTGCTGCTCGCGCCCGGCGCGGAACCGGTACGGCTGAACGTGGCGGCCGACGGCGCCCGGGTTTTCTATCTGCGCTCGCTCGGAGACAGCCGCGCGATCATCCGACAGGCGGAGTCTGCACGACGTGTGGCGATCATCGGCGCGAGCTTCATCGGCCTCGAGGTTGCCGCCTCGCTACGGCATCGCGGCCTCGAAGTCGAAGTCGTGGCGCCCGAGGATGTGCCGCTCGCGCGCATCATGGGTGATTCGCTGGGCCGGTTCGTGCGAGCCTTGCACGAGGAGCGCGGTGTCCGGTTCCACCTCGGCCGCACAGCTCGCGCGTTCCACGCGCGCGGCATCACACTCGACAATGGCGTCGAAGTGGCGGCCGATCTCATCGTCATTGGCATTGGCGTGCGACCGCGGCTGTCGCTCGCGCAAGCCGCGGGACTCACGATCGACAACGGCATCGTGGTCAACGAATTTCTCGAAACCAGCGCGCCCGGGATCTGGGCGGCGGGCGATGCAGCGCGCTGGCCGGACCCGCATTCCGGGGAGCGCATCCGCGTCGAGCACTGGGTTGTGGCCGAACGGATGGGCCAGACGGCGGCGCGCAACATGCTCGGCGCGCGCGAACCGTTCGATGCGGTTCCGTTCTTCTGGAGCCAGCACTACGATGCGACCATCGCCTATGTTGGGCACACAGCCCGTTTCGATGAAGCGATTCTCGATGGCGATCCGGCGGCACGGGACTGCGCCGTCGAGCTGAAGCTGGCGGGCCGGCGACTGGCGGTAGCCACGATCTTCCGCGATACGTTGAGCCTCGAGACCGAGCTGGCGATGGAGCGGCGCGCGGCGCACTGAGGCCGCCGGGCCTTCATATCAGCGCGACCTCGCCCCAGTGCAGGAGCATCGCGCCCCACGAGTAGCCAACGCCGAAGCCGACGAGAAGCACTCTGTCCAGCGGCCGAAAGCGGGCGCCGTGCTCCCGCAGCACGATGGGCACTGTGTTGCCCACGGTATTGCCGTAGTCCCGCAGGGCGAGCGGCATCCTTTCAGCAGGAATGCCGAGTCGCATCCTCAGCCGTTCGTTCATGAAGGCATTCGCCTGGTGGAACACGAACCAGTCAATGTCGGCCATCCCCAGGTCCGCGTCCGCCAGAACATCACGGACCAGGTCCGGCACGCGCGACATCGCGAACGCCGTGATCGCCTGGCCATCCATGAACAGATTCTCAGCCGAGCGCTCGCAGCCATGCGGGTCCACCTCCGTCCTGCGCGTCTCCGCATCACGGGGTTGGCGGAATGCGCCGGCCGGCACAATGAGACTGCGGAATCCCGAGCCATCCGTACCCAGGCGAGCCGGGCCGAGCGCGGCACCCGCGCCATCTGCTCGAATCAGCGTCGCGCTGCCCGCATCGCCGAACAACACACGCACTGTGCGGTCGCGCGGGTGGATCATGCGCGAGTAGGTTTCTCCGTTCAGCAGCAGGACGTTCCGCGCGCTGCCTGCACAGATGAGAGCGCGGGCCAGGACCAGCCCGTACACGTAGCCGGAGCAGCCCTGGTTGAAGTCGAGTGCAGCCACGTGTGTCCCGAGGCCGAGACGGTCCTGCAGCACGCAGGCCGTAGTGGGCAGGAAATAGTCGGGACTCTGTGTACAGAAGAGCAGCGCATCGATCGACGCGCGTTCGATGCCCGTGGTGTCCAGCAGCTTGCAGGCTGCCTGGAAGGCGAGATCCGAAGAACACTCCGCATGCGCCGCGACATGTCGCTGGCGGACGCCGACCTTGCCCTCGATCCGAGACATGTCCCAGTCCGGGTTCTCGCGACCGAGGTCGTCATTGCTGACGACGTTCGGCGGGACGTGGAACGCCAGGGCGGCAAGCACCGGACTTGTGTTCATCGGCCGACCTTCGCCGCCTCCACGAGACGGAGCAGCTGCTCACAGGTTCGTGCCTTCACGAAATGTTCGTCGGCAATCGCAATTGCGAACGCGATCTCGAGTTCGAGCAACACGTCCATTGAGCCCATCGACGTGACGCCGGCCTCGTACATGTCGGCCTCGGGCGGGATCGATTCGATCCCTGCCGCCCTGATGACGATGTCCTGGATGCGCTCGAGATCCGTCATGCGCTTGCTGCCTCGTTCGAGGGTGGCGAGCCTAACGCCGCAATACGGCGCGCGGGATAACCGGCTACAAGGGTGTTCGGCGGAACATCGGCCGTGACAACGGAGGCCGTGGCGACGACAGCACCCGTGCCGATGCGCACACCCGGAAAGATCGTGCAGTTGGCACCGATCCAGACGTTGTCGCCAATACTCACCGGCCTTACGTCTTCCGGATCGGGCGGCAGATTCGCGAGACGCTTCGCCGGATCGATCGGGTGTCCGCTCGAGTCGAAGATCCGGGTCCCGGCGGCGATGTGGCAGTGACGTCCGATCTCGATCGAGCGACCCACCACGAACGTTACGTTGTGGCCGATGCTCGTGTAGTCACCAATGCACAGCTTGGGCCGGTCGGCGAATCGAGCCGCGAAGCCGAACGCGCACTTGCCATCGACGCGCACGCAATCGCCAAGGACAATGTCACCGACTCCCTCGATGAAATGCAGGTGCACGCCGGTTCGCAGCCCGCGACCGGTTCGGCGGCATCGGGCTCTGAAGTACGGACCCGTGATCAGGGCGGGGATGAGGACGTCGTAAACCGCACGGAGCGCGAGGTACAGCCAGACAACCGGACGGACGAGAAAGAGTGGCACCGGCAGCGAAGCCCGCCGCGCCAGACTTCTCAGGCGGCGTGCCCCTCGCGCTGCGGGAGCATCCGCCGTGGCAAGGTATCTCCTGAGGCTCATGGTGACGCGAACCTAGCGTCACGGTCTGACAATGCCCGGCGAAGACCCCGGCAGGATCGGGGTCTGGCGGCGGCGACAGACGGGCCGGGCGCGAAGGGCTGCCGGGAACCGGGCGCTGGCCCGGGCGTGCCCGCGCCGGGCGCGGGACTTCAGCCGCCGAAGCCCTGGGATGCGCCCATGAGCGCGCTGCGGCCCGACGGCACGTTCAGCTGATAGCAGCGGTCCGCATACTCGCGAACCATGCGATCCGTGTTGAAGAAGGCGCCCACCTGGCCGATCGCGGCGCGCATGCGGTCCACCCACGCGAGCGGAATGCCCTGCGAGTCCCGCGTGTAGAACATGGGCACGATCTCGTTCTCTAACAGGCGGTATAGCACTTCGGCGTCCGTTTCGTCCTGTGCGCCTTCCAGGCCGGACGGTTCGATGAGGAAACCGATGGGCGCGTACCAGTGGTTGTGCTCGTACCAGGCTTCAGCCCACCAGCCGTCCGCGACGCTCAGGTTCAGGCCGCCGTTGGCGGCGGCTTTCATGCCGCTCGTGCCGCTGGCCTCGAGCGGCCGCCGCGGCACATTCAGCCAGACGTCGGAGCCCTGGACCATGTGGCGGGCCAGCTCGACATCGTAGTTCTCGACAAAGACGATGCGGTTGTGGAACTCGGGTCTGCGACCCGTGCCAAAGACCTGCTGGAGGAATGCCTTGCCGCCTTCATCGCGCGGGTGCGCCTTGCCCGCAAAGACGATCTGCACGGGCCGGTCGGGCTGGCCGACAACGCGGGCCAGCCGGTCGAGGCTGGACAGCAGCAGGGTAGCGCGCTTGTAGGTGGCGAAGCGGCGCGCGAACGTGATCGTCAGCGCGTCCGGATCAAGCCTGATGCCGTCCTGCCCGGCGTGCCCACGCGCTTTCGCCTGCGCCGCGAGCGCCGCGCTCAGCCGGTCGATCAGGCGAGCCCGCTGCTCCTGGCGTGCCGTCCACAGGCGATCGGCCGGAATGCTGGCCACACGCGTCCAGTCGACCGTGCTGCTGCGCAGGCGCCAGTCCGGCGCGATGAACTCGGCATAGAGGCGGGCCATGCGCGAGCCCACCCAGCTGGGCGTGTGCACGCCGTTCGTGATGTAGCCGATGGGCACATCTTCGATCGAGCGCGCACCGAAGAGTGTGCGCCACATGGTGCGGGAGACTTCGCCGTGCAGCCGGCTGACGCCGTTCCGTTCGCGCGATACGCGGAGCGCGAGCGCGGTCATGCAGAACTGGCCTTCGCGGTGCGGCTCGGGTGTGAGGCCGAGACCGAAGAACTTCTCCCACGCAATGCCCATCGCCTCGACGCTCGACGCGAAGTAACGGCGCATCAGGTCGCCGGGGAACCAGTCGTGCCCGGCCTCCACCGGGGTGTGCGTCGTGAACAGCATTTCGTCGGCGACGTCGGATACGGCAGCATCGAAGCGATGAGTGCGACGCAGCGCGCCGCGCAGCCGCTCGACGATCGCGAACGCTGCATGACCCTCGTTCAGGTGAAACACCTCGATCGGATGTCCGAGCGTCTCGAGCGCGCGAACGCCGCCAATGCCGAGAATCAGTTCCTGCTTGAGACGGTGTTCGAGGTCGCCGCCGTACAGCCGGTCCGTGATGCGGCGGTCCTCCACTGCGTTCCCATCGACGTCGGTGTCCAGCAGATAGAGCGGAACGGCGCCGACGTGGGCACGCCACACGCGCGCGTATACGGTCCGGCCCGGGAACTCGACACCGATCAGCAGCGGCGCTCCATCGCTGGTCGTTTCCATGCGAAGCGGCAGGTGCGCAGGCTCGAGGTGGCGGTACGTCTCGTGCTGCCAGCCATTGGCATCGACGTGCTGCGTGAAATAGCCGTCACGGTACAGCAGGCCGATGCCCACGAGCGGGACCGCGAGGTCGCTCGAGGACTTGAGGTGGTCGCCGGCGAGCACACCGAGCCCGCCCGAGAACACGCGGATGCAGTCCGCCAGCGCAAACTCGGCCGAGAAGTACGCGACGCGCCGTGGCTCGCGGTGGCCATGCGTCGCGAGATAGATGTCCTGATCCGTCACGGCGCGGCGCACGCGCTCGACGTAGCCCGTGTCGCTGGCGGCATCGCGCAGGCGTTCCGATGCCAGTTCATGCAGCAGGCGGACAGGATTGTGGTGGGTACGCACCCACGCCTCGGGATCGAGCCAGCGGAACAGCGACCAGTACTCCCGCCACCACGTCCAGCGCAGGTTGAATGCGAGGGTTTCGAGGCCCGCGATGGAGGCGGGGATCTGCAAGGTCGTCGTCGACATTTTCCTTTCTAGGCTTCGGCGCTCGGCTCCAGGTCGAGCAATGTGCGATGCGGCGGCTCGGAGCGCGACCTGCGCGCGCGCTGCTCCCGAACGCGGCGCGCTATCGCAGGCACGAGCAGCAACGGGCTGAAAAGCAGAGCCTCGACCAGGAACACGGCCAGCGCGCGCAGGCTGAAGAACGTGCCGAAGAATTCCGCGCTGGTCGGGCCGAACTCGAGATCGAAAAAGCTCGTGAGCGCGGCCGGCAGCGGCAGCGGCGCGGAGACATACTCGCGCGTGACCGGCCACCAGAGCATCAGCCCGGAATTGTCGACCACGTCGAGGGACACGAGGTCCAGCGCAATGTGCGAAAGATAGACCGGCAGCACGAAGGCATAGCAGAGCCAGAACGGCAAGGGTTCGGGCGCCACCGCGCGCCCGAGCAGCCGCGGCGAGAGCCGCCGCATCACTGCGGCGATGATCAGCGATGCGAACAACGCACCGGCCAGGGAGTGCGTGGCACCCCGATGGAACGCACCGACGTTGTGGACCAGCAGTCCAGGGACGAAATCGATGTCCGGCAGCTGCGCAATGACGAACGCGGCAACGGCAAGCTTGAGTGGCGTGGCCGTGCCGCGCGCCGTACGCATTGCGGCGATGCCGGCCACGCCATGAGCCAGGGGGGTTGGCATTCGGTTACTGGTTCTCCATTCCCGATCCCGCCGGGCCGCATTGCCCGGCCGACACGACGCCTCCGGGCGCCGCGGCCGCCCCGAAACCAGGCGGCTGACCGCCGCGCCCGACTGGCGCGGCAGGGCATGCCGATTGCAACCCCCGTACCACGCGGCCTGCCGGGGCGGCAGGCCGGGTCCCGCTGCAGAAGGCTCCCCATGGACATGCACGTATGCGCCCGCTGTGAAGGCAGTGGCCACGTAACTGGTGGCCTGGGTTGGGAAATACCGTGGCCTCGCTGGGCGCCCAAGGCCCACCGCGCCCGCGGCGCCGGGATCCTGCCCCCGCACACCTGCCCGGATTGCGGCGGCGCCGGCACGATTCTCAACATGACCGAGGACACGCCACAAGTGGGGTGGGAAAGCAACCGATCGGGTTCCCGCGTTGACGAACGCGACCAGGCCGACAGCCGTTACATCCCTCTCCGGCGGAAGTCGCGCCCGAACTGATCGCTCGGCCGACGCAGCGAATGCTTCCTGCGTCGGTATGTATTGCCGGAAAAAAGTTCCGGACTGTACCTCGAGTTTGTCCTCCTTGTAGGTGTCGCTGCCCGGCAATACCTTGCCACCCGGCGTGCAGGACGCTCCCCGTCCGCGGGAAGGACCGAGTCCACCTGATGCACGTTGGTTGAACCGACGAACGAACCTCCTGCCCGGCGACAGCGGACCACGGGCATACCGGAGGCTCGTCATGCCCGCACGATCCCGTTGCAACGACAGCCGTCCAGGGCTTCTCCGCGCGACCTGCATCACCGCCGTCGCCAGCATCCTCATGTTCGCCGCGCGCGTGCCGGTGCACGCACGGGCGGCGCAGACCGTTCCTGACCTCATTTCCGGTACGTGGTCCGGCCGCATCGGTCCGACGGCGCAGCCGAACTTTGCGGTTACGCTCGATCTCCGTCTCGACGGCACAACGATCCGCGGCACACTGTCCACCGGCGATGGGGACGGTGAGGTTCGCAGCGGCCGCTATGATCCGGAGAGCGGCGTGCTGCACATCGAAATCGCGCGCGCCGGCGAGGCCTCGGTCTCGCTCGTGCTCGACGGCGTCGCGGTGCAGGGGATCGCGACGGGGCGCGTCACGCGCGGGCCGAGCAGCGGCACGTTCGTGCTCACGCGCAACGGCGCTCCGCCGACGGAACCGGGCGTTGCGTCGCTCGATCGCACGCAGCTGCGCGCCGCGTTCGAAGAGCTGAACGGCAACATCGCGAAGGCCGCCGGGCTGGTGCCGGCGGACCGTTTCGCGTGGCGACCGGTCGATACCGTGAGAAGCTTCGGTCAGATCGTTGGCCACGTCGCGGATGCTTACCACTACTACTGCGGGCGCGCCGCGGGCCGGCCGGTACAGTGGTCGGACGCGATCGCACAGGGTCCGATCGACAAAGCGGCGGTCATCGCACAGCTGAACGAAGCCGCCGCGCAGTGCAGCGCCGCGTTCGACGCGGGCAATGCGGGCCCGCTCGTGGTGAACTACGGCCACGCGAATCTGCACTACGGCAACCTCGTCACGTATCTCAGGCTGCTGGGACTCATACCGCCCACGACCGGCTGAGCATGTCGCATGTCGGAGCCAGCTCGCACGGGCCGCCGCAGGCCATCGTAACGGTGCGTCGCGTGTCAACAGTGGAGTGGCACTGGCAGCGCGCAACTGCCACGGCCGTGCTCGCGGCGTGCTTCTTATTGTCGCACGGCTGTAGTGACGGACCCGTCGCAAGCGAAGGCGAAGGCATCGGCGAGTGGTCGGCGAAAGCGCCGCTGCCCACGGCGCGCCAGGAAATGCCGTCCGCCGTGGTGGGCGGGAAGATCTACACGCCCGGCGGCTACAACCAGACGGGCCAGACTACAGCCACACTCGAGATCTACGATGTGACCGCGGACCGGTGGTCTTCGGGACCGGCCATGCCCGAAGGGCGCAACCACCCTGGCGTTGCGTCGAGCGGCGGCTATGTCTTCGTGATCGGCGGATACACGGCCACCGGCGCCGCCTCGCCGTCCGTATTTTCGTTCAATGCCGCGAACGGTACCTGGAGCACCAGGCGAGCGATGCCAGCGGGCCGCGCGGCACACGTTGCGATCGAATTGGGTGGAAAGATATACGCGATCGGCGGCGTGCGCGGCGGCGCAGTGGTGGCTACCACCGAGGTGTATGATCCGGCGTCCGACACCTGGGCCACGCTCGCACCCATGCCGACACCGCGCGAGCACCTCGCAGGCGCCGTCATCGGCCAGCGCATCTTCATCGTGGGCGGCCGAGCACCAGCGAACACGGCGGCGCTGGAAGCGTATTTGCCCGCTACCAACACGTGGGAGCGGCTGCCAGACATGCCGACGGCGCGCGGCGGGCTTGCCGCGGCCGCACTTCACGGGCGGCTCTACGCTTTCGGCGGCGAGAATCCAGGTGTGTTCCCACACACGGAGGAGTACGATCCGGCGCTCAACGCATGGCGCAGAGTGGCCGACATGCCGACGCCGCGCCACGGCATGGGCGCAGTCACGGCGGGCGAGCTGATTCACGTGATCGGCGGCGGCCTCCGTGCGGGGTTCGGTGCAGGGCCCATCCATGAGGCCTTTCGCATCCGCTGAAATCGACGGCTTCATCGAGGGCGCGAAATAGTCGCTGCGCGCGCGCCCACCGCGCGACGATCCGGCGCGCACCGTTCACCGGCCGCGGCGCCGCCTGACCGGCCGAGCTGACCGTTCACCGCAGCGTGCTCGAAATCCGATCCGCAGTGCTGCAGCATTGACCCATGCATGCCGCAGTTCTGCTCGCCATCGCCATGAGCGCGAGCGCGGCCGCCCAGACCCCGGTCCACACGCTGCGCGGCATCGTGCGCGCCGACGACGGCCGGCCCGTCCGCGGTGTCAACGTGTTCCTGCTGGAGACGCTCGATGGCGACCTGTCGGGCGAGGACGGGCGGTTCGCCTTCGACACGCGTGCGTCCGGTCCCGTGACACTCGTGACGATACGGGACGGCTATCGCGAATCCCGTTCGTCGATCCGCGTGCCGCTTACCGACACGATTGTCGTGCAGCTGATCGGTCTGCCGGTGCCACTCGATCCGATTCGCGTACAGGCGGGCCGGCTGGCAGCAGGCAGCGAAGCCGGCGTCGAGCTGAACAGCCTGGATGTGGTGACCACCCCGGGCTCCGCGGCGGACGTCTATCGCGCACTACAGACGTTCTCCGGCCTGCAGACGGTCGATGAGGGGGCCGGCCTGTTCGTGCGCGGCGGCGATGTTTTCGAAACGAAGATCTACCTCGATGACGCCGTCGTGCTCTCGCCGTACCGCTATGAATCGCCCACCGGCGGTTTCTTCGGCTCGTTCGATCCGTTCCTGCTGGATGGCATTCAATTCTCGACGGGCGGTTTCGGCGTGCGCTGGGGTGACGCGCTCTCCGGTGTTGGCGCGCTCTCGACGCTCGGACGGCCGACGGCGTTCAATGCGGGTGTGACGGCATCGCTGGCCGCGCTGTCCGCAGCAGCCGCGGCGCCGCTCGGGTCCAGGCTCGGGCTGCGCGCGACCGGCACACGTTCGAATACGGCACTGATGTTTCGGGTGAACGGCTCGACCAGCGAATTCACGCGCGAGCCGGAAGGCCGCGACGCGAGTGGCAGCCTCGTCTGGGATTACAGCGCGGACGGCAGCCTCAAGGTGTTCGGCATCGATCAATGGAGCCAGCTCGGCGTCGTCCTCGATGATCCCTCGTGGCGTGGTGCGTTCGAGGCCGACGAAGGTCAGAACCTGATCGTGGCCTCCTGGAACGATCGCCTCGCCAGCGTGCGTACGTCGCTTGCCCTCGCCACGGCCGGCGAGCGCCGGACCCAGACACTCGGCGCGTTCCATCTCGAATCGCGCGAGCGACTGCACCAGCTGCGTGGTCACGTCGAGCTGCCCGCAATGCCGACGCTCACGCTCAGCGCAGGCGGAGAAATCGAGCGACGGATCTCGACGTTCAGTGGTCAGTTCCCGGAATTCGGCTATGACAATCACCCCGACGCGCCGAAACGCACGATCGAGGAATCCGCGCGCGCGACGCGCGCCGGTACCTTCGTGGAAGCGGACTGGTACGCGACGCCGCGCCTGCGGCTGACGGGCGGCGTCCGCAATGATCGCTCAACGCTGACCCGACGTCGTACGTGGGATCCCCGGCTGGCGGCCGCGATGCGCCTGCATCCCCTCATCGTTCTCGTTGGTGCGGCCGGCGTCTACCACCAGGTCGCTTCACCGTTCGACCACGAGACCTGGGAAGGCCAGACACCCCTGACCGCCATGCGCTCGACGCACACCGTTGCCGGAGTTCAGCTCGGCCATGACGCTGCAATGCTGCGCATCGAAGCGTGGTCGAAACGCTATCGCGACCTGGTGCAGCAGGACAGGGACCGCAACATCGCTGCCGGCGGACGTGGCCACAGCCGAGGCATTGACATCTTCGCGAAGTGGCCGCAGTGGCAGGGCTTCAGCGGCCGGACCGCGCTGAGCCTGCTGCGGGCTCGCCGCACCGATCCGGACACGCGGGAACTGGCACGTTCGCCGTTCGACATCTCCCGGATGTGGACGAGCGTGCTCGAGCAGCAGCTGGGTTCACGCTGGAGCGTCGGGCTGACACTGCGCAGTGCAACCGGCCGGCCCTTCACACCGATTGTTGACGCCAACTTCGATGCGGGGCAGCAGGTCTGGGTGCCGGTATACGGGCCGCCCATGTCCGAACGGCTGCCCGGCTTCCGGCGCACCGATTTCTCGCTCAGTCACCTCGCGCCACTCGGCGCCGGCCGGTTGCTGGTTGCGTTTCTCGGCATCTCGAACCTGTTCGACCGCGTCAATGTGCACGACTACACCTACACGAGCAATTACGCGGAACGTCGAGTCGTACGCAGTCAATTCAAGCGATCCATCTATTTCGGTGTTACCGTCGACTTTTGAAGGGAAGGCGACCATGCGCGTCGTAATCGCTATGGTATGGCTGTGGCTGGGTGCGAGTGGCGTGGCGGCGCAGCTGAAGGATGCGGCGATGTGGGCGGATTCTGCGGCGCGGCTGATCGACGCGGCCTCGGTTGCGGGTGATGCGCAGCGCATTGTGAACGTACGCGCGTTGCTCGACCGGGCGCTGACGCGCTATCCGGGCGATGCCATGCTGCTGCACTACAAGGGATTCGCGTGCTATCGTGAGGCCACCATACGGTTGGGCCGGGAGAACGCGGACACGGATGAGCTGCTCGACTGCGCGGAAGATGCACTTGTGCAGTCCGTCGCGGCGCTCCCCATCGCGGAATCGCAGGCCCTGCTCTCCGCGGTAATCGGCCAGAAGATCGGCAACAATCCGATCCGCGGCATGCTGCTCGGTCCGAAGTCCGATGAGTGGATGGGCAAGGCGATGAGGACAGCGCCGGCGAATCCGCGTGTCTGGCTGCTGCGGGGCATCGGCGCCATCTTCAAGCCGGGCATGTTCGGCGGTGGCCTGGACAAGGCGGAATCCGACCTGCGCAAGGCGATCGAGTTGTTCGCAACGGACCGGCCCGTGCCGCCCGCGCCTGCATGGGGCCGGGCCGAAGCGTGGATCTGGCTGGGCCAGACTCTGCAGCGCGCGGACCGGCCCGGGGAAGCGCAAAAAGCCTATGAGACGGCCCTCGAACTGGAGCGCGGCAACGGTTGGGTGCGCGACGTCCTGCTGCCCGGACTGAAGCGCCGCGGGTGAGCGCGCGAGACACCCGGCGCGGCTGGTGGCTGTACGCGGCCGCGTGGGTTCCCGCGGCGCTGCTGTACGCCGGCGCCGTTGCGGCGCAAGGCGAAGCGACACCCGGCCAGGCGCTCATTACCGGCGTGCTGCTGACCACTGTCGCAGCGATTGAAGGCATTGGCGTATGGTGGCTGACGGGCCGCATTCCGGTGCGCCATTATCTGTTCTTCTTTCCCGCGCATCTGCTGCTTGCCGGTGTTTACGGTGTGGTCCTGGTCAGCGCCGAGACCGGGTGGCTGTGGCTGGTCGCGGGCGGGGCCACGG
>Ga0187892_10007251_pt1 | contig 15898 bp, 11 predicted proteins | sample MA1701073metaG_FD_139345 | JGI IMG/M metagenome (GOLD analysis project Ga0187892, IMG submission 139345) | Bio-ooze microbial communities from a basaltic lava cave in the Kipuka Kanohina Cave System on the Island of Hawaii, USA - MA170107-3 metaG ... | reverse complement strand
GCACAGTCTGCGGGCTATGCGTTGCCACCAAACCTAGGCGCCGGATAGCCCGCACAGTCCGCACTGCACATAATTCGACGATCTACATAATGGCCGTTATGAAAAGCTTTTCATAACGGCCAAGAACAGTCATCTCTCCAAGACCATTCGTTACCGCCTGGTTCGCTATTTCGCGGGTAGGCCTCAGCCCAGCCTCGTGGCCGGCACCGTGGGACCAGCGGGACAAACGAAACCTTTAGGTTGTGATCGGGTCGATGGCCAGGATCAAACTTGGCGGCTAGAGTCAGCCCGTTACATTGACTGAACCGCAGTGAACGACGGTGGGCTCGTCAAGCGAGCAGCGATTGCGTTCGTGTCCGTGGCCTGGTAAGGCCAAAGACGCGAATTCGCTCAATGCCTGGTGGTACACCTCGCGCTTGAACCGGACGACGCCTTTCAGCGGCTGCCAATAGAGAACCCACCGCCAGCAGTCAAACTCAGGCCGCTGCGATGCCCCCAGGAAAACGTCCTCATCCTCGCCTAGGAAGCGCAGCAGATACCAGATCTGCTTCTGCCCCACACAGACGGGTTTCTTGTCATAGCGGATGAATTGGTCCGGCAACCGGTAGCGGAGCCAGCGCTTGGTATAGCCGATAACCCGTACTTGACTGGGGAGCAAGCCCACTTCCTCTTTCAGCTCCCGATACATGGCGAGCTCTGGGGTTTCGTTACGTTTTATTCCCCCTTGCGGAAACTGCCACGCGTCCATGCCGAAACGGCGGGCCCAAAATACTCGGCTATCCTGATTGCTCAGGATAATACCTACGTTAGCCCTGTACCCGTCTAAGTCAATCATCCTCGGAGCGTTCCGATACCTTAGGCGGGTATTATTTCTGATCCCGGCGGCCACATCAATCTCTACGCGATCGGTCGGCGCTACCCGCGTGTGCATCAACCGAGTAAGGCCCGAACCGCGTCTCGCTCCTGTTCAAGCTCTTCCCGCGTCCTATCTAAGCGGGACTGACTGAAGGCGTCGATCGCAAGTCCCTGCACGATCCGGTACTCGCCATCCTGGGTTGTCACCGGGTAGGAAAACACCAGTCCTTCGGGGATCCCATAACTACCGTCGCTCGCCACCGCCATGCTAGTCCAGTCATCGGGCGGGGTTCCTCTCACCCAATCCCGAATGTGTTCGATGGCGGCGTTTGCCGCCGAGGCGGCGCTGGATGCGCCGCGTGCTTCGAGGATCTCGGCACCGCGCTTGGCGACGCGGGGAATGCATTGTCCCTCAAGCCAATCCTGGGTGACTAAGGATTTAGCGGGTTGGCCTTTGACGGTGGCGTGACTGAGGTCCGGATATTGGGTCGTGGAATGGTTGCCCCAAATGCAAACCCTTTTAATTTCGCCGATGCTTGCTCCTGCCTTTTTGGCTAATTGCGCTAGCGCGCGATTGTGGTCTAGGCGGGTGAGTGCGGAGAACTGGCTGGGCGACAAATCCGGCGCGCTGCTGAGGGCGGTGAGGGCATTGGTGTTTGCCGGGTTACCGACGACCACGACCTTGACATCGCGGCCGGCCCGCTCGTTGAGCGCCCTACCCTGCACCTTGAAGATGCCGGCGTTCGCCGCCAGCAAGTCACTGCGCTCCATACCGGGACCGCGCGGCCTCGCCCCCACCAATAGCGCGAACTGCGCCCCGTCGAAGGCTACCTTGGGGTCATCCGTGACCACGATGTCCGCCACCAGCGGGAACGCGCAATCCTCCGCTTCCATGACCACGCCCTGCAATGCCTTCATCGCCGGCGCGATCTCCAAGCAGCGCAGCACCACCGGTTGGTCGCTCCCCAGCATCTCGCCCGCGGCGATCCGAAACAGCAATGAATAGGCGATTGACCGGCAGCCCCGGTAACGGCCACCTGTACGGCTTGTTTCATTAGCTCCTCTTCCCCCGTTGCCCGGTTAGCTTGTCATCTATCGTCTAAGGGCACATATTCTCTGCGCTCGGACCCAATATAGAGCTGACGTGGTCGCCCAATTCGGAAATCTTGATCGGTGATCATCTCCATCCATTGCGCTATCCACCCGGCCGATCGGGCGAGGGCAAACATGACGGTGAACATGCGGGTGGGGATCCCAAGCGCCTTGAGAATAATACCGGAATAAAAATCGACGTTTGGGTAGAGCTTGCGCTCGATGAAATACCCGTCTTCTAAGGCGATGCGCTCCAGCTCCATGGCGATTTCGAAAAGCGGTGGTTCGGCCCCGGTGCCCATTTCATCCAAGACATCGTGACAGGCCTGGCGGATTATCGTGGCACGCGGATCGAAGTTCTTGTAGACGCGGTGACCAAAGCCCATGAGGCGGAAGGGATCGTTTTTGTCTTTCGCTCGATCGACATAGGTTTTTATGTTCTTCGAGTCCCCGATTTCCTCCAGCATCAGGATCACGGCTTCGTTGGCCCCGCCATGGGAGCGGCCCCATAAGGTGGCGCAGCCGGCGGAAATGCACGCGAAGGGGTTAGTTTCCGCACTCCCCGCTAAGCGCACCGTAGAGGTGCTCGCATTCTGTTCGTGGTCGGCGTGCAGGATCGCCAATAATTCCAGCGCCCGCACCGCCTTAGGATGGGGCTCGTAGGGCTCGCTCGGCCGCGCAAACAGCATATTCATAAAATTTTCCATGTAGCCCAGCGAGTTATCGGGGTATACGAAAGGCTCGCCCAGACCGTATTTGTAGCATTTCGAAGCGATATTCGGCATCTTGCCGATCACCATTTGGGCCGTAAGCTGGCGATGTTCCTGGTCAAAGATGTCGATCACCTCGTGGTAATACGAAGCCATCGCCCCGGTGACGCCCACCATGATGGACATGGGATGTGCATCATAGCGGTAGCCGCCGTAGAACTTGATCAAATGCTCGTGCACCATGCACTGCTCCTTGATCGAGCTTTCGAACTGCTCCATTTGGGCCCGCGTAGGTAATTGCCCGTGGATCAGCAAGTAACAGACCTCCAGGTAAGAGCCGTGTTCGGCTAACTGTTCGATAGGATAGCCGCGGTGCAGCAAAATCCCGCTCTCGCCATCGAGGTAGGTGATGGCGCTGCGGCAACTGGCGGTGGTTAGATACCCCGGGTCGAAGGCAAACATCCCCAGCGCTTTGTACAGATCCCGGGTATCGATCACCGGCGCTCCCGCGGTTCCTCGATAAACAGGGCATTCGATCGATCGACCGCTGCGATTGTCCACGATGGTGACTGTGTCTTTGCTCATACTGCCGCGCCCAATCTGAGGAGGTTCTCTTGGTCTATTTTTTGGTCACAATGCTCTCGATATTTGCGAGCATTTGGTCTAGCATACATGCGGTTGCGGCGTCGCAGCAAGCGAGGCGTGACCAGCTTACACAGCTGAGATGTCACCGGCAATCCGATCACGAAGATATAAGCTATATTGTTCAATAGCTTTGGTCAGCGCTGCGATCGATTTTTCGGGATCTGCTGCGAGCACAGGGAGATCCTTCCGTTGACCACTAAGCGACCATTGGGATGAAAACCTACGCCATGGCTGAATTGCACAGCGACAACGCCGCCTACCTGGATAAGCTCTTTCAGGAGTACCGCTTGGATCCGGCCTCCGTGGCGGGATCCTGGAGAGGGTACTTCGAGCAGATCCAGCAGGAAACTCAGCCTGAGCACGAGCTTCTGCGCCCGAACAGATCCGCAGTCTCCCCAGACTCCTTGAGCGTTAGCGCGCGCAAGCAGGTTGCCGTGTTGCAACTCATTAACGCCTATCGTTTCCGCGGCCACAGGCAGGCCGATCTGGACCCATTGCGCCAGTATGTGCGGCCCGATGTGGCGGAGCTCGACCCCGCCTTTCACGGCTTGGGAAATGAGGACAGCGAATGCGTTTTTAATACCGGCTCCCTTTACGGTCCCCCGAAGCCACGTTGAGCGATATCCTCAAGACCCTTCAGCAGACCTATTGCCGGAGTATCGGTGCCGAATACATGCATATTAATGAAACGGCACAAAAGCGCTGGCTACAGCAACGCCTGGAATTAAACAAGGCGACTCCCGATTTCAGCGCGGATAAGCGCCGACATATTCTCCGTGGAATCGTAGCGGCCAGTAAGCTGGAAGAGTATCTGCACAGCAAGTATGTGGGCCAGAAGCGGTTTTCGTTGGAAGGCGGAGAAAGCCTGATCCCACTGCTCGAGGAGTTAGTACAGCATGCGGGAGATTACTCCGTGCGGGAAGTGGTGATAGGAATGGCGCATCGCGGGCGGATAAATGTGCTGGTCAATATCGTGGGCAAGCGCCCCGCCGACCTGTTTCAAGAATTCGAGGGAAAAAACAATAGCTTGGGTTCTGGGGATGTGAAATACCATCTCGGTTACTCTTCGGACATCGACACCTCGAGCGGTGCGGTCCACCTCACCTTGGCGTTCAATCCTTCCCATTTAGAGATCATCGATCCGGTGGTCGAAGGCTCGGTGAGAGCTCGCCAAGAGCGACGCAAAGACCTCAGCCGCGACCTGGTATTGCCCATCATCATCCACGGTGACGCCGCTTTCTCTGGCCAAGGCGTGGTCATGGAAACCTTTAACCTTTCTCAGACCCGCGGTTACACGACGGGCGGTACCATCCACATCATCGTCAACAACCAGATCGGCTTTACTACCAGCGACCCACTGGATTCCCGCTCCACACTCTACTGTTCGGACGTAGCCAAGATGGTGCAAGCGCCTATCTTCCACGTCAACGGTGACGATCCGGAGGCACTGGTGTTCGCAGGCCAACTCGCGCTGGATTACCGGATGGAGTTCAATCACGATATCGTTATCGACTTGGTTTGCTATCGTCGCCATGGCCACAGCGAAGCCGACGAGCCCGCCGCTACCCAGCCACTCATGTATCAACGCATCCGGCAGCATGCGGGAATTCAGAAGCTCTACTCCGAGAGTCTTATCCGGGAGGGGGTCGTTTCGCCGGGTGAGCTACAAGCGATGGAAGAGGATTACCTAGCGGCCCTCGATCGCGGCCAAATCGTCGTGAAGGAAGCCCCAGATGAGGTGAAGGATGAATATCGCATCGATTTTGATCCCTTTAGAGGGACCGGCTGGCGAGCCCCGGCAACCACGGGCCTAGAACGCGAGCGAGTGCAGCGCTTGGGTGAGCGCTTCACGAGCTTACCGGAGGGTTTCACCTTGCATACTAGCGTTAGCCGTATCATCGAAAACCGCCGCGCTATGAGTCGGGGAGAACATCCCCTGGACTGGGGATTTGCTGAAACCTTGGCCTATGCGAGCTTGGTAGAAGAAGGCTACCCGGTGCGCATCTCGGGCCAGGACAGCGCCCGCGGTACCTTCTTTCACAGGCACGCCGTGTTGCACAACGTCGCCAACGGCAACACCTACCTCCCGCTGCAGCACATCGCGCAGAACCAGGCTCATTTTTTGATCATTAACTCCATCCTTTCCGAAGAAGCCGTGCTCTCATTCGAATATGGGTATAGCAGCTCAGAACCCAACGCTCTGGTGATCTGGGAAGCCCAATTCGGTGACTTCGGCAACAACGCCCAAGTCGTGATAGACCAATTTATCAGCTCCTGCGAGGCAAAATGGGGACGCTACTGCGGGCTGGTCATGTTCCTTCCGCACGGTTATGATGGCCAGGGACCCGAGCATTCCTCGGCACGCCTGGAACGCTATCTGCAACTGTGCGCCGAAGACAATATGCAAGTGTGCATTCCGAGCACACCGGCTCAGATGTTTCACCTGCTGCGACGGCAGGTGCTCAGACCCTATCGCAAGCCGCTGGTTGTGATGACCCCGAAGAGCCTGTTGCGGCATAAGCTGTCAACCTCAAGCCTGGAAGAGGTGTGCGAAGCGGGATATCGGCTGGTGATCGATGACATCGACCCCCTTGATCCAAATTCCGTGATCCGCGTGCTCTTCTGCAGCGGCAAGGTCTACTATGACCTCTTGGAAACACGCCGTGCGAACCATATCCAGGACATCGCCATTTTACGGCTGGAACAGCTTTACCCCTTTCCTAAGCCTGAGGTCGAAGCCTTGCTGCGCCGATATCCGAACGCCAAAGACGTGGTTTGGGTGCAGGAGGAGCCGCGCAATCAGGGCGCATGGAGCTACCTGCTGTCTCACCTGCATCTGTTTGGCTGTCTTGAGCAAGCTCAGATGCTGCTGCTCGCGGCGAGACCGAATTCAGCCTCGCCAGCGGTCGGATACTTGACCAAGCATTTAGAACAGCAACAACGCATCGTGAGCGATGCCTTGCTGTTATCGCGCGTGGATGTCCTGGAACAGAAACGTGCTTAAACCTGTGCTCAGGGAGTCGCGCCGTGTTAATAGAGCTTAGGGTGCCACCACTCGCGGAGTCCGTTTCGGAAGCCACTCTGTTGGAATGGCATAAACAGACGGGCGATCGTGTTATCCGCGGTGAAAATTTGCTTGACTTGGAAACGGACAAAGTCACCTTGGAAGTGCCCTCCCCAGAGAGCGGGGTACTGAAAGAAATACGCAAACGATCTGGCGAGCCCGCCGTGGCGGGGGAAGTGCTAGCCTTGATCGACAGCGACGGCGCCCATGCCGAGCGGGAAGAACAGCGCAAGCCCCAGAGCTCCCACGTGCAAGCAGCGGCGACGGCCCAACAAGTGCCGAAACTAAGCCCCTCGGTACGCAAGATGCTCACCGAACACCGGCTCTCCCCGGGAGAGATCCCCACTTCTGGTAAGAGCGGGCGCCTCACCAGGAGCGATGTGCTGGGCTACCTTCAGGCACAGCAGCCCGTCGCCCCTCAAGCGCTTGCGGAACCCCCCGCAAATAAGCCCAAGGAAGAGCAGCCACCCGGTCGTGAGCGCCGAGAACCCATGAGCCGCCTGCGCCGACGCATTGCCGAGCGTCTTCTAGCGGCGCAGCACGAAAATGCGCTATTGACCACCTTCAACGAGGTCAATATGCAAGCCGTGATGGCGCTGCGCCATCATTTGGGCGATGCCTTCGAGCAACAGCACGGGGTGCGTTTGGGATTCATGTCTTTCTTTGTAACGGCGTCGGTGGAGGCGCTAAAGCGCTTTCCCCTGCTCAACGCATCTATCGACGGGGAAGACATCCTCTACCATAACTATTATGACCTAGGGATCGCGGTCAGCTCTCCACGAGGATTGGTGGTGCCGGTGCTGCGAGACGCCGATCACAAGAGCTTTGCTGAAATAGAGCAGGAAATCCACTTGCTTGGCCAGAAGGCCCAAGAATCTACCTTGGCCCTCGAAGAGCTAAGCGGGGGGACATTCACTATCACCAACGGTGGCGTTTTCGGCTCTTTACTCTCTACCCCTATTATCAATCCGCCGCAAAGCGCAATCCTCGGCATGCACAAAATCTCGCAACGCCCCGTGGTAGAGAGCGGCGAGATCGTGATGCGTCCCATTATGTATCTCGCGCTTTCCTATGATCACCGCCTTATCGACGGGCGCGACGCGGTACAATTCTTGGTCACGATCAAAGAACAGCTCGAAGACCCGAACCGGATGCTGCTCGGGATCGGGAGCCGAGCGAAATAGGGGCACTTCGAAAAATGGGCTTCCTGCCGCATTTTTCTCTCGAAAAGCCAAAATGCGATTTCGGCTTTTCTCCATTTTCCAATCAGTTGCCTGATTGTAACATGACGGCACCTCCCTGTACCGAATGGGCACCTCGAATTGTTCGAGGTGCTCATAAGCCCGCTGCAGGCCCTTAGCAAAGAACGAACAACATACTGGGCGCCTCATGGACTCTTTCGATGTATTAGTGATCGGCGGCGGTCCGGGCGGTTATGTGGCTGCGATCCGTTCGGCGCAACTGGGCATGCGCACGGCCGTAGTGGACGAATGGAAAACCGAGAATGGCAAACCCGCACTCGGGGGCACTTGCCTGAACGTGGGTTGTATCCCTTCTAAAGCCTTGCTGGATTCTTCTCACCATTTTGAGTTCATCACCCGCCACGCCAAGGCCCACGGCATTAAGGTCGGCGATGCACACTACGACCTCGGGTTGATGATGCAGCGCAAAAACAAGGTGGTGCAAACCTTGACCCAAGGAATAGCGACCTTATTCCGCAAGCACAAAGTGGAATGGCTGCAAGGCCACGCCCGATTGGTAGGCAATCTACAGGTAGAGATCAGACCCCACGACAAGGATGAGAAACAGACGGTCTCGGCGGCACATATCATTATCGCGACCGGATCCGTTCCTGGGTCTATTCCCCAGGCACCGATAGACCAAAAGCACATAGTCGACTCCACCGGAGCACTGTGTTTCAGCGAGGCGCCGAAACGCTTGGGCGTTATCGGGGCTGGCGTCATCGGCCTTGAGCTCGGCAGCCTGTGGCGGCGTTTAGGCTCAGAGGTGATCGTCCTCGAAGCCCTCCCCGACTTTCTCCCCAGCGCCGACCACGACATCGCACGAGCAGCACTAAAAACTCTAGTGCAACAAGGACTTACGATTACGCTCGGCGCTCGCGTGAGCGAGACCCAAGTCACCGGTAAGGGCGTGACACTGCATTACCAGCAGCGAGGCGAAGAACAAGACCTATCGGTAGATAAAATTATCGTCGCCGTGGGGCGCAAACCTTACACCGAAACTCTCAATATCGAGGCGCTTGGAATAGAAACAGATGCGCACGGATTCATCGGGGTGGATGATTATTGCCGCACGCGGGTACCGAATATTTACGCTATCGGAGATGTGGTGCGCGGCCCAATGCTCGCGCATAAGGCTCAAGAAGAAGGGATGGCGGTGGCCGAGCACATCGCCGGGCAGGCCTCGTTCGTCGACCATGACACCGTGCCTTGGGTGATCTACACCTGGCCTGAGATCGCCTGGGTGGGCAAGACCGAGCATAGTCTTAAAGCCGCGGGAGTTGAGTTTCGCAGCGGTAGCTTTCCGTTTCTCGCCAGTGGACGGGCTCGCGCCATGGGCGAAACCGAGGGATTGGTCAAGGTGATAGCAGATGCCAAAAGCGACCGTGTTTTAGGCGTCCACATCTTTGGGGCGAATGCCTCCGAGCTTATCGCGGAAACCGTGCTCGCGATGGCGTTCGAGGGCGATAGCGAAGATATCGCCCGGACGATTCACGCCCACCCGACTCTTGCGGAGGCCTTGCACGAGGCAGCCTTAGCGGCGAAAGGTCGTCCCATTCACATCTAACGCGGGCGTCCGCGCTCGCTGGCCTCATTCGTTTCACTCGCTGGTATGAACGAGCCATACCATGCGCTAACTGGACCTTTGCAGGCGAGTCTGCTACTATTTTGTGCGCCGCAGCGAAAAACTATGCACTCACCTGATATCGGACAACCCGCCTCGGGCACTCCTCGCAAAGAAGGGCCGATGAGTAAGCGCATCATCAAAAAATACCCTAACCGCCGCCTTTACGACACCGTAGAGAGCAAATACATCACCGTCGACGGTGTCCGAAAGCTAGTGCTAAAGGGGATCGATTTCTGTGTCGTGGACAAAAAATCCGGGGAGGACATCACGCGCACCATCTTATTGCAGATCATCCTCGAACAAGAGGAAGACGGAGAACCGATGTTCTCCTCCGATGCGCTCACACGGATAATCCGTTTCTATGGGGATGCCGCGCAGGGGCTCGCGTCCAGTTTCCTGGACCGCAGTTTGAACATGTTTGCCGAACAGCAAGATCTGTTCCGAACACAGCTACATGAGGCCATACGCAAGCACCCGTTGACCGCCCTAACCGAGCTGACGCAACAGAACTTGCAATTGTGGCGCAAAATGCAGGATGATTTCTTTAAAGGTTCGGGCATGTCCTCCCGCGAAAACACCGGCACCAAAGGCAAAAGGGAGGAAGATAACTAATACGGCACCGATCTTGCGCCTAATACTGGGGGAGACAAATGTGGAACACCCTAGCTCCAACACACCGTATTCCATATTCGACCGAGTACAACGAGCGTTTTTGCATAGTTGGCGTCAATCGATGTCTTCGGCAATGAATGGATATGCTGAGATTTGCGAGAAAACCGGCGCAGCGCTCGATCAGGCCAACCACTGCCAGTTCAGCGGGGTTAGAACGTGCCTTCGCAGCAGCTCGCGCCAGCTGGAAACAGCTTGGGATTTCTTTAACAGCTTTTTATTCAAACGCTCCGAGGAACCCCGTCGAGTCGCATTGGTTACTGGTGGAACGGGGATCCTAGGCACCGAAATATGTAAGCACCTTTCCTCGGTTGGCCATCGCGTTATCGCGGGCTACCCGCAGGGCGAAGAAAAGCTAGCGCGGCAGTGGAAGAACCAACAGCGCTATGAGGGACACGCCTTCGATATCATCCAATGTCAGATCAGTGATTTTGACTGCTGCGCGCGCATGGTCAGCCAGGTTCAGAGCCAGTGGGGACCCATCGATATCCTGGTCAACTGCCCCATCTCCGCCAACAAGTTAGAAAGCGAAGGGAAAACCCATTCGGAAGCAGTCTTGGACGCCGATTTAGACCATCTCTTCAACGTCACCAAGAACGTCGTGGAGGGAATGCTTCATCGCGGCTATGGGCGGATCGTCAATCTTTCTTCTCTCCACGCCGCAAAGGGAGAATTCGGACAAATGGCGACCCGGGCGGCGATGATCGGTTTTACCCGATCGTTGGCGCGCGAGCTTGCCGATCACGGGATCACGGTCAACACCGTATCACCGGGGTACATCGCGAGCAACGAGACTGTTCCCGAGGACACCCGGCAAGCCATTCTGTCCAAGATACCCGCACGGCGACTGGGTGAACCCGAAGAGATCGCCCACGCGGTGGCGTTCCTCAGCGCGGAGGAGAGTGGCTACATCACGGGCACCGATATCGCCGTCAATGGCGGGCTGGCTGTAAGCTAAGCGGCACCGAGGGCCCCGACGTTCGTGGCCGCGTGCTGAGCAGGGGTGTTCAGAGTTCTCCTTCAAATAATAACATCGTGGTTGTGGAGCATCGCAACGACCAGGTGCCACAGCTGCTATAAGCCGACCGCGTGAGGGTGCCGCTGGGCCTAGGGTCTCCGGTGAGGACGAGCTTGACCTTAAGCCGCACGCCGCTCCGGGGTGGCGTGGGCGGCGAGAAGCACGTCGGGGGTCTCTCTCCGGGGACGATGCGGTAGGTGCCATCCCCATCCCTTAAGCCTTCGAGGCTTAGGGTGTGGGTTTGGGGCGCCAGGGGTGAGGCGGAAGGCCTGCCCATTGCTCGGGTCTTGGCCTTGCAAGGAATAAACGTTTGGCTTCGTGGTTTGCATCGCTACCATCGCTAAGGGCATCCCCTCCAGATAGAGGTATTCCTTGAGGGTTTGGCCTTCGGCTTCGGTCTCGGCCAGCAATCGCCCGTTCAGATCGTAGTGGAAGTACACCCCCTCATCCCCAGCCTCCTTCTTCACCCGCTCCCCACGCCCGTTGTAGGTGTAGCGGGCCTGCACCACCCCGGAGAGGCGCACCTCGCTCAGGCGGTTGTTCTGCCCATAGCCGAAGGTGAAACCCTCGGCCTCGGTGGTGTTGCCGTTGGCATCGTAGACGAAGCGGCGGGGTTGGCTGCCGGTGATGCCCTGGAGCCTGTGGCTGTCGGGGGCATAGCTGTAGCTTTCGGTTTGTCGGTGAGGAGGGTCACGCGGTTGCCCGCTGCATCGTAGCCGTAGCTGTGCTTTCCGTAGACGCCCTGGGCGCCGGTGAGGCGGTCTAGGGCATCATTATACCTCGCTATTCAGTGAACAACTTTTTCGTAATGGCCTGCTCGGCGGGACTGATCCAATATTTGCCGCCGCCCCCGAATGTGTCAAAGCACTTTGAAGTCGTAGCAAAATGCGGTTCGAAGGTGACTACTATTTCTGGGTCGATATCCTCTATTTTTACAAGGTAGTTTTCAATCGCAGAATAGCAAGTCGCTAGCACGTCACTTGTGCTTTTTGCTCGTTTAAGGTGACCAGAAAAATCGCTATAAGCAGCATCAAACTATCTATGTACTTTCCGGACATTTCCACCGGCGCGAGCCCTTTCTTTGAATATTCTTCCCACTCGTCTGTGATTGCTATCTTCGGCCACGCCACGAGTCCGCTCAGTAGCGTAAGTAAGGGAAGCACGCCGATTCTACTTGCTGACGTCATCTGCATTGACTCGGTGGACACCACACGGGATTTTGCTCACAGAATCGTCGTAGGATTTCATCGCTAACGGGCCTCGGGCTGTTCCACCCGGGGACCCTATTGATGCGACGGGAAGGATCCCAAATCGTCGATTCCTGTTCATTTAGCATCCCTTTCGGCGCAGGGATGTATTCTTTAAGGATGCCTTTCGGTGAGCGAAGATACCCCGGAGTACGCGAGAAGTCTGACCGATTTTATCCTGGGGGGGAGAAGTTTTCGTCGTCGTAACCTGGGCTTTCGTCGCCGTGCGTATGCCATCGTCCAGCGTATGGAAAACCGAGTGGCATAGGACCCGGATCAGAACTATGGGACTCGCCGATGTTAGCCGGAGTGTACGAATACGAACCATCAGGGTTCTGGTAGAGCCTTCCGGCGAACTCTCTGTCGACTGCTATCGACGTTGCATTCACGTCGTTCGTGGCTGCTGCAGCAGCAGCGCCTGGAGATGCGTATGAATCAACGATCGGTCTTAGTCCGAATGTGTCCCGCCACCGCAGCGGACTCGCACCGACGTAGTTGTACGGATTGAGCCCCCCCGCGAGCCCGATCGGGTCGGACTGGATATATCTCCCAAGTGCCGGGTCATAATCCCGATAGTAGTTGTAATGCAGCCCGATCTCGGAGTCGAAGTATTGGCCGGGGAAGCGGAGATTGAAGGTGACGTTGTCCTTGGTGAGGGTGGCCTCACCGAAGGGTTGATAGTCGGCCGCCCAGACCACTTGCTGGGTCTCATTGGTCAAGACCTGCGGAGTGCCCAAATGGTCGGTGTGGATGTAGAAGAGCCCGGCGGGTCCGCTTGGGGTGGGGCGTGTGGTGAGGCCATAGCGGCTCTTCTGCCGCTCACCCTCACGGAGGTTTCAGGTACCCTCCAACGCGCTCGTCCTGGCCCAGGTGTAGGGCGCCTTTGAGCGTGAGCCCCGCCCCCTCAGCGCCAAAGCGCAGGTGCTTGGCTCGCTTGGTTTGGTTGAGCTGCCAGTGCTCGGGGTCGACCGTGAGCGTTCGGGGTGGCTGGTCTTCTTCCAGTAGGGTCAGCGTGCGGGTGTCCTCATCGATTGTTAAGCTTATGGTTTTGCCGGTCTTCTCCTCACGGCCGCTGTAGACGCCACTGCCCATGGTCTCGCTCACGGTGTAGCGCGCCTGGCGCGGGGGGCGGGTGAGCGTGAGGGTGCCGGTGGAGCTATCGGCGGTGAGGACGAGCTTGACCTTAAGTCGCACCCCGCTCGGGGTGGTGTGGGCGGCGAGAAGACCTTTGGGGGTCTCTCTCCAGCGCTCGGGGGCGATGCGGTAGGTGCCATCCCCATCCCTTAAGCCGTCGAGGTTTAAGGTGTGGGTTTGGGGTGCCAGGGTGAGGCGGAAAGGCTGCCCGCTGGGGTGTTGGCCTTGTAGGGCATAGACACCGGATGGTGTTGCCTTGGCCGCCGCCACCGCTAAAGGCATCCCCTCCAGATAAAGGTATTCCTTGAGGGTTTGGCCTTCGGCGTCGGTCTCGGCCAGCAATTGCCCGTTCGGGTCATAGTGGAAGTACACCCCCTCACCCCCAGCTTCCTTCTTGACCCGCTCGCCCCGCCCGTTGTAGGTGTAACGGACCTGGGGTACTCCGGAGAGGTTCACCTTAGTGAGCCGGTTATGCGCCCCATAGGTGAAACCGGCACTGTCCTTGGCCACGGTGTTGCCATTGGCGTCATAGGAGAAGCTATCGGTGCGCGTGCCCGTGATGCTTTCCAACCGATGGCTGCCTATGGCATAGCTGTACGTCTCGCTGGCGGTGTCGGTGAGGAAGCTCACGCGGTTGCCGGCGGCATCGTAGCCGTAGCTGTGCCTTCCGTAGACGCCCTGGGCGTCGGTGAGGCGGTCTAGGGCATCATAGTCAAAGCTCTGATTGCGGTGCATCTGCAGATTAGCGTCAATGACGCTGATGTTGTCCGCGGCATCGAAGGCATAGCTTTGCTCCAACACCCCTTGGTGGATGTTGGCCGTGAGCCGGTAGTCTAAATCCAGTTGTCGGTTCATGGGCACCCCGTTGCCAAAGGTCAGTCCTGTTATCGGGCCGAAGGGGGCATAGGCAATGCTACTCGCCAGGTTCTGCGCCTCACCGCCAAAGGTCGTTGTGACACTACTGACCTGGCCCAGGGCGTTGCGCAGATAGTCCACCGTGCGGCCACTGGGGTAGGTGACAGACACCAACTGGTCGGCCTCGTTGTAGGCATAGCTTGTGGTGTGGGTGAGACCATCGCGCGTGGTTTGCACAGAATTAAGATTACCGCGGATATCATAACCGTATTGGGTGGTGCCGCTGCCATCGCGCATCGTGGTCAGCTGTCCGATGCCATTCACCCTTTGATCGTAGCTGAAGCCAACATCTAGGGCATCGTCCGCATAGTCGATGTCCGTTAACCGGTTTAAGGCGTCGTAGCGGTGGAGGACCTCCACCCCCTTGGCATCGAGCTGGCTCACCCGGTTGCCGGCACTGTCATAAGCATAGCTCGTGGTGCCGGTGTCGGGGCTGTCGAGCAGCAACAAGTCGCCCAAGGCATTGTGGGTATAACGCGTCTCCAAGCCCTTTGGGTCTTTGACCTGGGTGAGAATGTCCAAGGCGTCATAGGTGTATTCGCTCACACCATGCTCGGCGTCGGTACTGGCGAGCAGGCGGTTCAAGGCGTCGAAGGCGAAGGTGCTCTGGTGGCCGCGCCCGTCGATGGCGGAGAGGCGGTTGCCGTTGGCGTCATAGGCATAACTTCTCTCCTGGCCTTCCCCGCCGATGTCCTTCAGCAGGCGGTTCAAGCTATCGTAGACTCGGGCGTGGGTGCGGGTCAGCGCGCCAGCGGGATCTGTGACCTCTTCCTTGATGCGGTTACCCAGGGGATCCAGCGTATAGGTGATCGTATTGCCGGTGCTGTCTTGGATGCCGCTCAACCGGTGGGCGGCGTCGTAGGTGTAAGTGAGTGACGTCCCATTGGGCAACATGATGGCGGTCAGGTTGCCCGTCGCATCGTAGGAGAACAACGTCACCTGTCCATCCACTGTGCGGCTCTTGAGTCGACCTCGGGCGTCATAGGCGAGCTCGGTCACAAGCCCGTTGGGATCGGTGAGGCTGAGGGGCCGGCCGTGGGCATCGTGCTGTCTCACCAAGGTCTCCTGCCCTAAGGCGTTGGTGGTCTTGATGCGATTGCCCTGGGCGTCGTACTCATAGGTCGTGAGGTCAGCGACATCGGTGTGCGGGCCATCAACAGATCCCAGTAAACCCAGGGCGTTATAGCTGTTTGTGGTGGTGCGCGACTCTCCCGAGGCGATATCGATCTCGGTTTGGGCCAGCACTCGACCCACGGTGTCGTAGGTAAACCTCGTGCGCTTGAGGTGCGTGTTGTTCCGGTCGAGGACATCGATTTGCAGCGGCAAGCGAAACTCGGCATGCCATTGAGTTTGAGTCGTGCGCTGCTCCGGCGTACCCACCGCCTCGGTGCGGGAGGTCTCGAGGTTACGGGGCAGATCGTAGGTGTAGTTGGTGACATTGCCGTTGAAGTCTGTCTTGGAGGCAACGTTTCCGTTCGCATCATACGTATTTGCCTGAGACTCCCCGGTGCAGGAAGGGCACGGACCGCCCTGGGTGCTCTTCACCTTGATCACCCCGTGGTGGGTCTCAAACGTGTAGGTACGCGTCGCGCCTAGGGCGTCAGTGACGGTGGTCGTGCCGTTGCTGTTGTAGCCAAGCTGCACCCGCTCCGCACCCCCGGCGTGCTCGGAGAGAATGCCG
>Ga0187892_10007250_pt1 | contig 15899 bp, 13 predicted proteins | sample MA1701073metaG_FD_139345 | JGI IMG/M metagenome (GOLD analysis project Ga0187892, IMG submission 139345) | Bio-ooze microbial communities from a basaltic lava cave in the Kipuka Kanohina Cave System on the Island of Hawaii, USA - MA170107-3 metaG ... | reverse complement strand
GGCGCCCGCGCTCAGGTAGAGATCCTCGCCGCAGAAGATCGGGCAGACGGGCGAGAGGTGGGGGAGCCCGTGGGCGCTCACCGTGGCGAGGAAGCCGATCGCGACGCCGTCCGCGCCGACGAAGAGGCGGCGAGCCGCCGCGCCGAACTCGGGCGCCTCCGCCTCGAGCGCGGCGAAGCTCCCCGCGTGCGCCACGCCTCAGTACACCTCGAGGTCGCGCCCGAACACCACCTTGCCGGAGTAGACCTCGCGGATCTCGTCGAGATAGAGCTGCTCCGGAATCAGGTCGGTGTCGGGGGCGCGCCGCGAGACGTGGTAGAGGATCAGCAGACCGGGCTGGGCCTGCTTCGCGAGCTCACCGAGCTCTCGCGTGGAGGTGTGGTACTTCCGGCGGTACTCGCTCCAGTTCGGCATCGGCGCCACCGTCCGCGAGGCATAGGTCTCGTGGACCAGGATGTCGCAGCGGTTGCAGGCCGCGACCAGCTCCGGGCTCGGGCTGGTGTCTCCGGAGATCACGATCCGGCGGTCCGGCGTCTGGAACGCGTAGCCATAGGCGTGCTTCCAGGCGCCGTGTCGGATCGGGACCGCCGTCACCGTGACCCGCTCGTCCCGGTAGGCGACGCCTGGCTCGATCTCGTGCGCCTCGACCTGGAGCGGCCACTTCTTCTCCATGCCCTCCGTGCGCATCTCGACGTCCTCGCGCCAGGCCGCGAGCACGTGGTCGGTCATCGCGCGGATGCCCTTGGGCCCATGGAGGTGGAGCACGTTCTTCCGGCCGACCACCCACGGCGTGAAGATCAGGTCCGGCAGGCCGACGGTGTGGTCCGAGTGCAGGTGGGTGACGAAGGCCCGTTCGATGCCGGTGACGGCGAGACCCTGCACGCCCTGGTCGAAGGCGGCCTGCGCGCGCCGCACGACGCCCGGGCCGACGTCCACGAGATAGGGCGTGCCGTCGACCACGATCGCCGTGCACGGCCCCGAGCGGTCGGGCAGCGGTCGCGGTGTACCCGTGCCGAGCAGTACCAGCTGCGTGCGAGCCGCGGGGGGCGTCTGCCCGCGGGCTCCCAGCGGGAGGGCCAGGAGCACGGCGAGTGCGGCGCGCGCGAGCACGGGCCGATTCTACGCCGCCGCGGATAGAATGGGCGCTCCGATCCGGAGGCCCCGTGCACAAGCTCGACCTCGACGACCGCCGCGATCGCCTCCTCGGCCGTTGCCTGCGCCGCCAGGCCGAGGCGATCCCCGAGCGCGACTTCCTCGTCTCGGGCGAGACCCACCACTCGTTCGGCCGCGTGAACGAGCTCGCGAACGCGATGGCGGGCGGCTTCGCCGCGCTCGGCGTCGCGCGCGGCGACACCGTCGCCGTGATGATGGAGAGCTGCCCCGACTACGTCTGGGCGACGCTCGGCCTCAACAAGCTCGGCGCGATCTGGGTGCCGACGAACACGGACTACAAGGGGACGTGGCTGCGCGAGAGCCTCGAGGACAGCCGCGCGAAGGTGCTCCTCGTGGACGAGGCGCTCCTCCCGCGCGTGGCCGAGGCGGGCGGGAGGCTCCCGTTCGAGCACGTGGTCGTGCGCGGCGACCCGAAGGCGTCCCCGCTCGGCGCGCCGGCGCTCGCGCTCGCGGAGCTCGAGCGCGCGCCCGCGAAGGAGCCCGACGACTCGGCCCTCTTCCTGGGCGACACCGCCGCGATCCTCTGGACCTCCGGCACCACCGGCCGCTCGAAGGGCGTGATGCAGAGCCACAACGTCTGGCTCCGCGCCGCGCTCGACGGCGCGGTGAACTCGCACCTGCGCGAGGGCGAGGTGATCTACTCGTGCCTGCCCATGTACCAGTCGGCGGCGTGGGTCGCGAACGTATACCGCGCGCTCGTCTCGGGCGTGCCCTGCGCGATCGACCCCCGCTTCTCCGTACACGAGTTCTGGGACCGCTGCCGGTACTACGGCGCGACCATGGTCTTCACGCTCGGCGCGATGCATATCTTCCTCTGGCAGCAGCCGCCGCGGCCTGACGACGCCGACAACCCGGTGCGCTCCGCCGGCATGGTGCCGATGCCCGAAGCGATGATCGAGCCCTTCAAGAAGCGCTTCGGCATCGAGCACATCCACCAGGGCTACGGACAGAGCGAGGTGATGGCGCTGCTCGCGCGCCGCCCCGGCAAGACGTACAAGGCGAACTCGCTCGGCGAGCCCAGCAACGGCATCGAGGTGAAGCTCCTCGACGACCGCGACTTCGAGGTGGCGCAGGGCGAGGTGGGCGAGTTCGCGATCCGCCCGCTCGAGCCCTACGCGATCTTCAACGGCTACTTCCACGACGACGCCGCCACGGTCCGCGCGTGGAGCAACCTCTGGTACCACTCGGGCGACCTCGGCCGGAAGGACGAGGACGGCGAGTACTTCTTCGTCGACCGCAAGAAGGACTTCATCCGCTTCAAGGGGCGGAACATCTCCTCCTTCCAGGTGGAAGCCGCGTTCATGGCGCACGCCGCCGTCGCGCAGTGCGCCGCGCACGCCGTCACCTCCGCGGAGCTCGAGACCGAGGCCGAGATGAAGCTCTGCGTGGTGCTGAAGCCCGGCCAGTCCGCCACGCCCGAGGAGCTCTGCCGCTTCGTGAACGAGACGGCGCCGTACTTCTTCGTGCCGCGCTACGTCGAGCTGACGACGGCGCTCCCCTCGACGCCCACCGGCCGCGTCCAGAAGTACAAGCTGCGCGAGCGCGGCGTCACGCCGGAGACCTGGGACGCGAAGCGGGCGGGCTTCGTGGTGAAGCGCTGACGGCGCTCCCGAACCGCGTCTCCCGCACCCGGGAGCGCGACGCCGGTGGCCTGCTCCACCGCTACGCGCACGGGCTCGAGATCCGCACGGACGACTTCTTCGCCGCCGATCCCGCGCGCGTGCTCGCGCTCGGCACGCCGCAGGCGACGCTGATGAACTGGATCCTCTGCCACCCGGAGCGCGTCGCGGGCCGCCTCGTCTTCGAGCCCTTCGCAGGCTCGGGCGCGATCGGGCTCACCGCGCTCCGGGCCGGTGCGCGCCGCGTCGAGCTCCTCGACGTGAACCCGCGCGCCGTGCGCTTCGCGCGCGAGAACGCCGAGCGCAACGGCTTCGGCCCGGAGCAGGTCTCGTGTCTCGAAGGCTCGATCGAGAGCTTCGTCCCGGCCGCGCGCTACGACCTCGTCTTCGCGAATCCCCCGTTCGTGCCCACGCCGGACGGGATCGCGGGAACGCTCACCTCGAACGCCGGCAACGAGGGGAACCGGCTGCTCGAAGTCCTGCTCGCGCGGCTCGAGGCGCTCCTCGCGCCCGACGCCGAGGCCTTCGTCTACCTGTTCCAGTTCGTCCGCGAGGGGCGGCCGCTGGTCGCCGACTCGATCGAGCGAGTGGTGGAGCGGCGCAGCGTCACGCTCACGCCGACCCAGATCCGGCCGATCGCCGCCGAGGCGTACTTCGACGCCTACCTCCAGATCTTCCCCGCCGTGCGCGAAGCGACGCTCCGCTGGCGCGCCGACCTGCTCGAGCGCCACGGCGCCGCGCTCGCGCTCGAACACTACGTCGCGCACGTCGGCCCGCGGCGCGAGGCGCCGGCGAGCTGGACGCTCGCGGACGACCTCGAGGAGCGGTACGGCGCGGGGCTCCGCCTCACCTTCGAGGACGACGCGGAGCTCGCGCGCGGCCGCGTGCTCGAGAACCTCGTGCCGGCCTGAGCACCCGGCGGAAGCCCAGCGCGCGGATCGCGGCGGGCCCGACGAGGCCCTCGCCGGCGACGCGCGCGCACCAGAGCGCGCGCTCGTGGCGCGAGCCGTCCCGCTCCGACCACGGGCTCCAGCGCCGCCGCCAGACCTCGGCGAAGCCCGCGGCGCGGAGCGCGCGCAGGAGCTCGCGGTCGCTCCACGCGTACTCGTGGAGCGTCGTCGTGTGCCGCGCGTAGCGGCCGCGCCCCGCCCTCACGTAGGCCGTCATCTGCACCGTGCCCCGCCGCCGCGCCGCGTCCCAGTCGCACTCCATCCAGACCTCGCCGTCGGGGCCCTCGAGCCGGTGCGTATTCGCGGCCCAGAGGTTCTCGAAGGCCCAGTCCGTGAGCGCGTCGAACACGAGCACGCCGCCCGGCGCGAGCGCGCGGCGCGCGCCCGCGAGGGCGCGCTGGAGCGCGGCCTGGCTCGGCAGGTGGTTCACGACGTCGTGGCAGGCGACGGCGAGCGCGTGGACCGGTGCGAGCCGGAGCCGCGTCAGGTCCTGCTCCCGGAGCTCGACGCGCCGGGCGTGACGCGCGCAGCGCGTGCGCGCGCGGGCGAGCATCGCGCGCGAGCCGTCGAGGCCGAGCACGGCGACCCCCGCCGCGGCGATGCGCTCGGTCAGCAGGCCCGAGCCACAGCCGAGTTCGAGCACGCACGGCCCGCCGCGAGCCGCGCGGAGCCACGGGCGGAGCGTCCGGAAGAACTCGCGCGGAATCTCGAGGTGGAGATCCTGGTCGTAGACGAGCGAGAAGACCTGGTAGGGATCTCGCCTGGTCAGCTTCGCCGCCACTGATCCGGACTCCGTTCGCCGCGAGACGTCTGTCGTGACTTCGCTCGCCTTCGGCTCGCTGCGCGCGCGGCTTCGCCGCGCTTGCTCACTCTGGGAACACCTGGACCGTCTCGAACACCTCGAAGCTCGCGAACACGCCGCCCGTCGCGTAGGGGTCCTCCGCCGCGAACGCCCGCGCCGCGCCGAGGTCCAGCGCCTCGAACACGATCACGCTGCCGCGCGGCTCCCCGCCCTCGTCCCGCAACGGCCCGGCGAAGCGGATCCGCCCCGCGCGCGCGAGCAGGCGGAGCCGCTCGAGATGGGCCGGCCGCTCGCGCTTCCGGGCCTCCGCGCCCCCGGCTCCATCGCGTCCGATCCAGACGAACCACGGCATGCGGCCTCCTTGCAATGCTTCACCGGCCCCCGCAGAGTAGTCGCTCGGGGGGAGGTGCGATGCGCTCCATACTCGTCGGGGTCTGTCTATTCGCCGCAGCGTGCGGGTTCGTAGGCGAGCCCGAGGTGCGGAGCGCCGAGCCGGCCACGCGCCGTACGCTTGCGCAGGGCGAGGTCGTGGGCTCGGCGGGCAGCGCCGGCACGCACGCCTGGCACGCCATCCCCTTCGCGCGGCCGCCCACGGGCGCGCTCCGCTGGCGCGCGCCGCTCCCCGTGGAGCCGTGGAGCGGCGTGCGCGAGGCACTCGTCGATCCGGCCCCGTGCGCGCAGCCGCCGGCCCTGGTCGGAGGGAGCAAGAACCCGGACGGCTCGCAGGGGAGCGAGGACTGCCTCTACCTGAACGTGTTCGCGCCGCCATTCGCTCCCGACGCGGTGCCCCGAGGCGAGCGGCGCCTGCCGGTGATGGTCTGGATCCACGGCGGCGGCAACTCGATCGGAGACGCGCGCCCCTACGACGGCGGCTTCCTCGCCGCGGCGCACGGCGTGATCGTGATCGCGGTCCAGTACCGACTCGGCCCGTTCGGCTGGTTCCGCCACGCGGCGCTCCGGGCCGATCCGGGCGCGAGCGCGGAGGACCGCTCGGGCAACTACGGCACACTCGACCTGATCCAGGCGCTCCGCTTCGTGCAGGAGAACGCCGCTGCGTTCGGCGGCGACCCTGCGCGCGTCACCGTGTTCGGCGAGTCGGCCGGCGCTCGCAACACGTTCTCCATGCTCCAGTCTCCGCTCGCCGCGGGGCTCTTCGCGCGCGCGATCGCCCAGAGCGGCGGGGTCGCCTCGCCGAGCCTCGCCGAGGCGGAGAACCTCACCACGGACGCCGAGCCCGGCCACGAGAACAGCTCGGGCGAGCTGCTGCTGCGGCTCCTCGAGGCGCACCGCGGCGCGCCGGATCGCGAAGCTGCGCAGGCGCTCGCGGCCTCGCTCGGCGAAGCTGGCGTCGCGGCGTTCCTGCGCGAGCGCACGCCGGGCGAGCTCATCGCCGCGTACAGCGACTCCCGCGGCATGGGGATGCTGCGCTTCCCGCAGATCTTCCCCGACGGTGTCGTGATGCCGGCCGACGAGCCCAACGAGCACTTCGCGGCCGGCCGCTACAACCGCGTGCCCGTGATCGCCGGCACGAACCGCGACGAGTCCAAGCTCTTCATGGCGTTCGACCGCGAATACGTGCGGCTCTGGTTCCGGATCCTCCCCAGTTTGAAGGATCCGGCGCGCTACCAGCGCGACGCCGAGTACCAGTCGCTCGCGTGGAAGCTGAACGGCGCCGACGACCCCGCGCGCTGGATGCGCGCCGTCCAGGGGCCGAGCGTCTTCGCCTACCGGTTCGACTGGGACGAGACGGACAGCTTCCTCTGGGTGGACTGGAGCGAGGTGCTCGGCGCCGCGCACGCCTTCGAGATCCCCTTCGTGTTCGGCAACTTCGACTTCCCGCTGCTCGAGCGCCTCTACTCCGAGGAGAGCCTGCCCAGCCGCCAGGCGCTTGCGCACGCGATGATGTCCTACTGGGCCGAGTTCGCGACGACGGGCGCGCCGGGCCGCGGGCGGGACGGGAGCCTCACGGCCTGGACGAGCTGGGACGAGTCGGAGCCCGCGAGTGCGCGCTTCCTCGTCTTCGACAGCGAGGCGGGCGGCGGCATCCGCATGTCGTCGGAGGCGGTCACGCCGAGCTCGTTCGTGACGCGCATGCTCGCCGACGAGCGCTTCGCATCGAGCGAGGAGCGCTGCGCGTTCCTCGCTCGGATCCAGGACCGCCGGCGCACGCTGCCGGAGGCGGAGCTCCGGCGCGCGGGCTGCGAGCCCGCGAAGGACGGTGCATAGGCCACCAGGCATGTCTACCGCCGCGCCCGCCGAGCGCGCCACCGCGCAGCGTCACGTCGTCCTCGGCTTCGCGCTCGCCGCGATGGGCGTCGCGTACCTCGACCGCGTCGCCATCTCGACGGCGGCGCCGGCGATCAAGGCGGAGCTCGGACTCACGGACGTCCAGATGGGCCTCGTATTCAGCGCCTTCACGCTGGCGTACGCGCTCTTCGAGGTGCCGAGCGGCTGGCTCGCCGACCGCTTCGGCGCGCGCCTCATGCTGGCGCGCATCGTGATCTGGTGGTCCGCGATGACCGCGGCCACCGGCGCCGCCGCGGGCTTCGTCTCGCTCGTGCTGCTGCGCTGGCTCTTCGGCATGGGCGAGGCGGGCGTGCTGCCGAGCATCTCGCGCGCCTTCGGCCGCTGGCTCCCCGCGCACGCACGCGGCAACGCCTTCGGGCTCACCATCATGGCGGCGGCGCTCGGCGGCGCCGCCACCCAGCCGCTCGTGGTGGCGCTCCTCGGGGTCGTCTCGTGGCGCACCGCCTTCCCGATCTTCGGGAGCGTCGGCGTGATCTGGGCCGTCGCCTGGTACGTCTGGTTCCGCGACGAGCCCAGTGAGCACCGCGGCGTGAACGCCGCCGAACTGGCGCTGATCGGCCACGACCCGCCGGCGCCCCACCCGCGCGTGCCGTGGGGCGCGCTCGTCCGGAGCCGCAGCCTGCTCGCGCTCTGCGCGATGTACTTCGGCGCGATCTATGGCTGGTACTTCTACATCACCTGGCTGCCCACCTATCTGCTCGAGGCGCGCGGCTTCGACCTCAAGGCGGTCGGCTGGCTCGCGGCGCTCCCGCTCCTCGCGATCGCGGCCGGCTCCGTCGTGGGCGGCACGCTCTCCGACTTCCTCGCGCGGCGCTTCCGGCTCCGGACCGCCCTCCGCACGCCGGGCCTGATCGGGCTCCCACTCGCCGCGCTCGCGATCGTGGGCGCCGTCTCGACGCCGGAGCCGCGCGCGGCCGCGTTCTTCCTGGCCGGCGCGGCCGGGCTCGCCGCGCTCGGCATCGCACCGGCGTGGAGCGTCTGCCTCGCCATCGGTGGGCGCCACGCCGGCGTGGTGAGCGGCGCGATGAACACCTTCGGCAACCTCGGCGGCGCGCTCTCGCCGCTCGTGATGGGCGCCGGGCTCGAGGCGTTCGGGTCCTGGGAGTTCGGCCTCTGGAGCGTGGCGGCGCTCTACCTGTTCGCGGCTGGCTGCTGGGCGCTGATCGAACCGGAGAGGCCGATCGAGGGCACGCTCACGAGGGCGTGAGCGCGCGGAGCTCCGGCGCGCCCGCCTCGGCCACACGCGAGCGCCCGCGGACGGGCGGCTGAAGAACGAGCAAAGCAGCCGCAAAGGCTGACGCGCCGGGAGGCGCAAACGATGGAACGAGAGGGGTTTCCGCGTGCCTCACCGGCGGCACGCGGCCGGGTGATCTGTTCGAGACGACGAACGCCCCCTCGTTGTGGAAGCACGGCGCCGTGTAGTCGCCGAGCCGCCCGCTCCGAACCGCCGCCACGAGCTCGCGCACCCCGGTCTCTGCGTGAGGAAGCCGAGCGCGGATAGAGGCGTGAACCGCCTCCTCGGTTGGGTTGGGCAGCGCCAGCAACGCGTCGGTGATCGTCTTGCGCGGTACGACGTGCTCGCGGCGAACCGCATCCGTGAAGCCGTTGCGCATGACCACCTCTCCATATTTCTCATAGGAGCGCAGCGCGCCGGTGGACCAAAGTGGCGTCGCCTGGAACTTCGCGTGCTTGGGGCTGCGCGGGCGGACCTGCGGGGATCTGCAAGATCTCGACTTCGACGACCCCGAGCCGCGTACCCCGACGAAGAGGCCCGAAGTCGCATTGCTCCCATCCTCGCGCACGGTGGTGGAAGAGACGATGGCGGGCGGCGCGTGGCGCGAGGGAGGTGCCTGGGAGAGGCTTCAACGCCCGAGAGGTTCCCGCGGCTGTGTCTCGATCAGGCGCGAGTCGAGCAGCGCCGCGCTGCGGTGCCGTGCGACCGCCTGGTACGCGGGGCTCGTCACCATCCCGAGGAAAGCCCTGCGCGACGGGTACTCGACGAGCACGACTTCGTCCCAGCGCTCGCCCTTGGGAGCGAGCGGCGCGAAGCTCGCACGCCCGGACCAGATCGGGCGCCCGCCGGCCGCGTGGATCAACGGCACGACCCCTGCCGCGTAGCGCTGGTGGTAGGCCTCGCGCCCCGAGCAGGGCGCCTCGGCGCTGCCCGCCGCGTAGTTGGCCTCCTCCCGGTAGCGCAGCAGGTTGACCATCACGATCGGTCCGTCACCGCCCGGCGACGCCGCGAACTCCTCCATCGTCTTCGCATCCATCTCGACCGTTCGCATCTGCCGGCCTCCCCGTTTCCAGAAGCTTTCCTCACCCACCAGCCCAGCCGCCGAAGCTGATCTGTGGCAACCGATGCAGATCCTGCCGGCCTACGTGGTCGGCGGCCTCGGCGCCTTCTGGATGATCCAGCGCGTGTCCCTCATGTGAGGTCACCCTGAGACGCCCCGCAATCGTACGGTCGCTCCTTCCAAGCTCCCGAAGCTGCTCCAGCAGGCGCCGGTGACGGCTCAGCTCGGCCCGCCGGAGAGCGAGCGTCGTAGGCACGCCCGCGCATACTCGACCACGACGCCGCGCTCACCGATCCCCTGGCGTTCCCCGAGGGTGTGCAGATCGGTGCGCGACCCATGGACTACGGAGAGACCCTGGAGACCGCCGTCTGGGTCGCGCACGCGCCGGCCGACGTCGCCCGGCTCTTCCGTTGCCTCTGCTCCGTCGCGCGCCGCTTCGAGCTGCCGCTCGCCGCTTCGGCGCCGGCGATCGCGTGCTCACCAGCTCGTGAGCGCGGCGAGGGGCGGAGCTGGGCGAGACCCCGAGGCGAACGGGCGGTTGTAGAACGAGCGAAGTAGAAGCGAGCGCTGTGGTGGGTCGGGTCGGCGGCGGGGTGGACGGGGCGTCGGGCGGCTGCTGGGGCCGGGAGGATGGGGCGGAGCGGATAGGGCGGAGAGGGTGCCGGCGCGGATGGGCGATTCTCTGCCCATGCCGGCCCCCTCCGCCACGAGTCGCCGGTAGGATCGAGCGGCATAGGCAGAGGGGATCTTTCGGTGCGATTCAGCCACGCAGAGCGCTTCCACCTCTCGTCGGGATCTATCGGATCCTCCGCCGCCTCGGCGACCCTGCTCGGTGCGGAACACGATTGCGTCGGTACGCCCGAGGCGAGGATGCACGGCAACCCCGGGGCTCCGAGGCTAAGATCCGGAGCCCGAACCGCCGATACGCGAACCCATTCCATGGAACAGATCCCCGCCTTTTATTTCCAGCCCGATCAGTTGCGCAAGCTGGCCGATCTCCACCGCGACGCATTCCGTACCGCGGAGCCGTTCGCACACGTCGTGTTCGACCGCTTCGTCCCCGACGAGATCCTGGACGTCGTGGTCCGCGAGTTTCCAGAGGTGGACCAGATCGACTGGACCTTCTACGGCCCGGGCGCAACACGTCACTCGGCGAACAAGGGCATCGAGAAGGTCGGAAGCTCCGACGAGAACCAGTTCGGCCTCTTCACCCGTCACTCCATGCAGCAGCTCAATTCCGGAACGTTCCTCCGGTTCCTGGAAGATCTGACCGGCACGCGCGACATCATTGCCGACCCGACCTACAACGACTGCGGAATGCACTCCACCGGACGGGGCGGACGGCTGCTGATCCACACCGATACGAACCGACATCCGATCAAGGGTCCCTTCCACCAGCGCTACAACCTGATCCTATTCTTGAACAAGGAGTGGAGGGATGAGTACGGCGGACACCTCGAGCTGTGGGACCGCACGGCGAAGAAGTGCATCCGGAAGATCCTTCCCGAGTTCAATCGCTGCGTCATCTTCGACACCGGCAGATATTCCTTCCACGGCCACCCCCACCCGCTGGCGTGTCCGGAAGGGCGCCGAAGGAACTCACTGGCGCTCTACTACTACGTCCTGAACCGGCCTAACAGCGATAGCTATGCTGGAATGCAGACCGAAGTCACCTGGGTGCCGACCACCGAGGATCGCATCCGGCAGACCCTCAAAAAATTCATTCCTCCGATCGTCTTCGACGTCCGGGATCGGATCCGAAGGCGGGTGTCTCCCTAGCGCTGCGGCCCCCCGGCCTGCAAGTCGCCGGGAACGCTCCTCGCCGAAGCCCACCGTCTTGCGCACGACATAGCTCGGGCGTGGCTGCGCCTCGTCATAGACGCGCCCGAGGTCTCCCCGACGACGCCGAGCACCAGGGGCTGGGCGCCGCCGAGGAACAGCATGATCGCGGGGGTTCACTTCGTAACGGCGTCTCGCACGTCCTCGGCTCGTCGAGCGCAGACGCTCAGCCGTCGTGACCGCATGTGGCGCACCCGCCTGCGAAGCTCACCGCGTTCACTCCCTCGGTCCCGAAGGAGCCCGCCATGGCGACAGCCGTCGTTGCGGAGTCCCTCTACAACCCGCGCAGTCAGATCGTCAGTTGCTGATTCTCGTCGCTGGCGAAGCTGCTGTAGCGCGGATGCTTGAAGAAGTGTCCGGTCCAGATCTGGTGATGCCACACTTCGGGTCGGTCTCGCACGAGATGATATGCTGCGCACAACTTGATGTCGTCGTTGGCCGCGTTGAACTCACGAATCGCCAACCTCTCGCCCGTGTAGTCGTTGTACAGCTCCAGCTCGCCACCGATGGTGTCATCGAAGTACGCGAGGATCCGCGGTAGATAGAACTCGTGGCCGGCATGGAGCATCGTCAGCGCCACGCGTGTCGAGGAGTAGTAGTCGAAGTCGTGAATGATCGCACCGATCGGCGCCGGCCTGTACTGCTGAAAAAAAGTGCGCGATGTCTCGCCGATGTCGCCGAGGACCAACCGAGCCCGCCGCAGGCGCTCGCGCTGTCGCTCGGGGTTCATCGCGAAGAAGCCTTCCTTCCAGTGGTACGGCAAGTCGCGATGGTCGATCGGCTTGGGTAGGCCGGCGCCCGTATCGAAGCCGTAGACATCGATCGTGACGCCGAACAATCGCTCGACCTCGCTCGCGTGATGTTCCAGCGACAGCAACCCTTGTCCACCGGCCACGCCGTACTCGATTACGCTGATCTGCGGAATCCCGAGCCGCCTGGCGAGCTGGGCGGCATGGAACACCAGATAGGAGTAATGAGGCCGGTCCACGGCACCGATCGACCTTCGGAACGCGTAGCTGCCGAGACCCAGCTGGCGGATCCACGTGCGCAGCATGTTGCGCACGGGCATCGGGGAGTTCATGAGTCGAACGACACGATCCATCTTGGCCGAGCCTCCTGGCGATGTTACCCCGGACCGCGTTGCGGACTCGACTCGGGGTGCAGACGCTCGCCTGCGCGGTCGATGTTCGATTCGAGCTTCCCGGTGACCTTCAGAACGAGGGTGATCGCGCCCGAGAGCATGGCGAAGACCATCATGGCGGCGCTCTTGCGCCCCGTACGTCTCCAGCTCTCGCTGGACGACGCCGTAGAGGACGCTCCCCTCCGGTCGGCGTCGCGCGTAGCCGTCGCAGCCAATGCGATCCGCCCCATGGCCGGGGGAAACAGGCCGTGTGAGTCGTGCCACCCCGGCCCGCCGTTGCGAGCTTCGTACCGGGCGCGCTCGGCTTCGAGCATGCTCGAGAACGGGTGAGCCATCGAGCTCGAAGCCGCCCGTTCACGTTCGCCTGCCGACGGCTGTTCTCACCGGGAGATCACACACCCACAGCTGTTTCCGACGTCGGTCGGGTGGCCCTGGGCGATTGCTCGCCCAGGGCTCCCTCAGATCCGGACGTGCGCGACTCGCGCATCCGGCTCCTCGGCTCATGGCTTCGCTGCGAGTCGGTAGACCGAGTGCACGACCCGCGGCGGCGGCAGCGGGTAGCGCGCCGAGACGCGTGCGAACCGCTCCCACGACATGCGGGCCCGCTGCAAGCGGTGGTCCAGCCACTGCCGCCACACTCGCTGCGTCTCGTGACGGAAGCGAGAGAGCGCCGGCTGGTTGCCGGTGATCCCGTAGTACGCGTAGTGTCCGCGTAGCTTCCGCCCGAGCTGCTGGTGCTGCTCCACGAGAGGAAGATGGCGATGACGCCGGCACCATAGCGCGATCGCGCGCAGGGATCGGGTGAACCGATCTCACGCGGTCTTGCGCAGCACGGCGGGCTTGCCTCGACGCGATCGGCCCCAGTAGTGCGTGAAGCCGAGGAAGTCGAAGGTCGCCGGCCGTGGGCCGCGTGGCGAAGGGCGCCCGAAGTGGAGAAGCCGGGACTTCTCCGGATGGAGCGAGAGCCCGTACTTCGCAAGCCGCTTCGGAAGAACCTACCAGCGCGGCATCGTCGGCGTAGCGGACGAGTAGAGCGCGGCCTTCGAGCCGCGGCCTCACCACGTCCTCGAACCACGCGTCGAGCACCGTGTCGAGGAAGACGTTGGCCAGGAGGGGAGAGATGACCCCTCCCTGCGGTGTGCCAGTCTCGGGGTGCACGACGCTCCCCTCCTCCAGCACGCCGGCTTCGAGCCACTTCCCGATCAGACGGAGCAGCACCCCGTCTCGTACCCGTTGGCGAAGGATTTCCCGCAGCTTCTCGTGATCGAGCGCATCGAAGAAGCGCTCGATGTCGAGCTCCAGCACGAAGCCCCCGTCCACATCCATCAGCCCCTTCCAGAGTGCTTGCAGCGCCTGGTGCGCCGAGCGACCGGGGCGGAAGCCGTACGAGCATCCCGAAAGTCCTGCTCGTAAACGGCCCCGAGCACCATCGCCACGGCGCGCTGCAAGACCTTGTCCTCGAAGGTCGGGATCCCGATCGGCCGGGTCTTCGACCCGTCCGCCTTCGGGATGTGCACCCGCCTTACAGGCGGGGCTCGGTACGTTCCCGACTTCACCCGCTCGAGCAGCGCCCGGAGGTTCGCCTCCAGGTGCTCCGCGTACGCCTCGGCCGTCTGGCCGTCGACGCCCACGGCGCCGTCCTTGCGGGTTCGGCCGGTACGCCTCTTCGAGAAGGTCGAGATCGATGGCGTGAGCCAGGGACGTGAGTGCCGTCTGCGGCATCGCCCTCGCCCGCTCCGCGATCCGTTGGAGTTTCGGTGAGATGGGTCCAGGGCCCGGTGTCCCTGCCATCGTTCCCTCCGCCGGCCCATGCTCCGGCACCTCCTTCCCTCCACGGGGTCCCGTGGGGCCGGTTCCCCCGCTTCCGCGGTACTACGAGGTGCTCCGACTCCTGAGCGTCCTTCCCGCCTCGCTTCGTTGCCTTCGCTTGGCGGTACCTCGCGTGCGTCGCTGGTTCGCTCCCGCAGACGAGCGGCGCGCCGCCGGCGGGCCTGGGGTTTGGTCATCGGTCCCCCGACCGACTCCTTCGCGAGGAGACGCTCAGGCCTCCCAGGTCCCTGGGGAACCCTCTCGCGCACATGCCCTGGTCTCCGGCCCCGGCGAGATCGAGGGGCCCGGCCTCTGCGGCACCTCGATGCGGCCTTCCGCGCAGTCAACGGCGTCGGCTCTCGCGATGATCAGACTTACGGGGCTCCATCCCACGGCCTGCACGCTCCCTGTGTACGCTTCGCAGCCGGGATCGCTCCCATGCCACGCAACATTCGGTTCCGGCCGGTGGCCAGCCTTTGCCGGGCGGGCTCTCACCCCCGCAGGGTTCCGCCGAAGGTTTCCGCCATCACGAACCGTCCATGGCTTCCTCCTCCTCCAGGTTTTCCTGGCGCAATGACCGCATCTGTCACACCCGCTCGCCATCCTCGACCCGTCCGCTCCCTCGGTCCCACCGGAGCCCCGCGCATGGCAAGCGCCGTCGTCGCGGAATCTCGCTACGAGCCGCGCATCGACACGGTCGAGGCGCTCGACGCGCGCCTCGTCGCGCTCGCGCGGAGCGGCGCCCCCCTGCGCCGGGCGCTCGCGCGGATCGCCGGAGAGCTCGTCCGAAGACGCGCTGAGTCGCCGAAGGCGACGGTCCCGCAGAAGTCGCCGAAGGCGACGGTCCCGCAGGAGTCGCCGAAGGCGACGGTCCCGGGCTGGGAGGCGCTCGGCTTCGTACGGGCGGCCGACTATGCGCGGGAGCGTCCGGGGCTGTCCGCTCGCGAGCTCCAGGAGCTCGCGCACGTGGACGCGGCGCTCGCGAAGCTCCCCTCCCTCGACGCGGCGCTGACCTCGGGCCGTCTCTGCTGGACGAAGGCGCGCCTCCTCTGCCGGGTCGCCACGCCGGAGGACGAGGCACGCTGGCTCGAAGCCGCCGGCCGGCTCTCGGCCGCGGCGCTCGCGCGCGAGGTGCGGTCGATCGAGCGGGGCGCACTCGAGGCCGGCGCGGCCGAGCCGGAAGGCGAGGCCGAGAAGCGCGAGGTGCTCCGCGTCCGCACGCGCCGCGACGTGCTGTCCCGCTCCGGTTCGCTCAAGCGCATGCTGCGCTGGGTGTCGGGAGAGTGGCTCCCCAACGAGACGGTCGTCGAGCTCGTGGCCGCCGAGGTGCTCTCGGCAATCCGGCTCGACGCGGATCCCCGGGAGCCCCCGCCGCTCGTGCGCGAGGTCCGCGCAGGGGAGCACGCGCCCGAGCCGGAAGCGGCGCCGTTGCCCGAGGTCGCGGCGCCGGCCGCTTCGCCCTTTCTCGATGGCCTCGTCGCGGGCCTCGCCGACGCGACGCCGCGCGAGCTCGACCGGCGCCTCTGCCGCGCGGCGCGCCTCGAGCAGCGCCGTCTGGCCCGGATCGGCACGCTCCTCTTCGCACTCGTCGAAGCCCGCGGCCACTTCGACCTCGGCTACCGGAGCCTCGACGCCTTCGCCCGCGAGCGGCTCGGGATCTCGCCGCGAAAGGCGCGGGCGCTGCTCCGGGTGGAGCGCGCCTGCGCGCTCGCGCCCGCCTTTCGCGACGCGTGGCACACGGGGCGCATCTCCTGGTGCCAGGCGCAGGCGCTCGTGCCGCTCGCGCTGGCCGAAGGCTCCGAGCCTTTCCATGCCGCCTGGCTCGAGCGCGCGGCGGGCGTGACGCTCCGGCGCCTCGAGGACGACGTCGACCACGCGCTCGCAGCGGGACGCTTCGACCCGGCCGCCCTGCCCGAGCGGCCCGCGTTCCCGAATCTCCTCGACGACACCGAGCTGGACGATGCC
>Ga0187892_10007249_pt1 | contig 15902 bp, 16 predicted proteins | sample MA1701073metaG_FD_139345 | JGI IMG/M metagenome (GOLD analysis project Ga0187892, IMG submission 139345) | Bio-ooze microbial communities from a basaltic lava cave in the Kipuka Kanohina Cave System on the Island of Hawaii, USA - MA170107-3 metaG ... | reverse complement strand
CTGCACGTCATTCCCAGAAAGAAACACCCATTACAACAATGGACCACATAACTGACATCGCCACATATCTCCGTTTATGTAGTCAACCACATAAACGAAGGTACTCACATATTGAGTGCGGTCCCATAATCAAGAGGGTCCTTTCCCGTGAGGGACGGAACGAAGTGTTCGTAGCCAGATGCGATGCCCAGTCCAGGCCAAGCTGTGCACGACAGCCAGATGCGAGACTCAATCTCAGAGATTTGAATACTGCGGGGCGCTTAGGAGCGAGGCTTGTGGATCAGAGAGTCACTGGTTCTTTTGGAAATTGCGACCAAGTCAAAAAATGGCCGGTTGGGGCCTGGAAGCATTGGCTGAGGACGTTGAGCGGAGGGCTGAATCTGCTGTAGCCTCGGGCTATGTCGGTTAGCCACAGAGTACAGGAACGGTCAAGAGCCACGAGGTCATGATCAATCAGCGGGACGGACGCCCGATGTGCCGGCGCCACGCCGCGGCCACTGGGCCCCACTGCTTCGTCACGACCAGCGTGATTAAAGCACGTATGGCCAGGTGCACGTGCCAACGTGGTGTGTCTGCCGCTGGCGTGTTGGAAATGTGGTTTTCCTCTGATTCGCTACAGCCTTGCGTATGACCCAACAGACTCTTCGCAAATCAAGAATTACAAGATTTTTGGCTCTCGTCCTGTAAAGGCAGCAGCGCTTGAAGGGCAAGGGCTATCTCATCATTCGGCCGGAAGAGTCCGAGTTCTCCCGCTGCCGGCAAGGGTTCCTTCAATCGCACTGGATCTTTTAGTACCCATCCGTATGCGATTTGTGGCATCGGTCCATCAGACAAGTGACGCGCACGCCAACGGCTCCAGCGATCGCTGTCGAACTGTACAGTTGTCGTCAAGATTACGCGGCCAATGAATCCACCCTTGAATAGTTGCACCAGTCCAAACTTCCGTCCAAGTTCTACATCTTCCGTGCGACCGGCATGGATCCAGAGCGGACCCCGATAGTCCGTGCACCATTTCCTGACCTCAATCGATTTGCTTCCAGCGATAATGAGTTCGGCCCATGGCTGCCGAACACTCAGCGCGGGGCAAGGTGCAGTCAAATCGCTCCCTTGTTGGTCTAACATCTCTTGATTGGTGTATTTCAGAAGGCAATGCGAAATTCCCTAGCAAATCGTTCGAGCAAACCGGCCAGTTGATCGCGCGTGAGAGATGGCCGTGTACCTTCGGCGAGCTCGCGCACATAAGTAGGCATCTCCAGCAGTATACGATTCGGCCTTTTGCGGTTCTTCCAAATCCATGCGACGAATTGAGCGTAGGCGTCGAATTCGCGGGCGAGTACCGTGTCCGATCTCACCTCGGGCTGGTTCAGGTCATAGTAGCCTTCCGCTGTCCTGACAGCTGTCCGCCGAATTATGCAGGGTATGCAAACACCGCAAGGCATGCCATTCTGCTTCTTTCGGTTAGCCCTAAGCTGATAGGAATTCGTGTACCAGCAAGTCTCGGTGAGCCGAGTCAGCTCAGCGCTCAGTTTCGGGCCCACCGCTCTACGCATTGCATCGACACACTCCCGCTTTGTCATGCCGAGAAACGGGTTGTCAATTCTCCACCTGCCGCCGAGAAGCTGGGAGAACACGACTTCGGCATGCCGATGGATTGTGGGGTGAGCATGTCTCGTCATGAAATATGTGGGAGATGGCGGCATCGCTGTCGCGAGTACTCCGTTCTCGAACTGGATAATATTCCTCACATCGTAAGATGACGCTACGGCCGCGCCGAAACAAAGAAAATAAAACGAACGGTAGAGAAACGTGCGCCCGCGCCCCTCCAAATCGCGGCGAACGACCCTTGCTTGCGTCGGTCTCTTATAGCCGAGCGCATCGGCAATCGCGAGCTGGGCGCTCTTCTGTTTGGAATAGTGCGAGACGAGCTGGATTCGTGCCGCCTTTGATCGGAGCGTCGCAACACCGCTCGTACTGTCCAATCCACCTGAGAATAGCACCACTTGGTCGATGGTTCGCCCTTCAGTTGTCGTGGCATCGGCGTCCACGCTCGCCATCTGTCTGACCTTCTCGAACGACCACCGCCAAGTTGCATCTCCCTGGAATCGAAGGATCTCCATCAGGGCGTCGACTGCTTCCCTCGTCCACCGGTCCGGGTCTTCCAAACCGAGCTTCACGTCAAAAGCGACGCGCCTATTCGTTCCTAAATATCCTGGCAATGACCGCTCAATCGAAAGAACCGCTAATCCGACGGTAAGTAACTCCCGTGACGCCGGACTCAATCCCTTGGAGCCAAGCGGTCCGGACATTACGAGCTGGAGCTGATCGCCGAAAGACGCCGCTTGCCACTCGCCGAACCTCGCATCGGAGAGCCCCCGACTTCGCCAGCGGAGCATCATGGCTCAATGACCTCCCGCAACTTGTCGCGAAACCAGTCCTGCTCTTCAGACAATGTTCTAAGCAGTTGCCTATACGTCGTCTGTTCCTTTCCAGCAAAGGCATATCGGAACTTGTCGACGATAAAATCGGCGCGCTCCTGAGTCGCCTGCCCGATTGTCTCCTTTTGTTGCTCGTCGAGAGCTGGAAGCTCGCGGACGGCCGCGCGGTAAAGAACCGATCCGAGATAATGACCCGACAGCGATGCGAAAACTTTTCCTCCGAACTTTTTCATGGCGGACAAAACATCTTCAGCGCGGCCGTCGAGATAGATGTCATCGTCCTCACCAACTGCGGCAAGTAGGACATCGACGACCGACGCCCCGGCAATCTCACGGAATGCTTCTATCGGCTCTGCATTCACATGCTTTCCTTTGATCGCGGTCGCGAGGTCCGCCAAACACCCTGGTCCATCCCTGATACCGTACTGGCGCGCGATTGCCTCCCAGCTCCGCTCTGTCAGCAACACACCGACCAGGAACATCTCTTCGAAACAGCCCCGAACCGCTGGACTCGATACCATCTTTACCATGTAGTCGCCGACACCGCGCTGGGCGAAGGTCTCGCGCACTAGGGCGCATGCAGATTCGGGGCTTGGGCCTTTTGCCCGGCCACGATTTCGATCCGCGAAGAAGTCTGAACCCGCAGTACCTGTCGTGCCGGGAGATCCGGTTCCTATGGCGAAGCGGGCGCCGCTCCCACTGCGACCGAGTGCTCCGCTGCTGCCGCCACCGAACGACCCAGTACCCATCAGTCACTCCTTCTGCCACGCCTCGTCGAGCGTCGTGAATCCCTTGTCGCGCAACCAGCTTTTCATCCACAGTAGAGTGTCAGCACGGTGACGACATTGAGCAGCCTCCGCATCATCCGTGGAAAGTACGACGATGCCAGCAAGGGTATAGGCAATCCGATCGCGATCTGTCCCGCGATCACGGCCGGGGCGCGCTTCGAGTTCACGCACGTTTCGACGCAGCAGTTCGAGGGCTTCGGCACGCATCCCCCGAGCCGCCAGTTGACGTGCGGCGCTGATACGGCCGTTCATCGCCGTACGGATGGCCCAGCCATGGTGATGATAGGGTGCAAGGGCCCGTTCGATCCGACGCCAGCGGTCAAAGTGAAATGCCTCACGCGACCAAAAGAGCTTGGCATCGGCGATCGCTTCAACCATGCCGTTTCCCGTCTGGCGCGCGATTTGTGCGCTGGAATGCAGAAGAGTCTCAAAGGCAGCACCCCTCGCGGTTGCGAGCTTCGTCCGCACATACGCGATTTCGGCTCGCAGCGGCTCGCTTTGCTGAAGCCGCGCTTCGGCGTCATTAAGCAATGCCTCCGCCTCCTGTTGCGCAGTTGATTCCCCAGGTGACCGTGTGACGATGCACTCGGCCAGATTTCGCTCGACTGCTGCCACCAAGAAGTTCCTGTCGTGACTGTTGCTCACCTCCTTGAGAATTTCACGATATGTCACCTCGGCGCTGTCTAAGTCGTAGTCCAAGTATTGACGCAGGCGGGCAAGATTCATCTTGTAATCTGACAGCACGACCGTGGCCGTTTGGGCCAGATGGTCAATATGCTGAGCTTCTCGGCACGCCTCTATAGCCTTCGAGATGGAGGCCACGGCGCGTTCCCGCCATCCCGCCGTTCCGTCGTTCTTTTCAATCTCCGAATCGAGCGCCAGCATCACCGCCCGCTGCAGCGGATCTTCTGGATGACAGTTCCGAAGATGTAGTTTTGCGCGAGTCGGTTTACCAATGCGAACGTAGGCCTCAGCAACACGCAGAAGGGCAAGCGTGTCGCAACTATCGCGCGTCTTGCCGAGAGGTCTGAGCAGCTCAAAACACTCCGTCACTGCAGCATATCGTCCGTCAAGATAGTAGGTTTCCATGAGCCTCGATGCCTCGACGAGCGCTTCCGCATCCCGTCTGGCACCGATCAAATGACGAAGTTTCTCACGCCGCAGTCGCTCGGACCCTATGATCGTGTCGGCTTCGAGCATTACGAGACAGGCTTCGTGTGCGGCGCGTATCTGGTCCTCCGTGGCGCTCTCAAGAACAAGGCGCTTTGCCCAGGCCGACAGTATTGGTCCCGTTCGGGTTTCGAAGATAAAGGGCGTACCGATAGGGAATAGATCTCGCGAGAACCCGATCGCGGACAAGACATTCTCGGGTAGAGGCAGGTCCAAAATTGCCAGAGCTAAGAGCTTGGCCAGATGATCGGCGATATGCCGCTCGATTAATTGCAAGTGCGCGGGAATAATCATAGTGTCTCGCGTCCAACTGTCGAAACGCTGATCAGTCGGCATTGTACGCGTGACCAGCACCAGTGGGGCGCTACGTCGGCTCTCTGCCACAACGTCCATAAACCATGCTGAATCATTATCCTCTGGTGGATCGATGAATACCAACATGGTGTTCTCAATCTCGAGGAGTCGCCGGGGCGTGGATTGCTGGTCATCGATGGCAAAGCGAACTGCTGATCCAAGCGCTGTTGGTAAGGCCTCAGGTTCAGCCCAGGCGAGAATCTCCTTTGCCCAGTCTTTGATCGATGCTATCGGCGATGTTCTCCGCATACGGATGAACACTGGAATGGTATCAAGCTTACGTAGGGTGGCATCTGCCACGCGTGCGAGTGTCATCATCACCGCCTCGCTATCGGAGTCAGCTTGCACGATTACCCGTCGCTTTTGATTCCATAGGTAAGCTTGTCGAGACGTGTCCACATCGCTCTCATCGAGCTCCGGTACTTTTTGAGCCTGCTTGACCGTCAACCAAGCGACCAGTCGCTCGATCAGCGGGTCAGCTGGAGGCTGGCCCCACTCCCATTTTCGTGTTGGCGCTCGGGCTAGCCAAACCGCCGGCGACGCCCAATCGAAACGTGCGAATGGCAGCGCCTGACCATGATGTCTCGCACGGGCGGCGGCTCGCTCGAGTGAGAGCCCGATCGCGAGGCCGTTGAACAACTCCTTTGCCATGACCCGCGCAACTATGTCGTTGACACGGCTTTGCATGGCGAGGGTCACTCGAACCCCACGAGAAGCAACGGCTCTGTGAATCTCTGGTGCGGGGGCTGTCGCTTCCTGATTTGGGCTGGCTTCCGCGAGCTCGCAAGCCCACAGCGCAACACACTCGGGTGGGGACATTGTAGGAATCGACGCGGCGAACTCGCTAGCACTCATCCAAGCTTCCGACGCATAGAGCAGGCCGGGCGCTGGTGACGCTCGACCATGACCACAATACCAGAGGATGTGCGGGTACTGCTCCGATAACACCTGGGGCAGCCGGACGGGGTCCAGAACTACTCTCTGAGGCTTTTCGATGCGATTCTGAAGTGCTGGATCGAGCTGCTCCCAAGCTGCCACAATGCCCGATGCTTCGAGGTCTGGCCGAATCCTATTCGGGACGTCGCCTGGATATCCCTCAAGAATAGTTATCCGAAGCTTCTCCGCCCGTTTCGATGGGCGTATTGGTGGCATTGATCCGACGATTCTTGCAGGCGTATAGGCTGCCTTGGCTTTCTCGTCTTGCAGGCTGGCTAGGGCAAGCTCCCACGGTAATTGCCAAGGCCCATCCACAAGGTCGAAAAGAAACACCGTTGGTTCCCCGCCGCTGCAGCCGGCCCAGAGCACCTTGCCAAAGTCAATGGCGTGGAGGAATCTGGCAAACTGATCCGCCGCTGTCTTGGATCGTAAATGCACCCCTTCGGGCCGTGGCAATTGCGATGCTTGGACTGGGTACTCGCGCTTGACCTCATCCGACTCGACGATGATTACCGGATCTCGGAACCAACGGCGTCGCCATCGGATCGAGATAACTTCGATGTCACCACCAAGTCTCACACCGCCCACCAATTGCGCAGATTGGCGACGATCGAACCGCCTGTCCTGTCCCCACGATCGGCTGGGCGGCTCAGCAGCTTACTGATGATCTCGGGTGCGCCAAATCCAACAGCTAGAGCCCCAACCGCATCTTTCGGCGAGAGTAAGAGGGCCGTTCCTCCTGCGAGAGCAACGAGAACCACGAGACTGAGCCAAAAGAATCCGCTTTTCAGATATTTCGGTGGCCCCTCGTATCGAGCCGCAATTATACGGAGAACATCCGGCAAAACGCCGCCGAGGCAACTCAATCCAACCATCTCATGTGCTATCATTTGCTGACCCTCCCTAACGTAGATTAGTACTACGCCCTCGCCGTTTGTATGGCCGACTGGGACTCAAGGGCGGTGCCCTTGGCTAGTTTGTTGCCTCACGATCGATCTGCTAGATGACTTTTCACAGTTCCGGATCGGTCGCCAGCAAGTTTAACTACACCCTGCACGGAGCTGATTCAACAGCTGGTACATGGCCTCGGTGTCTAAGGCGCAATATTGGAGTAGTGCCTTCCGGATCTTAGCCTTCTCCCCCGCGCTATTGAGACGGCGAAGCCGACAAAATTCGGCGCTGGCTTGGGTTCCATTCCGTACAACAAGCCCATCGTAGGTGAGACCTGGCAGAAGTGCGGGTAGAACACTTTTTATGAAAAGGAGCCGCGAAACTCAGCGTAATAGACGTGCTCGCGAATGAATGCGAGTAGATCCCAAAGACGCTTTTGAATTCGAATTATTCTTTTTCGGTATTTTGGAAGGTAAGTGGACAACTCGTCTAATCTCAATGACTCAAAATTCTTGTTGTACACGACAATCTGACCGGTGAAATTTGGACTCAGTTGTTCCAGAGTGCCCACCAAAGACTCCAGAAATTGATGGCGGGGATCTTCTTCAGCGTCAGCCTAGAAATCCTTGTGAACTACCTTTTCTCCTGGACTCGTTTCAAAGTGCAAGGACCACTGGAACGGAACGGGCTGAAAGGGATGCATTCCGACATAAATAGGGATTGCCGGACTCCAGGTCTCAAAGTCCATGAAGAACAGGGGATACGATAACCGAGCCAATAGTCTTCTGGCAGAGTCCGACACATAGGGTAACCCCGTCTTCGCAGCTGTAGCAGCCCGTTTCTGTAATTTGGTAAGAGGGAAGTCTATTGGGATAGTTGCGAGTGACTCGACTCCTGATTCCAAGAGTTGTTGAAGCCTCTTCGTGCGTAGATTGGGCAAATGCTTGACATGCTCAACTGGTAGCGGTCGGTTGCAATGGTTGAAGAACTCGCACCGGCGAGGCTTTGTGCACTGCTTCCCCGGCATGATTTCCGGTTCGACAGATCCGCCGCCGGCAATTGTGTACTGGTTTAGTGCTGTCCGGACAATGGGCATCAATTCGGTCACATCCGGCGAAACGTCCTTCAAGACAAATAGGGACTTAGTGCAATGTTGCCCACCGCGGTACACATAGTTTTTGTTCAAGTACATCAGCAGGGTTGCGCGCACCTTCACACCAAACTGCTCTAGAACGAGCTTCTGAAAGGCCAACTCGACAAGGTGTTCGTCCCTTTTCAGTTCGGTCGAAGCCTTCACTTCAATCAATCGCCAGCCACCTGACGACAGCCGTTCCAGAATGTCTACTCGGACGAACCACGAATTATGCTGGAACGCCGCTTCAAAGATCGCCTGAACCGAGTTCTTTGTGATGAGTTCCGTAGTCTCCTTGACGGCCTGTTCTGGGCGGCTGGAAGGAGTGCTAGCAAGGACTCCACGCGGGAACCTCTGTCTGGCCATTTCCGTGACTGTCTGTCCATCTTCGAAGCGTGAGAGATTCGAAGCATCCGGTGGCTCGGCCAACTGAGCGTCGTGAAGTTGCAGATAGAGTCGCTTCACGCACTGCCAACCAGCCAGGAAATTGGTTTTTGAGAAGCTGGGTGATTCACGAGCCATCGTCGCCTCTTTCCTGATAGCCGGGTCACGTTCCTCCCTGATACCACAATGGCGAGATTCCTTAGAGCGTGAGCCAGCGGAAATCTCGAAATACGCTAATTGGCGTTCCTACTCTCAATCGAAGCGAGGCCGATGTGGGCCGAGGCGGCGACCAAAAGGGCAAAGGTTGCTTCCAGTCAAGATCGGTTCTTGCGATGACCTGGGCATGCCCCAAGGCAGTGAAGTCGATCCGCTCGGTGCGGCAGTGAACTGCTCAAACTTGAACAAAGAGAATTCTGCGGTCTAACTTAGTCCAATTCCACTAAGAGGAAAGAGCCGTCCGACAACAAGGAGTAAGCACCACGAGCTGCTCCGGCAGCTTCACTGTCTGAGAGAGCGCCCACCACGGGAACAACAGGCAACTCCTTGTCGCGTTCTTCTTTTGCGGGATCACTCGAATCACTGACTATCCTGCTGGGAGTATCGCCATGTTTGAGAGTGTTGTAGACCCCCTCTTCAACTCCGACGAACACTCGAAGTCCACGGAGTGCATCTGGTTCCGGATGACCGAGTTGTCTGACCCAGTCTTGCACGGGAAGATAGTTCCCGACGAATTGATGACGGTCACTGACTCTGTCCCCTTCAGGTATATCATAGAGCTGGAAACGACTTGACTCGCGTAGTTCTTCGCCAAACCGGGTCCGTCTCAACTCGCCCTCGACATCACTGGTAGCCGTGATGCCTCCAGTCTTCGTCAGTTTCTCTCCCCGATCATGTCTCGGGCTGAACTTCCTGTCTACCAAACCATACACTCAGGTCGCTCCGCTCTTTCACGATCGCCTGTCACTATGGCTCAGAAAAATGTCCTATCACAACATTCCGCGGCCTCCAGACTGAACCCACCCGTGGAGCCGTCAAACTGGTCGCCGACAGGCCGAAGGCGCCACCCGTCCAAAGCGACGGTCTGGCCCCAACTGGAGCTCTGAAGCATGCGCGGGATAATCACTACGTGGTGAAGTTTCGCAAAGCACCCACAACTCCTCTCGTAGTGCAGCAGAGCGGGACCACCACGCTATTCAAGGTGGCGAACAGTTTTCAATCGGTCACAACCGTGTGCGCCAATTATAGTTGCAGTCGACTTCAACATGCAGCGAATTTTTTGGGCTTCTTTCAACGGAGACTGGTCCTGACAATACCTCCTTCGAATTGACGATGCTTGGTCCGCGGGACGGTCGGATTCGCCGCATCGATTGGCGGCGCGTCGCCGTGGCCGATTTCGCAGTAGCTGTTCAAGTCGCCTTCTTGCTGGTGCTACTGATCGCGGCTGGAATCTTCGTCTGTACTCTCTCCGAGCTGCGACCGAGCGGCTACCGAGGTCGGCTTGACAAGGTCCTCCTGTTCATGAGGAAGCGGCAACAGGAAATACACACTCCCGAACGGAAACGCCTGCTCGGAGCCGAGCTCATACGTCGGGTCCAGAATTAACCGGTGTGTGTTCAGCCGCACTCGCCGAAACGGGCCGGCAGCAGCTCCATTCAATCAAAATTTCAGGCTAGGACGGTGCTCGGGTGCGAGGCCCTTCGAAACATTCCAGTGGATGTTGTTTTCGTCTGGAATGTGCAGGGTTCCTTGCCGGAGTCCTTTACCAATCCAGACCAGGATTTCTTCATTGGTGGCGTTTACCGCAACGGGTGAACACCCAAGGCCAATCAGGCTTTCAATCCTGCGCTGACGTTGCAGTTGGGAAAAAACAAAGGTGGCCCATTCTGGCAGTGCAGGCAAACCGAACGTGCCCGCCAGACGAAACAGCACAAAGGTGGGGTCTCGATCTACGAGAATGACTCGGGACAATTCAACGCTGGTCTCGGGCCGGGAGTCGGCCAGGGCTTTCGACAGTGCCACTAAGTGACGAAAAGGCTGCTTCCAGCCGGGGACCGAGAACGAACTCCGGAAGTTTTGAATCTCCTCCCCCAGCGTGATTCGCATCTCCGGAACACCTGGTGCTTCAATTCGGAAGCTCTCTTGGCAAGACACTGCGGCCGCGATGGCGGCAATCTCGCTGTCGTTGCCGAAAACCGAGATCAGGTGCGCCGTTGCTGTTGCACCTTGTGAGGGTACTGGCTCCGCAATGAGGCGGTCAAGAGAGACACTGAAGCGTGTTCCTTTGCCTTGAGTCCATTTGGTGAATTCTAACTGGCCGATGCGCAGGTGAGCATTTTTCAAGCGGCGGCCTCCTGTGGGATCCGGGCAACCAGCTCTTCGATCCGTCGCTTCACTTCTCGGGCGCCCTTTTATAGACCGTCACACAGACCAATTCTGGACCGTCGTACACCGCCCAGTGACGACGGTCCCACTTCTCTACCTTGAGTTGCGGATAAGCCTCCATGTGCCTCCTTTCCTGGCATTACGCTCGTCAAACATGCTGAACAGTTGGTAATTCACCTCCGGTCCTGCTTATTGTCTGGGTGCAGCCGGGGCCTTTCTCTTCCTCCCCTTCCTCGACGGCTTCAGCTTGTCCAGAACGTACCAAGCCTCAACCAGAACAGATCTCTCTTCCAGGTTGTTTAGATGCGGGACGAACGCCCTCAGGCGATCCTGGATTCCCGCCAGCTCGGCAACAAACTGCTTCCGATCCAGACCGGGCTTGAGGTCTGACAAGTCCCACCACGGCGAGTAGAAAGGTAGACCTTCTCCAAACATCTTTCTGCGTCTCAGCCTTCGATCGCTCTTAGGATTCACCAAGCGGCGCATTCCGTCCCCTCCCGTTCATTTGTCGTCTCAAAGAACATACCCATCCCGAAGCTCGGACAACCGCCCGAGCTACGCGGTGATCTCAGTCATAGAGGCCGGCCGTGAGGACTCAGAAGATTGGGTCTAGGTGAAGATTGGGGTTAGAAGGCCGATGAGTTAATCCAGGAAACTGAGATGAATGACTAGGGCAGGTCCCCATAAAAAGGCGGGAAAACTGACAATCGCTCACCACCATCTAAAGCGGTGGCCATTTCTGGTTGCTGCCTTCCTCCTCATCATCCTTCTCGACGGCCGGCATCAAGCCTCTCATCAGGTCGTTTCAGGCATCGTAGAGAAAGTTTCCGATGGCGACACTCTCACGGTTCTTACAGCAAACGGCACGAAACTCAAGGTCCGGCTTCATGGCATCGATGCCCCTGAAACTCCCCACGGAAAGCTGCCAGGGCAGCCCTTTGGCGAGGCCTCCCAAAAAGCACTGGAACAGAAACTTCTACGCCAAGAGGTCGCACTCGAAATCCTTAGCGTCGACCGTTACCGCCGCTTGATTTGTCTTGTCCGTCTGGGTTCCCGCAGCATGAACGAAGCCATGATCCAGGAAGGCTGGGCGTGGGCCTACCGCAAATACCTCAAAGGATCTGAGGCGCTGGAGTTCCTGACCCTGGAGCAGGATGCACGCCGTCGGGGAGTCGGCCTGTGGCAGGATTCCAATCCGCAACCACCCTGGGAATTCCGGAAGGCCGGTCGTACAGACTGATCATTCGCTGGCGCTGTTCAGTCCAACCTCGCTTAGTCCGCTCACCTCGTAAAATCGGATCACACCACCCGAATCCTGAGCCCCTTCGATCGCGTATCAGTCAGGATCTTCACCACTTCGCAGTGCAATAACTCTCATCGAGACGCCAGCCCGGCCTCTTGGTCCTTGCCCAACCTTCGAGAAAATCCAACAACTCTGCAAGTTTTCCTCCGTCGTTCGTCTTAAGTTCCAAGAGCAGACGCTTTGTCATCTCAGCGGGCATCGCCCCAGTGGAATGGAGGCTAAAATGAGTAGTTCAAGAGGGAATCGGAAATCTCGAAGATTGATGGGTTTGTTGCCGTTGTCGGGGCTAGTGGTAATGGGTATTATGAGTTTATCGTTTGGGGAGTCGCCTGCTCCACAGTCAGAAGTCGTGGAAGCGTCACAGTGGCCTCCAGCTCCCACCGCCGCCATGAAGCCCAAACCTCAAGTCACAATCTTCAAACCCATGATCAAAACAGTTGTCCAGGAGCCAATAAGTCCGATTGACCTCGCTGCCTATCAGCAGGCCATTCGAGAGACGGCCCTGATGGTATCCAACGCGGAGGCTCAACGGCTGGCTTCGCTCCACGGTCTGCAGATCCTGAATCTCACCTGGGAAGACACGGGACGGTACAAAGGATCTGCGGTTGGCCCCAACATCAGCGACATGACCATCCAAGTGGCTCTGAAAGATCCCAAGGCCCAGCAATTGGCCGCGACCTGCATGCCCGTGATCCGCTTTCCCAATTTCGCAGACAAAAGCTGCGATCTGGATCCGCGCGACTTCACCTTGCTGGTGGGCAACCAGGCCGGGCAGGAATTGAAGCGGCTCTCGCTGTTCGATTTTCTGGATCGGCCAACGGATTTCCTGTCCAAGCCTGACTCCTGGAAGTCGTCGAAGAAGTCGTTGCTGGCTGCGCGTGATTTCAAAGTCCTCGTAAGCGCCCAGGCCTGCTTCCTGCCAGTTCCCAAGAAGGGGAAGGCTGAATTCAACCCAGTCCTCTTCAACTATCAATCGTATAAGGAGAACCCGGCAGTGCTGACCTTACTCGTGACCCGCGAAGGGTCCAGCGTCACTGTCATCGACAACACGCGGGACGCCTTCGAGACCGGCTCGGTCTGGGGCCAGCGGCTATTCCACAACGAGAACGGTCAGCGCGCCAGTCTCACCGGCGAACGGGAGAGTGAATTCGAAACAAAACATTCACCGACGAAGGGTGTCTCAGTAGCTCGACTAGGAGACAGCCCTGGCGAGTCAGGACTGAATATGGTGTTGCTGGTCCAGGTGCCGCTGAAGCAGAAGCCCATGAAGCGCTCTGTTCAACTCGGCGCCATCATGTACATGGCGCCAAACGCAGTAATGGAGTCCGACCGAACGAGCGATGTCGAGAATGCCGTCATCGGTCATGGTGATCTCGAAGGACCGTTCACTGAGATTGACAACCTCAGTATCGAACGGGACGAGCGATTTCCTGTTCGAGTGACGGTGCAGTTCTACAAAGCCACGTCCAATGGCGTGCTCAGCGAGACCGACCTGCAAGCCATAAAGGAACAGATCGACCGCATCTATTTCCAGAGCGACTATGTGGGCAGTCTGGTAACCCAGGGGGAAACGGGTCGGGTCACCGAGTACGAAGGTGTCAAGCAGCAGCCGCACGACTGGTGGGAGCGCTTCTGGGAGCGGCACGAGCTCAATACGGGCGACTCACGCGACGTGGCCATCGCCAAGCTGCGGGCCTTGCTGGGGAAGAACTTCGAACAGCGTCCGGTATCTGATCTGTACCTGCGCTCACTCCTGCGGAGGAAGGTGTAAGGCAAGTTCCGGCCACTTGCGCGGACCGATAGACGGTGTTAGGTTCCCTCGCGAATCGAGGGAGTTCGTGGACACGTCCAAGTCACCTCCATCGGCTGAAACGGTTGTTCGCAAATTCGCGAATGCCAGCTCAATAGACCTCGTCTTCGCCAGCGGGAGGAGCTTGCGGCTCTCCCAGTTTCTGGCGTCTCTTGTTGAGCCTGGAGACGAAGTCCAATTCTCCTTACCGTTTCAAACCAACGGCTTCAACTCCCCGGAGTTGCTCGTTAAGTCCAGTTGTGGCCGCTGCCTCTACCAGACGCTGATCGGGTACGCAGCCAAGCCTAGAATGGACCGGCGAACACATCCGTATGTTCAAGCCGAGATTCCAAACGGTCGGCTGGGTTTTGCTCTCCTCCATATACCTTGTGGAGTCGTGCGGGATTATTTCTATCGTCCGAAGCGGAACGACAACACCAGGGACGCCAGCCTCTACGACGTTCTCCGAGTCAAACCCGACGCCTCGTTGGCAGACCTCCGACTGGCCTATCGATTACGGCACTTGGAGCTCGTCGCAAACAATGCCCCCAAAATCACCCACCTGACTCTGACACGGGGCATGAACCTCCTCGCCGTACCCGAGCTGCGAGCCTGTCACGATGCGTTGCTGGCAGATCCGAAAACCCCAGCTTTGTTCCCCTTCGGTGGTTTCGGTCTGATCCTGGTCGCAGGAACACCCTCCGAAGGCCGCTTCTTCGTTCGCCGGATTCTCTCCTTCATTCCAACCGTGAAGCGACAGCACCTTACAGTTCCTCTGCGTAAGTTGAACTACCTGCCCGACCGAGCTGTCTATCGCGACAGTCGCCTCAAACTGGAAGTCACCTTCGATCCAACCGTCCTGCCCATTCGCTTTCAGCCCGAGTGGAACCGCTGGAAGCATCTCGCTACTGGCAGAGTGGATCTCCAGGCACAATTTGCCAAGACCGGCAAGTACGTCCGCCGAAGCAATCAGTGGAAACTGATCACCTGGGGAACTGCACTGGCGGGATCACTGGAAGTAGCCATTCCCGAGGATCTACAAGCAAATCTCATACAGGCCCAGAGAACTCATCAAAGATTTGGAGAGCATTCGGATTGGATTGATCGAGTCCGCGCACGATTGGAGCAACTGCCGCTCGAGAAATCGGAGCTTGAGGGCCTGGCCGTCGAAGAAGGTGTTCCAACGGATTTCGACGTGGCCCAGATCAACTGGAAGCCAGATTATGATCCGTTCTACCACCAGCATCTGTTAGTCCGAGCCGAGCGCCTGTATCTGTTCCGAGACCAATATTTGTTCCTGCTCCCATCAGTCCTCGTCGCCGAAACACCCCAGGCTGGACACGCCACCTACCTGTTTTCTCGCCCCGACAGCCTGTCCGACTTCTTTCGCCTTTACCGGGTCACGACTCGGGAGGACATCCTCAAGAATCGCAACAACGCCGCGGACAAGCTGGGCTTCCTTGGTCGACTGGTTCATGGGATCGACAAGCAAGACTGGGTTGAGCGGTTGAAAAATTGGCTGGGTGAGAAGGCAGCGCCGTCGCGCTGGGGCTGAACAGTCTGACTCACCAACTAGTCTCTATTAAAAGTCGCGCTGCTCATAGTTCAGCAGCCGCCATGAAGCTGCAGACCGCACGCCACAAAGCTGTTCTCCCAAATGCTTCACGGAGGGCAAGGAACGCGGTTGGTTTCACGATGACGAGTTTCCCGATGCACGCCATTTTTTGATCTGACGATCCAAACAAAAAAAGGTATATTCCTCCGCACTGTTTTCCGCGTTTCTTCCCTTCTCATTCCCTCCTGGACTGGAGGCATCCATCATGAACACTGCAAGAACAAACGGAGTCGGAAGTCACCGTCGCAACACCAAAAGGATCAGCCTGCGGATTCCAGTCACCGTCAGCGGACGGGACGAGCACGGTTCTGTTTTCGCCGACCAGGTGCTGATGGAGAATGCCTCTAAAGAGGGAGGCTGCTTCTGGTTCACCCGCGATCTGAGCCGCAAGCAATCGTTCAGAATTGAGGGGAATAATGGCAGCCGTTTTCTGGCCCACGTCCGATGGTGCAGTTACTACGCCAGAAGAAACACCCGCAGGGTCGGTTTTCAGCTTGATCCAACCTCAATTGACGGATGGGTCATCGGTGATGCCAGGGAGTAGACTCTGATCGCCATTGCTCAGCACGCCGCCAGACTCACGAGACTCCCAATGAATAACGTGTTCATCGCCCTGCGGGCAATCTTGTTTGCGACGGCATTCCTTCTATTCTGGCTCTGGGTGGCTTTGAGGATTCAAGCTCTGGATCGCTACTTGGGCACTTCACTACCAGCATGGACCGT
>Ga0187892_10007248_pt1 | contig 15903 bp, 9 predicted proteins | sample MA1701073metaG_FD_139345 | JGI IMG/M metagenome (GOLD analysis project Ga0187892, IMG submission 139345) | Bio-ooze microbial communities from a basaltic lava cave in the Kipuka Kanohina Cave System on the Island of Hawaii, USA - MA170107-3 metaG ... | reverse complement strand
GTCAGATCGTCCTCGGTCGGGCCGAGACCGCCGGTGGCGATCACAGTCTCCGATCGCGCGAGGGCCTGGCGCAGCGCGTCCCCGATCTGCACCTCGCTGTCGCCAACCGTTGTCTTCCAATGGACGTCGATCCCGGCAGCGACGAGCCGACTGGCGATGTAGGCGGCGTTGGCATCGTCGATATGCCCGTGTAAGAGCTCTGTCCCGATGGTGATGATCTCCGCCCTCATGGGTGAACTTCCCGATCCCCTCGTTGGATCAACCCTGACCTCCAGTGCGCCCCGAAATACCCCTGCACCCGGAGTGCTCTGTGCCGGGCCAAGAAACAAGCGTAGCAAGGCGCGGCACCCGGGGCCGCACCCACTTCGCGGGTACCCGGCGTACGTTCCCCGGGTACGTCGCAGGGAGCGCCCCGGGGGCCAGCAACGCCGCTAGGCGACGTTAATTGGACCGGCACTAGCCCCAGAACAACCGAACGGACAAGTTTGCGTACATCGCCGCAACCAGATCGTCCAGCATGATCCCCCAACCGCCGGGAAGTCTCTCCGCGCGATCGGCGGGAAACGGTTTCGAGATGTCGAAGAGACGAAAGAGCGCAAACGCCGCGAGTAGCGGCGGGAAGGACGGCGGGATCGCGACCAGCGCCGCCCAACAGCCGACGATTTCGTCGATGATCACCACAGGGGGATCCTTCGCGCCGAGCGCCGCCTCTGCCCGGCCCGCCGCGAAGACGCCCAGGGCCACCAGGAGCGTCACGACCACCAGGTGGACCGTCAACGGCAGGGACCGGAAGGGCAGGAACATGAGCAACGCGGCGAGGCTACCCAGCGTCCCCGGCGCACGGGGGATTCGACCGAGATGAAACCCCGTGGCGATCAGGAGACAGGCCCGCGCCAACACCGTCTGCGCGCGGGACCCCTCACGGCTTACCATCGACTGCAGGGCCCCGCCATTCTAGGCAAGGGAGATCTGGTTGCCGCCGCCCGCCTTAGACCGATAGAGCGCCTGATCGGCCTCCCTGACCAGGTCTTCGGTCTCCCGCATGTGAGGAACGAGGCACGCGACCCCGAGGCTTATCGTGACACGCTTCCCGCCTTCCCTTGGCTCTCCGGGCCCCGCGCCTCCACCTTCCATCGCCGATCGGATCCGCTCGCCCTGGACCCGTGCCCGAGCCAGGTCGGTCTCAGGGAGGATGATGCCGAACTCGTCACCTCCGTACCGGGCGAGGATATCGACGCTCCTGGTGGTCTCTCTCAGTCTGGCGGCCAGCATGCGAAGGGCCTGGTCGCCCGCCAGATGGCCGTACTGGTCGTTATATCGCTTGAAGAAGTCGATGTCGATCATCATCAGCGAGAGCGGCCGACCGTACCGCCGCGCCCGCTTGAACTCTTGCCCGAGCTGGTGATAGAAATGACGACGGTTGAACAGGCCGGTCAGCTCGTCGGTAAGAGCGAGACGGTTGATCCTCTGGAACAGGCTCGCGTTCTCGATCGCGATCGCCAACTGCTCGCCGAGCGGGACAAGGAGCTCAAGCTCCCGCTCCCCGTAAGAGCCGGCCACGGCGCTATCCAGAAAAATGGCACCGACTACTTTTCCCCGTGCGATCAGCGGAAGGCGGATGGAGGATCGGATCCCCTCTTTCAGGAGCATCTCGTCCTCGGCGAACAGACGCCGCTCCGCCAGATCGCGCGCCACATGAGGCTGCCGACGGGACATCACCCACCCGATGCCGGTCCCCTCGGTGTTGGACCACAGGCTTCCGCGCTCGCCGAAGCCGGACCGATCGGCGGCGAGCTGAACGATCCTGAGCCCTGCGCCCGACTCGTCCGGCAGCAGCACTCCCATCCGGTCGTACGGAATGAGCTGTTTCACCTCCCTGGCAAACACCTCGTAGACGGCATCGATATCGAGCGAGGAGCTGATGACCCGCGTGAGCCGGTTGATCGCGGCGATCCGATCGGCCCGCTGCTGCGACGCGGCGTACAGGCGGGCGTTCTCCAACGCGATCCCCAGATGGTTGGCGTACGTGAGGAGGGTCTCGACCTCGAGAGGCTGAAACTCCCTCGGCAGCTCATAGTACAGCGCAAGGGCCCCATGGCAGCCGGAGATCCCCTGGACGGGGACCGCGACAAGCGCACCGACCCCTTCCTCCAGCAGTGCGGCGATCATATGATCCGGCGCTTCAGCCGCGCGAGGGACCAGGATCGGCCGACCCGCATCGATGACCGCCCTGGCAACCGGGTCCGGCTCGGAGGAGCGGTCGTCACATGGTCGCCCATCCAGCAAGATCCCGGCCCGAGTCACCGGGCCGTGCGCCGTCTCGCGCAGAGAGATGAGCGTTCCCTCCGCCTGGAACGCCTCCAAGATCTGCTGGGCAGCCACCCGGACCGTGTCGTGAAAGTTCTGGATCGAGTGCAACTGGTTGCTCAGCTCGTATAACAGGTTCGAGCGCGCCAGGGCCCGCGTGGTCTCGTGAAACAGGCCGGCGTTATCGATGGCCAGGCCCACCTGATGGCCCAGGCCGGCGAGCAACTCCTCCTCTTCGAAGGAAAACGCGCGGGCGTGCCGCCCGAACATCGTGACGGTGCCCACCAGACGGTCTTTCGAGACGAGCGGGACGACGGCTGCCGATCCGACGCCGGACAGCGGCCCAAGATCGCCGAGCGCACCCCGGCGATCGGCAACGTCCGAGATGAGGATCGGCCTCAACGTCGGGGGGACGGTCCCGCCCGCCTCCCCGGCGAACTGCATCGAGCCGACCGCCTCGAGATCCGCGGGGAACATCTCGTCGCCGACAGATACCCGAATCGCCTGTCCGCCGTGGTCCGGCAAATAGACAAGCCCTGCGTCCATCTCCATCAACTCCAGGATCTGTTCAAGCGCCTGCTCTAAGATCTCCTTCAGGTTCAGGGATCGGCTCAACGAGGCGGCGATCCGAAGCAGGAGCGCCAAGGCGCGTCTCTTGGCTTGCGCGTCTTCTCTGAGGCGGCCGATCCGCAGCCACACCTCGATCCGATGGGCGCACGCTTCAGGATCCGGCGCGTCGCCGATCAGATCATCCACCCCCAACTCGGATAGGTGGACCGTCTCGCGCGTGCCCTCCCCATCCGTGAAGGCGATGATCGGTGGGGGGCGCTGTTGGCCGGCAACCCGAGGAGCCGTCAGGATCTCGCGGCTCTCCAGATGAGGCCTCGCGAGGTTCAGGACGATCAGATCCAGCGAACGGGTCGCCAGCGCCTCAAGGGCCTCCTGCCTCGTGCGCGCGGTGATCACCGAGAGCCCGCGATCCTCCAACAGCGCCCGCAGCTCGCGGACCGGGCCGATGTCATCATCAACGATCAGGATCGTTGGCTTCCCGCTTCGAGGATTCTCCAGCATCGGATCAGGTCGCACCCACGCCGGGCGGCGGGCAACACGACGGCCGGCCCGCGGAGCGCCTCCTCAACGATAGTTGCCAAACTGCAGATCGATCCCGAAATCGCGCCCGCGCAGATCCTGGATGATCGCCTGCAGGTCGTCCTTGTTCTTCGCCGACACCCGTACCTGATCGCCCTGGATCTGGGCCTGCGCTTTGAGGCCGAGCCCCCTGATGACCTTCACGATCTCGCGCGCCTTCTCGGCGGGGATGCCTTGCCGCAGGTCAGCGCGTTGACGGACGGTCCCCTTCGCGGCCGGCTCGGGGGGCTGATAGTCGAGGGCCTTGAGGGAGACCTTCCGACGGACCAGCTTCGACTCCAGGATCTCGACCACCGCCTTGAGTTTGAACTCGTCGTCCGCGTGTAGAATGAGCGCCAGCTCGTCCCGAACGATGCGACTGGAGCTTCCCTTGAAGTCGAAGCGCTGCCCGATCTCCTTCATCGCCTGTTGAACGGCGTTCTCCACCTCTTGTAAATCAACAGTCGAACTGATATCGAACGAGCTTTCCTTAGCCACAGGTGATCTCCCTACCCGCCGAGATCGGCTCGAACTGTCGCGCCGTCATCAGCACTCGCTCTGGTCGTGGTCGAATACGGGCCAGCGACGTGCGCGCGCGGCCACCTCCGATGGGCCGCGGTCCCGATCGATTCCGAGGGGGTCGTCTGAGGGTCGGCGGGGTCTACAGCCCAGGAGGCTTCGGGGGAGCGACCACATCGGTGCCGGGCGGTGGAGAGAACTGGAAGAGCCCCTCCTTCAGGCCATCGTTCACCTTCAGGTCGGCCAGATCGATGACGGTGGTATTGCCGTACAGATCAAAGACCGTCAATCGTTGGATCAGGAACGTCTCCCGATGAACCGCCAGGACCACGCGCTTGAACGAGAGGTCCTGACCCTTCGGGACCAGATCCAGGAGATAGTCTTGACCGTCCTTCGCCCCCCCGTGAAGGATCGTGCGAACGCGAAAATCCCGCCTGAGACTGCTGAGCCCGAACAGGATGCCGATGGGGCCCGTGCTGAGCGCGCCGCTGATCTCCTGCGCGACCGCCTGCCGCTCCAGCGGACTGTAGCTCCAGAGGGTCTTGCCATCGATCAGGAACAGCCTGGGCTCCGGCGTGTCGTACTCCCACCGCATCTTCCCTGGCCACTTGAGGAAGAGACGGCCTGAGGCCTGCTGGGTGACCCCGCTCAGCCGGTTGGTCGCCCGCTGGACGAACTTGGCCTGGAGGTCCGAGAAGCTCTTGTAGGTCGTCTGGACCTTGTCGGCCACCTCCTCGGGGGTGACGGCCAACGGGCTCGCCGTCCACGGCCATCCGGACAGCAGCAGGGCGGCGACGCCGAGCGCGGCGCGACGAGACCCACGATGCCGCCGCCGCGCCGGCGAGCGCGGCGCGAATCGTTTCGGCTCGACGGCCGGTCTCATGGGCTCATACCTCGCTGCTCCACGAGCACCTCACGCGGGCGGTTTCCCTCGATCGAGCCGACGATCCCCTCCCGCTCCATCCGCTCGATCATGCGCGCCGCGCGATTGAACCCGATCCGCAACCTCCGTTGAATGAGGGAGATGGAGGCCTGCCGCGTCGAGACCACGAGATCGACCGCCTGCCGGTACAGCTCGTCGTCCTCCTCGACCGTCGGCTCCTGCTCCTCTTCCGCCGGCAGCAACGACCAGGGGAACTCCTCGGCCTTGCCCTGGGCCTTGAGAAAATCGACGACGCGCTTGGTCTCGATCTCGGAGACGAATGACCCGTGGATGCGGATCGGCTTGGAGCTGGACGGCGGGATGAAGAGCATATCCCCGTCGCCCAGCAGATGCTCGGCCCCGTTCATGTCGAGGATGGTCCGGGAATCGACCTTCGAGGAGACCTGGAAGGCCAGTCGTGCGGGGAAGTTCGCCTTGATGATCCCGGTAATGACGTCCACCGAGGGTCGTTGCGTCGCGACGACCAAATGGATCCCCACCGCTCTGGCCATCTGCGCCAGCCTGGCGATGGCGCCCTCCACCTCGGCCGCGGACGACAGCATCAGGTCGGCCAGCTCGTCGATGACGACCACGAGGTAGGGAAGCGGGCGGAAGATCTCGCCTCCCCCCTCCCGCTTCGCGATTCGGATCAACCTGTTGTAGCTCGCGATGTTCCTGGCGCCGAGCCTGGCGAACAGCTTGTATCGGCCCTCCATGTGGGACACGAGGCGACCGAGGCGTTTCGCGGCCTCCTTTGGATCTGAGATGACGCGATCGGCCAGATGCGGCGTTCCGTTGTAGACCGACAGCTCCACCCGCTTCGGATCGATCATCAGGAAGCGCACTGCATCCGGCGTGGACTTGTAGAGCAGGCTCAGGATCAACGCATTGAGGCACATGCTCTTCCCCGAGCCGGTGGCCCCGGCAATGAGGAGGTGAGGCATCTGGGCCAGATCGGTCACGTACGGCTCGCCAGCGATGTCCTTCCCGAAGGCCAGGGGAAGCTGGGCGGCAGATCCCTCGAACGCCTTGGAGACCAGGACCTCCCGAAGGTAAACGACGGCGCGGTGGCGGTTGGGGATCTCCACGCCGACGACGGCCTTTCCGGGAATCGGCGCGACGACGCGCACGCTCAAGGCTCGAAGCCCGAGGGCCAGATCGTCAGCGAGCGCAACGATCCTGTTGATCTTGATCCCCGGTCCCGGCTCGATCTCGTATCGGGTGATGACGGGACCCGGTTGCACCTCGGCCACCTTCCCCTCCACCCCGAAGTCGAGCAGCTTCCGCTCCAGGACCTCGGCGTTGGCCTCGAGCTCCTCCTTGGAGATGCCGGCCGCCGTGGAGGCCGACATGTCGAGAAACGACAGCGGCGGGAGCTGAAATCCTCCGCTCGGCGCGACAAAGGAGAACGAGGGTTGTGGAGAGGCCTCGGTCGGCGGCGCCGGAGGCTCGGGTCTTCCGAGACGCATGAACGCCTCCGACAGGACCGGGATCGGACGATCCTCAACCTGGGGCTCGTCAGCCGGAGGGGTGTAGGGCGGCCGGATCCGGCCCGGAAGTTGAAGCTTGGCGCCCCTCCGCTGCCGCCAGCGCTCCGCGAGCCGCCCGAAGGTCGCCTGCCACCCGTTGGAGAGCCCGGCGAGAGGCCGAGAGGTGAGACAGACGACGGCCAGCGACAGGATGGTCACGCCAAGCAACGGCAGGCCCACGCGGCCGACGAGAGGGCTCAGAACCCGGTGGAGCTCCTCGCCGAGGAAGCCCCCGGGGCGTCCCGAGGCGGGACCAACGGCCAGGCCCGTCCCGAAGAGTTGCGCCAAGAGCGCGAGGCTTGGCAGGAGCAGGAGCACTCCGACAAGCTTCAAGATGACGAATGGCGTCGCCGTCGCGGTCAGCCGCCGCCAGCTGAGGAAGGCGAGAAAGAACGGCAGGGTCAACGCGCCGACCCCAAGGATCTCGAGGAGATCGCCGGCCAGCTCGGCCCCCCACCGCCCGCCATAATTGCGCACCTGGTGATCGGGGCCGCCGCCGGAGTGAAAGAACGACGGGTCGAGGGGGTCGTAGGAGAGCAGGCTGGCCAGCAGGAACACCGCCACCGCGATTCCGAGGATGCCGACGGCCTCCTTGGCCTTGGGGTGGCTCAGGATCTGCGCGCGCGGCGATTGGCTTGCCTGCGACTGCTGGCCCTGGTTCAGCGGCTTCGACTCCCCTCCTGCGGCCAAGGTACCTCCTTCCTCACACCTGGATGATCACCGGAAGAATCACCGGCCGACGCTCCACCGTTTTCTGAAGGTGCTTCTTGAGGACGGCCTTGATCCGTTGCTGCATCAACGCCCGGTCGCTCCGCTCCTCCTCGGAAAAGCCATCGACCGCCGAACAGACCAGGGCCTTGATCTCATTGAGGAGAGCGTCGGAGTCCTCTTCATGGAGAAACCCGCGGGACACGATCTCCGGCCCCGCGACAAGTTTGCCTACGTACCTATCGAGCGCGAGAACCACCGCCACCATCCCATCCTGCGCCAAGTGTTGGCGATCGCGAAGCACCGCGTCCCCAATATCCCCGACCCGCTTGCCGTCCACGAAGACTCGACCGGCGGGCGCCTTGCCGACCACCCGGCCGCTTTCCGGCGTGAACTCGAGGATGTCCCCATCCTCGACGACGAACGTCCTGCTGTCCGGCACGCCGACCTCCCGGGCCAACTGGGCATGGTGATGCAGGTGGCGGTACTCACCGTGGATCGGCACGAAGAAGGTGGGCCGGACCAGGTTCAACATCAGTTTCAGTTCCTCGCGGCTTGCGTGCCCCGAGACATGAACCGCCGACGCCTCCTCGGTGATCACCTGCGCGCCCTGACGAAAGAGGCTGTTGATCGCGCGGCCGATCGATTTTTCATTCCCGGGAATGACCCTCGCCGAAAAGATGACCGTGTCGCCCGGCGCGACGCGCATCTGCTTGTGTTCGGCGGCGGCCATTCTGGCGATCGCAGAGAGCGGCTCGCCCTGGCTCCCCGTGGTGACGACGACCCCCTGGGCCGGAGGGAGTCGCTGCAGCTCTTCGAGGCTGATCAGGGTGGCCCGCGGTACCCGCAGATACCCCAGCTCGGCTGCGATCCGGGTGTTGGCGACCATGCTCTTGCCGCTGATCGCCACCTGCTTGCCGAGCGCGGCCGCGACGTCGAGGACCTGCTGCACTCGATGGATGTTCGAGGCGAAGCAGGCGACGACCACGCGCCCCGTCGCCGACCGAAAGATCTCGTCAAAGGCCAGCCCTACCGTTCGCTCGGAGGGCGTGAACCCGTCCCGCCCCGCATTCGTGCTGTCCGAGAGCAGCACCAGCACGCCCGCATCTCCCAGCTCCGACAGCCTTCGGTAGTCGGTCAATTGGGCATCTACCGGGCTCTGATCGAACTTGAAATCGCCGGTGTGCACGACTATGCCCGCTGCCGTCTCGATGGCCAGCGCGACGCTGTCCGGGATGCTGTGACTCACGCGAAGAAACTCCACTCCGAAGGCGCCAACCTGGAGCCGATCCCGCGGCCGAACGGGCCGGAGGTCGGCCTGCGATAGGAGGTCGGCCTCCTTGAGTTTCTCCGCCGCCAGCCCCAGTGAGAGGGGCGTCCCGTAGACCGGGACCCTCAGGTCGGCGAGCAGGTAGGGGAGCGCCCCGGTATGATCCTCGTGGCCATGGGTCAGGAGAACCGCGCGCACCTTGTCCCGACGATCCATCAGGTAGCGCATGTCGGGGATCACCAGGTCGATGCCGAGCATCTCCTCGTCCGGGAACATGAGGCCGGCATCGATCACCAGGAGGTCGTCCGCCCCCTCGATCACGGTCATGTTCAACCCGATCTCCCCGACCCCCCCCAAGGGGAGAATCCGGACCGCACGAGGGTCACTCACCGCGCCGATGCCCACGTCTGACCGTCGTGAGGGTCAGGTGCCTCGGGGGCGCCGACCCCTGCTTTGCGCTCAACGCCACCTGGAGCCGCCGCTTGCCCCTGGCGCGTTTCGCCAGGGCGACCTCCAGCACCTGATCCATGTGCTCGGCAAAGACGAAGTTCATGCCCCGTTTGACGGTGGCGGGCAGCTCTTTGATATCCTTGTCGTTCCTCGCAGGCAGCAGGACCGTGTGGATCCCCATCCGGCGTGCCGCCAGCACCTTCTCCTTGACCCCCCCCACCGGCAGGACCTTGCCGCGAAGCGTCACCTCGCCGGTCATCGCCACGTCCCGCCTGACCGGGGTCCGCGTCAACGCGGAGACCAGCGCCGACGCCATGGTGATGCCGGCCGACGGGCCGTCCTTTGGGATCGCCGCCGCCGGCACATGGATGTGGATGTCCGACTTGGCGAAGAAATCGTTCTTGATCCCGAGATCGGCCGCGCGCGACCGGGCGTAGCTCAGGGCCGCCTGGGCCGATTCCTTCATCACCTCCCCCAGGTGCCCCGTGAGCGAAAGCTGCCCCTTGCCGCGAAGGATGCTGCACTCGGTGTAGATGACGTCTCCGCCCGTCGGGGTCCAGGCCAGGCCGGTGGCGACGCCGACCTCGTCCGACTCCTGTTCCGGATCCGGCAGGAACTTCGGCGCGCCCAGATACCGCTGAAGCGCCGCGGCGGTGACCTTCGTCTGCCCGCGTTTCCCCTCCGCCACTTCGCGCGCCACCTTGCGGCAGATCGCGGCGATCTCCCGTTCCAGGTTCCGCAGGCCGGCCTCTCGCGTGTACTCGTCGATGATCCTGAGTATCGCCTCGTCGGTCATGAGCAGCCGCCTCTCGTCCATCCCGTGTTCCCGGTATTGCCGAGGGACCAGGTATCGCTTGGCGATATGGAGCTTCTCCTCCTCGGTGTATCCTGAGATATCGATCATCTCCAGCCGGTCACGCAGGGCGGGGATGATCGGGTCGGCGACGTTGGCGGTGCAGATGAACATGACATTCGACAGGTCGAACGGGACCCCCAGGTAGTGGTCGCTGAAGCTGAAGTTCTGCTCGGGGTCCAGGACCTCCAGGAGCGCGGAGGAAGGGTCGCCGCGAAAATCGATCCCCACCTTGTCCACCTCGTCGATCATGAAGACGGGGTTGTTGGACCCGGCCTGCTTGATCCCCTGGATGATCCGCCCCGGCAGGGCCCCGATGTAGGTCCGGCGATGGCCACGGATCTCCGCCTCGTCGCGAACGCCGCCCAACGAGATCCGGATGAACTTCCGCCCCAACGCACGGGCGATCGACCGACCCAAGGAGGTCTTCCCGACGCCGGGCGGGCCCACGAAGCAGAGGATCGGGCCCTTCAGCGTCTTCTTCAGTTTGCGGACCGCCAGGTATTCGAGGATCCGCTCCTTCACCTTCTCGAGATCGTAGTGATCTTCATCGAGGATCTTGGATGCCTGTGTGATCGAGAACTTGTCCTTGGTCTGCCGGCTCCAGGGGAGCTCGATGAGCCAGTCGAGATAGGTGCGGATCACCGAGCCCTCGGCCGCGTCAGGGTGCATCCGGCTGAGGCGGCCGAGCTGGGCCTTCGCCTCGGCCTCGACCTGCGGCGGCATCTTCGCCTTTTCGATCTTCTGTTCCAGCTCCCGGATCTCCTGGCCCCGTTCGTCGCTCTCGCCCAGCTCCTTCTGGATCGCCTTCATCTGCTCGCGGAGATAGTACTCCCGGTGCGTCTTGTCCATCTCCTCCCGCGCCTGGCTTTGGATCCGGTGTTGAACCTCCAACACCTCGATCTCCTTCCCCAGGAACTCAGCCACCTTCCTGAGACGCTGGATCGGATCGAAGAGTTCAAGCACCTCCTGGGCCTGATCGAGCTTCAGATCCAGGTGGCTGGCCACGAGATCGGCCAGACGCCCGGGGTGATCCAGGTTGTTGACGATCACCACCACATCCGGCGGGATCTGCTTTCCGAGCGCGACGCTCCTGCCCACGAGCTCCTTGACCGACCGCATGAGCGCCTCGACTTCGATAGCGGACACGACCGCCTCCGACTCTTCGACCTCGGTGATCCGCGCCTCGAAGTAGGGGTCCCGCCGTTCGACCGCGAGGATCCTGGCCCGGGAGAGGCCCTGCACCAACACCTTCACCCGTCCGTCCGGCATCTTGAGCATCCGCATGATCATCGCCACGGTCCCGACCGGGTGGATCTCCTCGACTGCGGGATCCTCCATCTCGGCATCCTGCTGTGCCACAAGCAGGATGAGCCGATCGCGCGAGAGCGACTCGTCCACTGCCCGGACCGACTTCTCCCTGCCCACGAACAGCGGCAGGATCATAAAGGGGTAGATCACGACGTCTCGCACCGGGAGGAGGGGGATCATGTCAGGCACCTTCCGTGCCTGCCCCTCGGCCTTGACCTCGCCGCTCTCGACGGGAGAGGCCGAACTCTCTTCGGTGCTCCCCTGAGGTGTTTCGTCCGCCATGACGCTTGGCTCTCCTTTCGCTCTCCTCTCAGCGCTCTCCGGCGTCGTCCAGATCCAGGGTTCTCAGGTATGCCCGGAACCCAGGCGCCAGGTCCGGCCGCTTCAGGGCAAACTGCACGGTGGCCTTCAAGAACCCCAGCTTATTTCCCGCGTCATACCGGCGGCCGCGAAACGCCACCCCATACATCGACTGGAGCTTCAGCAGCTTCCGAAGACCGTCGGTGAGCTGTATCTCCCCCTGGGGGTCCGGCTCGGTTTGATCGAGGGCTTCGAAGATCTCTGGCGTCAGGATGTACCGCCCGATGATCGCCAGATCGGACGGAGCGGCTTCCGGTGAGGGCTTCTCCACCATGTCGAGGATCTGGTAGACTGAATCCCCGATCGGCTTAGCGTCGATGATGCCATAACTGCTGATCTCCGCCGGCGGGACCTGCTGCACGGCGAGAATCGGCGATCGATACCGCTCGAACGCCGAGATCAGCTGCTTGAGACAGGGGACATCCGCGTCGATGATATCATCGCCCAGGAGGACCGCGAACGGCTCATCGCCGACCAGGGCTCTTGCCACCAGGATCGCATGGCCAAGGCCGAGCGGATCCTTTTGGCGGACGTAGCAGAACGAGGTCAATTCGGAGATCCGCAGGATCTCCTGCAACTCCTCGTCCCTCCCCTTTCGCTCCAGCGTCATCTCAAGCTCGAGCGATCGATCGAAGTGGTCCTCGATGGCGTTCTTCCCGCGACCCGTGACGATGATGATGTCCTCGATCCCGGAGGCGACCGCCTCCTCCACGACGTACTGAATCGTGGGCTTGTCCACGATCGGGAGCATCTCCTTCGGCTGGGCCTTGGTTGCCGGGAGGAACCGCGTCCCTAGTCCAGCGGCAGGCAGGATCGCTTTCCGGATCCGCATGGGTCACCCTGTCTCCAGCGCGTGGGCCACGGGGACACAACCATAGGGCTTCCTGGAAGAATCTCGAAGAACCTGCGGAGTGACCATGCCTGCGTTGGCCGCGACGAAGACGCGAGGGCCGGGACGGCTCCTATTCTGCCCCGCATATCCCGGCCCCGCCAACACAGACCATGGTGAAGGCAGGCAACGGAGAAAACCGTGCGATGGGACTTCGCTCCCGCGAGAGATCCTCAGCTCCGACGACTCGTGCGCGCCTTGAATCCTGGCCGCTTTATACCATATCCGCCGCATAAAAGTCAAGGCAGGGTCCCGGATTGGCTGGGCTCGGCGGGTCCGGCGTGATGGCGGTGGGCTATGTTCAAGTCTCGGTTCACCCTCCTGCACGGGCCTGACCACCAGATCACCGGGCCGCTGAACCAGAGAAGCCCAGCGCGAGCAACCGCCACCGGAGGCAATCCAGGGCAAATAAATAAAGGGTTTGACAGCGGACCCCGACCGCGGTATCATGATCTCGCACGTCCGGAACTTCCTTCATGGACGTCTGTCCCACGCTTCCTGCCTCCTGTGACGGTCCGTGCTCGCCTTGAGCGGGCCGCGAAGCGGATGATGGTCGCCCCAGTCGGCTCACCGTCTCTCGCCAGTGCGGCCCCGCGGCCGTCACAAGGAGAAGTCCACATGGAAAGTCTCTTGCTCGATCCCCTCGTCTGGTGCCTCGCGTGCGGACGGCCGCGCGATCTGCGCTGTAGCGACTGTGGCTGTACGCCTGCCTGCCACGATCTCGTGACCCCCCGGTCCCAGGATCAGCCGATCCCCTGGTGCGCCTGGGAGCATGCGGCTTGCTATAAGGAGCGGAGCCCGCAGTTCCTCGCGGCGATCCGCGCCGCCCAGGGCGGCATGCGGCGGCCGTCGATCCCGAACGCCGCCATCCTACCCTCGCAGGCTGCAGCCTAGGTCCCGCTCCCTCCAACTGGAAGTTGGAACTTCGGGTGCTACGTCTCCACGTTTTTGATCCCGTCCCGTGAACGCCCATCAGGTATTTCGTGCCCGCGGCGCGTCGTAGGCTGTCTGGAGAGCGTCACCGATGGGGTGGACGGCGCCACGCTGGTCAAGGCCTACGCGGTTGACGACCCTGGGCCAGGACGCTGCAAGCCCTCGATCACACGCGGCGTGGAGATCGCTGCGGCTGCTGAATGGCCAGCGCGAAAATCGGATTTGTGATTCCTATGTCACCCGGAACCGCCTGATTGTGCGACTGGCTTTGCAGCGGCTGACCCCCCCCAACGCTGGCCTGCGCAAAGAAACCGTCGGCTCCCAGGGCAGCGATGGCCCTGCGCTTCGCCCAATATCACTTCGCAACTGCTGTCAGATGTGCGGCTCGCTCGGGATCACTCAAGCGACGGCTGCCGGCATCACCGATCATGTGTTCAGCATGAGCGACCGGCCAAATCCAAAATAGCCCCCGGCGTGAATTTCCCGTTGACAGCGTTGACGATCTGGTGTAGCGTGGGCTGCCTTTTTCGTGGTTCATGGAGATGTTCACCTCGAGAACGGATGTCGCGAGTGGGGCGATCGCGCATCCCGACGAGGGAACGATGTCAACCGTGTCGGGAGGATGTTGTATGGAAGGGCACCGATGAGCAACGGTAGAACCTCAGCGCTTGCCGTCACAGACGTCTCGCCGCATGTCCCTGAATCAGGACACCCCTCTCTCCTGCCAGAGGCCAAGAAGTTCAGAACCCTTCGGGTCGTGCTGATCAAGCCTTCCAAGTACGACGATGACGGATATGTCGTCCGATTTTGGAAAGGCGTCCTGCCCAGCAATACCCTCAATGTCCTGCGCGGACTGACAGAAGATGTCGATAACCGCCGTCTCTTCGGGGATATCAAGATTGTGATCGATGCGTTCGACGAAACGGCCCAAAGGATCTCCGTCGGCAGGATCGTCCGGTGGAGCCGTGATCCCGCGACGAAGCTGGTGGTGTGCCTCGTGGGGGTCCAGACCAACCAGTTTCCGCGCGCCCTCGATCTGGGAAGGCAGTTTCGTTCCCATGGGATCGACGTCATCATGGGCGGATTCCATACGAGTGGGACCATCAACATGCTCAGCGAGCAGGAGCCGGACATCCAGGAGCTCTTCCGGGAATCCATCGTTGTCGTCTCAGGCGAGGTTGAAGGGTATTGGGAGGGGATACTGGCCGACGCCCTGAACGGTCAACTGAAGCCGCTGTATTCCTTCGCTCAAGACCTCAAGAGCCTCGTGGACATCGAGCATGCGCCCCTGCCGGTGATCAGCCCCAAGACCATGAAACGCTTCGCGAGACGGTCCTTCGGAACGGTGGAAACGTCGCGCGGCTGCCCGTTCGCGTGCACCTTTTGCACCATCATCAACGTCCAAGGGCGCACGATGCGGGAGCGTTCCCCGGAGTGTATCGCAGAGCTGGTGCGGAAGAATTATCTCGAGCACGGCATCGACTACTACTTTTTCACAGACGACAACTTCGCCAGGAAGCGATGGTGGCGCGAGACCTTCGAAGCGCTCATCCGGCTGCGCGAGGAAGGGATGAAGGTCGCCTTCATGATGCAGGTGGACCTTGCGCGCAAGCCGAAGGATTTCGTGCGCCTCGCGGCCGAGGCCGGCTGTAGCCAGGTCTTCATCGGCATGGAGAGCGTCAACCCTCACAACCTCAAGGCGGAGGGAAAGCCGCAAAACAAGGTTGAGGAATACGTGGGGATCATCCGCGAGTGGCACGACGCCGGCGTGGTCGTCCACACCGGGTATATCATCGGCCTCCCGTTCGACACGAAGGAGCAGGTGCCGCGCGATATCGAGTATCTTATGGACGTGATCCAGCCGGACCAAGCATCGTTCTTCATGCTCACGCCGCTTCCTGGATCGCATGATCATCTCGAAATGACGAAACGCGGCGAATGGATGGACCCCGATTTTAACAAGCGCGATTCCTTTCACGCCACGATCGCGCACCCCCATATGACGGCTGAGGAATGGACTGAGGCCTATGAGGATGCCTGGAGGGCGTTCTACAGCAAGGAGAATCTTACGAAGATCCTCGCCCGTTGGAGCCATAATCCTAAGGTTTATTGGAACCTGGTATTCGTGCACATGTGGTATAAGAACGCCGCCCTGATCGAGAGACAGCACCCGATGATCGCGGGCTTCTTCCGCCTGAAGGAGCGGCGATCGCGGAGACCGGGATTCTCGATCGACTCCTTACCGGTCCATCTCTGGAAGCGGACGAAGGAGGTCTTCCACCTCTTCGTCTCATGGGTCCGATTCTTCAAGGAGATGGAGGAGATCTGGCTCCAGACGCGCCCGAGGGGCGACGTCGAAAAGCGATGCGTGGAAGAGATTCAGAGGATTCAGGGAGAGATCTGGCAGACCTTGAAGATCGCGGAGTGGCAAAAGGTGTACAATGATGCCAAGGTGGCGCTCCCCGCCAAGGCCCGTTCGCTGCTCGATCCGTTCGAAGACCTCTCTTGGAAGATGCTGCGCACGCGCAAGGACCTGGATGCCTTCTTGAAGCAGTGGCGCGGCCTCCAGACGAGGCTCGTGCGACTGTATCGTCGCGTGTCGCCCGAAGAGGGCGCGTCGGGATGGCTCGATCAACTCTCCCGCCTCCACAGGGAGGCGTTGCAAAGCATGCGGGTTCGGGAGTGGCAAGAGGCCTATTCAGGGTTCAGGAACAGGTATCCGAG
>Ga0187892_10007247_pt1 | contig 15903 bp, 18 predicted proteins | sample MA1701073metaG_FD_139345 | JGI IMG/M metagenome (GOLD analysis project Ga0187892, IMG submission 139345) | Bio-ooze microbial communities from a basaltic lava cave in the Kipuka Kanohina Cave System on the Island of Hawaii, USA - MA170107-3 metaG ... | reverse complement strand
GACTTCCAGCTTGCTCATCCTGGGCAGATCGATCGCGCCGCCCCAGCGGTCCAGCAGGGTGACCTGGTTGTCCTCGGCGTCGAAGCCGATCCCCTTCACGCTGACGTCGTTGGCCACGAGGAGGTCCACACCCTTAGCCCGGAGCTTGGCGGCCGCGTTGGCCCGCACGTCGTTGGTCTCGGCCGCGAAGCCCACCAGGAACGCGCGGCCCTTCCGGGCGGCCAGCTCCTTCAGGATGTCGGGATTGGGGGCGAGATCGAGGGAGAGTCCCTCGTCCTTGCGCGACTTGATCTTGGTCGCGCTCGGCTGCTTGACGCGATAGTCGGCCACCGCCGCCGCCTTGATGACAATGCTGGCGCGCTCGAGATGCTGGAGCGCCGCCTCACGCATGTCCTCCGCGGTCTGCACCGGCACGTACACCGCGCCGGCGGGCGGGGTGAGCGTGGTGGGGCCGGAGATCAGGATCACCTCGGCACCCCGGCGCAGCGCGGCGGTCGCCACCGCCTGGCCCATCTTCCCGGAGGAGCGGTTCGAGATGTAGCGCACCGGATCGATCGGCTCGCGGGTCGGTCCCGACGTCACCAGCACCCGCTCGCCGGCCAGGTCACGCCGTGGGGCCAGGAGACGCTCGAGCGCCTCGAGGATGGCGTCGGCCTCCGGCAGCCGCCCGCGGCCCGAGAGCCTCGAGGCGAGCGCGCCCGCGTCGGGCTCCAGCACGGTGACCCCCCGCGCGCGCAGCGTCGCCACGTTCGCGGTCACCGCCGCGTGATCCCACATGCCGCCGTCCATGGCCGGCGCCATCAGGACCGGACACCGGGCGGCCAGCAGAAGCGTGGTGAGGAAATCGTCGGCGATGCCGTGGGCCGCCTTGGCCAGGAGATTGGCGGTCGCGGGGGCCACGATCAGGGCGTGGGCCCGCTCGGCGAGCGCGACGTGCTCGACCGCCTCCGCGCTCTGGGGATCGAAGAGATCGGAGAGCACGGGCCGGCCGGACAGCGTGCGGAACGTGAGGGCGCCGACGAAGCGCTCCGCGTGGGCGGTGGTGACCACCGTCACCTGCGCGCCCGCGCGCGTCAGCTCGCGCAGCAGGAAGACCGCCTTGTAGGCGGCGATGCTGCCGGTGACGCCCAGGATCAGCGTTTTGTTCTGGAGGGTCATGCGCCTCGTTTGGATTTGTCTCGTTTCAGATTTTCGGGGCGTCTTCCTCTTTCACGCGATAACCGACTCGGGACTGGGCGATCTCTTCCAGGGCGTTGCTGGTGGGCTTCTTGTGGCGGCTCTCCACCTGGGACTTGGCGCCGCGGTTGAGCTGGCGCGCGCGCTTGGCCGCGAGCACCACCAGCATGTAGCGGTTGGAGACGTTGTCGAGGGACTTTTCCAGCGATGGGAACGACATCAAGCGGGTACCTCCATGTCGGGGAATCTGAGGGTCAGTCGGCTCGTGCGGCAGCGCTCGGCCTGGATGATGGTGGCGAGCTGGTCCACCGCGTCCTTCACGTCACGGTTGATGATCAGGTAGTCGTACTGGCGCCAGGCCGCGATCTCTTCCCGAGCGCGGCTCAGCCTTCGTGCGATGTCGCCGGCGGAATCGCTCTTCCGCTCGCGCAGCCGAGCCTCCAGCTCGGCCATCGAGGGAGCCATGATGAACACCGACACCGCCTCCGGATAGCGCTGGCGGAGCTGCCGGGCGCCGTGGGTATCGATGTCGAGCAGCACGTCGAGGCCTCGACTCAGCGCGCCCTCGAGGGCCTTGGCCGGCGTCCCGTAGAGGTGGCCGTGCACCTGGGCCCACTCCGCGAACTCGTCGCGGCCGCGCATGGCGGTGAATTGCCCCTTGGTGACGAAGAAGAAGTCGGCGCCCGGCTTCTCCCCGGCGCGCGGATCACGCGTGGTGTAGGAGACGGAGTAGTAGAGATCGGGCACGAGGGAGCGCACCTCGTGGCAGAGGGTGGTCTTGCCCGCTCCCGACGGAGCCGACACGACCACCAGCGTTCCCCGGCGCTTGATCAGCTGCATTATTCGAGGTTAGCCACTTGCTCGCGCACCTTCTCGAGCGTCGACTTGGCCGCGATCACCGCCTGCGAGATCTCCAGGTCGTCCGCCTTGGAGCCGATGGTGTTCACCTCGCGGTTGATCTCCTGGATGAGGAAGTCGAGCGGGCGGCCCACCGGGCCGTCACCGGTCAGCAGCGCGGTGAGCTGGGTCAGGTGGGCCCGCAGGCGCGCCAGCTCCTCGCTCACGTCGGTCTTGTCGGCCCACACCGCGATCTCGGTGGCGAGGCGCGCCTGGTCGATCTCCGCGCCCGCCAGCATCGCCTGCATCCGCTCGCGGAGACGGACGGCCCGCCGCTCGACGGCCATCGGCGCGCGCTGGGCCACCGTGTCCACGTGACCGGCCAGCGTCGTGCCCAGGCCGGCCAGCTCCTGGCCGAGCGCGCGGCCCTCGGTCTCGCGGCGCTCCACCAACTCCGCGAGCGCGGCGCTGAGCGCCCGCTCGAGCAGAGGCCACGCCTCCTCGGGGGCCAGCGGGGCCTGCTCCTCTCGCGTCAGCACGCCCGACTGCGCCATGACCCAGCCGAGCGACGGGCCGTCTCCGAGGCCGAGCGCCTGGGCGAGGGTGCGGGCCGCCTCGGCGTACTCCTTGGCCTGCGCCACGTTGACGGTGAGCGGATTGAGCACGGTGCCTTCGGCCGCGGTCACCGCCGAGCTCACGTCGATGCGCCCACGCTGCACCGCCGCCTGGATGAGCCGGCGGGCGTCCGCTTCGAAGGCGCCCAGGACCCGGGGCAGCTTGAGGGACACGTCGAGGTGCCGGTGGTTCACCGACTTGCACTCGACCGACAGGATGGTCCGCGCCCCCGCCGCCTCCGCCCGTCCGTAGCCGGTCATGCTGCGGATCATCGCTACCTCTCCGGCTCGGGGGTGAGGGGGAACTCCCGCGCTGCCATCTCCCGGAGGATAGCCCAAAAAACCTTATGTGTCAATGTCTTTGGGGCCAGTCAGGCGTTGACACCCGGGACCGGCGGCATGCGGGGTCAGCGCGGGGAGTAGGCGGTCAGCTCTTCCTCGTAGGCGCCCGCGGCGGTATCGGTGCCCCGCACCTTGACCCAGCCCTTGACGGTGGCGCTGTACCAGAACTCCTGCGCCGCGCCGCTCTCGATCTCGCGCCGCGACACCTTGAACGCCTTGAAGGTCCCCGCGGGCGTCTTGACCTCCTCGTAGGCCTCCACCGTCCAGACCCCGGTGAGGACGAAGCGCTGGTCCTGCGCGGGGCCGTCCACCCACGTCACGGTCGCCGACCACGACCGGCCGACCTGCAGCGGCCACTGCCAGTCCTCGGGCGGCATGGCCCGCCGCACCGTCCGGTCGCCGGTGACCCGGGCCAGGTAGCCCAGCTGCTTCGTGTACCAGTAGCGCGAGTCGCCCGCCTCGATCTCGTACGCTTCCTGGCCTTCGAAGACCCCCTCGCGCAGCACGCGCCGGGTGATCGTGTAGGCTCCGTCGCGTCCCTTGCCGCGATACGTCCAGGAGTCTCCCGCCGTCCAGCTCGGCCGCTCCGCGATCTGAACGGTCCGCGACTGACCGCTGCTCCCGCAGCCGGCCAGCAGGGCCGCGAGGGGGAGCATCGTGAGCAAGCGAGCGGCCGCGCGATGGTGGCGCATGAGCCTTCCCGAGCATACCGCACTTGACAGGAGGGGCCTCCAGCCCTAGAGAAGGACGTGAGGAGGACCGACATGACAACCACCAGGCCCGCGACCATCGACCTCGAGACCCGATCGGCCCGGGAAGTCGTGGACATCACGACTCGCGTCGACGCGTTCCTGGCCGGCGCCCCGGACGGCAGCTGTCATCTGTTCCTGAGGCACACGACCGCGGGCCTCATGATCCTCACCGGCGAGGCCGGGGTTTCCGAGGACATCATGGACATCCTCCAGACCATGGTCCCGCGGCGGGAGTACCGGCACGACTCGTCGGCGCACGTGGCCGCGCACTTCCTGAGCGGGTTGGTGGGGCCGAGCGTCCACGTCCCGGTGCAGGGTGGCCGGCTCGCCCTCGGAGAGTTCCAGCGGATCGTGCTGATGGAATTCGAGGGACCGCGACGGCGCGAGATCGAGCTGCGCGTCCTCCCGGAAGCCTAGGCGCCCAGGCGCGCGACGTACGGCAGATTGCGGTACCGCTCGTCCTTGTCGAGGCCGTAGCCGACCACGAAGACGTCGGGGATCTCGCGGCCCACGTAGTGGAGGGTCAGCTCCTGCGGTCGCGCGCACTGCTTGGCGAGCAGCGCGCAGACGCGGATCGAGGCGGGATTGCGGGTCTGGAAGTTGCGCAGCAGGTAGGCGAGCGTGCGCCCGCTCGCGCAGATGCCCTCCACCACGATGAGGTCCCGCCCCTCGATCGGCTCGTCCAGGTCCTTGCGGATCCGGACCACTCCCGAGGCGGTCACCGGTCCGTAGGGGACGACCGAGATGAAGTCCACGGTCACCGGCACGGTGAGCGCCCGCATGAGGTCGGAGAGGAAGACCGCCGACCCCTTGAGCACGCCGATGAGATGAGCCGTCCGCTCGCCGTAGTCGGCGGAGATCTGAGCCGCCAGGCGGGCGACCTCCGTCTGGATCGCGTCGCGATCCACGAGGACCGCGCCCGGACTGTCGTCCCCCGTCGGCATCAGGCGAACCGGGTGGCCCGGAGGAACTCCCGCGACTGCCGGATCAGGTCCCCGGGCACGAGCCCGGCCCGCTCCCAGCTGTCGAAGCACTGCGAGATCGTGAGCACCGCGTGCAGCGTGTAGCCGCGCGCGGCGAGGAGCTCGCGGCCGCCCTGCTCCCGATCCACCAGGATGACCAGGTCCTTCACGACCAGACCCGCCTCTTCCAGCGGGGCGATCGCCTCGAGCTTGCTCGCTCCGTCCGTGATGATGTCGTCGATGAGGACGACGCGCTCGCCGGCCTTGAACTGCCCCTCGATGCGGCGTCGGGTGCCGTAGCTCTTTTCCTCCCGCCGCGGGTAGACGAGGGGCACGCGGCCCGCGAGGCTGGCCGCGACCGCCAGCGGGAGGCCGGCGTACGGGATGCCGCCGACGCGGTCGCCACCGCAGCGGGCCACCTGCGCGGCCATCAGCGTGCCGATCTGCTCCAGCACGTCGGGGAACGAGATGACCACGCGGAGATCGATGTAGAAGGGCGAGACGACGCCCGACTTGAGCGTGAACTCGCCGAAGCGGATGGCCCCGATCTCGAAGAGCCGGCGGATCAGCGTCTCGTGCGGGCCTACGGCAGTCACGACGCCATCTCCTGCAGGACCGCGGCGACCGCCGCCGCCGGGTCCGGGGCGGCGGTGATCGGGCGCCCGACCACGAGGTAGTGGGCGCCGGCCCGGGCGGCCGCGCCCGGCGTCGCGATGCGGGACTGGTCTCCCGCGGCGCTGCCCGCCGGCCGCACCCCCGGCGCGACGATCACCCAGGCGGGCCCGCGGTTGGTGCGAAGCGCGGCGATCTCGTTGGGGGAGGCCACGCAGCCGTCGAGGCCCGCCTCCGCGGCCATCCCGGCCAGGTGGAGCACGTGGCCCTCGACGGAGGCGGCCACCCCTAGCTCGCGGCTCAACGCGGCGCGGTCGAGGCTCGTGAGCACGGTGACCGCGAGCGCGAGCGGACGCCGTACCCCCAGCTCCTTGGCGGCGGCGGCCGCGCCCGTCGCCGCGGCGGCCATCATGGCGCGGCCTCCCGAGGCATGGACATTGAACATGAGCACGCCCAGACGGGCGGCCTCCCGGGCAGCGCGCTCCACCGTATTCGGAATGTCGTGGAACTTGAGGTCGAGGAAGACTTCGGCGCCCCGCTTGTGGACGCCCTCGACGGCGGCGGGCCCGGCCGCGGTGAAGAGCTGGGAGCCGATCTTGAAGCGCGTGACCTGGCCCTGGAGGCGGTCCAGGAGCTTCTCGGCGTCGGCCAGGGTCTCCACGTCGAGGGCGACGATCAAGCGGTCCTTCGCATCACGGGGGAGATCAGGAGGCGTCATGGTACTCCTGCAGTGCCTTCACGGAGATCTCGCCCTTGAGCAGCGCCTCGATGCCGCCGATCGCCGCCTGGGCTCCGTCCACCGTAGTGTAGTAGGGGATGTTCTGGGTCACCGCGGTGCGCCGGATGAGGTAGGAGTCCTTGCGCGCCCGGCCGTCCTCCGGGGTGTTGAAGACCAGCGCGATCTCCCCCCGCTTCATCAGATCGACGATGTTCGGGCGGTAGCTCTCGTTGACCTTGTAGACGGTCTCCACCGTCATCCCCTGGCGCTGCAGCAGCTTGGCGGTGCCGATGGTGGCGACCAGGCTGAAGCCCATCTCGGCCAGCCGCTTGGAGATCTGGAGCGCTGCGCGCTTGTCGCGGTTCTTGACCGAGACGAATACCTTGCCCGAGGTGGGCAGGGGACTTCCGGCCGAGAGCTGCGACTTCACGTAGGCCCTCCGGAAGTCGTGGTCGATGCCCATGACTTCGCCGGTGGACTTCATCTCGGGCCCGAGGATGGTGTCCACGCCCGGGAACTTGATGAAGGGGAAGACCGCTTCCTTCACCGCGATGTGCTGGACCAGGCGCTCCTCGCCGAAGCCGAGCCCCACCAGCGTCTCCCCCAGCATCACCCGGGTCGCGAGCTTGGCCAGGGGCACCCCGATCGCCTTCGACACGAACGGAACCGTCCGGGAGGCGCGCGGATTGACCTCGAGGACGAAGATCTCCTCGTTCTTGATCGCGAACTGGATGTTGAGCAGACCGACGACCCCCAGCTCGGTCGCGAGCGCGCGGGCCTGCGCCTGGATCCGCTCGATCTGGTCGTCGCCCAGCGAGTAGGGCGGCAGCGCGCACGCGGAGTCCCCGGAGTGCACCCCCGCCTTCTCCACGTGCTCCATGACCCCGCCCACCACCACCCGCTGGCCGTCCGCGATGGCGTCCACGTCGATCTCGAGGGCGTCCTCGAGGAACTTGTCCACCAGGATGGGATGCTCCGGGCTCACCCGCACCGCTTCCTGCATGTAGCTCTGCAGATCCGCCTCGTCGTACACGATCTGCATGGCGCGCCCGCCCAGCACGTAGGACGGCCGCACCAGCACCGGGTAGCCGATAGTGGTCGCGATCCGCGAGGCCTCCTCGAAGGAGCGCGCGGTGGAGCCGGGGGCCTGCGCGAGGCCGAGCCGGTCGAGGAGATCCGAGAAGCGGCGGCGGTCCTCCGCGCGGTCGATCGCGTCGGGCGGCGTGCCGAGGATCGGCACCCCCGCGCGCTCGAGCGGCACCACCAGCTTGAGGGGGGTCTGGCCGCCGAACTGCACGATGACCCCGCGGGGCTGCTCGCGCTCCACGATGTTCATGACGTCTTCGAAGGTGAGCGGCTCGAAGTAGAGGCGGTCGGAGGTGTCGTAGTCGGTGGAGACCGTCTCCGGGTTGCAGTTGACCATGATCGCCTCGACGCCCGCGTTCCGGAGCGCGAAGGCGGCGTGCACGCACGCGTAGTCGAACTCGATGCCCTGGCCGATGCGGTTGGGCCCGCTCCCGAGGATCACCACCTTCTCGCGCGGGGTCGGCGGCGCCTCGTCCTCTTCCTCGTAGGTCGAGTAGAGGTACGGGGTGTGGGCCACGAACTCGGCCGCGCAGGTGTCGACCATTTTATAGACGGGTTTGATGCCGGCTTCGATCCGCGCGCGCCGGACCTCTTCCTCTGTGGCGGAGGTCAATTGGGCCAGGCGCCTATCGGAAAATCCCATCTGCTTGGCCCGCCGCAGGACGGCGGGATCGGCGAGTCCCGCCGCGGCGATCACCGCCTCGTACTCGACGATCTGGCGGATATTGTCGAGGAACCACGGATCGATGGCGGATAGCTCGTTGAGCTCGCGCGTCCCGAGCCCGCGCCGGTAGGCCTCGCCGATCGCGAAGCAGCGGTCCGCGTTGGGGATGCGGATCTTCTGCCGGAGCTCGTCGAGATCCGCGATCGGCCGGTCCAGCGCGAGGCCCCAGCGGTCCTGCTCGAGCGAGCGCACCGCCTTCTGGAGCGCCTCCTTGAAGGTGCGGCCGATCGCCATGACCTCCCCCACCGACTTCATCTGGGTAGTCAGGGTCTGGTCCGCCTCCGGGAACTTCTCGAAGGCCCAGCGCGGAATCTTCACCACGCAGTAGTCGATGGCGGGCTCGAACGACGCGGGCGTCTCGCGGGTGATGTCGTTGCGCAGCTCGTCGAGGGTATAGCCCACCGCGAGCTTGGCCGCGATCTTGGCGATGGGGAAGCCGGTGGCCTTGGAGGCGAGCGCGGAGGAGCGCGACACCCGCGGGTTCATCTCGATCACCACCATGCGTCCGTCCAGGGGGTTGATGCCGAACTGGATGTTGGAGCCGCCGGTCTCGACGCCGATCTCGCGGATGATCGCGAGGGAGGCGTCGCGCATGAGCTGGTACTCCTTGTCGGTCAGGGTCTGGGCGGGGGCCACCGTGATCGAGTCGCCGGTGTGCACGCCCATCGGATCGAAGTTCTCGATCGAGCAGATGATGACCACGTTGTCCTTGAGGTCGCGCATCACCTCGAGCTCGAACTCCTTCCAGCCGATGACCGACTCCTCGACCAGCACCTGCTGGAGCGGGCTCTGCTGGAGTCCCCACTTGATCGCGGCCTCGAGCTCCTCCGGATGGTAGGCGATCGAGCCGCCGGTGCCGCCCAGGGTGAAGGACGGCCGGATGATCAGGGGGAACTGCATGCGCCGCTGCCGCATGCCCGCGAGCGCGTCCTCCGGGCTCGCCGCGTAGAAGCCCGCCGGCATCGCGAGCCCGATGCGCTCCATCGCGGCCCCGAAGAGGTTGCGGTCCTCCGCGGTCTTGATCGCGGGCAGCTTGGCCCCGATCAGCTCGACCCCGTAGCGGTCCAGCGTGCCGTCCTCCGCGAGAGCCACCGCGAGGTTGAGGCCGGTCTGCCCGCCCACGGTGGGCAGCATCGCGTCGGGCCGCTCGCGCGCGATCACCTTGGCCACGAACTCGGGGGTGAGCGGCTCGACGTAGGTCCGGTCGGCCATCTCGGGGTCGGTCATGATGGTGGCCGGGTTGCTGTTCACCAGCACGACCTCGAACCCCTCCTCCCGCAGGGCCTTGCAGGCCTGGGTGCCCGAGTAGTCGAACTCGCAGGCCTGGCCGATGACGATCGGCCCGGAGCCGATGAGGAGGATCTTGCGAATGTCGGTGCGCTTCGGCACGCGGGCTCCTAGGCGTCGATGGACCCGTAGACGATGGACGTCTCGGGGGCGGCCTCGTCGCGCCGGTAGAGCACGTCGTCGAGTCTCCCCGAGCCGATCCACACGGTTTCGCCATTGCCCCAGAGCTTCTCGCCGAGCACGCTCATCCGCTTCTCGACGCGCTCCTTGACCGCGTGCGCCTCGAGGCTCTGCTCGCTGTCGGTCGTGAAGACCGCCCACTCCGGCTTCTGGCCCGACTCCTCGGTCTTGCGGTAGGCGATGAGGTATTTGGGCATCGGTTCACCCTCCCTTCGTCATGAGGTCAGCGAAGCGGCGGAACAGGTAGTGGGAGTCGTGCGGACCCGGCGAGGCCTCCGGATGGTACTGCACCGAGAAGATCGGCAGCTCCCGGTGCCGCATTCCCTCCGAGGTGCCGTCGTTGAGGTTGACGTGCGTCTCCACCAGCCCGAGCTTCTCGACGGAGCGGGGGTCCACCGCGAAGCCGTGATTCTGACTCGTGATCTCGACCTTCCCGGTGGCGAGATCCTTCACCGGGTGGTTGCCGCCGTGGTGGCCGAACTTGAGCTTGTAGGTGCTGCCGCCGAGGGCGAGCCCGAGGATCTGGTTGCCCAGGCAGATGCCGAAGATCGGCGTTTTCCCGACGAGCCCCCGCACCGCCTCGATGAGATACGGCACCGCCTCGGGATCGCCGGGGCCGTTGGAGAGGAAGACGCCGTCCGGCTTGCGCTCGAGCACCGCGGCGGCGCTCGTGTTCGCGGGCATGACCTCGACCCGGCAGCCGAGCCCGGTGAGGCAGCGCAGGATGTTCTGCTTGATCCCCGAGTCGAAGGCGATGACCTTGAAGCGGGGCGCGGGGGGTGTGGTGTAGCCGCGCGCCAGGTCCCACGGCGCCTCGTCCCAGCCGTGGGGCTCGGCGACGCTCACCTCGGTGACCAGGTCACGCCCGAGCAGGCCGGGCAGCGCCCGCGCGCGCTCCACGAGCCGGGCCGTGTCCAGCTCCTCGGTGGAGATGATGCCCTCCTGGGCCCCGTGATCGCGCAGGTGCCGGGTGAGGGCCCGGGTGTCGATGCCCTGGATCCCGACGATCTGATGCTCGCGCAGGTAGGCGTCGAGCGGCACCCGCGCGCGCCAGTTCGAGGGGAAGGGGCAGGCTTCCTTCACGATGAAGCCGGCCAGCCAGGGCTGCCGCGACTCGACGTCCTCCGGATTGATCCCGTAGTTGCCGATCAGGGGATAGGTCATGCAGACCATCTGCCCCCGATAGGACGGGTCGGTGAGGATCTCCTGGTAGCCGGTCATGGAGGTGTTGAACACGACCTCGCCGTGGCTCTCGCCGGGAGCGCCGAGGGCGTCCCCGCGGAAGACGCGGCCGTCCGCGAGCGCGAGCAGGGCCGGCCGCGTCACGGGGCCACCTTCTGGCCGGCGACCAGGGTCATCCACGGTGCGCCCACGCCGGTGAACCCCGCGAACGGGGTGCTCCGGCCGCGCGAGCGGAAGGCGGCCGGATCCACCGTCCAGGCCCGGTCGAGATCGAGGATCGTGATGTCGGCGGCGGCGCCGGGGGCCAGGCTGCCGCCGGGCAGATTCAGGAGCCGCGCGGGGCCGGTGCTGAGCCGGGTCACCAGGGTCGGGAGATCCAGCACGCCGGGGCGCACGAGCCGGTCGAGCAGGAGCGGCACCGCGGTCTCGAGTCCCACGATGCCGTTGGCGGCCTCCGCGAACTCGCCCTCCTTCTCGGAGAGGGCGTGCGGCGCGTGGTCGGTGGCCACGCAGTCGATGGTGCCGTCCACCAGCGCTTCGAGACACGCCTCGACGTCGCGCTTGCCCCGGAGGGGGGGCGCCATCTTGCAGGCGGAGTCGTAGCTGCGGACCACCTCGTCGGTGAGGAGCAGGTGGTGCGGGGTCACCTCCGCGGTCACCCGGACCCCGCGCGCCCTGGCGTCGCGCACGAGCCGCACCGCGCCCGCGGTCGAGATGTGCGCGACGTGCAGGTGCGCGCCGGTCAGCTCGGCGAGGATGACGTCGCGCGCCACCATCACGTCCTCGGCGGCGGCGGGCTGGCCGGAGAGGCCCAGCTCGGTGGAGACGAATCCCTCGTGCATGGCCCCGAGGTGCGCGAGCTCGCAGTCCTCCGCGTGGCTGATGATCGGCACGCCGAAGGGCAGGGCGTACTCCATCGCCCGGCGGTACAGCTCCGCGTTCATCACGCACTTGCCGTCGTCGGAGAAGGCCACGCAGCCGGCCTCGGCCTGCTCGGCCAGCTCGGCGAGCTGCTTGCCTTCGAGGTTCCGGGTCACCGCGCCGATGGGGTACACGCGGACGACGCCCTCGACCTTCGCGCGGGCCAGGATGTAGTCGGTGACCGCGCGGTTGTCGTTGACCGGGAAGGTATTGGCCATGCAGGCGACCGCGGTGAAGCCGCCCGCGGCCGCGGCCCGGGTTCCGCTCGCGATGGTCTCCTTGTACTCGAAGCCCGGCTCGCGCAGGTGCACGTGCATGTCGATGAAGCCCGGGCACACGACCTTGCCGGTCGCGTCCACCGTCTCGGTCCCCGCGGCGGCTTTCAGTCCCTTGCCCACCTTGTGGATGCGCCCGTCGACGATCCAGACGTCCTGGACGCCGTCGGTGCCGCCGGCCGGATCCACCACGCGCCCGCCCCTGATCAGCAGGCTCATGCGCCCTTGCTCCCGGCCAGCAGGTAGAGCACCGCCATGCGGACGGCCACCCCGTTGGAGACCTGGTCGAGGATGACCGAGTAGGGGCTGTCCGCCACCTCGGGGGCCAGCTCGACGCCGCGGTTCACCGGGCCCGGGTGCATGATCAGGACGTCGGGCCGGCAGTGCCCGAGCTTGGCGAGCGAGAGCCCCCACACCCGCGAGTACTCGCGCAGCGACGGGATGAAGCCGCCCTGCATCCGCTCATGCTGCAGGCGCAGCATCATGATCACGTCGGCGTGGGCGATCGCTTCTTCCAGGCGGTGGCTGACCTTCACCCCCAGCTCCTGGCACTGGGCCGGGATCAGCGTCGGAGGGCCCGCCACCGTCACCGTGATGCCCATCTTCCGCATGCCGTGGATGTCGGAGCGGGCGACCCGGCTGTGGGTGATGTCGCCCACGATCGTCACGTTGAGCCCTTCCAGGTGCCCCTTCTTCTCGCGGATCGTCATGAGATCGAGGAGGGCCTGGGTCGGGTGCTCGTGGGCGCCGTCGCCCGCGTTGACCACCCCGCAGCGCAGGTGCCGGGCCAGGAGCGCGGGGGCGCCCGCGGCCCGGTGGCGCACCACCACCACGTCGGGGCTCATGGCCTCGATGTTGCGCGCGGTGTCGAGCAGGCTCTCGCCCTTGTCCGAGCTCGAGCCGGAGGCGGAGAAGTTGATCACGTCGGCGGAGAGCCACTTGCCCGCGATCTCGAACGAGGTGCGGGTCCGGGTGGACGACTCGTAGAACAGATTGACCACCGTCTTTCCTCGAAGCGTCGGGACCTTCTTGATCTCGCGGGTCGCGATCTCCTTCATGGAGGACGCGGTGTCGAGTACGCCGATGATCTCGGCCGCGTCCAGGTCCTGCATGCCGAGCAGATCCTTGCGCTTCCAGCTCATCGCCTCACTCCTCTTGGATGACGACGCGGTCCACGCCGTCGTGCTCGCGGAGCAGCACGGCCACCATCTCGCGGCGGCTCGTGGGAAGGTTCTTGCCGACGTAGTCGGGGCGGATGGGCAGCTCGCGATGGCCGCGGTCCACCAGCACCGCGAGGCGGATGATGCGCGGGCGCCCCAGGTCCATGAGCGCGTCCATGGCGGCGCGGATGGTCCGGCCGGTGAAGAGCACGTCGTCCACCAGGACCAGCGTGCGGCCCTTGATCGGGAAGCTGATCTCGGTGCTGCGCACCACCGGCTGCGCGGCCTTGAGGCCCAGGTCGTCCCGGTACAGCGTGATGTCGAGCGCGCCCACCGACGGCTTGGTGCCCTCGATGGCCGCGATCTTGGTCCCGATCCGCTCGGCGAGGGTCACCCCGCGGGTCTTGATGCCGACCAGGGCCACGTCGTGCCCGCCGCCGGCTTGCTCGACGATCTCGTGGGCGATCCGGGTGAGCGCGCGGTCGAGACCGGTCTCGTCGAGGACCTGGGCCTTTTCCCGGGCGCTCACGCGGCTCCAGGCGGGCAAAAAAAATGCCCCTGACGGGGCGGAGCGCTCCAGATGTTCTTCGGGTGCCGCATGCCGCTCTCTCCTTGCCAGCCTCGCAGGGCCCGCTTAAAGGAGTGAATCGTGATGTGTCCGTATGCTACGCCGCGCGAGGCGGCCTGTCAAGGCGGCGCGCTCACGAATCGCGCGCGCTGAGCCACCGGACGAATCCGGCGAGGAAGATTCCGACGCCGACCATCAGCGGCACCCAGTACCGCGGCACCTCGAGAACCTTGACGAGCACGATGCATAGGCCAATGAACGCGACGATCGCCCCCGCCATCATGAGCTTGCCGCCCGAGCTATCCGCCATGTTCGATCCTCACTTCTCGGCCACCAGGATGAGGCGGCCGGTCGAACCGGCACGGTACGGCCGCCCATCGTAGCCGGAGTAGGCCCGGAGGAACCGCAGACCGGCCCCGCGGAGCATCCGCCGCCACTGGGGAAGGGAGAACTCCTGAACGCGCAGCGTCTTCTGGGCGACCCATCGCCGCCCCGCGGTGACGATGAGCTGCGTGCTGCTCGTGATCTTCGTGCGGGGATCGAACCGGCGATCCTCGAGCACGAATCGCTTCTTCCCGGTCCGGTACCAGAGTCGGCGCGGGAGCTTCGCGTCGTAGGCCGGATCGCGGTGGTCGACCAGGAGCCGACCGCCCGGCCGCAGCGCGCGGGTCATCCGGCGCAGGGTCGCCACGTTCTGCGAGGGCGTGAAATAGCCGAAGCTGGTGTAGAGGTTGACCACCGCGTCGAACTCGTCGCGGAACGCGATGCGCCGCATGTCGCCACGCCGAAAGCGCAGGCGCGGCCCGTCGGAGAAGCGCCGGCGGGCCTCCGCGAGCATCGCGCTCGAGAGATCCACGCCGACCACGCGGAAGCCGCGCCCCGCGAGCAGGGCCGCGTGGCGGCCGTAGCCGCAGGGCAGGTCGAGGATCCGCGCGCCCTCGGGCGGCCGCAGGCTGCGGAGCACGAACTCCACCTCGAGGCGGGTTTGCCGGAGAGGTTTCTCCTCGCGCAACGCCGCGACGTAGCTGGCGTCGAAGAAGTGCCTGAACCATTCCGGCCGGCCCATTCGCGGCGTAGTATACTCCGCCCTGGTCACCCCATGAGCCGGCTTCACGACGCAGCGCGCACCGAGGCCCGCCCGATCAGAGTGTCGGTCATCCTGTCCGCGGGCCTGCGGCGGCTCCTGCCCAAGAGCCCCGACGGCCCCCAGCGCCATACCCTGGCGGCCGGCGCCACCCTGGGCGATCTGATCGCCGCGATCGGCATCGACGCGGCGACCGATCTCACCGCCGCGGTGGACGGGGAGCTGGCCGAGCGGGCCACCCCGCTCCGCGACGGCGCCGAAGTCATGCTGTTGGTGCCGATGGAAGGGGGAGCCGCAGCCAAAGGCGAGGCGACCATGAGAAATGCAGTGAAAGGTTGTTGCAGTAAACCGTAGCCGAAGCGAGAAACGAAGTACGAGGAGCCGGAGTAACCGAAGCAGAGCCCCAAACCACAACCCACACGAAGCGAGGACGACGAAATGGCTCAACTCCAGATTCCCCTCGACGCGAAGCGCTTTGCCACCGGGCTCACCTGGAAGGACTACATGGCCCAGATGGGCGATACCCGGGCCAAGACCGAGGCGAACTACGCCAACTCCAAGCTGACCGACGAAGAGCGCAAGTTCTTCAGCGGGGTCACCGGCGTGAAGTACGTGATGATGCTCGCCGAGAACTGGTGCGGCGACGTCCACCGCAACTCGCCGCTGATCTCTCACATCTGCGATGCGATGCCGGGCTGCGATCTGCGGGTATTCCTCCGCGACCAGAACGCCGACCTCCGCGACACCTTCCTCAACAACGGCTACCAGTCCATCCCGGTGGTGGTCTTCTTCGACAAGGACTGGAACGAGATCGGGCGCTGGATGGAGCGCGCCCACGGCGCGACCGGCGCGGCCACCGGCATCCGGGCCCGGACGCTGGGCGCGGTGCCCCAGGGGGCGTCCAAGGAGCAGCAGGACGCGGCCATGAACGAGTTCCGCAAACAGGTCCAGGCCGAGTACGACAAGCCGGGTGGGGCCCTCTGGCGCGCCGCCGCGGCCGAGGTGAAGCTCCTGCTCGAGGCGCGGGCCGGGGCCAAGAAGTAGGCGATCGCGTTCACGCAGAGGCGCCCACGGAGACCTCGATGACGGTCAAGCTCGGCATGTTCACCATGCCGTTCCATCACCCGGATCGGGACTACGCGACCATCCTCGAGGAGGACCAGGAAGCCATTGTCCTGGCCGACCGGCTCGGCTTCACCGAGGCCTTCGTGGGCGAGCATTTTTCATCGTGGAGCGAGCGCATCACCTCGCCCCTCATCTTCTTCGCCACCCTGATTCCCCGCACCACCCAGATCCGGTTCGGCACCGGGGTCATCAACCTGCCCCAGCTCCACCCGGCCACGGTGGCGGCCCACGCGGCCATGTTCGACCAGCTCTGCCGCGGCCGCTTCATCATGGGCATCGGCCCCGGCGGTCTGGTGAG
>Ga0187892_10007246_pt1 | contig 15904 bp, 14 predicted proteins | sample MA1701073metaG_FD_139345 | JGI IMG/M metagenome (GOLD analysis project Ga0187892, IMG submission 139345) | Bio-ooze microbial communities from a basaltic lava cave in the Kipuka Kanohina Cave System on the Island of Hawaii, USA - MA170107-3 metaG ... | reverse complement strand
GAAGGCGAGCCTGCCCTCGCTCCGCGAGGGCCGGCTCGTCCGCGAGTGGCGCCGCTCCCTCGCCGAGGCCAGCGAGCGCGGGAGCTTCCGCGTCGCGCACTACTCCCTCCAGGGCGACCACGCGCACCTGATCGTCGAGGCGCGGGGCAAGCAGGCCCTCGCCTGCGGCGATGAAGAGCATCGGTTCACGGCTCGCGCACGCCGTCAACCGGATCCACGGGCGGAGCGGGGCCGTGCTCGACGGCCGCTACCACCACCGGAGCCTCCGGAGCCCGCGAGAGGTGCGCCGGGCGCTCGCCTACGTGCTGCTGAACGCGCGGCGGCACCTCGCGAAGCGGCGCCACGCGGCGCGCGCTCGAACGGTCCACCTCGACGGCGCGAGCTCGGCGCGCTGGTTCGACGGCTGGCGACCGCAGGTCGCCAGCCGCCTTCCGGAGAACGAGATGCCTCGCGAGGTCGCCCGCCCGCGCACGTGGCTCCTGCGCGTCGGCTGGCGGCGGCACGGGCTCGTCGATCCCGCCGAGGTGCCGGGCTAGCGGGCTGCCACGCAAGCGGTCGTCGTCCGCCGATCGCCGACGAACCGCCCCTGCCTCAGCAGCCGAACCCGCTCGGAAGGGCCTCGGACGAGCGTTCTTCCGCAGGCTGCTAGAACGCCAGGTCGATCCAGCGCTCGCGCGACGGCAGGCCGTGGCAGGCGCGCAGCCGCGCGCCCTCCGGGCACGCCACCAGCGCCGCGTTCGTGCTGATGCCGTCGAAATCGTCGCGGCAGATCGCGAGCGAGCCGTTCGCGCCGTCGGCGAGGCAGCGCTCGAGGTAGGGGCCGTCGATGCGGTCCGCCTCGCGGAGGAGCTGCTGCATGCGCGCGAGCCGCGCGCGCGACGAGGCGAACGGGATGTCGGCCTCGAGCGCCTGGTGCTCCGCCACCTGGCAGTGGTTCGTGTGCACGTGGAAGCCGCCGCGGATCGCGAAGGTGCGCGAGCGACGCGCGGTGCACTCGACCGCGAACGCGAAGCCGTCGCGATCCACCGCGGTGTAGGCGTGCCCGCCCGCGCGCGGCGCGTGCGCGATCACCGCTGCGGCGGCCGTGGCGGAGCTCTCCGCCAGGGCGCGGTGGATCAGCCCGAGGTACGGCACGCCCGGCCCGGCGTCGACGGTGCGCAGGTTGGTCGTGCCGATCGCGACGCCGTCGGCGTTCATGCCCATCAGGGACAGGCAGCCCACCGTGGTCACGCACCACGTCTCGGGGCCCTGCGCGGGCGTGCGGTGCACGGCCACCACGAAGGGCTGGTTGTCGGTGCCGAGGTCCCAGGTTTGGCCGGCCCAGAGGCGGCCGTCGGACGAGCGGTCGCGCTGCACGACGAAGGCGGTGCACCCGCCGGCCGCCTCGACGGGCGGCCCGCCCCAGGCGAGCGCGTCCCGCAGGTCGGTGAGCCCGTTCATGGCGAGCACGCGCTCCGGAGACAGACCGGCGCCGCGGGCGATGCCGCGCAGCTCCGCAGCGCCGTCGGGATCGAAGCGATCCGAGGCCTCGAGGCACGCGCCCGCGAGCGCGAGCAGGTCGGCCTCGCTGCGCTCGCGCCGGCCGTAGCGCAGCGCCTGCCCGAGGCCGTTCTCGAGCCGCAGCGCGTACAGCTCGGCGATCGCCTCGCGGCAGCTCTCGCCGAACGCCGCGCCCATCTGGGCCGGCGTGCCGTGGAGGTGGAAGGTCCTCATCGCGTCTCGCCCGGCTTGTCGGCCGGACGCCTCCAGAGCTTGGCCGCCCGGGGCGGGCGTGTCACGGTCCGCGCCGAGGCGCCCCGCTGATCCGCGCGGGCGATCCCGCTACCCTGGGGCTCGATCGGGACTTTGGGTGGGGGGAGCCCGTGCATCGACGCGCCGCGACTTTGGCGATCCTGCTCGCGAGCCTGCTGGGCGGAACGACCGCGGCGCAGGCCGAGGAGAGCTGGGCGACGGGCGCGCCGCTCGAGCTCCGCAGCGGCGCCAGCCTCGGCTACCGCGTGGTCGGCAGCGTGGCGCCGGGCGAGCGTCTGGAGGTGCTCCAGAAGCGCGACGACTGGACGCGTGTCCGCACCAGCGCGGGCAAGGAAGGCTGGGTGGTGGACGCCCACCTGAATGGGACGGCGCCGCCGCTCGAGCGCGTGGGCGTGCTGGAAGCCGAGCTGTCCCGGCTGCGCACCCAGCTCGCCGGGCTCGAGACCGACAGCGAGCGCCTCCGCACGACCGCCGGCGAGCTCGAGGGCCGCGACGCGGAGCGCACCGTCGAGCTCGACCGTCTGCTGCGCGAGAATGCGCAGCTCTCCGCGGGCGTGCGCTGGGTGGAGTGGGTCACGGGCGCTGCGATCCTCGCCACCGGCATGGCGCTCGGCGCCCTGCTGCGCGGCTTCCTCGCCGGCCGCCGCGGCTCGCGCATCCGGCTCTAAAGTCCCCTCCGAGCCGGTCCGCAAGCGGCGCGTCCGCGCCGCGCGCAGCGAGCGACGGCGAGCGAAGTTCACCGGGCGGGCACGTGCCACGTCTCGCCGATCGCGAGGACGCGGAAGCGCTCGGGATCGGCGCCCGCCGCGGCCACGGCCTCGGCGAGCTCCCGAGGCGGCAGGTCCAGCGGCTCGTCGGTGAGATCGAAGGTGCCCCAGTGGAGGGCCACCATGTGGCGGGCGTCGAGGTCCGCCACGGCCTGCACCGCGTCCGTGGGGTTCAGGTGCTGGTAGCGCATGAACCAGCGCGGCTCGTACGCGCCGATCGGGAGCAGCGCCACGTCGATCGGCCCGAAGCGCCGCCCGAACTCCGCGAAGCCCGGGAAGTAGCCGGTGTCGCCGGCGTAGAAGTACGTGCGTTCGCCGGACTCCACGAGCCATGCGCACCAGAGCGACTCGTTCACGCCCTGCTCGATGCGCCGCGACCAGTGCTGCGACGGCAGGCACGTGATCGTCCAGCGCCCGTGCGTCGCGCTCTGCCACCAGTCGAGCTCGACTACGCGCTCGCGCCCGCGCTCGCGGAACCAATCCGCGAGCCCGAGCGGCACGAACCAGGCCACCGTGTCGGGCAGCCGCTCGACCGTGCCGGCGTCGAGGTGGTCGTAGTGGTTGTGCGAGATCACCGCGAAGGCGTCTTTCGGCACGCTCTCGAGCGGCACGCCCGGCGGGACCACGCGCCGCGGCACCAGCGCGCGCTCGCTCCAGTGCGGATCGGTGAGGAACACGTCGTCGTCGTCGTGCACGGCGACGGTCGCGTGCCCGACCCAGGTGACCGTGCCCGAGTGCTCGCGGCCCGCGAGCCCCGCGCCGTCGTTCGCGACGCGTGGGATCACGGGCGTGCGGCGCTTGTCGAACGGGTTGTCCGAGAGCTGCCAGCGCAGAAAGCGCAGCAGGCTCCAGTCGAACGGCTCCCACGGGTTCACGAAGCCGTCGTCGCCGCGGTGCGGCGCGTAGAGCGGGGCCGCGTCGGGCGCGGGCTCGCCGGCGAGCGCGAGCGGGACCGCGAGCACGGCGCCGGCGAGGAGAGTCGCGCGAAGCACCCACAGAGGGAAGCGAAGCGGCGTCAGCCTGCCAAGGCGCGCCGCGCCCGCCAGCGCCGCGCGGCCGCGAGCAGGGGCAGGAGCGCCGCGAGCTCGGGCCCGACGCCGCACCCGGGCGGCCCCGGCGTCACCGGCTGGATGCGGTAGATCGTGCCGGCATTGCGCTGCACGATGAGCGGGCGGCCGAAGCCGTCCTCGCCGAAGCCGACCAGCGTGAAGGTCACGCCCGCCGCCGCGCCGAGCTCCGCCGTGCGATTGACGATGAGGAGCGTCTCGGGATCGAAGGTCCAGATGCGCCCCGTGCAGAAGTCGCCGAAGAAGTAGAGACCGCGCAGCGCCGAGAAGTCCGCGCGGTAGACGTTGCCGCCGATGATCGAGCACTCGCCGCCCGCGCGGCCGTACTGGTACACGGGCAGGGTGAGCGACGGGGAGTTGCACGGCGGCGCCGGCGCCGGGTCGGTCGGGTCGCAGTTGCCGCCCTCCATCACGTCCCAGCCGTAGTTGTTCCCGCCGGGATCGCTCGCGGCCTCGAAGTCCACCTCTTCGAGCGCGCTCTGCCCGACGTCCCCGATCCAGATGTCGCCCGTCTCGCGGTCGAAGCTCCAGCGATAGGGGTTGCGCAGGCCGAGCGCCCAGATCTCGTCGCGCGGCGCGCTCGTCCGGAACGGATTGTCGACGGGAATGCGATAGTTCTGCCCCGCGACCGGGACCGAACTCGGCGCGAAGACGGGCCCCACGTCGATGCGCAGCATCTTGCCGAGCAGGCTCTGCGGGTTCTGCGCGTTCTCGTCGGGATCGTTGGCGCTGCCGCCGTCTCCCGTCGCGAACCACAGGAAGCCGTCGGGCCCGTACAAGACGGTGCCGCCCTTGTGGTTGGTGAAGCTCGGCTGATCGATGAAGAGCAGGATCTGCGCGCTGTTCGGGTTGGCCTCGTTGTCGCTGGCGCGCGAGTAGCGGGCGACCACCGAGTCGAGGTTGTTGTCCGTGTAGTAGATGGTGAAGAGCCCGTTGTCGGCGTAGTCCGGGTCGAAGGCGAGCCCGAGCAGGCCGCCTTCGCCCGCGTCCCCGACGAGGCCCTGGATGTCGAGGAACGGGGTCGGGAGCACGCTGCCGTTCTCCACCACGCGGATGCGGCCGGCGCGCTCGACGACGAACAGGCGGGGGTCGTTGGCCGGCGCCGTCACGTACAGCGGGCCGGTGAGGCCGCTCGCCACGAGCACCGAGCGGGCCTGGCCCTGCGCCGCGGCCGGGCCCGGGACCGAGAACGCCAGCGCGGCGGCTGCCGCGAGCGCGCACACGAACGGGCTCTTCGTCATGGGTGCACCCTCCCCTCGACGGTACGTGCAGCATGCCCGATCGGCCCACGCGAGGAGGTGTTGCCCCTCACAGTCGACCGGAGTCGGGGCTAGGCTTCCGGGTTGCGCCCGCGCCGAGAGAGAGGCTCATTGACTCCCGCCGAATCCAGCGCCGCGCTCGCCGCTCTCGGCCGCGGCGGTTCGCGCGACCGCTTCTCGCTCCGGCTCACGCTGCTGCTGCTGCGTCGCTGCCTCACGCTGCTGCGTCCCATCCGCGGCCACTTGCTGATCTTCTTCGGTGGCTTCAGCACGCTCGCCATCGCGTTCGTCCCCGTGGGTGTGCTCCTCTTCGACGCGTTCTGGACGCGCGCGCTCCAGGGGTACTCGCTGCACGAGATCGAGGCGCGCTGGCTCGGGCTCGACCCCACGATCTTCGCGGTCGGTGACTCCCTCGCCGCCCCCGAACGGCGCCGCGTGCTCGAGCGGGTGATCGCGGTGGGCCTCGTCTTCGGCGCAGTCGCCGCCCCCCTCGGGCTGGCCCTCTACTACTACCAAGTGTGGATTTTGCAGCGCCTCAACCAGGTGCTGCGCGTGCAGCTGCTCGAGCGCCTGCAGCAGCTTTCGCTTCGCTTCCACGCCGACAGCAAGATCGGCGACGCCATGTATCGCACCATCCAGGACAGCGCGATGGTGACGCAGCTGATCGAGGTGCTGATCCTCGTGCCGCTCCAGGCGCTCGGTCGCTTCAGCTTCGGGCTGCTCGTGGTGGCCGCGTTCGACTGGCGCATCGCGCTCGGCCTGTTCGCGCTGGTGCCTCCCCTCGTCGGGGTCGCGAGCTGGCTCGGCCGGCCGCTGCGCGTCGGGTTCCGACAGGCACGCGAGACCAACGCCGAGCTCACCTCGCGGATCCAGGAGGCGCTGTCCGGCATCCGCGTGCTCAAGGCCTACGGCGCCGAGGCCTTCGAGCAGAGCCGCTTCGAGTCCGCGAGCAAAGGCGCCTTTGCCGCGGCCTTCGGCGCGCGCGCGCGCTTCGGCCTGCTCACCATCGCGCTGTTCTGGGTGACGGCTGCGGGCTTCGTGCTCGCCACCGGGGCTGCCGCGCTGCTCACCTCGCGCGGCGAGCCGATGCACTCGCTCGGGACCGCAGGCGTGGCGGTCTGGACGCTCGGCCTGTTCAACTACTTCAAGCTCCGCTTCGGCGATGGCACCGCCTCGCTGCGCCGCGTGTTCCGCACCTGGGGCGCCGCGCAGGACGTGACGATCGGCCTCGACCGCGTGTTCGAGCTGCTCGACCTCGAGCCCGAGGTGAAGGACGCCGAAGATGCGATCGCGCTGCCTCCGCTCCGGCGAAGCGTGCGCTTCGAGGGGGTGCGCTTCCGCTATCAGGCCGACCGGCCGGCCCTCGAGAGCGTCGACTTCGAGGCGAAGGTCGGCAACGTGGTGGCGGTCGTGGGCCCGACCGGCTCGGGCAAGACCACGCTGATGGCCCTGCTGCTGCGCCTGTTCGATCCCGACGCCGGGCGCATCACGATCGACGGCGGAGACCTGCGCGGCTTCCGCATCGGCAGCCTGCGCGCAGGCATCGCCGTCGCGCTCCAGGAGAACCTGCTGTTCGGCGCGAGCGTGCGCGACAACATCCGCTACGCGGTGCCGGACGCCGACGACGCCACGGTGCGCGCCGCGGCCGAGGTCGCGGCCGCGGAAGAGTTCATCTCCGCGCTGCCCGCGGGCTACGACACGCTGCTCGGCGAGCGCGGCACGAAGCTCTCGACGGGGCAGCGCCAGCGCCTCTCGATCGCACGCGCCGTGCTGAAGAACGCGCCCATCCTGATTCTCGACGAGCCCACCGCCGCGCTCGACGCCGAGACCGAGCTCCGCGTGCTCGAGCGGCTCGCGGCGTGGGGCCGGGGCCGGCTGATCTTCCTCATCACGCACCGCCTCTCGACCATCCGCCGCGCGGACCAGATCCTCGTGCTGCGCGAGGGGCGCATTGCAGAGAGCGGCACCCACGCCGAGCTGCTCGCGCGCGGCGGCGCGTACGCCGCGATGGTTGCGGATGAGAGCGCCACCCCGCGCCAGGCCGTGGGCGGCGCATGAGCGCGCTCGCCCCGCAGGCCGACCCGGGCGCGCTCGGCACGCTGCGGCTGCTCCTGCGCACGCTGCGCTACGTCGCGCCGTTCCGCGGGCGGTTCGCCTGGAAGCTCGTGCTGCTGATGGTCTCGATGCTGCCGCTGCTGGTGCTGCCCTGGCCCGCCAAGCTCGTGCTCGATCACGTGGTCGAGGGGATCCCGCTCGGCGCGCAGGCGCGCCCGCACCCGGCGCTGGTGACCGCCCTGCTCGACGCATTCGCCGTCCAGGAGCCGGCGTGGATCCTGGCCGCGGTCGTCGGCGTCCAGCTCGCGCTGGTCCTGCTGGTGGGCGCCGCAGGCGCGAGCCTGAGCGAGCGCGATTCCGCGGACGCCTACCTGTCGAGCGGTCACGACCAGGCCACGCGCACCGACAACGAGGCCAACGCCGGCTTCAGCGTGGCCTCGGGGCTGCTCGGGCTCTACGACCTGCGCTTCACGATCCGCCTCACGCAGGCGGTGAACCACTACTACCGCGCGCGCCTGTTCGAGCGCATCCAGGCGCTGCCGCTCACCACCTTCGACGACCAGCGCATCGGCGACGCCGTGTTCCGCGTGCTCTACGACACGCCGGCCATCACCTCGGCCGTCTACCGCATCCTGTTCACGCCGGCCGCGGCGGGCGTGCTGGCGCTCGCGGTGGTGGCAACGCTGCGCGCGCTGTACGGCGACCACCCGCTGCTCTGGCAGGCGGGCGGAGCGCTGCTCGTGATCGCGTTCGTGGTGGGCCTGCCCTTCGCGGGCGCCATGCGCCGCCGCAGCCTTGCCGCGCGCGGCGCGGGCGCGGACGCCACGAGCTCGCTCGAGGAAGGCCTCGCGAACGTCCTCGCGGTGCAGGGCCTCGGCGCGGAGTCGCACGCGCGCGGGCGCTTCGACCGCGCGAGCTGGGGCTCGTTCCGGAGCCACCGCGCGCTCGTGCTGCTCGGCATGGGGATCTTCCTCGCCGCGCTCGCGCCCGCGCTGTGGGTCGGCGCACGCGTGTTCAGCTACGTGGCCGGCCTCGTGATCGACGGCGAGCTCTCCCGCGGCGACTTCATCCTGCTCTTCACCTACTACCTGATCCTCGCGTTCGCCTGCATCGAGCTCGGCGCGCTCTGGCTGCGCGTCCAGGAGGCGGCGGCCGGGCTCTCGCGCGTGTTCTTCCTGATGGACCTGCCGTCGGAGCAGGAGGCTGCGGGCGCGCCCGCGCTGCCGCGCCTCGCGCGCGAGGTGCGCATCGAGGACGCGCACTACGCCTGGCCCGACGGCACGCCCGCGCTGCGCGGCGTCTCGCTCGAGCTGCGCGTCGGCGAGGTGACGGCGCTCGTCGGCCCCGCCGGCGCCGGCAAGACCACGATCGCCTACCTGGTGCCGCGCTTCGTCGAGCCGCAGGCGGGGCGCGTCACGTTCGACGGCGCCGACGTGCGCTCGGCCTCCCGCAGCTCGCTGCGGGAGCAGGTCTCCTTCGTGTTCCAGGAGACCGCGCTCTTCGACGCGACCGTCGAGGAGAACCTGCGGGTCGCGAAGCCCGGTGCCAGCGACACCGAGCTGCGTCGCGCCGCGCGGACGGCCGGCGCAGACGACTTCATCCGCGCGCTGCCCCAGGCCTACCAGACGCCGCTCGGCCGGAGCGGGGGCAAGCTCTCCGTCGGACAGCGCCAGCGCCTCGCCATCGCGCGGGCCCTGGTGCGCGACCCGCGCGTGCTGATCCTCGACGAGCCGACCAGCGCGCTCGACCCGGAGACGGAGCGCCGTCTGGTCGAGGCGCTGCGCGAGGCGAGCCGCGAACGCGCGGTGCTCGTGATCGCGCACCGCCTCTCGACGGTGCGCCACGCCGATCGCATCGCCTTCGTCGAGGACGGGCGCATCATCGAGAGCGGAACGCACGAGGAGCTGGTCGCCCGCCCGGAAGGCGCCTACCTCCGCTTCGTCGAGCTCCAGAGCCAGGGCGCCGCGTGAGGCTCTACGTCTTCCCGATCGCGCCGAATCCCACGCGCGTGCGGCTCTATCTCGCGGAGAAGCGGGCGGCCGGCGCTCGGCCCGAGGTGAGCGAGGTGCTGGTGGATCTGCGCGCTGGCGAGCAGAAGCAGGCTGCGCACCTGGCGCGCCACCCCGCCGGCAAGCTCCCGGTGCTCGAGTACGCGGACGGCGCCTTTCTCACGGAGTCGCTGGCGATCATCGAGTACCTGGAGGAGCGCTGGCCCGAGCCGCCGCTGATCGGCGCGATGCCGGAGGCACGCGCGGCCGTGCGCGAGCTCGAACGCATCGCCGAGCTCGCCGTGCTCGGCCCGATCGCGCGGATCGTGCACGGCACGCGCTCGCCGCTCGGCCTGCCGCCTGCGCCCGAGCTCGCGGCCGCGGCGCGGGCCGCGCTGCCGGAAGGGCTCGGTCGGCTCGAGGCCGCGCTCGCGGACGGCCGGCCGTTCCTCGCGGGCGGGCAGCCGACCGTCGCCGACTGCACGCTCGCCGCCGCGTTCCAGTTCGTCCGCTTCGGCGAGGTGGCGCTCCCCCCCGGCCACGCGCGCCTCGCGGCGTGGGACGCGCGCTACCGCGCCCGCCCGCCCGCGCAGGGCGTCCTCTCGGTGTAGGCCGCCGTGCGCATCCGGGAAGCCACGCAGGGCGACCTCGCCGAGCTGACGCGCCTGTTCGACGCGTACCGCGTCTTCTACCGCCAGCCGAGCGACCCCGGAGCCGCCGAGCGCTTCCTGCGCGAGCGCTTCGCCCGCGGCGACTCGCACGTGTTCGTGGCGCCCGCCGCATCCGGGCTCGCCGGCTTCGTCCAGCTCTACCCGTCGCTGTCCTCGGTCTCGCTGGCCCGCATCTACGTGCTGAACGACCTGTTCGTGGACCCGGGCGCGCGACGCGGCGGCGTCGGCCGCGCCCTGCTCGAGGCCGCGCACGCCTTCGCCGCGAGCCGGGGAGCCGTCCGCGTCTCGCTCGAGACGGCGGTGGACAATCACGCCGCGCAGCGCCTGTACGAGTCGCTCGGCTACGTGCGCGAGACCGCGTTCCACCGCTACCACTGGCGGATTCCCGGAGCGGCCGGGCTCGCCTAAGCTCGCGCCGTGCCGCGCGCCCCGGTCTGGCCCTGCCTCTGCCTCGCCCTCGCCTGCGCGGGCGCACCGCCCCCGCTCCCGGCCGGCGCCGGCGCGACCCCCGCCCTCGGCGACTCGCTCGCGCTGCTCGTCGCGAAGCTGCACCACGCCGACGGCGCGCCGGCGAGCATCGAGCTTCGGGAGCTGCGCATGCTGTCCGTGGACCGCGAGCCGTGGCAGCCGCTCGACCCCGAGGCGGCCGGCGCGGCGCCGGGCGAGGTGGGCGTCATCGCCGGCCGGCGCTGCTCGTTCCGCGACGGGCTCTCGCGCCATCGCGTCGACCGCGGCTCGTGGTTCGTGCTGCGCGCCGGGGCGCTGGCGGCGTTCGACCACCGCGGCTTCGGCGACTCGTGCGCGGACCGCCTCGCCTTCGAGCCGCTCGCCGCCGACCAGGTGGCGCTCGAGCGCTCGCTCACGCGTTACCTCTCGCAGCGCTGGCCCGTCACCGAGATCCCCGGCGACCAGCGCCTCGTGCGCGGGCTCCGCCTGCTCGAGCGCGGCCGGCGCGAGGACGCGGCGTACGAGCTCTACGCCCTCGACCGCCGCATCATCGAGCTCGAGCGCCGCCAGAGCGAGTACGAGACGCCCGACGTCGGCGAGCGCGAGCGGCTGCGCGAGGAGGAAGAGCGCTTGCGCCCGCTCCGCGCGCAGCTCTTCCACGCCCTGGAGGAACCCGACATCCCCGAGGAGGTGCTGCCATGAGCCTGCTGCGACGCGTGCGACGGGACGTGACGTTCCTGCGCGACGCCGCGCGCGCATACTCGATCCTGCGCAAGGTGCGCCCGGACGGCGAGCTCACGTTCGTCGACTTCGTCGAGGAGCGCGTCGCCGCGGCGCCGCACCGCCTCGCGATCCTGTTCGAGGGCCGGAAGCTCACGAACGCCGAGCTCGACGCCTCCGCCAATCGCATCGCGCGCTGGGCCAGCGCGCAGGGCATCGGGCGCGGCGACGTGGTGGGCCTGCTGATGGAGAACCGGCCGGAGTTCGTGATCACCTGGCTCGGCCTCGCGAAGCTCGGCGCGGTGACCGCGCTCATGAACACGAACCTGCGCGGCCATCCGCTCGCGCACAGCCTTGCCGTCGCCGACGCGAAGCACCTCGTCCTCGGCGCGGAGCTGGGCGATGCGCTCGAGAGCGCGCGCGAGCACGTCACGAGCTGGCCGACGGTGTGGGCGACGGGCGGCGCCGTGGACGGCGCGCGCGACCTCGACGCCGAGCTCGCGACGCGCTCCCCCGAGCCGATCGACCGCGAGGTGCGCCGCGGCCTCAAGGCGGCCGACAAGCTGTTCTACATCTACACGAGCGGCACCACCGGCCTGCCCAAGGCCGCGAACATCAGCCACCTGCGCGCGTGCATGATGGGCGGCGGCGCCGCCGGCGCGCAGCAGCTCGGCCCCGAGGACCGCGTCTACGTGACGCTGCCGCTCTATCACTCGGCGGGCGGCGTGATGGCCGCGGGCTCGGCGCTCATGTCGGGCGGCGTGCTCGTCCTCGCGCGGAAGTTCTCGGCGCGCCGCTTCTGGAGCGACTGCCGCGAGAACGAGGTGACGAGCTTCCAGTACATCGGCGAGCTGTGCCGCTACCTGCTGCACTCGCCCGAGCACCCCGACGAGCAGCGCCACCGCATCCGCGTCTGCATCGGCAACGGCCTGCGCCCGGAGATCTGGGAGCAGTTCCAGGAGCGCTTCAACATCCCGAAGATCATCGAGTTCTACGGCGCCACCGAGGGCAACGTGGCGCTGATGAACCTCGACGGGAAGGTGGGCGCGATCGGGCGCCTGCCGCGCATCGTGCGGGGCGCCATGGGCGTGGCGCTGATCCGCTACGACGTGGCGAAGGACGAGCACGAGCGCGACGCGCGCGGCTTCTGCATCCCGTGCAAGCCCGGCGAGGTGGGCGAGGCGATCGGGCGCATCTCCGCCGTGAGCCGCTTCGAGGGCTACTCGAATCCGGAGGCCACGGAGAAGAAGATCCTGCGCGACGTGTTCAAGCGGGGCGACGCCTACTTCCGGACCGGCGACCTGATGCGCATGGACTCCGACGACTACTTCTACTTCGTGGACCGCATCGGCGACACCTTCCGCTGGAAGGGCGAGAACGTCTCGACGAACGAGGTGGCGGAGGTGCTCTCGGTCTGCCCCGGCGTCACGGAGGCCAACGTCTACGGCGTGACCGTGCCCGGCCAGGACGGCCGCGCGGGCATGGCGGCGCTCGTCGTGGGCGAGAGCTTCCACCCCTCCCGCCTGGCCGAGCGCTGCGAGCGCGAGCTGCCCGCCTACGCGCGGCCCCTGTTCCTGCGCCTGCTGCCCGAGATCGAGATCACGGGCACCTTCAAGCACCGCAAGGTCGATCTGGTCGCGGAGGGCTTCGACCCGGCCGCGATCCGCGACCCGCTCTTCTTCCTCGACGGCGAGCGCGGCTACGTACCGCTCGACGCGGCGCTCTACGATCGCATCGTGCGCGGGGAGCAGCGCGTGTGAGAGCTGCGGCGCTCGCGGCCTGGCTGCTCCCCTGCGCGGCCCTGGCCGACCCGGACGCCGAGCGCCTGCACCGCGAGGCGATCGTGATCGACGGGCACAACGACGTGACGAGCCTCGTCCTCGACTTCGGCTTCGACCTCGGCATGGACGGCGCCGACCCCGAGAAGACCAGCGTCGCCACCTACTGGGTGCTGGGGTGGCTGCTGCCCGAGCCGGGCGGCGACCAGATCCGCACCCAGACCGACTTCGCGCGCCTCGCGCGAGGCGGCGTGGACGCGCAGTTCTTCTCGATCTTCCCGCACGCCGACTACGCGGAGACGCCGGGCGCGTCGCGAGAGCGCGCCAACGCGATGATCGACGCGCTGCTCGCGCAGATCGAGCGCCACCCGGACCGGCTCGAGCTCGCGACGAGCGCCGCCGACGTCCGCCGCGTCGCGGCGGAGGGACGGGTCGCCGCGCTGATGGGGCTCGAGGGCGGCCACGCGATCGAGAACGACCTCGCGAACCTGCGTGCGTTCCACGCGCGTGGCGTGCGCTACATGACCCTCGCCTGGAGCAACACGAACGACTGGGCCGACTCGTCCGGCGACGAGCCGCGGCACGGCGGCCTCACCGACTTCGGGCGCGAGGTGGTGCGCGAGATGAACCGCCTCGGCATGCTGGTGGACATCTCGCACGTCTCCGACGACACCTTCTGGGACGCCCTCGAAGTCACGACGAAGCCCGTGATCGCCTCGCACTCCTCCGCGCGCGCGCTCGTGGACGTCCCCCGCAACATGAGCGACGACATGCTGCGCGCCGTCGGACGGAACGGCGGCGTCGTCATGGTCAACTTCGGCGGCGTCTTCATCGATCCCCGGAAGGCCGGGCTCGGCAACGTGCTGTGGGACGCGCTCGTGCACCTCGGCCCCTCGCCCGTGCCGCTCGCGCGGCTGCTCGATCAGATCGAGCACGTGGCGCGCGCGGCCGGCCACGATCACGTCGGGCTCGGCTCCGACTTCGACGGCACGCTGTTCCTGCCCGAGGGCGCGAGTGACGTCGCGGGCTTTCCGGCCATCACCAGCGGGCTCGTGGCGCGCGGCTGGAGCGAGGCCGACGTCCGGAAGCTGCTCGGCGAGAACACGCTGCGCGTGCTCGCCGAGGCCGCGCCCTGAGGGAGGAGAGGTCATGACCCGATCGAATCGACGCCCGCGCGCCCAGGAGGCCATGCTCGGCCTGATCAGCGGCTACTGGATCTCGCAATGCCTCCACGTCGTGGCGAAGCTCGGCGTCGCGGACGCCCTCGCCCGCGGGCCGCGCGCGCCGGACGTCCTCGCTGCGCAGCTCGGCGCGCACGGGCCGTTCCTGCGCCGCGTGCTGCGCGCGCTCGCGAGCGTCGGCGTCTTCGCGGAGGACGCGAAGGGCCGCTTCCGGCTGACGCCGCTGGCCGAGACGCTGCGGAGCGACCGGCCCGGCTCGCTGCACGACTTCACGCGCATGATCGTCGACGACTACAACTGGCAGGCCTGGGGCGCGCTCGAGCACGGCGTCCGGACCGGCGAGCTCGCCTTCGACCACATGCACGGGCGACCCCTCTTCGACTATCTCGCGCAGCACCCGGAGAAGGAGCGCGTGTTCGCGGCGTCGATGGCCAGCATCTCCGGCACGGAGAACGCCGCGATCGCGCGCGCGTATCCGTTCGGGAAGCTCCGCCAGCTCGTGGATGTCGGCGGCGCGCACGGGCACCTGCTGGCCGCGATCCTGCGCAAGCACAAGAAGCTGCGGGGCGTCCTCTACGACCAGCCCCAGGTGGTCGCCGGCGCGTCGCAGAGCGGTTTCCTGGCCGGCGCGGACCTCGCCGCGCGCTGCGAGGTGCGGGGTGGAAGCTTCTTCGACGCGGTGCCCGCGGGCGCCGACGCCTACCTGATGAAGTACATCCTCCACGACTGGGACGACGAGAAGTGCCTCCGCATCCTCGGCCACTGCCGCGACGCGATGGCCGAGGGCGGGCGCGTCCTCGCGGTCGACCACGTGATCCCGAAGGGCAACGGCGCGGACTGGGGCAAGCTGCTCGACATCAACATGATGGCGCTGCCGGGCGGGCAGGAGCGGACGCGCGACGAGTTCCGGGACCTGTTCGCGCGCGCCGGCCTGCGCCTCACGCGCGTCGTCCGGACGGCGTGTCCGCTCAGCATCCTCGAAGCGGTGCGCGCCTGAGGCTCGCGTTCGCCAAGTACCAGGCGCTCGGCAACGACTACCTGGTGGTCGAGCCCGGGGCGGAGCCGACGCGGGCGCTCGTGCAGCGGCTCTGCGACCGCCACTTCGGCGTGGGCGCCGACGGCGTGCTCGCGCCGCGGCCGCCGCCGGCGGGCGCGGACTTCGCGCTCGCGATCTGGAACCCCGACGGCAGCGAGGCCGAGAAGAGCGGCAACGGGCTCCGCATCTTCGCGCGCTGGCTGTTCGACCGCGGGCGCGTCGGCGCGGCGCCGTTCACCGTGGAGACGCGCGGCGGCCGCGTGCGCTGCCAGGTGCGCGACGCCGGCGCCCGCATCGCCGTCGAGATGGGCCGCGCCGTCTTCGCCGGGCCCGACGAGACGCTCGCGCTGCCCGACGGCCCGCTCCGCGTCAGCGTGCTCTCCCTCGGCAACCCGCACTGCGTGGTGACGCTGGACGAGATCTCGCCCGGCCTCGCGCGCCGCCTCGGCCCGCAGCTCGAGACGCACCCGCGCTTCCCGGAGCGCACGAACGTGCAGCTCCTCCGGGTGCTCGATCGGCGCCGCATCCAGCTCGAGATCTGGGAGCGCGGCGCGGGCTACACGCTCGCCTCGGGCAGCAGCGCCTGCGCCGCCGCCGCGGCGGCCGTGCGCGCCGGGCTCTGCGACGGCGAGCTCACGGCCGCGATGCCGGGGGGAACGCTCGCGATCCGCGTGAGCCCGGAGCTCGAGCTCGGCATGGAGGGGCCGGCGGAGAAGGTGTTCGAAGGGGAGTGGGGGCCTCGATGAGGAGTGCTAGGCCTCTGGCCACTTCCGTCACGTTGCGACCAGGCCCTAGCGCGAGGTGCACCGCGCCCTGACCTGCCTGGCGCGCTGACTCTCGAGAAGACGCCTTCCGAGGAAAGGGAAGCCATGAGGAAGAGATGGCTCACGGAAGAGCAGACGGTGAAGATCGCGGCGTCGGCCGCGGCGTGGCCGGCGGCCCTCATCCCCACTCCCCGCTCGGGTCCGTCCCTCGGACAACCCTTGGATCGATTCAATGCCAAGTACCTCGCTCACCGCGAAGAGCATCGCCGCAGTGGGAACGCCCCCCCTTCGCCTGGTCAGTCTCGGGCATCGAGAGGAACGGGAAGACAGTACTCGACGATGTCTTTCGCAGATCGATTGCCACCGCGTTTCGCGTCAGAGCCCAACGAAAGAACTTGGCATCCGCCATCCGCTAGCGG
>Ga0187892_10007245_pt1 | contig 15905 bp, 7 predicted proteins | sample MA1701073metaG_FD_139345 | JGI IMG/M metagenome (GOLD analysis project Ga0187892, IMG submission 139345) | Bio-ooze microbial communities from a basaltic lava cave in the Kipuka Kanohina Cave System on the Island of Hawaii, USA - MA170107-3 metaG ... | reverse complement strand
TATCGTCCACGGCGCCGTCAAACCCAACAACTGTCGGTACAGCTCCACGCTTTCCATCGCACGCTCCCGCTACAAGACGTGCCAGAAAGCCTACTACCGACCCACACAATTGTCTGAAGGACCTGAAAAAGCAATACCCGTCGGATACGCTCACGCCCGGAGCACGTGGGATCCTGCTGCGATTGGGTGCCGCGCAAGCCTCACCCGAGGATGTGGCGAAGCTCGTCTCCCTGGTGACGCTGCTCGCCGACAAGTCGCCGAGCTGGTTCACCGCGCTGTATGCATACCTGGGGTCGCGTTTTAGTGAGGACTCTTGGCTGAAGCGGTTCCGCGCGATCAACTGCGTGAGGACGACTGATGGTTCCCTGAAGGCCTTGAAAGATGCGGAAATCTTCTTTCCGCTCCAGCGCGGTAAGCGATACGGCTTCGAGCAAGAGCTCAGAATCGTTGATCCGGCCGTCGTCGCCGGACCAGGCGAGGATGTGCGGAAGGCGCGTGAGTATCTGCACCGCCTCGGCGTCAAGGAGGCGTCGCCGTACACGCTTATCCGCGGTCACATCCTGCCGCGCCATGCAGGGGATCAATGGGCAACGTCGGACGAATCAGCGCTCGTCGGCCACGTCCGCTATGTGAAGGACCATCTACGCGAATTCCAGAAGGCCCATGAACTGCTGCAGAGTCTGGGAAGCCCTTCCGCCGCCGAGGTGCTGGGAAACGGCCTTTACGTGCGCACCAGGAAGCCGAACGACGAGCACACCTACTACGACCACCCTCGTGCGTTGTACCTGCCATCCGAGTATGGACCCGCCGTGTCGCTCGAAGAGCTGCTCGGCGACGACGTCGATCGGGACGTGTTCGTCCACGAGCTGTATCTGCGCGAAACCGCGCTGTTGGAGGATGATGATACGGACGCACAAGATGATGAAGCTCTGAAGAAGGAGTGGCGCACATTCTTCTACGCTCTAGGCGTCAACGCGCTTCCGGTCGTGAACCCGATCAAATCCGGTGCCACCGTCGATTACGAGCCTGGTCCGCACCTGAAGCAACTCTTGGGCTCAGCCGACGCGAAGACGATCGTGGCTGCGATCCGCATGATCGACCGCAATTGGCCGTACTACGCCGACTACGCGAACGTGGCTCGGCACGGCAGCCGAACCAATGCTCCTTCCGCACTCCTGTCGGGCTTGCGGCAGCTGCCTGTACCGACGCGGGCGCGGAAGCGTGTCTCGCTTTCGGAGACATACGTGAACACGGAAACGGTGCGAGCGGTATTCGGGGAGGCGCTGCACTACCTCGGCGTTGGGGTGACGAATACCGATTTCATGGACGCGGTCGGGATCACGCATCGGATCGACGCGGAGGCTTGCTTCAAGCGGCTCGACCAGCTGCGCCGCGCGCCTCGTGCACGTATCAACGATATTCGGCACATTTACCGCGCACTCGAGACGCGCTTTGACATCGAGCAGGCGGAGATCGAGGCCGGACTGCGAGACGAGCCGCGAGTCTACATCCTCGCGACGCAGATGTGGCATGCGTTGAACGAAGTCGTATGGGAATCGAGCGGCGCGCTGATCGACTCGCTTTATCCGCCGCTCGAGCACGCCTACCGCGAACATCGGACGTTCTTCTGCGAACAGCTGAAAGTGGCGAGGCAGCCGGATGAAGAGGCCTTGATCGCGGCGCTGGACAAGTTGTCCGACGAGAGGCTTCCACTCGAGGATAAACAGAAGGAGGCCCTGCAAATCTATCGCCGACTGGCAACGGCCCTGAGGCGTGAGCGCGAGGACGATCCGTCATCCGAGCCTGGCTGGCTGCCGCGTCTGCAAAGCGAGGCTCTGTTTCTGGATCACCTGGGCCGGTTCGTGGCGGCAGACAACGATCTCTACGTCGGTGACGATACGCGTCTTTCGGACCTCTTCAAGGATCATTCGCAGATTTCGCTCCTGGGCGTCGATCGAGCGCGGGTGACGATCGTGCAGCCGCTGCTCGATGCTTGTGGCGTGCCGAGGATGTCGGAGGCAGTGGAGCTGAATCTGCATTCGATCATGGACGAGGCGGCCGATCATGAGCTTACTGCCCGGGTTCGTGGACGGGCGGAAGCAATCATGCGGCTCGTTTTCCATCGCCAGCACGGGCTTTTCGAGCGCGCCTGGCAGGCAGGGAGCTGGAGCACGCTGCAACACCTGCAGGTCGTGCGGGTTGGCGAGCTGAAGGTCGAAGCACGGTTGTCGAAGTATACCGCGCAGTACTCGGGGGAGACGTTCAGAGCTGGGAGCACGCTGTATGTTCAGCGGGAGACTCGATCGGTGCAGGACAAGGTATGCCAAGAGCTGTGCGCGTTGATCGGGGCGAAGACGGAGATGGCGGATGCCTTGCATCGGATTGTGTTCGCGCAGAGCCAGCAGGACGTCGAGGATTTCCTCGAGGTGAAGGGCATTTCGGCGATTCCGGCGGATGAGCTCGATCGATGGAGAGAGCAAGGGCGAGCTGCGCGGGCCGATAAAGAGGACTCAGGCGGAGAAGAGGACACGATCGAGGACTCGATTGAGGCGTCGACTGAAGATTTGACTCCAACGGATGAGGAGGATCTGCAGCCAGACTGGGAGGTCCGTGAGCCGGAGCCGCAGATGGGTGAGTCTTCGGCTTTGGGCAGTGTCGAGTCGTGGCTCGATCTGCCGGCCGGAGCGGCGGACGGCCCGGCTGAGGCGGGCAGGGGGGTTGAGGGCGCAACCGGTGCGACAGTCGACGGAACGGGCAACTCGACGAGACGGAGCGACGGCACGGGCTCACCGCTGCGGCGACCGGATGCGGTGCGTTCACGGCGTACGGGCCGCTTGCTGAGTTACGCGGAGCCGCTTGCACCTGACGAAGCGAGGAACGGGGAAGAGGCTGCGGAGCCGGATGTCGACGATGCCGAGCGCAGAGCTGTCGCCGCCGCGGCCGTGGCGTTCGTTCTCGAGCAGGAGCGCAAGGAAAATCACTCAGTCGAGGAGATGCCTTTCGGCAACGAGGGGTTTGATATCCTGAGAAGGGCGGAGGCGGGCGTTGAGGAATACATCGAGGTGAAGGGCCAGAGCGGGCCGTGGACCGAGGCCGGAGTCGCGCTGACGCCGCCTGAGCTGCGGCATGCGGAGCGAGTTCGCGCACGCTACTTTCTCTATGTCGTCGAGTTCGCGCGGGATCCGGAGAGGCGGATGCTGTATCGGATCCAAGATCCGTACGGCAAGGTCGGGCAGTTTCGGTTCGATTCCGGATGGAAGGGCACGGCGACGACGCTCGATGAGATCGAGCCGGCGGTGGGGATGGAGATCGAGCTTTCCCAAGGAACGGGCACGATCGTGAAGGTGCAGCAGAGCGGGCAGTTTTTCCAGCTAGACGTGCAGATCGGCGATGCCGCGCCGACGCGGGTGATGTTCGTTCCAGGCGTCATGCGTCTGCGGCGGAAGTGAGCCGTGGCGAGGATGCGGCCGGAATTGACGGACGAACAGTTGCGCGAGCTGCGCTCGCAGGCCGAGGCAGCCGTCTACCGGACGCTCCGGGGGCAGCTAGCAGATGACGTTCTAGTTATTCATTCGCTCGCGTGGCTCTACAAGCAGGGACGCCGACGCGTGAACGAAGGCGAGGCGGATTTCACGGTGTTCGTTCCGGGGAGCGGCTATATCACGATCGAAGTCAAAGGCGGTGGGATCGAGCTGGATGGGAGGACGCGCAGGTGGTTCACGATCACGCAGAAGGGCGAGCGTCGCGAGATAAAGGATCCGTTTGCGCAGGGACAGCGTGAGCGCCATGCCGTTCTGGAGCAGCTGCGGGGCCACTCAGGTTGGGCACATCGGCGCGATCAGCACGTGCTCATGGGGCATGCGGTGCTGTTGCCGGAGATTGAGGATTCTGGACCGCTCATCGGCCCGGGCCGTCCACGCGAAATTATCGGCGTCCGTGCGGACCTCGATCGCATAGCCGAGTGGGTTGCGAGCGTCCTGCATTTCTGGCGGACAGATGACGCCGATCCGCTCACGGTGGCGGATTTGGCTGCGGTCGAGACGATCTTATGCAGCTCGATTTACGTGAAACCGCCCCTTGCGCTCAAGCTCGCGCACGAGGAGGCGTTGCGCATCCGGCTCACGGATCAACAGGCGCGCATCCTGCGCATCCTGGGTGGTCGGGCTCGTGCGGCGATCGGCGGCGGCGCAGGCACCGGCAAGACGCTGATCGCCGTCGAGAAGGCGCGGCGTGCGGCAGCGGAGGGCAAGCGAACCTTGCTGCTGTGCTACAACCGGCCGCTAGCGGACGCGCTGCGGAATGCGCAACGTGATATACCCTCCCTCGAGGTGAGGAGCTACCACCAGCTCTGCGAGCGGCGGATCGCTGAGTCGAAGCGGTGTTCGGCGCGAGACGTTCTCGTGGAAGCGCAGCGCGCATACGCCGGCGCCGACCTGCACGATGTCCAGCTGCCGTTCGCGTTGGCGCTCGCGAACGAGCTCGTGCCCGACAAGTACGACGCCATCATCGTCGATGAGGCGCAGGATTTCCGGGAGGAATACTGGCCCGGCGTCGAAGGGTTGCTGAGCGACCGAGAAACCGCGTTGCTCTATGTGTTCTTTGACCCGAATCAGGCGCTCCACACGCGGCACGGAACGCTGCCGATCGAGGATGAGCCTCATTGGCTGACCGTCAACTGCCGGAACACGAGCTACATTCACGAGGCCGTGTACCGCTACTACCGGGGAGAGACCATCGATCCGCCGGAGATCCCCGGAGCGCCGATCGAGCAGCTCACGGCGGACACGTTGGAAGAGCAGGCGCATGCGATTGCCGCGGAGGCCGGTCGTTTGGTCACGCAGGAGCGCGTCCTGCCGAGGGACATCGCGGTACTCGTCATCGGCCGACCGAAGAAGATGTACTTCGACTTGCTGAGCGAGCATAAGCCCGCGGGACGACACGAGTGGGCGATCGCCGGGGCTGAGCGCGGCGGGATTCTCGTGGACACGGTGTCGCGCTTCAAAGGGCTCGAGGCGACCGTGACGTTCGTGTGGGTGCCGCCGACGATAGACAGTGCGGAAGATCGTGAGCTGCTGTACGTAGGGTTATCTCGAGGGAAATCGCGGCTGTATCTCGTCGGGACGAAGGGTGCCTGTGCCGCGGCATTGGCGCCGGCTGCAGCAGGCAAGGCGGGCTGACGGCGAAAGGAATGCATGCTGGCGCTGGCGTGCCGACCCCTTCCGGAGCGGCCCGATTGCCGGTGAATGGAGACGGATCCCATGACCGGTCATGCCGACTACCTTCGTTCGCCCAACCACGTATCGATCCGGGTCCGCCGCCACCACTATCACGCGTGCTGGCGCCCAATCTCCGATGGAAATGGCAGCTCTTGGGCAAAGACCCTGGGTCGCGCGATGACTGAAAATGGCCGACAGCGGACCTGCCACGCCACCGCTCGGGGCATGCCTGCCGCGCCGGCCACCGAGGTTCAGCCTGGGACTGACTTCCGATAACAATTGTATGGGACGTCAGGCCCGCTCAGAAAGCGGGAGCGCGAGGCCGTGCGGACGGGTGTTTCGCGTCGCTGCGTTACGCGCTGGTCGCCCGCCGCTTTGTTTGGGCTGTGGAGGACTGTGTAGCCAAGGCTCCGAGCCAGACGAGGGCGCATCCTCGACCACTGTTTCGGTGAAGACGCTCAAGCTGTCCCTCAGAGGGCCCGCGACGTCACCTGAACCGCTCCTTCACGTACGCGCTCGCTTCGCTCGGTGGGAACTCCCGGGACGAGTTGCCGCTGCGAACATAGAACCGCTCTACCCGCTGCCCATTCTTGTCAACCGTCTCAACAAATATCGGATGGTCTGACGGTGAAACGTCGACCTGGCAGATATCCCGGCCGGCCGCCACAGGGAACGTCACGCGGATCCGAGTCGTTACGAGAGCCGCGCCGAAGTGTTTGACGAGTAGGTTGCGCAGATGCAACTCGAACTCATCCCGGTCGCCCTCCAACGACACGTAGTCATGCTCGAGGCCGAGTACCTCGCCGTCATCGTTGACACCGATGATTAGGGTCCCGCCGAGGCGGCTGTTGCCGAACGCCGCGACGGCTTTGACGATCGCATCCTCCATCGTCTTATTGACCGCCTTCCTTTCCAGATCCCACCTCAGCGTGGACTTGTACTCCAGCTCCTCGCTCTCGCCTTCACGAATCAGATCGTCGATAGACGCCGGGCGCTGCGCCAGCGACGTCTCGGTGATAGTGGATAGAAAACGGTTAAGCTGCGCAGCGAGCAGGGTGCGTCGTTCCCTCAGAAAGTCCTGGTAGCGCTCTACACGCCAGAGCGATTCGTCCAACGGGATGCTTTGAAGTGCCAGCGCGTTGGGGAACCGCTTCTTCACGTTCCGGAGGTAGTCGAGGGCGTCCGTATCCGCCTTAGATCGGTTCGCCACCTGCGTCAGGAGAGCGCGGTTGGTGAACTCCTGTGCCAGCGCGTACTTGATCCGGTTGCCCTTTCCGTACCCAGCATCCCTAAGTTTCGCGAACGGAAAAATGTGGTCGTTCTCCAGCTGATACTTGGCCCCCATGTTCTTCCGGATACTGAGCCCGGTTGTGAAGCAGACCGCGCCGCGGCTCTTTAGGTACCAGCGCATCATGCTGAACATCGGGTGCTGAATCGCACGCCCCTCAAACTCTAACGGCCGTATCTCCAGTGGCCCCTCCTCTTCTTCGATGGTCCTCAGAAGGTCGTCGAAGGGGCTCTGGGACTCCTGCAGCACCCGCAGGTCGCGATCCAGCTTTTGCGGGAGTTGGCTCACATATCGCGTTCGGATCTGCGAGTAATAGAACCACTTCACTAGCTTGCGGATTTCGAGGTCGCCGAGGTGCTCCTTACCCTTGTCATGGCAGTAGACGATGATCGGGACGAACGCATAGATCGAGCTGACCTCTTCCGTGTGGTCGATGTAGGCGTTGGTCCGGAGCAGGTTGGCTACGTAGTCTAGTAGCTGCGAGTCTAGTCGTTTCCAGATCTCTCGAATTCTCTGGTTGTTCTCGTCACCGTGCAGCTTCCTCATCTCGGAGCCCACGTGATATGCGCAGCCCAAGAGCACATAGACTATGAAGTCCAGCTTGAAGACGAAGCCCTCCTTCTGGAGCTTCGCGAGCTTCGCCTTGAACAGGTCGCGTGCCTGAGGCCAGTACCCAGAGATCTGGGCCAGCGCCAGCTCGGCGTCGGTAAGCGCCACGCCGCTGGCGTTGACTTTGTAGAAGATGTCGATCGCCTCGCGAATGCTCGCCTTGACCGGGATCGTTTGCTCAGGGAACTCGCGATCCAAGATGTTCTCAATCCTGCTGGTATTGTCATAGATGAGGTCGTCGCGCTCCCGCGGCACAGCGCCTTCGCGCTTCTCGAGCTCGCGCACGACATCCTTCGCTCGCACCTTGCGCTGCAGGATGTCCGTTATGTTCTGCCAGAGCGGGTTGTTCTCCATCCTCGACTTCACAAAGTACTGCAGCTCGAGCGTCTCGAGGTTTACGTAGAGGCCTCTGGTGTCGTTGAGGATCTCGGCAATCGTGTAGTACGGCGGGAGCACTCCGCGGATGAGCATGTAGAGCGTGGTGACCCTTTGCTGACCATCAAGCAAGATGCGAACGGCGCCCTGCTTCTGATCGTACCTGTGTGGCCCCTTGAGCTCGGGCGGGCTGGCCGTCTCCCAAGTGAGCATGGTACCAGTGGGGTACTCCTTGATGAGCGAGTCGATCAGTTGCTTGGCGTCATCGCGCTTCCAAACGTACTCGCGTTGGAAGGCGGGGACAAAGAGCTGTTTCTCGTCAATCTTGTCGAGGATAATACGGATCTTCATTCAGAGCTCGTAGTTGAGTGGTCCGAGATCTCTACGATAACTAAACCTTTGGCAATGCCGTCTCGCGCAACGCTGCGAGGGTTTGAGACTTGCAGAGGGATTTCGGCCATGCCCTTGGCTCGGCGTGCAGGTCCTGGAAAGGATCTTGAACCGGCAGGCCGGCGAGGTTCGCAAACAGTTCGGTATTCATGCATGGATCCATTGCGCGCAGGGTATCAGGCTCGTCGCCAGCGCCGCCGGACAGGCTTGTCCGCCCTCAGCGAATAACGACCGGTTGGCAGCGATCCTAAGCCCCATGGCATGCCAGGGCACCAACGACCGCGAGTGCTAGAAGAGCGTCATGCCACGCCCGAGCTGCTTGGACGTCCGGATGCGGCAGTTCGCGGGCACCAGCAGCGCATCTCGCGTTCTGGGGTCGCTCGATGCACAGCGACTGCTCGCACATCTGTATGGAAACAGGTCGTGAAGAGGTGCCGGATCGGCATGCGTCGACGGATCTAGCTAAGCTAATCTAAGGACGCCAGCACGTGCGCCCTCGTGTTCGGGTCCGGAATCCAGACGTACACGCCTCTTAGCGCTCTGGTGAACAAGATTCGGTAGGCTTGGGCCACCCGCTCAAGGAGCTCGGCCGTGGCGGGTCCTTCGTGGCCATCCCGGGTTTCGCGTCGGGCAGTCGCCGTCAGACGCATTATTCCGCGCTCCTCCACCGTGTTCGCGTTTACGCGCCATCGCCCGTCTTTCCAGGTCAGGTCATTCAGCCAGAGGATGCCGACGTAGTCGTAGTCGAAGCCGCGTACAGCATATGGGCACCCGACTTCGCAAAGCGGGTCTTTTGCGATCCGGCCGGCCGGGTGACCAATGACGTACCAGGTGTAGTCGGTTCCGTTCTTGGGCACAAAGTTCCAGATGCGACTCCAATAGCGCGTCTTCCCTCCAGCCTCGTAGGGCTCGTAAAAGTCCATGGACGCGGGCGGTAGTGCGTGGGGATTCGCGGCCTTCTCCGTCTTCCACTTACGGGAGTACGTCGACAGGATACGCACGCTAGAGCCTTGGGAATACCGCTCTCGCAACAGGTGCTCCCACGGCTCCGGATCATCGAACACCCGGAAATCGAGCATCCGTCCCGACCCTGCGCTCGCCGACACTCCAGATCGATCGTAGCTGGCTGAAGGCTCCGCAACTGCCAACGCCCCTCCTCCGCCGACTGATTCGACTACTGAAGCGATTGAGTCCGCTACGTCCGCCGGTGGGCGCCGCCAACGCCTCGCGAGAATCCGATTCGTTCCGGCATCGGCGCCGCGTAGCAACGACTCCACCCATGTGACGTACTCAGAAGAGCCTGCGCACCGGAACTGAGCCCCCTCGAGACCAAGCTCGATCGGGTCGTCGGCCCCCAGTTCCCGCGACCATGTCCGAATGTCTTCGATCGATGTGTTCTCTCGTTCACGGAACCCTTGCAAAGGATCTAGCAGAAACACCGAAATGAGCGAGCTACGGATGATGTGGTAGCCCTGGGGGCCAAGCGTTGGCGCAAAGCCAAACTGACCCCGTCCCCTCGCATGCTCTGGATTGATCAGGGCATGAGCTTCGTCGACGATCGAAACGAGATTCTGATTATGTCGTGACCCGTCACGATGGCGTTCGCCCCACGCCTGCAACATCGCCAAGTTCTCGCGCCAGGCTTCCGCCTTCGCGAGAAAGTCCTTTCCGTGACGCTTGCGAAGCTGGCCCAGTCGCTGTGTGGTCAGGGGCGTGTAGATTGTTGCCTTCCGCACGACTCCACTGGCGCCATCAATCCCGCTCGACTTCTGAAACAAACTGGACCAGTTGCTGTTCTGGCTACGGGATGTGGTAGTAAAGACAACATCGCCCTTCGGAAGCGACTCGTCCGTAACCAAAGAGGCCCAGAGACGCGCAGCGATCACAGACTTGCCAGAACCTGGTGGACCCTTGATGATCACAACTCTCTTCGGGACCGTAGTACCGCCTGCACCTCCGAACGTGTCACGCACGATCGCCCGACAAAGCGCAAACGCTCTCCGCTGGTTGTCGAGCAGCTCGAAGACCTGGCCGCGCGGATCGAGGATCTGCTTCCCGATCTGCGCAACAAACCCGCGGTCCTGTCGATATCGACCTTCGGCAAAGGCCTTTGCGAAGGTTTCGTCTGGCTTACTCAAGCGGGGTTTGAAGAAGTCCGGGAACCGAGCGTCCACGTCCTCAGGCGAAACGGTGAAGACCGGATAGCGAGCAACAAGCTCGTGATTTGGCTGGTCGGCGTAAGCGCTCGCCCAACGGTCAGCGGTGAAGAGCACGCAGCCGTGAACGTCGGCGCGGTGGTCGGCGACCGCCGAATGAAACCGCCTGCAATACTCCGCATAGCCCCGGACCTGGTCCGAGGGATGCAGCTCCTGCGCTCCCTGCCGCTCGATCAGCCCTTCGTAACGCCCGGGCCGATCGCCATGGGTGATCCAATCCTTGAGCTCAAGGATCACAGCGGCTGCCTTCGCATCGTGAGCACCCAGTAACACAACATCGCACCAGGCGCCCGAGGCGGGGAGCTGATACTCGAGCGCGAGGTTTCCTCCGCCACCGAAGTAAAGGTGCAACGGCTGAAACGATGGGGCCTGGAGAACGGCGCTCAGCTCCCGAAACGAGCTCTCCCAAGCCTTTGCCTCCTCGGTGCCATGACGACCCGTCAGCGCTTGCAGATCGGCGATGAGTCCAGAACAATCTCGGTCAACGCGCGACCGAAACTCTTCGATCGTGACGAGCATGTGCCGGGCTCAAGCCTGCGGACGCAGCACCGTCACGAACTCAGCCACGATGTTGACGGATCCAGCGTCGCGGTCTGACAGGACGATCGGGGCATATTCTCGGTTAATCGGAGAGAGCGTCACCCTCATATGGCGCCATCCGCCTTCGTCATCGTGTGCTTTCTCCGAGGAGTAGCGCTTCAGAGTGAACGAGCCACCCGTGTCCGGGTCGGCGGGTCCTCGGTACTGCGCGAGGACGATCTTCCCGGACCGGCCCCCCGCTGGCTTCGCACGGAGCACCACATAATCGCCGTCGCGGATCGTCGGCTCCATCGACCGGCCGATCGCCCGGCAGACAAACATCTGATCGTCGAGATGCCCGATTCCGTCAGCCTCGAGCCAACCTTCCGGCTCGACGGCCTCGCCGCTTCCAAAGTATCCGGCAGCAGCTTTAAAGCTATACAAGGGGAGCAGCGTCTTGAACCTGTCCTGCTTGGCGCGCTCATCTTCCAGCGAAATCAAACGGAGTTGCGGCTCTGGACGAGCGCGGACTAGAGCCTCGGCCAGCTGTGCGAGCGACCGGACATCCGCCGTTAGTGCCGCCTCGAGCTTGCGCTGCTGCACCAACAAGTATCTCCATGGTCCGTATTTGGTGCCGCTCATCTTCTCGCACCACAGCCGAGCAGCCTCGCTCTTGAGTGCCGTGTTAGTACGGATCTCGCCTTTGGTTTCAGCCAGCCACATCACCTCGCGACCGCCCGCGTCGCGGCTGGCGATGATGAAATCCGGGTAGTACTGCCGCGGCCGGCTGCTCTCGTAGTAGGTCACAGAAAAACCGAGTCGCTCATTCTTGAAATACCGCACGACGTCGTTCGCGCCTTCCAGGAAGTCGGCGAAGCGCTTCTCCAGGTCCGTGTGGCACGCCACCTTGTTCGCATGGCACCGCTTCCCCTCGGCGACGATGCCAGTCCACTGAAAGCGCCGCAGATTTGCCGAGTCGAGCCATTCCGGCTTGCCGAGGATCGGCACGGCCTCGACACCGGCAGCTCCCGCACCGCGAATCGCCGTATCCAATGCGTCGAGCGCCTGTCGTCGCCAGTAGTAGATGCCCACGTCGCGCACGTCGCTCTTGAGGCCGCCAGCTTCCAGGGGCACCACTCGCGCGTCGAGGAAACGGCGCGAGACATCGAGGAGCTCGTCGAAGGTCGGGCCAATTCCGAGGTCCCCGACCGAGCCTGGGTTCGTCTCCTGGTACAGCTCCTCGGCCATCAGGAACGCCGTGCGGAGCACCGGCCACTCCTTGCGCACCTCCTCGAGCGTCATCACCGCTTCGGGCGCACCGCCTACCACCGGGCGGACGTGCACGTCGGGCGGCGTCTCCTTCGGATTGAGCCGGATCTGCGGTAGATCCTCCACCCGGATCAGGTCCGCGAGCGATTCCGTCACGCCCACCGCCCACGAGCGCACGTTCGGCACCCGCACGCGGAACTTCTCCTTCTTGGGATCAGCCTCGATCCAGACCGGCTTTCGTCCCCAGTCGCCTGCCTTCGGACGCTTGCGCTTCTCCACCGGGAAACCGACGAACGGAATGCCGAAGGCGTCCACTGTCTCCTCGCTGCCGTCAAGCCGCTCCGCGAACGGTTGGTTCAGCACGTCGTAGTTCGTGCGTCGCAAGCCGCGGCCGATGATCTGCTCGGTGAGGAGCGGCGAGCCGAAGGCGCGCAGGCCGAGGATGTGCGTCACACTCTTCACGTCCCACCCTTCGGAGAGCATGTTCACGCTCACGATCGCGCGGACATGCTCGCCGGGCTTCCCCTTTGAGCCGACGGTATTGACCATCTCGCGCAGGACAGCCTCGTTCCCCTTGTCGGCATCGAACACCTTGGAGTCGATCGGGATCGTCACCCAGCGCGAGCGGTCCTCCTCATCTTGATTTCGTAGCAGATCGAATGTCTGTAGATGCCTGAACAGCCATTCAGCGCGCTGAGCGCTATCTGTAACGCAAAGGAGGACAGGGCTCGGTCCTACTCGCATGGACTCGAACGTACTCGCCCATTCGTCATGGTCCTTTTTCCACGCTGAGTAGATCGACCAAACGGCGCCCTTGCAGGCGCGAAGATACTCCACCTCGGTTTTCGCTCCCTTCACGTCGTCCCACAGGTCGAGGTACACGCGCCCGTGCTCGTCCGGGTCGGGCAGCCGCACTACCTTGACGAGCCCGGACTCGAACGCGTCGTAGACCGAGAAGTCCGACACCAGCCACTCGAAGAGCGTCCCCTCGGGTTTGGGCGAGCCGGAGCCGTACCAGGGCGTCGCTGAGAGGTCAATCACCAAACCCACGCGCGCGGCCTTGCCGATCCGCTCGAGGATCTTGCTCCACTTGATGTACTCGGGGTCCTCGCCTTTCTTGCCGCGCTTCTCGCCGTAGACGTGGTGCGCCTCATCGTTGATCACTATGAGGTCTCGCCAGCCGCCGAGCAGTCGCCGGATCGGTGCGTTCGGGTCCTGCCGAGCGCGGCGCTGCATTGCGCGCAGCACCGCTTGCGGCACGAACCTCCCCTCCTCGAGCGGTACCTCGCCCTCACCGATCCAGTCTTCGCGTTTCGCTTCGAGCGGTATGCCCTGCCAGTTGCGCACCAGAACATTCGGGTGGAACTCCTCTCGGTACTCGGGCGGCACCATCTCGAAAGCTTCGTACAGGTTGTGCTCGCCAGTGGAGTCGAGCCCGTCCCCGCGCGGCTGCCCGCTCACCCGGTCGCGCACCGTGAGGTTTGGGACGAGCACGAGGAAGTTCGCCGAGAGCGAAGAGCCGCTGACCTTGCGCTTGTGCAGCGTCGCCCAGCTCACGAAGAGCGCCATGACCACCGTCTTGCCGGTGCCGGTGGCGAGCTTGAGCGCGTAGCGCAGCAGGTCGCCGGTCTCCGGTATCTTGCGTCGGTTCTGCACCTCGTAGAGGTAGATGACCGTCTCGACAGCCTCCTGCTGGCAGAAGAAGAACCGCTTGCCGACCGCCTTGCGTTCTTCGTCGCGCTCGAACCACCACTCCAGGAGCCGGCGCGTGACCACCGCCGTACCCTGCCAGCCGTCCCCGCGCCACGCGCGCACTTCATCGCGGAGATAGTTGACGAGCTCATTCGGCTCGGTGCTCGCGGCCGAGAGGTCGTCGAAGAGCTGCGCCTCCTTGCCAACGATACCGCCAATGCCACCCCTCACCGCTTTCGCGGACGCTAGGATCCGCATCGAGGGCCGCCGACCCTTGGCGAGCTTGGACCGCCCGCCAGACAGGAGCTCATAGTGGCGGGCAGGCTCCTCGAACGCGTCGCAGATGACGACGCGATCGACAACGTAACCGGAGGCGACGGGCTGGTCAGCCAAGGTCTTTCACCACCGTCGATTCGTTGCCGTACACGTCTACAACCTTCACCGCGACGCGCTTGTAGCCGCGCACAGGGAAGGGCTCCGAGGCAAGCTTGAGCGTGAACTCCTCCGGGTCCACGTCGGCCTTGAGCGCGGCCTTGATGTTCGGCGTCTTCTTGAAGTCGAAAAACATCTGGCAGTCGACGAAGCAGTCGCCGTCGTAGTCCTCGTCGAGGTACCAGGCTGAGACGTAGCCTGAGTTGGCAGACTTGTACTCGGTGGTGCGGCGTTTGCGATCGAAGAGCGCCACGCCTTTGAGCGTGACGCGAAGCTGCCTTTCCGTGCCGTTCTTCTCGACCGCCACGTCGACGTCCGGCAACGCGAGCGGCGAGAAGAGCATCTCCGGCTGTGTCGCCTTGAGCCCCTCGGCGAGCGTGTCGGGCCGGATCATGATCAACTCGACCTTGACCTTGCCACGCTTCTCGAGCGCTGACTTCACCTCACCGACGTTCGCCTCGAACGCCCAGCCGAGCACGTGCACCTCGAGGATGCCCGAAGCGAGCGCGTCCTGGACGGCGTCGTTGATCTGCTTGGCCGTGACGCGCCCTGAGAGCGGCCCGACCGAGATCGCGATTTTCTCCTTCTCGTCCTCCGACACCGCGTGCACCAGCCCTGTCGCACCCTGGATCGCGGCGTCCTTGCGGTAGAGGCGGCAGATCACCTCGATGTAGTTCTCCAACTTCGCTGCCTCGCCGATGCCCGGCTCGCGGACGACGTAGCCTTTCCAATCCTCCACCGAGTAGCGGCCGAGGGACGCGACTTCAAATGGCCCCGTTACACGTATCGCTCCGACGTCGGCCTCTGGGGTATCCACGAATTCGATGCTCTTCGGCTCTAGGCTCTTTGTAATGCTCCCGAGCGTCACTCTTTGCCACGCCTTGTACCTGAACCCATCGCTGACTCGCGCGCCTCGAAGCACGAAGTGTGGGTGAACCAACGATAGAAGCCGCTCTCTCGCGACATTCACAGCGACCCGAGATGTGTCGCAGGTAATCCACCGCCTGCCCAGTCGCTCAGCCGCAGCCGCGGTAGTGCCACCACCACACGTCGGGTCGAACACAATATCTCCCGGATGGGTAGTCATCGAAATGCAACGCTCTATGACCTTCGGGGAGGTTTGGACCACATAAAAGCGGCCCGCTCCGTAACCAGAGGCCATCGTGTCGTCCCAGAGGTTGTTGCGCCGAACAAATGGAAAATCGTCTGCGTACCGCACGTAGCACAGTGTCTTGCCGACTCCAATCAGACGACGCATTCCGGCCAGCTTCGACATGCCATCCTTGTTCGTCTTCCAAAACCAGTGAGGCGGAAGGCTATAAGTCTTACCGTCGAGGACGAAGTCGAACGTAGTCGTTTCCCCTCCACTCTCCGAATAGAGCCCGTCTGCCTTAAACCTCCTGCCCCTCGGGGGCTCGTGCTCCCCCTCGAGCTCCTGGGTTGTCAAGCGGCGACGGGCGCCGTCGGGTAGCTCGATCCATGCGTACTGTTCGTCAAGCGTGTAACTGGCCCGTTCGGCATAGAGCTGCTTGTACGTAGTCTGTACCTTGTCACGGGCATACCACAGCAGGGAGTCGTAGACAGCGTCAATCGACGCGCCTCCCTTGCCCGAGGTCTTCCGGAAGACAATGTGGCTCACGAAGTTTTGCGCCCCGATGACCTCGTCCAGGAGCGCACGCACGAGGTGCTCATTGTCTTCACCGATCTGCACGAAGAGTGCGCCCCGCACTGAGAGCAGCTCACGACACAGGTATAGACGTTCACTCAGATAACTGAGGTCACTGCTGTCCGGACGTTGAACGCCAGGAACGCGATAACCGCTTGATCTGAAATAGGCAACTCATGAATTGTTTTGGTCTCGATTTGAAGTTCGCCGTCTCGATTTGCGATCCTGCGAGG